>MKWU01000466.1_pt1 | contig 77249 bp, 77 predicted proteins | sample 809101 | NCBI WGS metagenome assembly MKWU01 (sample SAMN05860141, study PRJNA318959) | sponge metagenome | host: Aplysina aerophoba | place: Slovenia: Piran, Adriatic Sea, Gulf of Piran | collected 2013-05-07 | reverse complement strand
CTCGACCTGGCCGCCGCCGGCCACCTCGGCCTCGACGCCGGCCGCGGACTGCTCGACTGGCACGGCGCCGACCCCGAAGAAATACGCCGCACCGGCGACGAAGCCCTCGCCCGCGCCGCCGCCCTGCTGTTCGCGAGTGAGTAGATACCCCACGCCGTGGTGCGCGGCGACTCGCCATCGGCGGCAGCGCCTCAGTTGTCCGACTCCTCGAACACGACCGCACCCACTTCTTCGATCCGTTCGCCCTCGGTGAAGCGCCAGATGCCGATGTGACCGCTGCGCAGGTCGCCGAGCTCGTCCCAGTCGATGCTGCCGGAGGCGCCCTCGTAGTCGATGTCGCCACCGGCGGCGAGGGCGTGGAGCGCCGCGGCGATACCGTGCGGTCCGGCGGTCACGGGGCTGCCCGGCGGGCTGCCGATCGCACGCAGGCGGTCTCGAATCGCCGCACCGTCCACGCTGCCGGCGGCCGCGGCTGCGAGCGCCAGTGCCGCGGTGGCGTCATAGGCCTCCTTCACGTAGGCGAGCACCGGCAGCGCGCCGTACTCGGCGACGTATGCGGCCTCCCATGCAGCGGACGCTGCGCTCTCCGACGCGGTCGCCGGCCCGGTGCCGTACATGCCGCCGAGACGGTCGCCGCCCAGGGCGCGAACCAGGCTCACCCGCTTGGCGGCGTCGCCAAACGTGAACCGGTCGTACAGGCCGTTGGCGAGCGCCTCGCGCACCATGGTCAGCGCCGCCGCCTCGAAGGCCACCACCACCAGGGCTTGCGCGCCCTCGCTGGCAGATTTGCGCAACTCGGCGAGAAACGTGGCCTGGTCGCGTCCGACGGCAACCGCATTCAGCGCGCCATCCCAGGCCGCCTCGAACGCACCGGCCAGGCCCTGCCCCCAGGCGTCGTCGACATACAGCAGGCCGACGTTGTCGAAGCCCTGCTCGCGGGTGACGCGGGCCAGGACCGGCCCCTGCGAGACATCGGACAGCGCGGTCCGAAACAGGTAATCTCCGTCCGCCGCCGCGGTCAGCCTCGGCGATGTCGCCGAGAAGCTGATGGTGGGGACGCCGGCCGGCCCGATCACCCGTTCGGCAATTACGAGTGCATTGGCGCTGGAGTTGGGACCGACGATCGCGTGCACGCCCTCGACATCGACCAGGCGGCGAGCTTGTGCAACCGCCGTCTCCGGGTCGGCCGTGGTGTCGCCGACCACCGTCGCCACCGGCCTGCCGAACACACCGCCGGCTGCATTGATGTGCTTGATGGCGAGTTCGAAGGCGCGCTGCCGGTCGGTGAGCACGTCCGCCGAACCGCTGCTGAAATCCATCAGCAGCCCGATCTTCAGCGCCGTGGACGGGTCCGACTCCGCCGCCGCTTCGGCCGCAAGATCCGCCGCTGCGCAGGTCGCCAGCAAGGCGGCCGCGGCCAGCACCCGCAGCGTACGCGCTCCGCCCCATACTCGCGTCATCATCCACCACCCCCGACCTCCGACTATAGAACACGCGGCCAACTTCGGTGAATGCCGGTCGCGGGCGAGTGGTTGCAACTTGGGGCGAGACGGCGCAGGATCAGGGTATGGCCTATACGTTCCAGCCGGGCATGATGTACATGATGCCCACCCATTTCGGACCGATGGCAGGTCCGCGCCAGGGCGCCGATGGCAAGGGGTTCGCGTGCATCGACAGCCCCCGTTCCACCAGCTACTCGGTGAGCTTCCTGACCAACGCCGAGCAGCTCGAGCCGCTGTTGCCGCCCGGATTCTCCCTGCACGGCGAGCCGGTGGTGACCGTCAATCAGACCCACATGAAGGAGATCGAGTGGCTGGCCGGACGCGGCTACAACATCATGGGGGTCACCTTCCCGGTGGTGTATACCGGCACGCGGGACCGTGCCGTGGGGCCGCTGCTGACGGTGTTGTGGGAGAACATGACCGACCCGATTCTGACCGGGCGCGAGCAACTGGGGTTTGCGAAGATCTACTGCGAGATGCCCGACCCGGTGGTGTGCCGCGGAGAGTTCCACGTAACCGGAAGCTGGGAAGGCTACCGCTTCCTGGACATGAAATTGACCAACCTGCAGGCGGTGGCGCCGGAGAACTACCCCGGGCCCGCCGCCCCGCGCCCCGACGGCGTGCCTACCGGTCAACTGCACTACAAGTACATTCCCCGCACCGGGGAGTGGGACAAGGCCGACGTCGCCTACGCTACCCTCACCCCCGCCGAGGGCTCCAACGCGCGGGTTACCGGCATGTGGCGCGGCGAGGGCACCGTACAGTTCCGGCAGGCGCGCTGGGAGGACATGCCGACCCAGTTCATGATCGTGAATACGTTCCACGCGCTGGAGATCAGGGAGTACCGCGGCGCCACCATTACCCAGTCGGTGGGCGGCAAGGACCTGAGCGACCAGCGCATGCTGGTGTAGCCGCCGGCGCGATCCGGACGAGGGGCACGTGGCCGAACCGGGCGTCCAGGTTTCCCGGCAGGAACTGCTTGAGGCAGGTGTCGGCGCCGAACGCGCGGCGCGGCTGGTGGAGCGAGCCGGCGAACTGCTGGCGGGCGGCTCCCCGTCCGGCGACCGCAGCGCGGCGGAACACTGCTGGAGCGAACTGTCGCGCTCGCTGCTAACCCCCGAGGTTCCGTTCGACGCGCACCGCCTGCTCCACGAGCGTATCTTCAGCGACCGCGATCCCGCGGCGGGGCCGGCGCCGGCCTGGCTGCCGTCGGCCGCGGAGATCCAAGCCAGCAACCTGCAGGCGATGATGCGCGCGCGCGGCTGCGCCACCTACCGGGAACTGTTCGACTGGTCGGTGGCCAACCGCATGGAGTTCTGGCGCACCATGGTGGAGCGGCTGGGAATCCGGTTCGCGCAGCCTTACGCCGCCATCGCCGACCTGGAGGACCTGCGCGCCCCGCGCTGGTTCCCCGGCGCCCGCCTCAACATCGCCGAAAGCTGCTTCGCCGCGCCGCCGGAGGCGCCGGCGATCATCCACCAGCCCGAGGGCGGTTCCCTGGCGACCATGACCGGCGCCGAGTTGCGCGGACTGGCAGGGCGGGTGGCCAACGGACTGAACGCGGCCGGTTACCGCGCCGGCGACGCCATCGCCATCTACCTGCCAATGACCGCGGAGTCCGTGGCCATCTACCTCGGCATCGTGTTGGCCGGCTGCACGGCGGTGGGCATCGCCGACAGCTTCGCGGCCGACGAGATCCGGATCCGGCTGCGCATCACGGGCGCGCGGGCGATCTTCACCCAGGACGAGATGCTGCGCGGCGGCAAGGCGCTGCCGCTGTACGACAAGGTAATCGAGGCAGATGCACCGGCAGCCATCGTGCTCGGCTGCGGCGGGCGGCGGGCGGCGGTGAACCGCGCCGGCGACCTGAATTGGGAGGATTTTCTGAGCGACGACGCCGCGTTCGCGCCGGTGGCGTGCGAACCGGATGCGCCCTCCAACATCCTGTTTTCTTCCGGCACCACCGGCGAGCCAAAGGCGATTCCCTGGACCCACGCCACGCCGATCAAGTGCGCGGCCGACGGCTGGCTGCACCAGGACATCCACCCCGGCGACGTGGCGGCGTGGCCTACCAGCCTGGGCTGGATGATGGGCCCGTGGTTGATCTATGCCAGCCTGGTCAACGGCGCCGCCATGGCGCTGTTCGACGGCGCTCCCACCGGCCGGGAATTCGGGGAGTTCGTGCAGCGCGCCGGCGTCACCATGCTCGGCGTAGTGCCCAGCCTGGTGCGGGCGTGGCGGCGCTCCGGCTGCATGACGGGCCTGGACTGGAGCGCAATCCGCGCCTTCAGCTCCACCGGCGAGCCCTCCAACGCCGAGGACTACCTGTTCCTGATGGCGCTGGCGGGCTACCGCCCGGTGATCGAGTATTGCGGCGGCACCGAGATCGGCGGCGGCTACATTACCGGCACCGTGATCCAGCCGGCGGCGCCCACCGTGTGCACCACGCCGTCGTTGGGTCTCGACTTTCTGATCCTGGACGACGATGGCCGGCCGGCCGCCAACGGCGAGGTGTTCCTGCGCCCGCCGTCGATCGGGCTGTCCACCTCGCTGCTCAACCAGGACCACCACGCGGTCTACTTCGATGACGCGCCGCGGGCCGGCGGCTCGGTGCCCCTGCGCCGCCACGGCGACCAGATCGAGCAACTTGCCGGCGGCGGGTACCGGATCCATGGACGCGTCGACGACACCATGAACCTCGGCGGCATCAAGGTGAGCTCGGTGGAGATCGAGCGGCTTCTCAACAGCGTTGTCGGGGTGGCGGAAACGGCCGCCGTGGCGGTGCAACCGCAGGCGGGCGGACCGAGCCGGCTGGTGATCTTTGCTGCCCTGTTCGAGGGCCACGAGTTCGCCGAAGGCGAGCTGCTCCGCACGCTGCAGGACGCGATCCGGCGGCGGCTGAACCCCCTGTTCAGGATCCACGAGGTGGTGCAGGTGGCGGCGCTGCCGCGCACCGCGTCCAACAAGACCATGCGCCGCGTGCTGCGCGCCAGCTACGCGGCGCCGGGAGGAACCTCATGACACGACCGCGGGTGGCGCTGGTGAGCGCAGTCCGGACCCCGATCGGCGCGTTCGGCGGCGCCCTGCGCGATTGTTCGGCGCCGTTTCTCGGCTCGGTGGCAATTCGCGCGGCGCTGCAGCGCGCATCGCTGGCCGGTGACCAGGTGGACGAGGTGATCCTCGGCAACGTTTACCAGGCCGGCAACGGCCCCAATCCGGCGCGCGTCGCCGCGATCAAGGCGGACCTGCCCTACCCGGTACCGGCCATGACCATCAACAAGGTGTGCGGGTCGGGGCTCAAGGCGATCAGCCTGGCGGCGCAGGCGATCATGCTCGGCGACGCCGACTGCATCGTGGCCGGCGGCATGGAGTCGATGAGCCGCGCCCCCTACCTGCTCACCGGCACGCGCTGGGGCGAGCGCATGGGGCACGGCAAGCTGGTGGACGTGATGCTGCAGGACGGGCTGTGGGACTGCTTCGTGGACTGTCACATGGGCAACACCGCCGAGACCTTGGCGCGCCAGTACCGGGTGCCGCGCGACGAGCAGGACCGCTACGCGCTGCAGAGCCAGCAGCGCTACCAGACGGCGCTTGGCGAAGGCCGGTTCGCGGACCAGATCGTGCCGGTGCAGGTGGCGCAGCGCAGGGGGCCGCCGGCCGAGTTCAGCACCGACGAGGCGCCGCGCCCTGACACCTCAGGCGATGCGCTGGCCCGCCTGCGCCCCGCCTTCGAGAAGGACGGCACGGTCACCGCCGGCAACGCGTCTACCCTGAGCGACGGCGCCGCCGCGGTGGTGGTGATGAGCGAGGAGCGGGCCGCCGAGTGCGGCCTGCAACCGCTGGCCTGGGTGAGCGGCTACGCCAGCGCCGGCGTCGACCCCGCCATCATGGGCATCGGGCCAGCGTTTGCCATCCGCTCGCTGCTGGCCAGGACCGGCCTGGCGCTGTCCGACATCGACCTGATCGAGGTGAACGAGGCCTTCGCCGGCCAGGTACTGTCCGTGGGGCGCGAGCTCGAGTGGGACGAGTCGCGGGTCAATGTCAACGGCGGCGCCATCGCCATGGGCCACCCGCTCGGCGCCAGCGGCACCCGCATCGCGGTCACCGCGCTGTACGAGATGCGCCGCCGCCGGGCCCGCCGCGCCGTCGCCGCCCTGTGCATCGGCGGCGGCATGGGCATCGCCGTCCTCCTCGAACACCCCTGAGCACGCCCGCGGTACGGTGGATGAAGCGATGAGAACCACCTTGAACATCGCCGCCGGCGCGACCAGGATCCGTAATTCCAACGCCTACGACGGCGTCACGGGAATGACCGACAGGTCCTCCTCCACCTGCACCAGGGAGTGCCGCGCGTCGTGCTCGAACAGGAGCCACCACCCTTCCGCGGCGATCCGTTCCAGGTAGCGGCGGCGGGTGGCCATGGTGCGGCGCGGATCCAGGTCGATGGCGGGCACGTAGTGGGGCTTCAGGTGGAGGGCGTACGGAAACAGGTCGGCGGTGAACAGCACGGTGCGGCCGCCGCCCGATACGGTCACCACTTGGTGGTGGTCGGTGTGGCCCGGTGCGTCGCGCAGGCGCACTCCCGGGATCACTTCCGCCTCGCCCGCAACGGTGTCGAGGACGCCGGCTGCGGCCAGCGGCTCCCAGGTCTCCGGCAGGTAGCTGGCCTGGCTGCGGCGGTCGGGGGAGCGGGCGTAGGCCAACTCCCGCTCGTGCACCAGGTAGCGCGCCGCCGGAAAGGTGGGCCGCGGGCCGGCCGCGGTGGCGCGTACCGCGCCGCCGACGTGGTCGAAGTGCAGGTGGGTCAGCACCACGTGCGTCACCGCGCCCGGCTCGATCCCGGCGGCTGCCAGCTCCGCGAGCAACGGCCACGCCGGGTCGGTAACCCCGTACAGGTGGCGGAACCTGTCGCCCGCCGCGAGGTCGCCGAGCCCGGTGTCCACCAGCACCACCGCCTCGCGCCCGGCGGCGTCAGGGCCGCGCACCAGCAGGCAGCGGGTTGCCGTCGCCACCCGGTTGCGGTCGTCCGCGGCGTAGGAGCGGCCCCAGATGGTGCGCGGCACGGTGCCGAACATCAGGCCGCCGTCGAGCCCGAACGTGACGTCCGCGCACGCCCACAACTCCAGCTCGCCGAGACCTACCGGCTGCACTACTGGAGCACCGACTTCGGTGTCGGCGTAAGCCGCGTCACTTCGATCGTGGAGCGTTCGATCAGCTTTTCCACCTGCGGTGCGATCTCGTTTTTCCACTCGTCCGACTCGTACACCGCCGCGTACAGTTGCTCGCGCTGCTCCTCCGAGTCGAAGCGGCGCAGCCAGACGTAGGTCTGGTCATTGCTCTCGCCGCGGAAGCTGCCCGCGATCACCATGCCGCGCGCCACCTGCAAGGGAATGATTTCCTCTTCCATGCAGCGCACCCACTCGTCCATCTTGCCCGGCAGTACCCGGTAGTGGCGCAGTTCGTAAAATGCCATCGGCCCCTCCTATGGGCCGCGCATGGTAGCGCGGATCGCCCGCGCCGGCCAACTTACGCGGTAGCTCTTCGAGGCTCAACGCGGGCTTCGATCTCGCGACCCACTTCGACTTCCGCACGGCGCAGCTCCCAGGTCTTCTGCAGGTTCATCCACACCTGTGGCGTCGTTCCAAAGTAGCGGGCCAGCCGTAGCGCGGTGTCGGCAGTCACGCCGCGCTGAGCGTGCAGGATCGCCGTGATGCGGTTCCCCGGCACGTGCAACGCCTTCGCCAAGGCATTCGCAGAGATACCGAGTACTTCCATTTCCTCCCGCAGTATCTCTCCCGGATGGACCGGTCTCATGCCGCTGGGGCTGTTTCCCGGAGAACGCGGTCCTGGCGAGGCGTTCGTCGAATCGGTTACGGTAGCGGCGTGATGAGAGTGCGGATGAGCGGGCGCAGCTTTGCGTTTCCGGGCGACTATGTGGGCGAGCTGGCCGATTGCGGCGCCGACCCGCACGACCCGGGCGCCGTGCAGGCGCTGCAGGTTGCCATGCAGCGGGACGGTTACCTGCTGCTGCGCGGGTTCGCCGACCGCGAGGCGGTGCTGGCCACCCGCCGCATCCTGCTGCAGCAGATGGCGAACGACGGCTGGCTGGCGCCGGATGACGAGCCGGACGCCGGGCGCAGCAATCCCGAACGCCGCGGCGCCCCCGCCGTGGACTCCGAGCAGCCCGCCATCGCGGGCTTCTACCGGGAACAGCCCTTCCTGCCGTTCTTCGCGCGCTACTTCGGCGAGGCGGCGATGATCTACCCGAAGATCCTCACCCGCGTGAAGAACACCGGCGGACGCACCGGCGTGCATTTCGACAACGTCTACATCGGACGCGGCTCGCCGCGCCTACTGAGCTGCTGGATGCCGTGGGGCGACGTCAGCGCCGACCAGGGTGCGTTGGCGATCTGCTCCGGCTCGCACGACCTGGCCAGCTTCGCGCGCCTGCGCGACACTTACGGACGCCACGACCCCGACCGCGAATTCATCCAGGGCGCCGACAACGCCGCCGGCCACTTCTCGTTCCACCTGCACGAGGTCACCGAGCGATTCGGCGGACGCTGGCTCACCGCCGACTTCCGCGCCGGCGACGTGCTGATCTTTCCGCCGTTCACCATGCACTGCGCGCTGGACAACACCACCGACCGGTTCCGCATCAGCTCCGATACCCGCTTCCAGCCGGCCGCCGATGCCACCGACGCGCGCTTCATGACCAACCTCGAGCCGCGCGAGGCGCTACGACACCGCTACCGGGTCGCCGACGGCGAGGTGAACGCGATCACCATGGACGAAGCGCGCGCCAAATGGGGCCTTGAGGATACCCGGCACGGGCTGAGCGGGGCGGGCTGATCGAAGGCGGGCGAATCGGATAGGCTGCCGCACGACAAATGCGAGTGAAACCATTCATTGTCGGCAGCGGCATGTCGGGCAAGGCGATCGCCAAGGCCCTGGCCGTGATCGACATCGTCGACCCCGATATTACCGTGGAGGCGCCTACCCAGTTGCGCCGCGGCCAACCGCTGGACGGCCTCATCGAAGCGCACGAACAGCCGGTGCTGTGCATTTGCAACCCGCACGGCCTGCACGCCCGCTACGTAATCGAAGCGCAGCGCGCCGGCTTCCGCGCCATCATCCTGGACAAGCCGCCGTGCGTGAACCTGGATGAACTGGCCGCCCTGCGCCGCCTGGCCGCCGAGTGCGGCGACCAACTGGCCGTGGCCGTGCTGCACGGCTACCGGCAGATGTGGGGGCCGCAACAGATGCGGGCGATGATCGCCGGCGGCGAGCTGGGCGACCTGATCGCCATCGAGGGCACCTACTGGCAGTCGTCGGCCGCCGAGCTGGCGGTTGCCACGGAGCCGCGGCCCGACAAGGCGTGGAAGAGCGACGTCGCGCTCGGCGGTCCCACCGACACCTGTGTCGACCTGGGCACCCACTGGGTCGACCTGATGATGTTCCTGGCCGGCGGGCGGCCGGAGTCGGCACGCACCTGGCTGTCGCACGTCAACGCCCCGGCGCCGAACCGCGACACCCACGTGCAGGTCTACCTGCAGTTCCCGGCGTGCCGGTCGCTCGGGTCGGCCTCCAAGACCGTGCACGGCGCCAACCACCTGGACGTGTCGGCGCTGGGCAGCCAACGGGCGGTACACTGGTCGTTCAACAACCCCGATGAACTGCGGGTGGGGCGCGGCAACCAGGTAACCTGCATGCACCGCACCGCCGGGCGCTATGGCTCGCAGCAGCCGCCCTACCACGGCACCGGCTGGCTGGAGGGCTACACCGAGGTCTCGCACTGCTTCCTGCAGCGCCTTGCCGGCCGCGACGCCCCCGAGCACCCCACGCTGACCGAAGCGCTCGACGTAATGGAAATGCTGCTCACCGCCGAGCCGCTGTAGCAGCGCTGTAGCAGCAGACAGCCGGCCTGGTCCCGCGCTACGCGGCATCCTCCGCTGCTTGGCCGCGCATCCGTTGTGCGCGGGCGCGCATGCGGCGGTGGGCTTGTTCGGAGCCGTCGTGGAAGCTGCCGAACCAGCGGTCGATCGGCACCGTCCCGTCACCGCCGTAGTTGCATTCGAAGTAGCGGTGATGCAGGTAGTGGAAGTAGTTGGGGTTGCGGACCGTCTTGCCCGCCTTGCCGAACTCCAACTCGTCGAAGCCGGAGTGGCCCGGCGCCGGCGACAGTCCCGCGTGCATCAGGTGCATGACGGCGTGCAGGGGATGCGACGGGATGATCCAGTGCAGGAACACCCCGGTGAAGTAGATCAGGTGCTCGATCGGGTGCATCGACAGCCCTGACCAGGGGCCGATGTTGACGTTCTTGTGGTGCAGGTAGTGGGCCGCCTTGTACAGCGGCTTCCAGTGAGTGAGCCGGTGCGCCCAGTAGAAGTGCACCTCGCGCATCAGGGGGACGGCCACGAGCAGCAGGACGAAGTAGACCGGGTTGGTGCGGAAGTCGACGTACGGCAGGTGGCCGTTGGCGTACATCCACATCGTCAGCGCCTCGAACAGCGACCAGATGCCGACGCCGCTGACCAGGGTCCAGAACACGTTGTCGCGCGTCTGGTTGCCGAACAGGAACCGGCGGTTGCGGGTGCTGAGCCAGCGCTCGTTGTACTTGTAGTGCGTGCCCTGCGCCCGCTTGATGTACAGCCGCAGGTGCCAGGCGCCGAACCACAGGAGCACGATCCCTGCGTTGCGCAGGTAGATGCCGATCATCCAGCCCGGCTCGAAACGCGCCATGCGCTCCAGCTCCGGGGTCAGGAACAGCCAGGCCACCACGCTCACCGCGATGAAGAATGCATTGAACGGATACAGGTAGCCGGGGAATCCGAACAGCCACTTCAGAAACGCCTTCGGCCGCGGCGGCCACACGAACACCGCCGGTGTCTGGATCAACTCCGCGGGCTGCCACTCACCGCGTGCATCGCGCGCCCCAAGATCCGCTTCCGCCACTGCTGTCACCTCCCGGATGGCGTGCGGCCCGCCGTCCTGGCAAGGGCCGAGAGCCCACCCTGCCCTCCTTTCTGGCACAGAACCTCTCTCCGCGCAAGGAGGCGGGAGCAACTCCGGCAGCTCCCGCAGACGGCCCCTACCGGGTGCCGCCGACGACCGGACGGACCATGGTCTGCTTGTGCAACCGGTCGAACTCGTCGCTGCCGTCGTCCTCGACCAGTTCCGTGAACACGCCGCCCTCGTATGCCGGCTGGTTGCCGGCGGCGAAGTAGTTCCACATCGACGATCCGGGCAGCGCTTGCGCTGCGAAGTGCACCGTGAGCCCCGACTCCCGCAGGTAGCGGATCAACCGGCGCGGCAGCTCCAGGTCGGCCTCGTCGACGCGGTAGCGGTCGAGCGCCGCCTCGTCCACGTCCACCCCCAGCCCGGGGGCGCCGGGCACCGCCATGTAGCCGCCGGTGACCGGGATGCGCGCGCTGAGCAGGTTGTGCTCGTACAGCTCGTGCACGGTGACCGCCGGCCAGCGCGCCGCTGCCAGTACCGCGCCCAGGTGCAGGCACAGGCTGGCGGTCAGCCCGGTGCCCACCATCTGCAGGAAGATCGGCATGCGCGCCGCGCCCGCGAAGTGACCCGACCGGACGGTTGCGGCAAGGCCGCCGCCGGCCACCCAGCCGTCGCAGTACTCGCTGCGCCCCACCCCCTGGCGCGCCTCGTCGTAGTGGTGGGCGATAGGCGTACGCAAGCCCGCGCGCAGACGCCGGTTGCCGTCGACATCGTCGGCCGGGATAGGCCCCTCCCAGATCTTGATCTTCGGGAACTCTGCCTCCAGCGCCGTCAGCACCGGCAGCGCGGTGGGCGCGTCGAGCAGGAAGTCGTTCCAGTCGGCGTCGATCGCGAACCACGGCGGCGTGGCCTCCGATATGCGCGCCATCGTCTCGTGCACGTCCCACCAGGGCCGCGTCTTGATCTTCATGCAGGTGTAGCCCAGGCGCACCGCCTCGCGCGCCTCCGCCTCGTACTTGTCCGGCGCCATGTCGTGATCCCAGAACGACACCGGGCAGTGGCTGCGCACCTGGGCGCCGAGCAGGCGGTGCGCCGGTACGCCGGCCAGCCTGCCGGCCAGGTCCAGCACCGCCATCTGCAACCCCGCACCCAGGCTGTCGTCCCAGTACAGCTCGAACGGCGAACGCCCGATCACCCGCTCGTCGACGTCGGCGCGGCCCCAGGTGTAGTTCTGGATCGTCTCGCCCCAGCCGGACACGCCCGACTTGCTGGTCACGCGGATCACCTCCACCTCCGACCAGGTGTGGATGCCGGCGCGCTCCATCTCGACGCGGATGCGTTCCACCATAGGCACCCAATGGCGGGTGCGCTCCACCGAAGCGATCCTGGCGTCCATCAGTTTCCCCCTCCGACCCCCGCTACCGTATCACACTCGACGCGCGACGATGCGTTGCGGTATCGCGATATCGCGGAAGCGACGGTACCCGCAGACGTTGTCATAGTTGTCGTGCCAGCGCGTTCACCAGCCAGGGCCGGCCGCGCGTTTGCGTCTGCACGCTTCCCGCGCCTCCGGAGCGAACGCCTGACCGGTCGCCTCGGTGTGCTGGCTCCGCAGCTTCAAACTCAACCGCCGCGGCGTGTCTGCGCGCTACGCCTCGCTCGCCCCGCTCGTCGCCCCATCCGCGAAGCGCAGCCACTCGAACGGCCATGCAGCCGCTCACCCTGTATGCGTACGAGGTCGATGCCGAGCCGGTCGTCGATGCCCTGGACCAACAGCAGCGCCGGGCGTTGGGGCGACGGAGTCCGATCTCGCGTGTCCGGCGTGGGAAGCGTACTGCCGCCCCTCGCGGCTCAGCATTAGGGCGGTTCAGGAGCTGTCGGATTGCGACGGAACGCTCTCATGCCACCGACTCGGCGTTCTCGCGGATGATTCGCGGGTGCCGGGCGGCGATACGCAGGAGAGCTAGCGCCGGACCTTCAGGACGGCGGCGGTCCTGTTCCCAATTGCGCAAGGTGTGAACGCTGATACCGACCGCGGCTGCAAACTGGACCTGGGTAAGTCCGACAAACCCGCGTAGAGCCACCACGTCCGAGCCGGACTCGAACCGGCCCCGCATGAGGCGTCCGCGAACACTTGCCGGAATCGCGCTCGCGAACTGGCTTTCCGTGAGCTCCACGGCTTCATCTACGGATTTCATAAGTATTGATCCAAGTACCCTTCGTACAGTCTCGTTTCGCGTGGCGTCGCCGGGCGAGCGCTGATAATCCGGACCGTGTCTTCATCTCGCGCAGTCCATACGATGACAACAACGCCACGTGACAGAGGGCCGACCGCAATGAACCGGTCTTCCTGTTCAGAATGCTCCCAATCGAACATCTCAAGGTAGTCTGTCCCGGAAAGAAAGAGATCCTGCGCCTGCTCGAAGCTGATGCCATGCTTGCTGTGGTTCTGAAGGTTCTTGGTTTCATCCCACTCAACCTTCACCAAGCAATAGTATCAGTCATTGGCGGACTACGTCAACGACTTACAAGACTGAGCCGTTTTCGCTACTCCCGGGCGGCGCCGCAGCGGCCGAGGCGGCCGCGCAGGCGGGGGCCAGCAGGTCGCGCACCGAGGAAGCTCAGCGCCGCCTCCGACATGATCACGACGCTCACGTTGATGCTGAAGATGCTGACCAGCACCAGGAGCAGGATGACGATGTCGCTGGCGGTCCCCAGCGGCTGCTCGCGCCAGACATCGGAGCTGAAACCGCGGAGCTTGTTGATGTTGGTGCCATAGAATGGCTGCGTCCGCAATTGCGGATATCCGTAAGACTCGAGCTTGGCTCGTATACGCTGCGAATACCCACTGGGAAGCGCAGTTAGCTTCGACAGGAACTCGTCTGTCTCGAAGACTCGCTAGTCAGACGATGCCGCCACGGTCGCGTCTTGCGTCGGCCAGGCCTCGTTCTGAGAGTCGGTCAGCCCTAGTGCGGCGGCCGCGCATCTCGCTCGCGAGCCTCATGCCGCCAGCAGGGTCGCTCTCTCAAACCGACCTGGCGGCAGCGGCGCCGAGACGGCCGCCACCGCCGCGCAGGCGCGGGTCGAGCAGGTCGCGCACCGCGTCGCCGAACATGTTCAAGCAGTACACGACGATCGTCAGGCACAGCCCCGGCCACAGCGCCAGCCGCGGCGCCACCTCCATGAACTCGCGCCCTTCCCGGCTCAGCATCCCGCCCCAACTCGGCACCGAGATCGGCAGCCCGAATCCCAGGAAGCTCAGCGCAGCCTCGCTGATGATCACGCCGCCGACGTTGATGGTGAAAATGATGATCACCGGGGCGGCAATATTGGGCAGGACGTGGCGGATGAGGATTCGCCACTTGGTGCTGCCAATCGCCTCTGCCGCCTGGAAATAGACGTTCTCCTTTACCCCAATAACCGCGCCGCGGATTACTCGCGAGCCGCCGATGCCGCCCGTTACCCCCAGCACCACGATGATCTGCGGCACACCCCGCCCCACCAGGGACATGATGGTAAGCAACAGCAGCAGCCCCGGGAACGGCACCGCCGAAAGCGCCAGGAAGTGGAGGCGGGCAGCGATCTCGTCCGGGTCGCGCGGCTGCCGGACAGATAGCGGCGCACACTGGAAGAGGAAATCCCGAGCAGCCGGGCGAGCACTTCGCCGCCGAGCACGCGAGTCACGCCGTGCCATTCGGAGGCCGGCGTAGGGAAAGCCACGCGCCAATCGTCATCCGACATCCGGGGCAGACCGTCAAGCTTGTTACCGCAAGGTTCCGATGATAGGGACATGCAACGAACGCGAATCACGCTGCACACCGACTTTCGGATCGGCCGGGTCGACCCGCGCGTGTTCGGGGGATTTCTCGAGCACATGGGCCGCGCCGTGTACGAAGGCGTCTACGATCCGAACAGCGCGCACGCCGACGCCGACGGCTGCCGCACCGACGTGCTCGACGCCCTGTCGCGGCTGCGCATGACCGCCATGCGCTACCCGGGCGGCAACTTCGCCTCCGGCTACCACTGGCAGGACGGCGTCGGCCCGCCCGAGCGGCGCCCGCGGGTGCGCGAGCTGGCCTGGCAGAGTATCGAGACCAACCGATTCGGCACCGAGGAGTTCATCCGGCTGTGCCGGAAGATGGACTGGACGCCGATGATGACCGTCAACCTCGGCACCGGCTCCCCGGAGGAGGCGCGCGACTGGGTCGAGTACTGCAACTGCCCCGCCGGCACGCGCTACGCCGACCTGCGCGCGGCGTCCGGGGCAACCGAACCGCACGGCGTGGCGCTGTGGTGCCTGGGCAACGAGATGGACGGCAAGTGGCAGCTCGGCCACGTGCCGGCTGACCAGTACGCCATCCGCGCCCAGCAGGCCGCCAAGATGATGAAGGATGCCGACTCTTCGATCGAGCTGGTGGCGTGTGGCACTTGCGCCGTGCAACTCCCCACCTACATGGAGTGGGACCGTACGGTGCTGGAGCACGTGGGCGATCTGGCCGACTACATCAGCCTGCACCGCTACGTCGGCAACCCCGGCGGCGACACGCCCGACTACCTGGCGGTGACGGCGGCGATTGACCGCCAGATCGAGGAAATGGACGCGGTGTGCCGCTACGTCCAGGCCCGCAAACGCAGCAAGAAGCGCGCCTACCTGTGCTTCGACGAGTGGAACGTGTGGTACAAGAACCGCGATATGGACGGCGAGGGCAAGGTCGCCCCGCACCTGATCGAGGAGGTGTACAACCTGGAGGACGCGCTGGTGGTAGCCGGCTTCCTGCACAGCTTCGTGCGCCACGCGGACGTGCTCAAGATCGCCAACCTGGCGCAGATCGTGAACGTGATCGCACCGCTGATCACCCGCGGGGACGAGTTGCTGGTGCAGAGCATCTTCTATCCGCTGGCGATGTTCGCCCAGCGGCGCGACGGGGAGGCGCTGCGCCTGGCGGTGGACGGTCCGCGCTACGAAGGGTCCGGCAACGGCGAGGTGGACTACGTCGATGCCAGCGCCATCCTCGACGGCGACCGGCTGCACCTGTTCCTGACCAACCGCAGCCTGACCGAGTCGGCGCCGGTGGCCCTGGGCATCGCCGACCGGGCGGTGGCGGCATGCGAGGCCGCCGAGATCCTCACCGGGCCGGAGCCGAAAGCCGCCAACTCGTTCGCCGAGCCGGAACTGATCAGGGCGCGGGCGTTCAGCGCGGTGGCCACGGAAGACGGCGCAGTGCGCTGCGAGTTGCCGCCGCTGTCGTTTGCGGCGCTAACCATCCGGCTGGCGCCGGCGGACGCCTTGTCCGGGGCGAGGAGCTGACATGGCGAAAATGCACGCAGCGAACCCCGTGGTGGCGCCCGGCGAGTTCCCGTTCGCCGTTGCCTTCCTCAGCCACAGCCACATCTACGGGCAGACCAGGGGCCTGGTCGACGCCGGCGCCACCCTGACCGGAGTGTTCGATCCCGACCCCGCAAAAGTGGCCGCCTTCCGCGAGCGCTTCCCGCAGGCGCAGCCCGCCGACTCGTTCGAGGCGATCCTCGCCGACCCCGCCATCCTCCTGGTGGCGTCCGCCGCCATCCCCGACACGCGCGCCGCCATCGGCGGGCAGGTGCTGGCGGCGGACAAGGACTACTTTACCGACAAGGGGCCGTTCACGACCCTCGGCCAGCTTGCCGCCACCCGCGCCGCGGTGGCGGAGACCGGGCGCAAGTATCTGGTCTACTACGGCGAGCGGCTGCACAACGCCCCTACCTGGGAGGCGTGCGAGTTGGTGCGCGGCGGCGCCATCGGACGCGTGCTGCAGGTGCTGATCATGGCGCCGCACAACCTGGTCAACGAGGCGCGCCCGCCATGGTTCTACGACAAGAACCGCATGGGCGGCATTCTCACCGACATCGGCAGCCACCAGTTCGAGCAGTTCCTGTACGTCGCCGGCGCCGCCGGCGGGCGCGTCAACTACGCGCGCGCGGCCAACATGGGCCACCCGGAACACCCCGGCCTGGAGGACTTCGGCGAGGCGTCGGTCACGCTCGACACCGGCGCCTCTGCATACTGCCGGGTGGACTGGTTCAACCCGCGCGCATCGCGCGCCTGGGGCGACGGGCGCGCCTTCATCCTCGGTACCGACGGCTACGTCGAGGTGCGCAAGAACGTCGATGCCGGCAACCCCGCCGGCGGGCCGCGCGTAATCCTGATCAACCACGACGAGGAACGCACCATCACCTTCGACGGCAGCGAGCCGTTGCCGTTCTTCGGGCGCATGATCCTGGACTGCCTGCACCGCACCGAGGAGGCGATGACCCAGAAGCACGCCTTCGCGGTAGCCGAACTGACGCTCCAGGCACAGGCGGTCGCCGACGCCGCCGCAACCTGAATCATCCACCGGACCTGGGCGCAGACGGTTCGCGCCCTTGACGCGTGAATCAGATGCGCTACGGTGTTCCTGGAGGCAAGTATGCATATTGCACAAGCCATGAAGACCTTCGCGGTTGCGTTGGTCCTCGTCCTCACCGCCGTCGGCCTGTGGGCGGGCGCCGAAACCGAGGAGGCGCCGGCGGCGGACGCCGACAAGCGGTACGTGACCGACCCGGTCACGGGCAAGGCGTACACCGCGCACGAGTACGGCGGCACGCTGACCTTCGTCAAGGGCAACGATGGCGGCTGGATCGACGCCTACAAGGAAAACGCGGTGTCCATGTGGTCGCTGGTCTACGAGAAACTGGGCAAGCTGGACTGGGCACTGGATAGGGACGCATATCCTTTTACCGGCGGCTACATGACGCCGCTGTACGCGCTGAGAGGGGCACTGGCGGAGAGCTGGGAACAGCCCGACGACACAACCATTGTCATCAACGTCCGCCAGGGCGTTCACTGGCATGACAAGGCACCGATGAACGGTCGCGAGTTCACTGCCGGGGATGTAGAGCACTCCTTCCAGCGTTATCTGGGTCTGGGCAGGTTCGCCGGAGACGACCCTTCCCCAGGCGGAGGTGAGCTGACATCCGTGCCATGGGAATCGGTTGAGGCGACCGGCGACCACACCGTGGTGTTCAAGCTGAAGGAGCCCAGGCTCCGTGCCCTCAACCTCATCCTGGACTGGTACCAGATGCTGATGCAGCCCCCCGAGGTGGTCGACGAACACGGCGGCATCACTGACTGGCGGCAGGGCGTCGGCACCGGGCCCTACGAGATGACGGACTGGGTCCTGGGCAGCTCCTTCGAGTACACCCGCAACCCCAACTACTGGGCCTTCGACGAGAAATGGCCGGAAAACCGCCTGCCCTACATCGAGAAGATATACGGCCTGGTCATCGTGGAGCATGCCACCCGTATCGCCGGCCTGCGCGCCGGTACCATCGACTTCATCGGTCATCCGGGATCCACGCAGATCTTCGATATCAACCAGTCCCTGAGTCTGCAGCGGACCAATCCCGAAATCAATCAGTACCCCTGGTCACAGCGATCTGATAACTGTGCCGGCATCAACACCACCGTGGCGCCCTTCGATGACGTCCGCGTGCGCCGCGCGATGCAGATGGCACTGGACCTCGACACCATGAACGATTCCTACTACAAGGGACTGGGAGGAACGATCCCGCGAGGTTTCGTGGGCCGCAAGTTCCCGAGCTATATGACCCCGTTCGAAGACTGGCCCGCAGAGCTCAAGGGATACTACAGTTATGACCCGGAAGGAGCCGAGGCGCTCCTCGATGAGGCAGGGTATCCGCGCGGCGCCGACGGCATCAGATTCAAGACCGAGTACATGCACTTCGACCGATTTCCGGTCAGCTGGTCGGAGTTCATGGCTTCGTACTGGAAGCAGATTGGCGTCGAGATCGACATCCTGACCCCGACTCAGGCGGAACATACGGCCAGGCGTAACGCCGGCGATTGGGCACTGACGTCGGAAGCATGCGGCACCGACGCGGATCCAATGATCATTGCACCTGGTTTTCGGTCGACAGTTGCTCGCTCGGGAGTCCACGACGCTCAATACGACGCCTGGTTCGAAACCGCGGTAAACGCCTCGACCATCGAGGAACAGCAGAGCATCATCAAGCAGATGGACATGCGGTACGTAGAGCAGCACTGGATGATCTGGGGGCCTTGGGCGCCTCAGTACAACGTGGCCCAGCCATGGATCATGGGTTACAACGGCGAGGGCATCATAGGCGGCAACACCACCCACAGTGTGTTCTCGCGCCTCTGGATCGATGGTCAGATGAAGGAGGCGATGGGCCACTAAGAGGTTCGCTTTCTTTCCGAGCGGCCCCGCAAGACCGCCGGTTTTGCGGGGCCCCTTCAAGGGAAACAGGGATTAGATGAGAACCTACATCATCAGGCGTCTGTTGCTGATGATTCCGACCCTCCTGCTCCTGACCATCCTGGTCTTTCTGCTGGTCCGTTTCATTCCCGGGGATGTCGTCGACGCGATCGAGGCACAACTGGAATCCTTTAGCCCCGGCACCGAAGTAGACCGTGAGGTCGTCATGCGGCTGATGGGTCTGGACGTCCCCGTCCACGTGCAGTATGGACGCTGGATAGGCGTGCTGCCGACGCCCGACCCGCTTACCGGCGAGTCCGAGTTCAGAGGCCTTCTCCAGGGCAGCCTCGGCCGATCCCTGTTCGGCCATTTCCCGATAGAGGCTGAAATACTGCGGCGGCTGCCACTCACCATCGAGCTCGGCGTCATGGCCATCATCATCGGTCTGCTGATAGCGCTGCCGGTCGGCATCTACTCGGCGGTCCGTCAGGACACGGCCGTCGACTACGCCGGCCGCACCGTTGCCGTCATCGGCCTGGCGACGCCCAACTTCTGGCTCGGCATCATGGTCATGGTGTTCCCGGCGATCTGGTGGGGCTGGTCACCTTCGATGAAGATGATTCCGTTCACCGAAGACCCGCTCGGAAATCTCGGGATGTTTCTCATTCCCAGCGCGATTCTGGGCACGGCCTTGGCCGCGGGCACGATGCGAATGACCCGCACGATGATGCTGGAGGTGCTCAGGCAGGACTACATCAGGACGGCCTGGTCCAAAGGCCTTGGGGAGCGGGCGGTCGTCATCAGACACGCCGTCAAGAATGCCCTTATCCCTATTGTTACCGTGATAGCCCTGCAGGTGCCTCTGGTGGTGGGCGGCTCGGTTATCATGGAGAGCATATTCAATCTGCCCGGGTTGGGGCGTTTCCTGCTGGACGCCCTCAACACCAGAAACTACCCAATAGTGTCTGGCGTAAACATGTTCTTCGCCAGCGTCGTCCTGTTCAACAATCTCGTCATCGACCTGATCTATCCATATCTGGATCCGAGAGTTCGCTATAAATGAACGCAACTGGAACACCGGCCACCGGCAGTGAGCGAAAAAGACGTGGCGCCGTGGCTGACGTCTTGGTCAGGCTGTGGACCGAGAAGCCCCTGGGCACCGCCTCCGGGATCATCATCTTGCTGTTGATCTTCGTGGCTATCTTTGCCGACGTTCTGAGCCCCTACCCATATTGGGAGGTTCATCCAGCAGACATGCTGCTTGGCTCATCAGCCCGGTATCTGTTAGGTACCGATCAGTTGGGGCGAGACTTCCTCAGCCGCATCATGTTTGGTGCTCGTCTTTCGCTGTTGGTCGGACTGTCGGCAACGACGATCAACGTGGTGGTAGCGGTGCTGATCGGTGGCACCTCGGGATTCATCGGTGGCAAGCTGGACCTGGCGGTGCAGCGGTTTGTCGATGCCTGGATGGCGTTCCCGGGATTGCTCATACTTCTGTCGGTAATGTCGATAGCCGGCAAAGGGTTGCTGCAGATCATCCTGGTGCTCGGCATATCGGGCGGCATCGGCGGCTCCAGGGTGACACGAGGCGCGGTCATCGCAATCAAGGAGAATGCCTATTTTCAGGCAGCACGCGCGATTGGGTCCTCGCAGTGGAACGTTCTGATCCGCCACGTTCTGCCCAACATTGCGGCTCCGGTAATCATCCTGTTCAGCATCAACATCGGCGGGGTGATCATTGCCGAATCTTCATTGAGCTTCCTGGGATTCGGCCTGCCTGCCCAGATTCCGAGCTGGGGAGGTATGCTCAGCCGGGAAGGGCGGGTGTTCATGGAGACCGCGCCGTGGCTGGCTCTCTGGCCTGGCCTGTTCCTGACGGTTACCGTCTACAGCCTGAACATGTTCGGCGACGCAATCAGGGACCTGCTCGACCCGCGGCTGCGGGGCGGCGCAACCACGCTCGGGGGCGGCGGCGCTCGCGTCGCCGCGGATCGCGCCAAGTAGCAGCCTGCGCTGGAGCGAGCCGCTAAGAATAGCGGGCGGCGAAGCCGTCGATGTTGATGCCCACGCGGCCTGGCAGGTGGCGTTCCGCGATGCGCACCATGCGGTCGCGGTAGGCCAGGCCGACCGAGTCGGGATCGACGGCGGCCATCGCGGCCGGCAGGGAGGGGCGCTCGGTGCGGCTGCCATTGGCCGAGCCGTCGCCGCCGATGTAATGGTCTATCACCACGGCGTCGGCACTCGCCGCGATGCGGGAGAAAAACCCTTCAGGGTCGGCGATCGGCAGCAGCGGAGCCACGGTGATGACCGTCTCGATTCCGGATGCCTTCAGGTCCGCGGCGGCGCCGAAGCGTGCGGCGACTCCGCTGGCGTGCGGCGGCAGGCCGGGCAGCCGCTCGCGGTCGGTTTCGATCGACAGGTGCACCCGCAGCCGGCAGCGGCGCTGCAGGTCGTGCAGCAGGTCGCGGTAGCGGGTGACCTGGTGGGAGTGGGTCTGCACGATCAGCAGGTCGGGCGGCTCCTCCGCCATCGCCTCCAGCAGCCGGCCGGTGATGCCGTAGCGCGCCTCCTGCGGCGGGAACGGCTCGGTCGAGCTGGACAAGAAGATGCTGAACGCGCCGCGCACGCGCCGCGCCCAGCGCCGTTCCCGGTCGACGGCGGCGCGGTAGGACGCGGCCGCGTTGCCGCGCACCTCCAGGAACGAGCCCCAGGCGCGCCCGCGGGTCACGTGGCCGTTGTGGCGCACGTAGCAGCCGGCGCCGCACAGGGCATTGCCGAACGGGCAGCCGCGGTAGGGCTGCGCCGAGTGGGAGGACACGGTACGCAGAAAGCCGCTGCTGCGGGTGAGGATGTTGCCGATCTCGGTGACAGTTACCTGCATGCCGGCGATCGGTCAGCGCTGGCCGCGCCACACGTCGAGCGGATGGCGGCGGTCGGCCATCGGCAGCGCGACACGGGCGCCAGCAATCTGCGCCGCGTACGGCGCGAGCACCAGTTCCAGCGCCTTGACGCCGTCGCACCCGCTGCAGAGCGGCTCGCGGCCCTGCTCGACGGCGTCGATCAGGTCGGTCACCGCCAGGTAGTGGCCGCCGTGCTCCGGCGGCGGTCCCAGGTCCAGCGGCTGCCAGCGTTGCTCGACGCGTGCCGGCGCCCACAACGGGTACGGGTAGATCATCAGCCCGTCGGTGGTGCTGCCGCCGCGCAGCGAGACGATGCCCTCGCTGCCGACGATCTCCATACCGTAGCGCTCGTTCACGCCGACGCTGTGGCGCTTCGAGTCGAACAACCCCGCCACCCCGCCGGCGAACGCGATGTAGCTGTCGATGCGGTCGCCGGCCACCGGCCCCAGCGGCTCGGGCGCCTCGTGCACGTCCGCCCGCTCGGTGTGGCCGCCCCCCCCCGGCGGGCGAACGCGTGGTAGCTGTCGAGGCGGTCGCCGCTCACCGGCCCCAGCGGCTCGGTCGCCTCGTGCACGTCCGCCGGCTCGATGTCGCGCCCCTCCACGGTGACACGCGCGGACACCCACAGGGCGTCGCCGGCCAGGTACTGCATCAGGTTGAACAGGTGGATGCCCAAGTCCATCATGTCCTCGCCGCCGCCGCGATGGTCGTGCTTGCCGTGCGCGTGCAGCTCCTGCAGGCCCCCGATGCGGCCGGCGTCGATCAGCGCCTTGAGGCGGTCGGCGCCCGGCAGGTAGGCGCCGTGAAAGTGCCCGACGGCGATCTTGACGCCCGCCGCCCGTGCCGCCGCGACCATGCGGTCGCCGTCCTCCAGGCTGATCGCAAACGGCTTCTCGCAGTACACGTGGCAGCCCGCGTCGATGCAGGCCAGCACCATCGCCAGACGCTGGTCGAGCCAGCGCGGCCCCACGCTGACCAGGTCCAGCTCCTCGCGCGCCAGCATCTCGCGGTATTCGGGGTAACCGCGCAGCGCCTCCGCCTCGGCCTGGGCGCGTGCCCGGCCGTCGGGATCGGGATCGGCCACCGCCACCATCTCGACGCCTTCGACGCCGCGGAATGCGCGGTGCAGCCCATGTCCGAATCCGCCGCGACCGGTGTGGCCGATTGCAGCGGCCCGGTAGCGGCGCTCAGCCATGCCGCCGCGGCCGGCGCCCCGCTTGGCACGGCGGCGCCCCACGCCAAGCGCTACGATACGTGAACGGCAACCTACGCGCGGTCATACGGCTAGCATACTCTGCGGTGCCCTTCCGTGACACGCGCGCCTTGGGGATCCGCGCATCACACCGTCCCCGAAGTCGGAGAGGGTTGCAATCCAGAGCGGAACCACTACCCTTGCCGCTGACAGGAGCAGGGAAATCAGGTCCGGTCGACTTTGGGAGGAGTTCAATGCCACTACGAGCGGGAATTGTGGGTTGCGGCGGCATCAGCCGGACTCACGCTACGGCCTACAGCCACTTGAGTGCTACCGACCTGGTGGCGGCGTGCGACATCGACCCATCGCGGCTGCGCGAGCGGGCCGACCAGTTCTCCGTGCCGGCGCGCTACGCCGATTATGGCGAGATGTTGGCCAGCGAATCGCTCGACGTGGTCAGCGTGTGCACGCACGCACCGCTGCACGCGGACGTGGCGTGCGCGGCCGCGGCAGCCGGCACCCATGTGCTGTGCGAGAAACCGCTCGCGCTCGACCTGGAGAGCGCCGACCGCATGATGCGGGCGTGCGCCGCCGCCGGCGTGCAGCTTGCGGTGAGCCACCAGTTCCGGTTCACGCCGGCGCTGCGCATGGCCAAGGAGTGGGTGCGGGCCGGGCGCATCGGCAACCTGATCAGCGTGCGCGAGGTGGGCAAGGGGCGGCCCGCGGGCTTCGAGCTGATGGAGATGGGCGTGCACTTCTTCGACGAGCTCGCCTTCTTCATGGACGGCGTCGAGTGGATCCACGCGCGCGTCTCTTACCGCGGACGCGAGGCGGAGGTGGGGGACATCATGCACAGCAGCGAGTTGTGCACTACCGACAAGCGCGACAACGGCATGGTGGCCGGCGACGTGATGCTGATCCACGCCGGCGGGCCGGGCGGCGTGTCCGGAGTCATCGAACTCTACCCGCGTCGGGAGCGCCAGAACTGGATCGCCGGTCCGCATCTGGTGGGCGACGCTGGCCAGCTCATGGTCAAATCCAACCCCGACACCCACTGGTTCGAGCTGTGGCACTGCCCTACCGACGTGTCGTTCGCCTCCTACACCGCGCCGTGGCGGCAGATCGAGATTCCCGATGCCGCGCTGACCATCGAAGGCAAGACCTGGCCCGGCCACCCGTCGATCTGGAGCGTGCGCGACATGGTGCAGGCGATCACCGAGGGACGTCCGCCGGAACTGGGCGGCTCGGGCGCGGCGCAGTCGCTGGAGTGCGTCAGCGCGGTCTACGAGTCGCACTTCAACCGCGCCCGCGCCACCCTGCCCCTTGCCGACCGTCGCCACCCCTTGCTTCGCCGCATGGCTGGCGGCTGATCCGTTGCACAAGCCGCCAACCTGCGGATGACCGCAAAACCGCACAGCAGGTACATTACAAGCGACGCGAGTCTTCTCGCGAAGGAGCCCCCCTACCCATGATCCGGCTACGAACACCGATTCTCACGGCGCTGGCGGTCGTTACGCTGGCAGTGGCGGCCGCGGCCGAGCGCGGCACCGACGGCGAGTTGCGCATGCTCTACTGGCAGGCGCCGTCGATTCTCAACCCCTACCTGTCCGGCGGCACCAAGGATATCCACGCGGCGTCCCTGGTCATCGAACCGCTGGCGCGTTACGACGAGCATGGCGACATGGTCGCCTGGCTGGCGGCCGAGATCCCGACCCTGGACAACGGCGGCGTGGCGAGCGACCTGAAGTCGATCACCTGGAAGCTGCGCGACGACGTGGTGTGGGCCGACGGCACGCCGTTTACGGCGGAGGACGTGGCGTTCACCGCGGCCTACTGCATGGACCCGAGCGGCGGTTGCGCATCGCTCGCTTCGTTCCAGGGCGTTGGCTCGGTGGAGGCGGTCGACGACCACACGGTGCGGATCAACTTCGACGTGCCGATGCCGTTCCCGTACGCGCCGTTCGTCGGTTCGATCCTTCCGATCCTGCAACAGCGCCAGTTCGAGGACTGCATGGGGGCGCGCGCACCGGAGTGCACGGAGGAGAACTTCGCTCCCATTGGCACCGGGCCGTTCATGGTGGACGATTTCCGGCCCAACGACGTGGTGCGCTACGTGGTCAACGAGCGCTTCCGCGACCCGGACAAACCGGCGTTCTCCTCGGTGCTGCTGAAGGGCGGCGGCGACGCGGTGTCCGCGGCCCGCGCGGTGCTGGTAACCGGTGAATTCGACTATGGCTGGAACCTGCAGGTGGAGCCGGAGATCCTGCAGGAGATGGAACAGGCGGGCAAGGGCGAGGTGGTGACCGCATTCGGCACGCTGGTCGAGCGGCTGGTGATCAACAAGACCAATCCCGATCCGAAGCTCGGCGACACGCGGTCCACCTTCCAGGACGGCGGCAACCCGCACCCCTTCCTGGCCGACCCGGCGGTAGTGCGCGCGCTGTCGCTGGCAATCGACCGCGACATCCTGGTGGAAGCCGGCTACGGACCCGCCGGCCAGGTGACCTGCAACGTCCTGCCGGCGCCCGCGGTGTATGCCTCCACCGCCAACGACTGGTGCCTGACGCAAGACGTCGAGTACGCAAACCGCATCCTGGACGAGGCCGGATGGGAGCGTGGGCGCCGCGGCATCCGCGCCAAGGACGGCGTACGCCTGTCGATCCTCTACCAGACTTCGACCAACTCGGTGCGCCAGGGCACGCAGGCGCTGATCAAACAGATGTGGGGCGAGATCGGCGTGGAGACCGAATTGCGCAACATCAACGCGTCGGTGTTCTTCGGCAGCGATCCGGCCAGCCCCGACACCTACCAGAAGTTCTACGCCGACATCCAGATGTACACCAACAACTTCGACGGCACCGATCCGCAGGCCTACATGACGGGCTGGATCTGCGACAAGATCCCCGGCCCCGCAAACCAGTGGAACGGCAGCAACATCTCCCGCTACTGCAACCCGCGCTACGACGAGTTGGCCGCGGAATTCGCCGAGACCGGCGGCATCGAGCAGCGCGCGGCGCTCGCCAAGCGCATGAACGACCTGCTGGTATCGGACGGCGCCATGATCCCGCTGATCCACCGCGGCGAGGTGGCCGCCCGGGCGCTGACGCTCGGCGGCATGCGCCACAACGCCTGGGACAGCACGCTGTGGAACGTACACGAATGGCACCGCATCGAGTGAGGTGACCCGGGCCACGGGCGACGGACCAACCGAGTGCTGCGCTACGCGATCCGGCGCCTGCTGTTCGCCATCCCCACCCTGCTGGCGATCAGCTTCGTGGTGTTCGCGCTGCTGGACCTGGCGCCGGGTGACCCCACCGCGCAGCTCCCGCTGACCATCCCGCCGGAGACGCGCGCGCTGATCCGCGAGAGTCTCGGGCTTGGCCAGCCGTTCCCGGTGCGCTACGTGCGCTGGCTGGAGCAGTTCCTGGCCAACGAGCCGCTCAACCTGGTGGAGGTGCTGCTCGGCATCGAGATTGGCGACTCGGAGGGGCGCCTGCGGGTCAGTTCGTGGGCAACCCGCTCGCCGGTGGTGGACCTGATCGCGCAGCGGCTGCCGCAGACCCTGACCGTGGTCGGCGTGTCCTACCTGGTGGCGATCCTGATCGCGGTGCCGGTCGGCGTGTTCTCCGCCTACCGGCAGTACTCGGTGTTCGACCAGGTCGGCACCCTGATCACCATGATCGGATTCTCGGTGCCCACCTTCTTCACCGGCACCGTGCTGATCGTGATCTTCAGCGGCGTGCTCGGCTGGCTGCCGTCGATCTACGACACCACCCACCGGGTCACCGACCTGGCCAGCCTTGGCTACCAGCTCAAGCAGATGGCAATGCCGGTGATGGTGCTGGCGCTGTTCAGCGCGGCGCAGATCAGCCGCTTCACCCGCTCGGCGGTGCTCGACACCCTGCACCAGGAGTACGTGCGCACAGCGCGTGCCAAGGGGTTGGCCGAGCCGGTGGTGATGCTCGTGCATGTGCTGCGCAACAGCATGATCCCGGTGGTCACGGTGATCGCGCTCGGTTTGCCCACCACCTTCGCCGGCGCCATCATCACCGAGCAGATCTTCCGCATCAACGGCGTCGGCGCGCTGCTGATCGGGGCAATCGAGGGCGCCGACATCCCCACCGTGCAGACGGTGACCTTCATCTTCGCGAGCCTGATCGTGTTCTTCAACCTGGTCGCCGACCTGCTGTACGGCATACTCGACCCCCGCATCCGCTATGACTAGGAGGCGGCCGGATGTCGGCAGCCGCCGAGTCGAACTGACCGGATGGGCCAAGCGCGGCGCCGGCAGGCGGCGGTCTTGGGGCGCTCGGGCCCCCTCGCGTTCGGCGGCGCGGAACAATCGTGGCTGCTGATCAAGCCGCCGCGCCCGCAGCATCCGCCCGCGCCGCGGGCCACGGGTTGCCGGGCGCCCACCCCGAGCGTGCCAAGCACGCCGTATGGCACCGGCTGCGCCGTCATCCCGGCGCCATCGCCGGCGCCGCCGTGTTCATGGCGGTCGCGCTGGCGGTGCTGTTCGGTTCGTTCGTGCACGGCGTCGATCCCCACTACCTCGACTACCGGGCCAAGAACCAGGGCATGTCGCTCGCCCACCCGCTCGGCACCGATAACCTGGGCCGCGACACCTTCGCCCGCCTGCTCGCCGGCGGCCGCCTGTCGCTTGCAGTCGGCGTGGCCGCCATGGCCCTGTCGCTGACTGTCGGCACGGTGGTAGGCGTGCTGTCCGGCTTCTTCCGCCGCCTCGACGGCCCACTGATGCGCTTTACCGACCTGTTCCTGGCCCTGCCCGTGCTGCCCCTGCTGATGGTCACCACCATGCTGTTCCGCGAACCGCTGCGCGCCGCGCTCGGCCTGGAGGCCGGCATCTTCATCCTGGTGGTAGGCGTCATCGGCATCACGAGCTGGATGCAGACCGCCCGCATCGTGCGCGGCCAGGTACTCGCCATCCGCGCCCGCGAGTACGTCACCGCCGCGCGCAGCATCGGCGCCCGCCCCTGGCGCATCATCAGCCGCCACGTGTTCCCGAACGCGCTCAGCCCCATCGTGGTCGCCGCCACCCTGGACATCGCCGCCGCCATCATCACCGAGAGCGCCCTGAGCTTCCTCGGCCTCGGCTTCCCGTCCGACTTCCCCACCTGGGGCCGCCTGCTCTACGACGGCGTCCCGTTCCTGACCCTCACCCCGGACCGCGTCATCTGGCCAGGCCTGGCCATCTCCCTCACCGTGCTCAGCGTCAACTTCCTCGGCGACGGCCTCCGCGACGCCCTCGACCCCCACGCCACCACCCATCGCGCTCCAGTAATCCGAAGGAAATAGCGCCGGTACCGGTCAGGGAGCGCCGCGCAATTCCCATACGCGCACCCAGTCCACCAGGGCCTCGTTGGGGAAGGTTCCCGTGCATGCATTTCCATCATTCCAACTGGCGCCGGTGCTCAGATAGATGAAGTGGTCGACGTGCGACACGCCGGGGCCGGAATATGCCCACTGCAAGCGGCCGTCGGCATAGAAGCGATAGCCGTCCTCATCCCAGTGCACCGCGAATACATGAAACTGCCCGGCATGCAGGTCCGGAACGGCAGCGTACATGGTGGCTTGGCGGCGGCGGGCGTGTTCGTTCTTCCAGTGAACGGCCATGTGGTACTTGTCGGAGGCGAGCGCGGACTCCGCAATGTCGACCTCTCCACCGCCGTCGCGGTACGTGTACAACCAGAATGCGGTGTGGATACCATCGACGGTGGGAGCGATCCTGATGCGGGCCTCGAAGTAGCCGTAGGTGCGCTCGTAGCCATGGCTATCCTTTTTCTGACGATCCGAATAGATGGCGGACGCGTGGACCAGAACATCGCCTTCATACACCGGATCCCCGTTCTCGTCGGTCTCGTTGGGGGGCGGCATTACCCTCGTGTTGCCGAGCACCAGGTTGCCGCCGGCCACCCGCACGTTGTCTCGCTCGGTCCAGTCCCAGTGCACCCGGCGGCAGTCGGCGCCGTGGTTGAGATCGCGGCGCTGCCAATGCAGCGGTGTGAACGACCATTTCGTGAGATCGAGTTCGGTGCCGTCGAATTCGTCGCCCCACACGTACACCCATTCCTTGCCGGCGGGCAGGTCAACCGGATCGCCGAACGGCGCGTCGGCAGGCGACGGTACGAATGGCTTGGGCTCAGGCGTCGGCGGTTTGGGAGCCGTGGTGACCGGGGGCGGCATGGGCGGCTCAGGCACGTCGTCGGCCGGAGAATCGTCGCTTGCCGGTGTTCCAAGCGGCACCGGCACCGGATGCTCGGCGGAAGTCTCCAGGGCCGGCTGACCGCCGACGCCCGAGCACGCGCCCCACGGCAGCGTGAGAGCCGCGAGCAATACCCTCACCACGCTGCCACACCTGCGTCTGTTGCCAGCGCCGGTTCGCCGATCTCGCGAACGAGTCATTGGACCTATAGTAACGACTGTTTTTTCTGGAATCTTGACCGGCTGCTCGGGCCTCCCGCTTGACTGCCTCCCCGCCCATGACACACATTGTGCACATGAAGCAGATCGGAATTCGGGAACTGCACCTGCGCACCGGGGAGTGGGTGCGGAGCGCGGCGCTCGGTGAGGGAGTGGTGATTACCGACCGGGGGCGGCCGGTGGCTTCTCTGCTGCCGGTTCGCTCCGGCGACCTGAGCACGCCATTCCGGCAACGGCGCACGTTGGCCGAGTTCGATGCGCTGCCGCCGGTGCCCGGCGACTCCGCCGTGTACGTATCGGAGGACCGCGACCGCGGATGACCTACTTCGATACCGCCTACATCGTGAAGTGCTATGTGAAGGAAGAGGGCTGGCAGCAGGTGCGGGAGCTTTCCCGCAAGCAGGAGCGCGTCTCCTGCTCGGTATACGGGAGGCTCGAGTTGCATGGGGCTCTGCACCGGAAGATGCGGGAGCACGCGCTCACCGAGCAACAGCTCAAAATCGTGCTGCGCCAGTTCCGGGTCGACGAGGAAGCGCGGCTGTGGACCTGGCTCCCGCTGACGGCCGCCGTCATGACGGAGGTGGCCACCACATTCACCAGCCTGTCAGGCGACGTGTGTCTACGCACCGGGGATGCCATCCACCTGCTGACCGCGCGGCGTAACGGCCTGCGGGAGGTGTACAGCAACGACCAGCGCCTCCTCGATGCGGCGGCAGCGGTGGGCATGCAGGGGCGCAACGTGATTCGAACGGAGTAGGGGACGATGTATCAACAGATCTTTTCACCAGAGACGTTCGCCGCGCGGCGGCGGCGGGTGGCGGACCGGATTGGGACCGGGGCCGTAGCGCTGATTCAGGGAGCGCGGGCGTCGGGGACGCATGACCAGTTCCGACAGAGCAACGAGTTGTTCTACCTGTGCGGGGTGGAGGTGCCGCATGCCTACCTGCTGATCGACGGCGGCGACGGTACGGCGGCGCTGTTCCTGCCGCACCAGGACCGGCACAGCGTGGAGGCAGAGGGCGAGCACCTGTCGGCGGACAACGCGGAGCGGGCGCGGGAGCTGACCGGCGTCGATCGGGTGGTTGCGCTGGAGGCGCTGCCGGCGGCGTTGCGTGGGGCGGCGGCCATCTGGACGCCGCTGTCGCCGGCGGAGGGGGCGCGGTCCAGTTGGGACACGCTGCGGCGTGCGCAGGAGGAGGCGAACGCCGACCCGTTCGACGGCGCCCCGGCGCGGGAGGCGAGGTTCGCCGGCCTGCTGCGGCAGCGCTGCCCGGCGGCGCGCATCGAGGACCTGGCGCCGGTGCTGGACGAGATGCGGCTGGTCAAGGACGAGCCGGAGGTTGCGGCGCTGCGCGCGGCGGGGGCGATCTGCGCGGACGCGTTGACCGCCTGCATGCGCGCCACGGCGCCGGGGGTGATGGAGTACCAGCTCGCCGGCGTGCTGGAGTACCACTACCGGGTCAGCGGTTCGCGCGGCGCTTCCTACCACCCGATCATCGCCGGGGGCACCAACGCCTGGTACGGGCACTACAACGCCAACGACGCACCGCTTGCGGACGGCGACCTGGTGCTGCTGGACTGCGCCCCCGACCACCACTACTACACGTCGGACATCACCCGCATGTGGCCGGTGAACGGCACCTACAGCGACACCCAACGCGCCTTGTATGGCTTCATGATCGCCTACCACAAAGCGCTGCTGGCCGGAATCCGGCCGGGCCGTACCGACGACGAGATCCACCGCGAGGCGGCGCAGGTAATGGCCGCCTACCTGGACCGGGCGCCGTTTGCCGATCCCGTCCACGAGCGGGCGGCGCGCAACGCGCTGGAGTTCCCGCACCACCTGTCCCACCCGGTCGGCATGGCGGTGCACGACGTCAGCCACTACCGCGGCAATCCGCTGCGGCCCGGCATCGTGTTCTCGGTGGACCCGCAGATGCGCGTTCCGGAGGAGCAGCTCTACCTGCGTGTCGAGGACACGGTCGTGGTCACCGAAGACGGCTGCGAGAACCTCACCGCCGCCGCACCGCTGGAGATGGACGACGTCGAGGCGACGATGCGTGAGCCCGGGATGCTCGGGCAGTTCCAAGGCAGTCGGGAGTAGTCTTACGCAGTAGTTGCGAGGTCGTACTCGCGCACGAGCACGTCGGCCGGCAGGTTCCAATTGGCAGACAGGGCCCGGATCATCGCGAGCGTAAGCGGGCGCCTCCGGTTGAGCACCTCGGACGCTCGTGGCTGCGATCCGATCAGCTCGGCGAAGTCTCGCTGACGCAGGCCGCGAGCATCCATCACATGCTCGATTACGGCAATCGGATCCGGGGCCTCTATAGGCCAGTACTTCGCCTCGTAGGCTTCCACCAGCGTTACAAGGATCTCCAGTTCGTCACTTTCGGGCGTGTTCGGCGCGGCGCCCATCAGGTTGTCGATGTCCGCCAATGCCGAATCGTAGTCGGCCTCGCTTTTGATTGGCCTGATCATCCGAACTCCTCCTAAACGCTCGCTGCATCGACCGAGTCGTACTCTGCGCGCGTCCCCACGGTGGACCATGGTCAATAACCATAGTATAGTCATTTTGATGGAGGAGATTCAGATCTCGAAGTTCAAGGCCACTTGTCTCGCGGTTCTGGACCGCGTCGGAAAGACGCGAGTTCCTGTGCTGGTGACGCGATTCGGCACGCCGGTTGCCCAGATCATACCCCCTCCCCCTGCTGAACGAGACGTCGGGTGGCTGGGCTGCATGCGTGACCGCACGACAATCGTCGGAGACATCGTCGCGCCCGCATCGGATCTGGCGGACTGGGAAGTGTTGCGCGAAGCATGAAACTGCTGCTCGATACCCACATCTGGGTGTGGAGCGTGTCGGACGATGCGCGGTTGACCGACACGGTACGGCGCGTCCTGGAGGATCCTTTGCACGAACTGTGGATCTCATCAATCAGCACCTGGGAAGTCCTGCTCCTGGCCGAACGAGGTCGGCTGGTACTCAATCCCGATGCCCGAAGCTGGGTGCGCCAGGCGTTGTCGGATACACCCGTGCGCGAGGCTCCCATCACGATCGACGTCGCATTGGCCAGCCGCTCCGTGCGGCTCGATAACCAGGATCCAGCGGACCGCTTCATCGCCGCGAGCGCCATGGTGTTCGGCCTGACGCTGATTACCGCAGACGGCGACCTGTGCGACTGCCCGGACATCGAAGTGCTCGCCAACACCCGCTGACCGGGAGTTGGTGTCCAACGGCGATGCCGGCACATCGGCACTTCAGCGCGGCGATTGACCGGCTTGTCCGCCGTCAGGCCTCGTCGGGCCAGCGGTAGTAGGCGGTGGAGCCTTCGATGGCTTCCACGGCGCGTTCCATCGGGAACCGGTTCTGGACGTCGTGCAGGCTGCCGCTCAGCGCGGCGATGGCGCGGCGCAGCGGCTCCAGGGCCGGCTGCAGGTGGGGAGCCGCTGACGGGGGCTGCGAGTCGAGCACGTTGGCGGCGCGGCCCCGGGTGACCGGCAGCGGGTGCTCCAGCGCGGCGATCAGGGCGGGCAGGCCGGCGGCGTAGCGGCGCAGGCGGAACAGGCCGTCGGCGGCGGCGATCCGCACGCTCACCGCGGGATCGTCGAGCGCCGCGGTTTGCGCTTCCACGACCGCCTGGTCGCCGCACTGCAGGATCACCAGACCGGTGACCGCCCAGAAGCGGATCGCCGAATCGGGGTCGGCCAGCCGGCGCAGCAGTTCGGCGCGCTGCCCCACCCCGCGCCGGCTCAGGTCGGCCGTGTCCAGGATGTCCTCGTAGTTGCCGCACTGCTGGCCGACCAGCCACAGCGGGCCGCCGGCGGCGCGCTCGTGCAGTTCCGGCTCGTCGATCAGGCCCAGGTCACGGTGCTCGATCATCCAGGCATACAGCTGGCCGCGCATCTCGTCCACCACTTCGGCGTGCGCGCCGGCAGGCACCAGGTCGTCCACGAACCAGGGGTCGGAAGCGCCGTCGTATAGCTCCTCGAACGGCTTGCGCTGCGCGGCGATCTGGCGCTGCGGGCCAACCAGCTTGCCGGCGCGCGCCAGGCGGTCCCAGGCGTGGATGTAGCCGGACCAGTAGACCGAGGTCTCGTACGGGAAGTACGGCAGGTGCGGGAAGAAGTTGCGCTGGTAGCGAAGGTGGCGGGCGCGCAGCGAACGGATCAACTCGAAGCGGGTGTCGAGGCGGTCGCGGCCGGTCACCACGTACGGGCGGTGCGCGGCGCCGGCCGTGCCGCCGGCGCCGCTGGCGCACAACACGGTGCGGCTGTGCATGTAGTCCGGCACCGGCAGCCCGGTCATGGTCAGCGTGGAGGCGGTCAGGTCCATGGTGGTAACCGGCTCCTCCACCACGCTTCCCGGCGCAGCCGGGGCGAGGTGCTGCCAGCGCGGCGGGAAGCGCACGATCAGCGGCACATGGTCGCCCTGCTCCCACCCCCAGTGCTTGGCGCGCAGCATGCCGGTGCCGTGGTCGGCCCAGAACACCACGATGGTGTCGTCCCACACACCGTCTTCGTGCAGTTCGGCGACGTGGCGGCCGACGTGGTAGTCAATCTGGGTCACCGCGTCGTAGTAGCGCGACCATGCCTTGCGGAACTCCGGGATGTCGGGGTGGTAGGGCGGCAGCGGCGCCTGGTCGGGATCGTGGAAGTCGTCCGGCTGCAACAGGTTCAGGCGCTCGGCGAGGATCGTCTCCTCGGAGTCCTTGGTCACGAACGAGTGGCACTCGGTGTAGTTGTACACCGAGAAGAACGGCTGGCCGGGGCGCCGCTGCCGCCAGTGCGCGGTGCCGCTCCAGGCGTCCCACGCCTCCGCCATGATCGGGACGCCCGCTTCGGTCTGCGCATTCGCGGTGCCGGCCAGGTTGTAGTCGGTCTTGACGCAGTTGGAGGCAAAGTAACCGGCATCGCGCAGGTACGCCGGCAGCAGGCGCAGGTGCTCCGGCGCGGCGACCTTTGAGCGGTGGTGGTGGGTGCCGAGCGCGAACGACGCCACGCCGGTGATGATGGCGGCGCGCGACACCGAGCACACCGGCGCCATGGAGTGCGCGTTGGTGTAGCGGATGCCTTCGGCGGCCAGCGCGTCGAGGTTGGGAGTGCGGGCGTAGCGGTCACCGTAGCAGCCGAGCAGCGGGTTGATGTCCTCCACCGACACCCAAAGGATATTGGGCCGTCCCGAGGTACGCGCCTCGCTCATGGATCCGGCCGTCAGGCGGCGGTCGCTCGGTCGCCGAGCGCGGCGAACAGCCGCCGCGAGCCGGTGAACGTGGACCGTCCGTGCGCGGTCAGCATGTTGTCGAGGATGATCACCTCGCCGCGCCCGAGGGCGTAGGGCGTTTCCAGGTCGCACACCATCTTGAACCATGTCCTGCACTCGTCCGCCGAAACCGTGGTGCCATCTTCCATGATCATGCGGCTGAGGCTCTCCGGAGCGGTGGCCATCGTTCCCGCCAGCCGTTCGGCTTCCTCCGTTCTGCCGTCCCGTTCCGCCATCAGGCGCCACGATTCCGGCTGAAAGGTCAACGCCTGCGTGCACCACAGCTCGCCGTGGATCGGGTGCGGACGGAAGAAGCGCGCCGGCTCCTGGGTTATCTCCAGGTAATCGTCGTCGCTCCAGGCCAACTCCCAGCCGCGTTGGCGGGCGATCGTCTGCGCTTGCCGGCGGTCGCCGGTGCCCAGCGACTCCTGCCAACTCTTCTTGTCCTTGTAGGCCCCGGTACTCTCTCCCGCCGGCGGCAATCGGCGGCGCAGGCGGGCGCGTTTGCCGCGGAACCGCCGCCGGAAATGCTCGGGCAACGCCTCCGTGAACGCCCGCATGTCGCCGAGCAGGTTGGTCTTCTGGCCGCGCTCGGCCGGTTCCTGGCAATAGAACACCACGTAGTCCGGCACGTCGTCGAGGTACGCCATCTCCTGGTGCAGCACGATGCACCGGTCCGGCGGCAGGTCGGTGGCCGAGTACACTCCGGCGGCATACTCGGTGCGCGGCGTGGTGCCGCCGACGTAGGAATGCGGGAGGAAGTCGATCTCCTGCAGGAACGCGGCGAACTCGTGCGGGCTGCGCAAGCCGGTGTCCCGGATGAGCAGCGCGCCCTCGCTATCGACAAGCCGAAAGATATCCGCGGCCAGCCCGCCGGCGCCCGAAGCGCTGCCATTGGCGGCCAGGTGCAGCCGCGTGCACGGCACCGAAAAACCGTCGGCGAGTTGCTCCCGTTCGTACTTCATTACCCTGCCACTGTATACCCCACGGCACCGATTGCGCCACACGCGGCCGCACGCGGACGCACGCTCTGTTGACGCCCTCCCGAGAGGCGCCAATACTGAGCCATTCGCACCTTTTCAAGGAGGATCAGATGAATCGACTACGCATCGTGCCGATTGTTGCCGTGTTGCTGTCTGCTATGGTGGCCGGCAGCGTGTTTGCCGCAGCGTCCGGGGAGGGCGCCGCCGGCGAGGAGCGCGGGCCTATCGAAATGACCTACCTGCGCTTCGGCGGCCCTGACGACATTACCCAGGACGAAGCACTGATCGCGCGCTGGGAGGAGCGCAATCCAGGCGACACCATCGAACCGCTCATCGCGCCGTTCCCGCAGTGGAAGGAGAAGCTGGACACCATGGTCGCGGGCGGGCAGTCGCCGGACATCATCTTCGGTTGGCCGACGCCGTTCGCCAACCTGTGGGCCAACGAGCGCATCATCTCCCTGAACGAGTTGGTGCAGGGCGACGTCGACTTCAACATAGACGACTACCCACAGCACAAGCAGTTCATCTTCGACGGGGAGCTTACCGGCATCCCCTACAACGCCACCGCCCACATCCTGGTCTACAACAAGACCATGTTCGAAGAGGCGGGGCTGGAGACGCCGATCGAGATGTACAACCGCGGCGCCTGGACCTGGTCCAACGCCATCGAGGCGGCCCGGGCGCTGACCGTCGACGAGGACGGCGACGGCACGCCCGACCAGTACGGCATGGTAAACATGGGCGACAACCCGGTGCCGATCATGACCGCGGTGTGGGCACACGGCGGCCGGCTGTTCAACGAGGACTTCACCGAGATCACCTTCGACAGCCCGGAGACGCGCGAGGCGCTGCAACTGCTGGTCGACCTGGTGCGCGTGCACGAGGTGGCGCCGCCGCCGGAGATGCAGGCGAGCGAAATCGGCATCTCCTTCAACTCCGGCAAGGTGGCGATCGGGCGGCAGAGCGCGGCCACCATCATGCTGCGCCATATTCGCTGGGAAGAGCCTTGGGAGTGGGACATCGTGCCGTTCCCGGCCGGTCCCGGAGGATTCGCCGCATGGGCGGACGGCAACAGTCTCGGCATCTCGACCACCGCTCCCGACGAACTGCTGGCGTGGGATTTCGTCACCTCGATGGTGGACGAGGAGTCGTGGCAGGTGCGCTTCGACCTTGGCCTGCCGTTCCGGCTGCCGCCCAACATCAACGTGATCAACTCGTCCACCTTCCGCGACCTGTGGAGCTACGTCGACGTGGACATGATCATGGACGTGATGCTCGGCGAGAAGGCCCTCACGCCGCTAGTGCCGCGCCAGGCGGACGCGTTCCGCATCGCCTACAACGTGATGGACACCGAGGTCGAGAACGCCGTACGCGGCGACATATCGGTCGAAGAAGCGATCGCCGCCACCGTCAAGCAGGCCAACGACATTTTGGCCGGCTTCTAAGCTTCGCTCCCCGAACAGCGCCGTCCCGGCGGTCAGCCGGGGCGGTGCAGGGGGATGCGGCGGGCGCCGTAGGCGGGCAGGCGGACCTGCTCGGGGCGGTAGCCGCGCGCGGCCGCGGTCACCGTCCAGGGGTAGCCGGAGCGGTTGATCAGGAACAGCAGGCTGCCGGCGGCGCCTTCCAGCACCCGCGCTTCGACAAGCGAGCGGTATTCTTCCGGCACCCCGCCGGACAGCTCGATGTCGGGTGGCAGGGTGTCCGGCAGCCAGCCCGCCAGCAGGCGGCGCAGGCCGCGGTGCAGCGACCACAGGTAGGAGCGGCCGAGCGCGAAGGTGGCCATCAGGATGCGGCCCTCCGGCCCAGCGGCCACCAGGCCGGGCGCGTCCACGTCGCGGTAGCGCGCCAGTTCCGTGCCGGCGAACCGGCCCGCCAGCACGCGGTCGAAGAAGGCGAAGCCGCCGAAGCCGCCCGCCGCATCGTTCAGGCTCCAGCCGGCCATCCAATGGTCGGGCCGGATCCACTCGCGGCACTCCATGCCGAATGACGCAGCCGCCCGCCGGCAGTCGTCCAGGCCGGTCATCGGCAGCTCGGCAACCACCCGCCCGCCGCCGGCCACGTAGGCGGTCATGCCCTCCAGCTCGTCCGCCGACAGCCCCAGGGCGAACGGCACGGCCAGCACCTCCGGTCCGCCGTCCGCCGGCGGAAACCTGCCCCCGGTCACGAAGGTCACCTCGAACCCGAGGTCCAGGAACAGGCCGTAGAGCCCGTACACCGTGTCCGCCAGCGGCGCTCCGCGGGCGTTGGCCTGCCACACCATCTCGCGGCTCAGGTAGATCGCAACCCGCGCGGGCACCGTGCGCGCGCCGGCCAGCAGCTCCGCGTCGGCACGCAGCGATGCGATCACCCGCTTCGTCGCCAACCGCCGCTCGGTGTCGTACTCGTCGGCGTCCACCATGTGGTTGATCCACGGCTCCGGCCCGCTCAGCAGCGGCTCCCAGCGGTAGAAGAACAGCGCATCGGCGCCGTGGCTGGCCACCTGGTTCACCTCCGCCTCGATCTGGATGCCGCGCCACAGCAGCGACGCGCCGGCATCGCGCCCGGCGCCGGCATACGGGAACGGGCCGCCCTGAAACTCGGTGATCCACAGCTCCTGCTGCGGCGCCAGCGCCTTCAGCAGCGCCAGGTGGGCGCCGGAGATCGCCGCCGTCTGCGCGCCCGAGCCGTGGTACAGGCTTGACGACGTGTAATCGAGCCGCGGCAGCAGCCACCAGTCCTGCCCCTTGGCCTGCAACCCCTCGAAGTGGGTGTAGTTGAAGCTGACCCGCACGCCCGGGCACGCGGTGCGGATGATGTCGGCGCCCTCCAGCAGGAAGGCGGACAGCCGGCGCGCCGAGAACTCGCGCCAGTCGCGCCACAGGCCGGCGGCGTCGGGGTCGGCCTCGCGCGGCGGCTGTACCTCCGCGAAGCCGGGAAAAGCGGTGTCGAAACGCGCGTTGACCGCCTCGATGCTGCCGAAACGGCGCTCCAGGTCGGCCCGGTAGCCGGCCACCGAGTGCACGCAGTAGCAGGGATGGTCGCCCACGCCCAGGTTGGGCTCGTTGTGGATGTCCCAGTCCACGATGGCCCGGTGGCCGCAGAAGCGGCGCGCGGCCTCCCGCACCAACTCGTCGCGGCGGCGCCGGTAGGCGGGGTGGTCGACGCAGGCGCGCGGCCACAGGTAGTGGTGCGGTCCCTCCGGGTAGGCGCTGCCGCCGCGATCCACCACCTTGGCATCGGGGTGTTCCTCAAAGAACGGGTAGCCGACGTAGAAGGTGGCGAACCCGAACAGCACGCCCACCTCCAGCTCCGCGCACAGGTCGAGCAGCCGGCCCACCTCGTCGATGTCGCTGTCGAAGCCGATGCGGATGCGGATGGCGTCGAAGCCGGTATCCCTGATTACCGCCAAGTCGCGGCGCCAGTCCTGCTCGCCGCGCGGCAGCCACTCGGGACGCGTTGCCATGCCCCCGAACGGGTACTCGTAGTGGGTGCCGAAAATCACCCGTCAGCCCTTGATTCCGGTGGTTACCACGCCGTGGATGTAGTACTTCTGCGCCACGAAAAACAGCGCCACGCTCGGCACCAGCACGATGATCGACACCGCCATCAGGCTGGTCCAATCGGTAAAGTCCTGGTCCTGAAAGAAGCGCAGGCCCAGCGACAGCGTCATCTTGTCCATCGAGTGGAGGTAGATCAGCGGTTCCAGGAAGTCATTCCACACCCGGATGAAGGCGAACACCCCCACTACGCCGAGCACCGGGCGCGACAGCGGCAGGATGATCAGCACGAAGCTGGTGAATACCCCGGCGCCGTCGATGGCGGCGGCATCTTCCATTTCCAGCGGGATGGTCAGAAAGAACTGGCGCACCAGGAATATGAAGAACGGCACGCCGCCGAAGAAGAACGGCACTATCAGCGGCAGGTAGGTGTCGATCCAGCCGAGGAAGCGGAAGGTAATAAACATCGGAATCAGGCGCACGTGGAACGGCAGCATCATCGTGCTCAGCAGGATCACGAACAGGGCGGTACGGCCCGGGAACTCCAGGCGGGCGAAGCCGTACGCCACCAGCGAGGAGGAGGTAACCGCGCCGGTCACCGACAGCAGGGTGATGACCGAGGTGTTGAAGAACCAGCGCGTGAACGGCAGCGCGGTCCAGCCGTCGCTGAAGTTGTTCCAGCGCAGCGGCCGGGTAAACAGCTGCGGCGGATAGATGAACTCGGTGCCCGGAACCTTGACCGCGGTGGACAGCATCCAGATGAACGGCGCCAGGATCACCACGGCGCCGGCGGTCAGGGCCAGGTACACGAACGCCAGCGTAATGCGGCGCTTGAACGACTGCCGCTCGTAGTAGTGAACCAAGGTGGTGCTCGACATGATGCGCCTGCCCGCCTACTTCCGCGACTCGTAGTACACCCAGGCCGCCGACGAGCGCAGCACCACCAGGGTCATGCCGAGGATGAGCACGAACAGGATCCACGCCTGGGCGGCGGCGTAGCCCATGCGGTACCACTGGAAGGCGTGCCGGTACAGGTACAGCACGTACATCAGGCTGCCGTGGTTCGGACCGCCGTCGGTCATCACGTAGGCCGGGGTGAACACCTGGAACGACTGGATGATGCCCATGATCAGGTTGAACAGGATTACCGGCGAGATCATCGGCACGGTGATTCTCAGGAACCGCTGCCAGGCGTTGGCGCCGTCCACGATCGCCGCCTCGTAGTAGGAGGTGGGCACGTTCTGCAGCGCCGCCAGGTAGATCAGCATCGGCCCGCCGACCCCCCACAGGCTCATGATGATCAGCGCCGGGATCACCCAGGTCTCGTCCGCCAGCCAGGCCGGCCCCTGGATCCCGAACACCTGCGCCAGGAACAGGTTGAAGATGCCGAAGCGCGGGTTGAAGATCCACACCCACAGCAGCGACACCGCCACCCCCACGATCACGCTCGGCAGGTAGTAGATGGTGCGGAACAGGCCGAGCCCCTTGATCTTCTGATTGAGCAGCACGGCGATCAGCAGCCCGAACACCAGGTTGAGCGGGATGCTCAGCGAGTACAGCGCGGTGACCTTGACCGACTTCCAGAACAGCGGGTCGTCGAAGAACAGCTTGGCGTAGTTCTTGAGGCCGATGAACTGCGGCTTGGAGAGCGCGTTCCAGTTGGTGAAGCTCAGGAACAGCGACGCCAGCAGCGAGCCCACCACGAACACCAGGAAGCCGATCACCCACGGCGAGATAAACAGGTACCCGGCGATGGTGCGCTTCTGGTGGTAGGTATACAGAGTTGCCTCCTCCGTGGCGGCGAGAATAGCACAGCCCCCCGCCGCCGGCCACCGCAGTCAGGCGGCTTGCGGCTCCCGCGACGTACGCCTTGACCGGCCTCCACTCCTGAGACACAGTGTCCCGGTATCGACGTGGGGCAACGCATCGGCGGCATATTCCTGCTCGTGGTGGCGGTCGCGGTGGCCGTCCAGACGGTGGTCGAGCCGCTTTACCACGCCTCGGAAGAGGGCCAGCCATACAGCCCGCTGTGGAGCGTCCTGGACCCGCTGATGGTCGTTGCCGTGGCGGTCGGCATGCTGCTCGCCTGGCTGCGCAAGCGCGCCGCGGGCGGCGGCGGACGCGGCAGCGACGCGGTCACCCGCGCGTGGCTGGCCGCCAACACCTGGTTCTACGGCCTGCTGGCCGTCGCCATCCTGCTGCTGTGGAATTGGTTCAACCTGCTCAGCCCCCGTTTCACCGCAATCGGCGACGAAACCTCGTCCCTGGTCTGGATCATCATCGACACCCTCCTCCCCCTCCTCCTCGGCTCCCTCGGCCTCTCCCTCCTGCGCAGACGCGAGTAGTCAACCCGTCCGCTCTGCACGTTGCACGCATGTGGCTCATGGCGGTGGCTCTGTGGGAGTGTCCTTCTCAGCGAGCACCATTTGGGTCACAATCTCGCGGGGTATTGACGCCATGTGTGGATCTCGGTGGACCAGGACGGCGGAGTGGACGTGCGCGCACCCGGCGATTACCGCGTCGACCAGGGGCAACCGGGTGTTCGTCGATTCGCGCAGCAGCATCGCGCTGTCGGCGGTCCGGCGATCCACGATCAGGGTCGTGGTGAGTTCGTCAACGTATTGGCGGACGGACCGGTCCACCTCTTCCGGGTCGTCCACCTCCACCGTCAGCCGGCCCTTCAACTCCGGCATCGACAGGACGCACAACCCGATGCGGTTGCGCGGGTCCTGCCAGAGCCTCTCCACCATCTCGGCTCCCGGCTCATCAAAGTAGTGGGCAAGTATCGCCGAGGTGTCCAGAACGTGAGTGACCGCCCTCACGGCATCGTGTCTTCTTGTTCGCGTTCCCGCACCAGCGCGTCGACGACGCTGCCCGGCCGTCGCCGGTGCCGCAATCCGCGCCCGCGCAGTCCGGCGGCCACTGCCGCAACGCTCGGGAGCACCCGCACCTCCAGCACGTGCTCCTGCTCGGTAACGCTCCACTGAAGGCGCGTCCCTGGTTCGATCGCCTCGGCAGCCGCAACTGCCGCCGGAACCGTGACCTGGTTCTTTCCCGTGACTGTAGTAATCATGGAACTATTATAATCAAGTAGTATAGTATGTCAAGGTAAGCACTTTGCGCGCGGATTCCGCCCGCCCGATCACCCTTGATTCGAAGGATCGCATGGAGTAGCCTGGAGCGGTGGCGGACGTTGATCAGCAGCTCGCCGATACGGGTACGGTGGCGAGGAATGCACGCGTGCTGGAACTGCGGTTGCGGCCGGTCCGCTCTCTGAGCGCTTCGTAAGAAGGAAGGGGGCGTCGGCGGCCGTCATGAGAGCACCACAGCGGCTGTTCACTCCCGGTGCGGGCGCGGCTCCACCAGCGCTGACCGGTCGGGAGCAGGAGCAGGGTGTGCTCACGCAGTGCTTGGCGGACTTGGCCGGCGGCAGCGCCCCGCCACACAACGTTGCGTTTATGCGGCCGGCGCGTGACGAATTGAATCGGCTGGGTTACCTCTGGAGCCCACCGGGCCAACTGCCGCCGATAGTCTGGGTCGCCGGCATCCCGTCGCTGATGACCTACGTCGCCAACCACGCCCCGCCCCTCCGCCCACCCGACGCCAGCGCCAGCCGAGACCGATCCGATCCGTGAAACCGTAAACCCTCCAAGCGTTCGCTCCCGCTGCCTGCGTGCTGATTGTGCTATGATGTCGTCATAAAGCGACGCAAAATGACGACGACCATGACAGTTCTTGCACCACGTCGGACGGGTGGCGAGCCATGACGCTCTACCGGCCGCGCTCACTGGCGACGCCTCGCTCGTCGTTCTTCCTGTTCGGTCCGCGCGGAACGGGCAAGACCACCTGGGTCCGCCACGAATACCCAGATGCGCATCGCGTCGATCTGCTTGACGAGGCTCTGTATCAGAGCTACCTGGCTGACGCTGGACGATTCGCCGGTGAACTGCAGGCAATAGCGCAGGGCCGCTGGGTGTTCGTGGACGAGATCCAGCGCTTGCCCAACCTGCTCAACGAAGTGCACCGGCACATCGAAAGCGGCGGTCTCCGCTTCATCCTTACCGGCTCGTCGGCCCGCAAACTGAAGCGATCCGGCGTCAACCTGCTGGCCGGGCGCGCGACACACACCCGCATGTACCCCTTTCTGCCGCATGAGCTGGGAACCGACTTCGATCTCGAAACGGTGCTCCGGCACGGCAGCCTTCCGGTAGTCTGGAACGCCGACGACCGGACGGCGGCGTTGCGCTCCTACGTCCAGCTCTACCTGAAGGAAGAAATCAAGGGCGAAGCGCTAGTGCGGAACCTCGCCGGCTTCGCTCGCTTCCTGCCGGTCGCGGCCCTGTTCCATGGCCAGACCTTGAATGTAGCTTCCGCCGCCCGCGATGCCGAGGTCAGTCGGACCACGTTGGCCGGCTACGTGGAGATTCTGGAGGACACGCTCGTGGCGTTTCGCATGCCGGCGTACGATCCCAAGTTGCGCGTCCGCGAACGGAAGCACCCCAAGTTGTACTGGGTCGATCCGGGATTGGCACGGGCGGCAGCCGGGCGCTTCCGAGAACTCGACCCGCGCGAACGCGGCGCCCTGTTCGAAGGCTGGATCGCCACCGTGCTGTCCAGCTATCGCGACTACCACGGCGCGTTCGACGAAATGTACTACTGGGCGCCGGCTCGCGCGCGGGACACGGAAGTCGACTTCCTGCTGTTGCGCGACGGCAAGTCGATCGCCATCGAAGCCAAGGCGTCCGCCCGGATCCATGACCGTCACCTGGCCGGGCTCCGCGCCGTCGCCCCCCTGCCCGGCCTGCAGCGCCGCATCCTCACCTACGCCGGTTCACGCCGCATGCGGACCCCGGACGGCATCGACATCTGGCCCGTGCCCGACCTCCTGGAAGCCTTGCAATCCGACCGCCTCTGGTAAACACCGGCAACTGGCTATAGGCTTATGGCTTCCTTGGCACCCACAAACGGCATGCCGTACGCCGGACGCGCGTCCAGAGAGCGAACGAAATGGACGAAAGCGCTCCCAAATCCAATGGTCTGGAGTTGGTTTACGCAGAACAATGCAACGTCCGATATCGGGTTGTCTTCGAACTCCGGAGGAGGGATCCGGATCGTTCCCCCAATACGGCATAACAGGAACCCGGCGTCGAACAACGGTGGATCAGTTCGATGGGCCAGAAATGCCAACGATTCTACTCTCGTATCCAGGCCGGTCTCCTCCCATACTTCCCGCCTGCATGCCTCCGTCAGTGTCTCTCCGACTTCCACCGTACCCCCCGGAAGTGACCACTCCCTCCGCACCGATATGCGCTGCCTTACCAGCAGAATTCGGTCGTTCTCCAAGAGAATCCCGGTAACCCTGACTTTGAACGTGGCGTCTTCCCTCATGACCCTTCCGGATCGAGCCCCAGAGCAATGATGTCCGGATTGGTGTTGCGAAGCACTTGAATGTGCGCAACCGGCCAGTCGATCTCCGGACCTGCACCTCCGTCAAGGATCCGTCTCTCACGACAACCAAAGACCCAAACCCCCGCCTGTTCGAGGACTCTAATGTGTTCATCGAGGAAACGCGAAGCTCGGATCATGTCACTCACTTCCTGTAGTCCTAGGTCTCCATCAATCAACTTGTGATGTACTTTGCATAACAGCAGCAAGTTGGCGTATCTGTCCGCGCTCTCGTGTAGGAAATCAGGGTCATAGCGAGGTCCACCGGCGACGGCAGACACGATGTGGCACTCGTCTCCGATGATCGACTCGTCATCGACAGGTGTGCCCGGCTTGATCAATTCACTTCGGCACATAGCGCACCGGCTACCAGACCGTCCCCAAAGCAACTTTCGACTGCGTGCTGTAATCCCCATCCTCTCTTCCACGATACTGGGCTGCAACTCAGGACCAAGATAGTGAGGCCGACACCGTCCTCGCGGCTCGGACTCTTCCAGGCTCATGCCGGGCCGGAGCGGGTGGGGTTGACGTTGAGTACGAGGCCGGTGCCGGAGGTGGTGGTGATGGGGCCGGCGGCGAAACGGGTGGCGGGGTCCCAGTCCCAGCGCAGGTGGGAGCGCAGCCAGGCGTAGGTCTTGCCGTCCTCGGAGCCGCAGACCAGGTCGGGGGCGCCGTCGCCGTCCAGGTCGTGGCACCACACCGAGCACTTGTGGTGGCCGAGGTCGATCGGGGTGCCGTCGGCCTCGGTGATGAGCCGGGGCCGCTCGAATACCGGCTCGGCGGCGGTGCCGGCGTTGCGCAGCCAGAACGGGGTGGCGGCGCCGGGGAAGTGGCCGTTGATGAGGCGGGTGTTGTGCCATGCGGTGCCGGCCACCAGGTCAGGGGCGCCGTCCAGGTCCCAGTCGCAGGCGCAGAACACGCTGCGGCCCCCCAGGCCGCCCCGGCCGCCGCCGCGCCTTAGGGTGCCGGCCCCGCAGGCCGCCGGGCCCGCAGCCGCGCATTAGGTTGCCGTCCCGGTAGCGCACCAGCGGCCCGGCCTCAAGGTGGGTGGGGGCGGTGCCGGTCCGCCGGTAGAGCTGCAGGAAGCCGTCGTAGTTGAGCAGCAGCAGGCAGCCGTCGCCCCAGGCCGCGGGCCGCGAGCGCCACGCGCCGGTGAGCGGCTCGCCGGCGCACAGCAGTGGCTCGGCGGCGGCGTAGCGCGGCTCCTGCCGGCTGCCGGTGTTGCGGTACCAGAGATAGCGTCCGTAGATGTCGTTGGTGATCACGTCGAACAGGCCGCCGCCGGTCCAGTCGGTCACCAGCGGGTTGAGGTAGCCCCAGCGCGCCTCGTTCGGCCCCTGAATGGAGCCGGTGGGGCCGGCGAGGTGGTGGATCTCGCTGCCGTCCGCGTGCAGGCGCACTCCGGCGGCGAAGTCGAACGCGCCCGGCGCGGCGGCGCGGTTGGCGAACCGCCACAGGTAGCCGGACGAGTCGCCTACCACCAGGTCGGGCGCGCCGCTGCCGTCCAGGTCCGCCAGGCACGGCACCGCCAGAGTCTCCACGCGCGCCGCGCCGCCGACCCGCTGCAGGGGCGGCTGTTCCCGCCACTCGCCGTCCGCGTAGTCCAGCCAGATCACCACGCCCGGGTTGCCGGTGATCAGGATCTCCTGCTTGCCGTCGCCGTCCAGGTCGCAGCAGCACAGCGAGGTTTCGAAGTAGCCGCGGCGCAGCGGGCTGCACGGCAGCTCCCACTCCTCCCCGGTGGCCTTGAGGCGCGGCAGCTCGCCGGCGGCGGTGGTCTCCGGGGCGACCAGGCGCATGGCCCAGAGCCGGTCCACGTCGCGGCGCACCAGCAACTCGAGGGCGCCGTCGCAGTCCACGTCCACCAGGGCGGCGTCGGTGCGGCCGTCCCAGGAGCGGTACTCGGCCAGTTGTTCCGGCGGGCCGAACACCGGCTGCTCATTGCTGCCGATGTTGCGCAGCAGAAACACGCGGGTAGTAGGCCTGCGGCCCATCCAGGTGCCGTCGGCGCGGTAGCCGCGCCCCGAGCCCATGTTGGGGTAGTCGCGCAGGTCGGTTCCGCGCGCATCCGGCCAGTACTCCAGCACGTACTGGTACAGGCAGGAGATGACGATGTGGGTGACGCCGCGCCCATCGCGGTACGGGTTGAGGTTCCACAGGTCGGCGGCGGCGAACACCTCGGCCAGCGACCGCCCGTCGACCGGGATGCGCTCCGCCGGGGCCGCAAAGCGCGGCGACGAGCGCGTGCCCCGGTTGCGGTACAGCTTGAGCCAGCCGGGGTCGGTCTCGCGGGCCGGATCGCGCGTCGGGTTGCCGAAAGTGAGGAGGTTCAAGCCACCCTCGGGAGTGACCAGCGGCATGGCATGGTAGCCCGTCACGCCGGCAACCGGCTCCGGCGGCTCGTACACCCGCACCCCCCCCCGCCCCGCGCCTCGCCCCCCGGCCCCGCCGCCTGCTCGGCGCGACGTTCGCGGTACAGGTACACGCCGCCGCGGTGCATATTGGGCAGCAGCGAGTAGAGGATGTCGCGCCCGCCTCCGCCCCGCCAGTCCACCAGGAACGCCGTTCCCGACAGCCCGTCCCCCAGTTCGCACCGCTCGCCGCCGCCCACCGGCAACGCCTGCCCCGGAATGATGTCCGCTCCGCTCAGCACCTGTCGACCTCCATTCCCTCGGCGTCCCCTGTCAGATGAAACGCGGCCAGTAGCCGCTCTGCCTGAAGAGGCGGCCGCAGCGCCGCAGCGCCCAGCGACGGTCCTTGACGACCATGCCTTACTAGAGTAGCCTGCTCCGTAAGGTAGCAGACTCGGCAACATGATGGTAGTCAAGGTTACGGCCAAGCGACAGGTTACATTCCCGGCGGCAGTGCTGGAGGCTATTGGCGTCGGTCCAGGCGACCGGCTCGAGTTGCATGAAGGCCCGGACGGGTTCCTGCTCCGGCCGCAGCGTATCGACTTCGACAGTCTCGCGCCGCTGCGCGACAAGGTCCGACGAGACGCCGGCCCTTTCGACCTGGAGGAGTTCAGGAGTCAGCCGCATGACCCCGCACTACGGGATTGACACGTCGATCCTGGTGCGGTTGTTGACCGGCAAACCCGCGGACGCGTACGCAGCCTGCCGCACCGCCCTGCAGACGCTGATAGAAGGCCGTGGCGCGCGTATCTTCGCCTCGAACATGGTGATCGGGGAGGCGTACATCGCCGTGCAGCATCACTATGGAGTGACGAAGGAAGACGCCCGCGACGCTCTGCTCAAGGTGCTGAAGAGCGGCATGGTGGCACCGCTCCATGGCCGATCGATCCTTGCGGAGATCGAGAACCACTCGGGCGCCGGCCTGCTGGATCGCCTGATCGCGGATCACTACCGGCGCGAAGAGTTGGTGACCCTCACGCTCGACCGGAGGATGTCCGCGCTGCCCGAAGCGGAGCTACTCCTGCCACCGCCGGCGAACGAGGCACGTACCGGCGGCCCGGCACCCGCCTGAGAGCTACTCCCAGGGGTGCAGGACGATCTTGGCGGATTCGCCGGCGGCGAGCAGGCCGAAGGCGTCCTGGATGCGGCTCATCGGCATGGTGTGGCTGACCAGCTTGTCGATCAACGGCGACTCGGCGATCACGCGCATCACGCCATCGTAGTCGCGCAGGTTGTACAGCCAGACGCCGGCAATGTGCAGGCCCTTGCGAATCATGTCGCGGCTCACCCCGATGGGCAGCTCGTTGCGGTTCTCGCCCACGAACACCACGCGCCCGCGGCGGCGCACGGCGTCGATGCACAGCCGCTCGCCGGCCACCGCACCCGAGCAGTCCACCGCGGCGTCCACGCCGCGCCCGCCGGTCAGGTCGCGGATGCGCGCCTCCAGGTCGCCCTCCGCCGGATCGAGCACCACCTCGGCGCCCAGTTCGCGGCCAAGCGCGGCCCGCCACGGCGCCGGCTCCACCGCCAGCACGCGCGCGCCGCGGAATTGCGCGTTGATGACGCCGCCCAGACCCACCGGTCCCAGGCCGGTGATCAGCACCGTGTCGAAAGCATCCACGTCGATCGCCTGCATGCCGGCGAACGAGGCGCCGATACCGTCGATCGCCATGGTGGCCTGCTCGTAGGTTACCGAGTCCGGAATCGGCAGCAGCAGCCAGGAGGGCTTGACGATGTACTGCGAGAACGTGCCCTGCCCGTCGTTGGTGCCGTGCACGGCCTCGTAGTCGACGGTGTCCTCGCAGTAGGTGTAGTCGCCGGCGCGGCACAGGGCGCAGACGCCGCACGGGAGCTGCGGCATGATCACCACCCGGTCGCCCACCTGCACGCGACCCGGCTGGGCGACCTCCACCACCTCGCCGGCGCCCTCGTGGCCGATCGTCTCCATCCGGTGCCCGGCCATCCATGCCTTGTACTCGGTGCACATCGCCGACGCGTGCACCTTGACCAACACCCAGTCGTCCTTCGCCTCCGGCACCGAGGCCGGAACCACGTCCGACTGCCGCTCACCCACGATCCTCGCCTTCATTGCCACACTCCCCTTCGCCGCCGGTGACAGCCGGCGCACCCGCAGGCTCGCCCGGTTGCCGCCGAACGTCAAGCGGCTCCCCCGGCTCAGTGCGCCTGTCCGGAGGCGGTTTACCAGGGTGCCTCCGTTGTGCTTCCGTTAGCGACATGAGAATTACCGGCGTTCGCGTCGAGAGCTACAAGTGGCCGCGCAAGCGGCCGATCTCCAACGGCTTGCACACCTACACGCACAGCGGCGTGGGGTTCGTATTCATTGACACCGACGAAGGCGTAACCGGCATCGGCATCGGCGCCACCAAGCGCGGCGTGGTGGGAGATGCCATCGCGCACTTCACGCCGCAGCTCATCGGCGAGGATCCGATCAACGTGGAGCGCATCTGGCACAAGCTGTGGGTACCGAAGCTGGTCGGCCGGCGCGGCCTGACCACGCGCGCCATCAGCGCCATCGACATTGCACTGTGGGATCTGCGCGCCAAGGTGGCCGGCATGCCGCTGTACCGGATGCTCGGCGGCTTCCGGTCGCGCATGCCCACCTACATTGCCGGCGGCTACTACGAGGACGGCAAGGGCCTGAAGGAGTTGCAGGAGGAGCTCGGCGGCCACGTCGAAGCGGGCGCGAAGGCGGTCAAGATGAAGATCGGCGCGGTGCCGATCCGGGAAGACGCGGCGCGCGTGAAGGCGGCGCGCGAGGCGGTCGGGCCGGACGTGAAGCTGATGATCGACGCCAACTGCGCCTACCGCTGGTACGAGGCGGTGCAGCTTGCCGAGCGGGTGGCCGAGTACGACCCGTTCTGGTTCGAGGAGCCGATCGCCCCGGACGACTACGAAGGGCACAAGCGGATCGCGGAGAAGACTACCATTCCGGTCGCCACCGGCGAGAACGAGTACACGCGCTACGGGTTCCGCGACCTGATCGCCACCGGCAGCGTGCCGATACTGAACCCCGACGCCATGGTGCTCGGCGGCGTGACCGAGTACCTGAAGGTGGCCGCGCTGGCGCAGGCGCACGACCTGGACATTGCCCCGCACGGCGCCCAGGAGGTGCACATCCACCTGGTAAGCGCCATCGCGAATGGCCTGATCCTGGAGTTCTACCCCAAGTACATGGACCCGATGTGGGGCTCGGTGTACACCGAGACGCTCACGCTCAACGACGATGGCACGGTAAGCCCGCCCGAGGTACCCGGCATCGGCCTGGAGCCGCGCTACGAGACGCTGGCTCCCTACCGCGAGGAATAGCGATGAACGAGGTAGCCATTGTCACCGGCGCCAGCCGCGGCATCGGCGCCGCCACCGCGCGCTTGTTGGCCGAGCGCGGCTGCCGGGTGTGCGTCAACTACCGCACGGAGCCGGAAGCCGCCGAGCGGCTGTGTGCGCAGATCGAGGCCGGCGGCGGGCGGGCCATCGCCGTGGCCGCCGACGTCAGCGACGCCGGCCAGGTGGAGCGGCTGTTCGCCACCGTGGAGCGTGAGCTCGGCCCGCTTACTGCCCTGGTCAACAATGCCGCCACCATCGGCCCCACCACGCGCGTCGCGGACCTGGAACTGGCCGACCTGCAGCGCGTGCTGGCGGTGAACGTGGTCGGCGTGGTGCTGTGCACGCAGCACGCGCTGCGCCGCATGGCGAAGTCCGCCGGCGGCCGCGGCGGGGCCATTGTCAACGTCTCTTCGGGGGCGGCCTACATCGGCGGGCCGGGCGCCAGCGTGCACTACGCCGCCAGCAAGGGCGCCGTCAACAGCTTCACCATCGGCGTGGCGCAGGAGGCGATGGCCGACGGCGGCCCGGGGAAAGCCGTGAGCCCCGGCCTCACCGACACGCCAATGGGGCGCCGCACCGACATGGCGCTCGCCGCCGCCGCCATCCCGGCGGGCCGCGTCGCCGAGCCCGAGGAGGTAGCCGAAGCAATCGTCTGGCTGCTGTCTCCGCAGGCGCGGTTCGTGGCGGCGGCCAACATCCGCGTCGCCGGCGGGCGCCCGTAGCGCACGGGCGCGCCGATCGGCGGCCTTGCGTCAGCCCATGGCGATGCCGCCGTCGACGTGGATCGCCTGGCCGGTGATGTTGCGCGCCTCCTCCGAGGCCAGGAAGGCCACCAGGTTGCCGACGTCCTCGGGGGTCTGCGGGCGCCCGAGCACGGCGCTGCCGGCGATCTCGTCGAACACGGCGCGCGGTTCGCGGGGGTTGTCCGGATCCTGTGCCGCCAGCATCGGCGCCAGCCGCTCCCAGAACGGCGTCCACACCAGCCCCGGCAATACCGCGTTCACGTTGACGTTGTAGGGACCGAGATCCTTGGCCACCACGCGGGTCAGGTTGAGCAGCGCGTTTTTGGCCGCGGCGTAGGCGGGCAGGAATACCGGGTCGCGCTTGGCCGAGATCGACGAAATGTTGACGATCTTGCCGGAGCGGCGCTCCATCATGTGGTCGGCCACCGCCTTGCACATGAAGAACGGCCCCTTCACGTTGACTTCGTAGTTTTCGTCCCAGTCCTCGCCGGTGAGCGTCGTGAACGGCGCCGACAGCTTGCTGCCGAAATGTCCTGCGTTGTTGACCACGATGTCCACCTGGCCGAACGCCGCCAGCGCCTGCCGCACCACCGCCCCGCAGTCGTCCTCGCTGGTCACGTCGCCCTGCACCGCCAGGCCGCTCCGGCCCGCCTGCTCGGCCGCCGCGGCCGTCTCGCCCGCACGCTCCAGGTCGAGGTCGGACACCACCACGTCGGCACCCTCCCGGGTCAGACAGGCGCAGATGCCGCGCCCCATGCCGCCGCCACCGCCGGTGACGATAGCCACTTTGTCCCGTAATCGCATGCCTCGTTGTGCTACGCGAAGCCGGCCGTTGTCCAGGGCCGCGGCCTGTACGGGTGCGGCGCCGGGTTCCACCAGGGGCTGCGAACACGTCACTATGGCGCCATGAGTTCCCTGTCGCCGTTTGCCGCCCTGTTTACCGAAGACTCGATCTACCAGACCTGGCTCGACGTGGAGGTCGCGCTGGCCGCCGCGCAGGCGGAACTCGGCGTCATCCCCGCCGCCGCCGCCGCCGAAATCGCCGCCAAGGCGAAGCTGGAGCTGGTCGACCGCGCCGGCTTCGCCAGCCACCTGGAGCAGACCGGACACGCCCTGGTTTCGCTGGTGTGGCAGGTCGACAAGCTGTGCGCGGGCGACGCCGGCGGCTACCTGCACTGGGGCGCCACCACCGTCAACATCACGCAAACCGCCCTGTTGCTGTTGGTGCGCCGCGCCCACCGCATGATCCAGCGCGACCTGGCGGCGCTGTTGCGCCACCTCGCCGGCCACGCCGACGCGACCCGCGACTTCGCCATGGCCGGTCGCACCCACGGCCAGCACGCGCTGCCGATCACCTTCGGCTTCAAGGTGGCGACCTGGATCGACGAACTGCTGCGCCACGACGAGCGCCTGCGCCAACTCGAACCGCGCACCTTCCGCGCCATGTACGGCGGCGGGGCGGGTACCCTGGCCTCCCTCGGCGACGATGGGCCGGCCGTGCAGCGCGGCTTTGCCGAGCAACTGAACATGGCGGTGATGGAGCTGCCGGCGCGCACCGCGCGCGACCACCTTGCCGAGTACGTCGCCGCGCTGGCAATGCTGTGCGGCACACTGGCCCGCATCGCGCGCGAGGTGTACACGCTGATGAAGCCGGAATACGGCGAGGCGGAGGAAGCGGTGCCGCCCGGAGCGGTCGGCAGCAGCACCATGCCGCAGAAGCGCAACCCCAAGCTGTGCATGCTGATCCTGCAGCTCACGCCGCGCGCCCGCGCGCAGGTGGCGCCGGCGCTGGAATCGCTGGAGTCGGATCACGAGGAGGACGGCAGCCAGTGTCACGTGATGGAGCACGCCATGACCGAGGCGGTGACCGCCACCGGCGACGCGCTGCAGGCCGCCGTGGCGCTGGCCGCGGGGCTGCACACCGACCGCGAGCGCATGCGCCGCAACCTCGACCTTTCGCGCGGCCTGATTGTCTCCGAGCGGGTGATGATGGTGCTCGGCGGCCGCATTGGCCGCCAGCTTGCCCACGACGCGGTATACGATGCGGCGCAGCGCGCCCACCGGACCGGCTCCACGTTCGCGGAAGAACTGCTCGCCGAGCCCGAGGTTGCCGCCCATCTCAACGCGGAGCAGATCGGCGAGTTGCTCGACGCGAGCCGCTACACCGGGCTGTCCGCCCACTTCGCGCGGCAGGCCGCCGCGGCGGCGCGCGCGGCGGCGGATCGAGGCGCGGCGGAGTAGCCGGGTTACAACACCACCAGCGGGACGCGCACCTCGGCGGGACACATGCCGCCGTGCACGCCCACGTGGCGCAGGCTGGTCGAGTCGGCGGACGGGAAGTAGGCGAGCGTGAACGGCGCGAGCGCGATGCCGACATAATCGCCGAACCGACGGCGCGCGAATTCGCTCAGCGGCTCCGGGCCGAACAGGCGCAGCTCGTCGGCCTCGCCCTGGCTGAGCACCGCCATCCGCCCGCCGGCGCGCTCCACCAGCCGCTCGACCAGCTCCCGGTCCATGCCGGGCCGGACGTGGAAGTGCGGCGTGCGTCCCTCGCCGCTCGGCATGCTCAGCAAGCAGTCGAGCAGCGGATCACCGTCGAACAGCGGCGCCCGGTCGCCCTCGCCCAGATCGATCAGGCCGTGGTCGGCGGTAACCGCCACCCGCACGTCGTCCGGCGCGCGGGCGGCGAGTTCCTGCAGCAGGTCGCGTATCTGCCGCAGCGAGGCGCGCGCCTCGGCGCTGGCCACGCCGTACGTGTGGCAGGTGGAGTCGTAATCCGGGATGTACCAGAACGTGACCGAGGACTCCGCTCGCCGCCCCCGTGCGGCCTGCACGCGGCGCAGGATCCGCCGCTGTGCGTGGCGCAGCGACCAATAACCGCGCGTGCGGCAGCGCCCGCTCAGGTAGCGGTTGAAGGTGCTCAGCAGGTACTTCCACGGCATGTGCAGCTCCATGCCGCCGGCCACTTCGCCGAACCGCGACGGGTGCGGCCAGATGTCCCGCACCGGCACGTCGTGTCGGCGCAGCCCGCGCCCGTTGCGCCGTTCCTCGAACGGCAGCACCGTTACCGGGAGGTCATGCTCCGACAGGTAGGCCCACCAACCGGGCACGCCGTGCTGTCCCGGCCACAGCCCGGTCGCCACGGTGGTCATGGCGCAGGCGGTCGTGGCCGGGAACACCGAATCGAGTTCCATACCGACCCGCTCGCGCAGGTCGGCCACCTCCGGGTCGGCAAGCGCGCTCATCCCCATGCCGTCGACCAGCACCAGCACCAGGTGGGGGCGGTCGAACAGGTAACCGGCCAGCGCGCCGCTGTGCGCGGTGGCCGGGGTCGAGGCACCCGCGGCGCGCTGCACCGCGCACACCAGGTCGACAAACGACGGCGCCGCGGGCGAGGGCCGGCGCAGGGTACCGTCGCGAATCGCCGCCGCGACCGTCTCCCCCTGGCCGGTCGGAGGCGCCGGCTCTCGACTGCTCACAAGAAACTGCGCAACAGCAGGAAACCGCCGAGCCCGATCGGGAACACTCCATACGAGAAGGTGAAAATGGCATAGCCGCGCTTTTCGCCGAGCCGCTGCTTCATCAACGCAAGCTTGGTGGACCGGTGTGGTGCGAACAGCGTGATGTACAGCATCGCCGCGCCGTACACGAACATCAGCGCACCGAGAAACGTTCTTGCATCCAATCCAATATCCTCTTGAGCCCGGCCTCTCTCCAGCCAGTCAGGATGGCTGTGAGCGTAGCTCAGGAACCGGCGCGTGTCGATGCGGCTTTGCTATACTTGGGGTATGCCCCGGATGCAGGCGGCGCGCACGGCGTTGGACGATCTGATTTCCGAAATCGGTCGGCAGGAGCAGGCGGGGGGCCCCTGGCGGCTCACTCCCGCGCAGTTGCAGGACATCCTGGGCCTGACTCCGGACCGGTACTACCAGGAGATCTACGGCGCGCAGATGGCCGGCCATCCGCTGATCGAGCTGTCGCTCGCCCTCGAGCCGTTCTCGCAGTCTTCGGCGCCGGCCCTGGTTGCGGTGCTGGAACACTTGTGCGGCGCCGGGGCGGAGAGCGCCCTGCAACGGGCCGGGGTGTTTCTGTCCCACGACGAGCAGGCAGAGATCATGGCCGAGTTCCTTGCCGGCGCAGCGAACGAGGTCCGCCGCCACGAGTTTCAGGCAGACGAGTTTGCCGCCATGCTGCGCACGTTCGGCCGCTTCCCGGAGGCGCGCAGGGTGTACCTGGACCACTTCTTCGATCTCGACGACCTGCAGCAGCGCGCCGCGCGCCGCTACTGCGCCGGGCGGACGTTCACCCTGCCCGACCTGGCCCTCGCCAACGCCCGCTCGGTGTTGCGGCTGTTCTTCGATCGCCACGTGCTGCGTCGGCGCAGCATCTTCGGCTCGCTGCATGAAGCGTTTCGCCGTGTAGCCGCGGAGGCCGGCTTCGCCGACGACAGCGGCGCGCACCGCCGGCAACGGGCCCGCCGCGAGGAGCCGGACGGTCCCCGCGGTGCGGTCGATCAGGCACACCGCGCCATGGGGCTCGGACCGGGGCCGCTCACCGCCCGCAGTCTGAAGGCACGTTACAAGGAGTTGATGAAACGCTTCCACCCGGACGTGAATCCGCGCGGCCTGAAGCGCTGCCAGGAGATCAACGCGGCCTACGCGACACTGTCGGAACTGGTAGTGGCCGGATAGCCCGCCGCCCCGGCCAGCGGGCCGAGCGCGTACGGGGGAGCGCGGAAAGTGGCAGGCGCGTACCCCCGCCGCACGCCAAGGAGCGAGCACCCGGTTGTGCCGTGGCGAGACGGGCCGGCACCGCGGGGACCGGCGGCGGCAATTGCAGCCGGGCCGGGCTGGCAGCGCGCCGTCCCACGCTGCGGGGCTTTGACGGCGGATCCGCGCAGCTAGGCGGCGCCCGCGGTGCGCAGGAAGTCCAGCAGCAGTTCGGTGACCCGCTGCGGCTGCTCCTGCTGCACCCAGTGGCCGGCGCCGGGTAGCAGGTGGCAGCCGAGCATGCGCGTACACACCTCGTCGCGCATGCGTTCGTAGGCGCCGGGGCTCTGGAACACGCCCCAATCGGCGGCGCCGGAGATGAAGCAGGCGGGCACGTCGATGGTGCGCCCGGCGAATATCTGCTGCTCGTCCACGCCGACCCGGCCGCTGCCGCAGCGGTACCATTGCAGCCCGCCCTGAAAGCCGGTGGCGCCGTAGGCGGCGCAGTACACGTTCAGCTCCTCGTCAGTCAGCCAGCGGCAGGCGGCGGACGCCTCCGGCGCCGGGGTGAACGGCGCGACCGCCTCCGGCATGGTGTCGCCGCGGTTCATCACGTAGTAAGTGGGCAGCTTGGCCAGTTCGGTGGCGGTCCAGCCGCGCAGCCGGTAGGGCCGGTTGCCGGGCCAGTCGGCGCTCTTGTAGTGGTAGTAGCCGCGCAGAAACCTGTGCAGTCCCTGCGGGCACTCCATCATGTCGGCATTGGCGCCGCGCGACGAGTAGTACCACTGATAGTGCTTGCGCGGCGGTTGCAGGGCGGCGAGCTGGCCGTCGAACTCCGCCATCGGGGGGCGCCCGTCCGGCACCGGACGCCGCGCCGGCGGCCCGCCGAACGGGGCGCTCATCATCGCCACCGCCGAGACCATGTCGGGGTGCAGCAGGCTGCACCAGCCGGCCACCCCGGCGCCGGCGTCGTGGCCGATCACCGCATGCACGCGCTCGTAGCCGAGCGCGGCGACCACGCCCAGCACGTCGCGCACCAGGTTGAACATCCGAAACGGCGCCAGGTCGCCGTCGAATGAGGCATCCCAGCCAGTGGTTGCGCCGTAGCCGCGCTGATCGGGCGCCACCACGTAGTAACCGGCATCGGCCAGCGCCGGCATCAGCTTGCGCCAACTGTAGCCGAGCTCCGGGAACCCGTGCAGCAGCACCAGCAGCGGGCGCCCCTCGCTCTGCCGGCCCGCCTCCAGGAAGTGCACGGTAAGCCCGTTCACCCCGGTCAGGGTCCGTGACCGAATCCCCGCCGACCTCAGCCCCGCCAGCGCGCCCCTGTACGAACTTCGGCTTCCGTCGGCCATCCCAGCTACGCCTCGGGATGCGTACCGGGTGTGGACGGCGCGCCGCCCTCGACACTCTCGAATGGGTTCACCACAACAATACCGTTATAGCGCTGATCAGGGTTGAGGTCCTCCGAGACCAGCGTTTTGCAGCCTGACCGTTCTGCAGCGGCGATGATCAGCGCGTCCCAGTAGCTGATGCCGTAACGTCTGAGCGTCTCAATGGCCCGCTCGACGAGTTGCGCGTCAAGGTCGACTACCGGCAACGCCTTGATGGAGTCAATCGCGCTGCTCGCCTCGGCGACCGTCATTGGATGCCGAATGCGACGCGTCACCGCGTTGAAGAATTCGCCGAGTACCTGCACGGAGATGACGCTGTTTTCCTCCAGGATGCCGTGTTTCAGCAGGCGTTGCGCAACGGCCTGTTTTGCCGGCTCGGCAGCATCGTAGGCGTACACGGCCACATTCGTATCCAGGAACTGCCTAGCGACGCTCATGCAGATCCTGTCGACTCCATCGGTGAGGCCCCATCGGCCGGCTCAGTCGGGCAAACGAGTCGTCGAGCGCGCGAACCGCTTGCTCCCGCGCTGCTGCGTCTCGCGCCGCCACGGATTCAAGATACTCGCGCACCATGGCGGTCAGCGTCGTATTCCGATCAACCGCGATCTTGCGCACTTGCCGGACGACTTCATCGGAAACGCTCAACGTGATATTCATGCGGCCTCCCCGTCCCAATTTACCATAATAAGGGAAAAACATAATACGGCTCGCCGGGCACATTCTTTCATCAAGCACCGGTCTATCGCAAAGCGCCACCGTCGTGGCACAGTACGCGGACCAATCAATCGACCTTGGAGACGACGATGGCAGCGACGACGAATAAGGAAGCAGGCGCCGGGCGGCTGGCCGGCAAGGTGGCGTGGGTGACCGGTTCCTCGCGCGGCATCTGCCCCGTGGTGGCCGGCAAGGGGGCGGGGGGCCCGGGTCCCTCGCGCGGCATGGGGCGCGGGGTGCCCGCCCGCTTGGCCGCACTCGGCGCACAGGTGGCGATCCACGGCACCAGCCCCACCTCCACGCGCGCCTTCGGCGAGGCGGACTCGCTGGACGCGGTGGCCGCGGAGGTCGCCGGGCAGACCGGCGCCGAAGTGTTGGCCGTACACGGCGATCTGACCCGCGAGGACACCGTCAAGGACCTCTGCGCGCAGATTCGCGACCGGTTCGGGGCCATCCACATCCTGGTCAACAACGCCGGCGGCGACATCGGCACCCAGGGCACCACCGGCGAGCGGGCCGGCAAGCCGGCGTCCAACGACGCGCTCGGCATCTCGCTGGCCGACATCCGCACCGTCCTGGACCGCAACCTGCTCACCTGCATCCTGCCGTGCCGGGAGGTGGCGCCGGAGATGGCCGAGCGCGGGCGCGGCTGGATTGTCAACGTGGGCAGCGTCGCCGGCCTGCTCGGACGCCCCTCGGAGGTAATCTACGGTTGCGCCAAGGCGGCCGTGCACCACTACACGCGCGCCCTCGCCGCGCAACTGCGCCCGGCCAACGTAAACGTGAACGCCATCGCGCCGGGCGAGATCGTCACGCCGCGCTTCCTGGCCAGCCGTACCCCGCAGGCGGAGCGGCAGGGGGGGGGGGGCGACCCCACCCGCCACGGCCGGGCCGCCCCGGGCGCCCCCGCCCCGGGGGGCCCGGCGGGTGGAGGGCGGCACCCTGCCCGGCTGCGGCTGGCCGGCCGAGATCGCCCGCACCGTGGAGTTCCTGGTTACCGACGACTCTTCCTACATCTCCGGCCAGGTACTGCGCGTCGACGGCGGCGCCCAACTCTGGCCCGCCTGACCCGCCGCGGCGCCCTTCACCACAAAAAAGCGCCCCGCCGAAGCGGGGCGCCATTTCGAATCCTTCTGTCGCGCGCGGTTACTTGAAGTACCACATGTTGGAGTAGTAGTTCATGGTCAGCCACGCTTCCGCCCACGGCGGCAGCACGCGCGGCACGTTGCCGAGGTTGTTGCGCACTACCAGCGGATAGGGCGCCATGCCGACGACGCCGATGGTCCACAGCTTGTCCGCGTGCAGATCGAAGATCTTGGTACGCACGTCGCGGTACTCCTGGCTGCCAAACAGCGTTGACTGCATGTCGGCGCGGCCCAGCTGGTACAGCATGGCGAGATCCTCCGGCGGCGGCTCACCGATGCGGTCCGCCTCCGGTACGTTGCCCCGTTCCGCGCCCCACCAGGAGTAGAAGCGGCCGGCGCCGCGGTGTCCGACGCCCAGCATGCCGCCGTTGCCGGACAGGAAGTCGTACATCTCCATGCCGGAAGTGCGGGTTGCGCGCACGTCCATGGTGCCCTCGGTCTCCACCTGGCGGATCAGGTCGCTGTCGAGCGGGTTGAGATTGACTTCCACGCCGACCGCGGCCCAGTCCTCCTTGACCAGCTCGTGAGTCAGGATCTCCTGCTCGCTCGCCCCCTCTGCGCCGGCGTCGTAGGTGAGCGTAAAGCTCATCGGCTCGCCGTTGGACATCAGCCGCAGGCCGTCGCGGTTGCGCTCATCCAGCCCCAGCGCGTCGAGCATGCTGTTGGCTTCATCCGGGGCGTAGCGGTTGTAAGGGTGATTCTCGCCCCACTCCGACTTGTAGAAGCTCACGTCGGCGTTCAGGGTCGCCTGGCGCGGAACGGCCTGGCCGAGCCACACGGTCTCGTTGATCTCCTCGCGGTCGATCGCCAGCGACATGGCGCGGCGGAAGTCCACGTTGTTGAACAGTTCGCGCTTCACCGGGTCGAGGTTGTCGAGCACGAAGGTGTAGGTCACGTCGCCGCCGTTCACGTGCGGCACCAGCTTGACCGTGTAGTTGCCGGTTTCCTCGTTCTGCTTCAGCAGGGGGAAGTCGCCGATGGTCATGGCGCCGGCATAGTCGGCCTCACCGGCGACCACCTTCAGCTTGTAGGTCTCGGCGTTGACGGTCTGGCTGACGATGCGGTCGATGTAGGGAAGCTGCTGACCCGCCGTGTCGACCGCGTAGTAGAACGGGTTGCGTTCCCAGATGCGGACGGTGGTGGTGTGCTCCTTCCACTTCCACGGATGCAGCGTCGGCTTGTTGACGTCCTTGGCCGGGCAGCAGAAGGTGTGGTGATTGTTGAACGCCTCTGCCCAGTTGTCGAAGCCTTCCTCCTTGGCCTTGGCGTCGGCATTCGGGTTGTACTCGATGTGCCACTGCTTGAGCCAGGTGCTCGGCGCAACCACGGTCCAGTCACTGCCGCGCCAGTGCAGCATGTCCAACACAATGCGCGGGTAGGGAACCTTGAAGTTGAGCTGCACCGTGTAGTCGTCGATGGCGGTCACGGTGTCCACTTGCCCCGGGTAGCCCCAGGTGTCGATCGACTCGTGGTCGTCCATCTGGTACTTCACGAACACGAAGTCTTCGGCAGTGAGGTCGTCGCCGTTGGACCACTTCATCCCCTCGCGCAGGTAGAGTGTGAAGGTCATGAAATCGTCGGCCAGCTCGTACGCCTTGGCCTGGTCCGCCTCGATCGACCCGTCGAAGTTCATTCGCAGGGGATACTGGCTCCGCTCCGGGGAGTCGGCCAGGTCATTCCACGGATGGTTGGCGTTGGCGAACACCTCGATCGTCCCGCCGTAGGTCCCGATCTCCTCGATCGCCTCCAGCACCTTCGGCTCGATCGGCAGGCGTTCGTCCACCGGCGGCAATTCGCCCGCGGCGACCATCGCCGCCAGCATCGGGGCTTCCTTGTACTCGCCACCCATCGTCATGGCGGCATCGCTGCTGGCGGTATCTTCGCCTTCGCCGCTTGCCCAGGCCGACGTTGCCATAAGAAGTGCCGCGCCCAGCAGGACGGGCATCCATTTCGCAGTCTGCATAGCTGCTCCTTTAGAAAATAATTCCGCGACACCCTATTCCATGCCGCCGCTGCAATGCAATATGCGCAAACAGCCAGGAGACAGGCAGGCGGGGTTACTTGTAGGGATCGGCCGCGTCGCGCATGCCGTCGCCGACGAAGTTGAAGCACAGCACCGTGAGCACCACGAACAGCGCCGGGATCAACAGCCACGGGTGCAGCGCCACGCTGCGGATGTTGGAGGCCTGCTGCAGCGCCACCCCCCAGCTCACCACCGGCGGCTGCAGGCCGATGCCGAGAAAGCTGAGCGCGGTCTCGCCGAGAATCATGCCGGGCACCTCCAGGGTCAGGTGGACGATGAGGTAGCCGAGAAAGTTGGGCAGCATGTGGCGCACGATCACGTTCCGGCGGGTGGCTCCGCTGACGCCGGCGGCGGTCACGTAGTCCTCCTCGCGGAGCTGCAGGATCTTGCCGCGCACGATGCGCGCCAGCCCGGTCCAGCCGATGATCGACAGGATCAGGGTGATCAGGAAGTAGCGCCGCAACGGCGACCAGTCGATCGGGATGGCGGCGGCCAGCGACATCCACAGCGGGATGGTGGGCAGCGACTGCAGGAATTCGATGGCGCGCTGGATCGCCATGTCCACCGGTCCGCCGATGAACCCGGACAGCCCGCCGAGCATACAGCCGAGCACGAAGCTCATCGCGACGCCGAGCAATCCGATGGAGAGCGAGATGCGGGCGCCATGGATGATGCGCGAGAGGATGTCGCGGCCGAGCTGGTCGGTGCCGAACAGGAACATCACGCCCGGTTCCTCGACGCCGAACAGGTGCTTGTTGGCGGTGACCAGGCCGAGCACCTTGTATTTGTCGCCGCTCACGAACAGCCTGATCCGGTGCCGTTGTTCCGGGTCGGTCTGGTATTCCATCAGCAGCGTCTCGGGGTTGCGCTGCCGCGTCAGGCCGTAGATGAACGGCGCCTGCAACCTGCCCTCGTGCAGGATGCGCACCCGCGTCGGCGGCGCCATGGAAAAGTCGGTACGGCTGGCGATCCGGTCATACGGCGCCGCGAAGCCGGCGAACGCGGCGGCGAGGTAGAGGATCGCCAGCACGAACCAGGCGATCACGGCCAGGCGGTGCTTGACGAATTTGCGCCGCATCAGCGTCCAACTCGACGCGACGTAGTACTGTTCGGCGGCGGCGGCGGCGGCCTCGAGTCGCTCGGCGGTGTTTACGCGATCGGCCATGTCAGTTCTTCTGCTCGAAGCGGATGCGCGGGTCTACCACGACCAGCAGCATGTCCGAAATCAACGTGCCCACCATGGTCAGCATGCCGAGCATCAGGATCACGCTGCTGGCCAGGTACATGTCCTGCTGACGCAGCCCGTCCAGCAGCATGGGGCCGATAGTGGGCAGGCTCAGCACGATCGACACCAGCGCCTCGCCCGATACGATGCCCGGCAACAGGTAGCCAATGGCACTGATGATCGGGTTGATGGCGATGCGCACCGGGTACTTGAACAGGATGCGCCGCTCGGCGACGCCCTTGGCGCGCGCCGTGATCACGTACTGGCGGGACAGCTCGTCGGACAGCGAACTGCGCAGGATGCGTATCAGTCCGGCGGTGCCGGCGGTGCCGATTACGATCAACGGCACCGGCAGGTGCTTCATCAGGTCCCAGACGCGCGCCAGGCTCCACGGCGCCGCCAGGAACTCGGGCGAGAACAGGCCGCCGGGACTCCATCCGAACAGCCGCAGGGTAACGAACATCAGGATCAGCGCCAGCAGGAAATTCGGTGTCGCCAGGCCGATGAACCCGAACACCGTGCCCGCGTAGTCGCCCACCGAGTAGGGGTGGGTGGCGGAGTAGATGCCAATCGGAACGGCAATGATGTAGGTGATGATCAGCGTGCCGAGCGACAGGACCACCGACAGGGTGAGCCGCTCGGCGATCAGGTCCGCCACCGAGTCGTTGAATGCCATCGACTCGCCCATGTCGCCGCGCAGGACAATGTTGCCGATCCACTTGAGGTACTGCTCGTGCACCGGCCGGTCGAACGCGTAGCGCTCGTACAGGGCGCGCATCATCGCCTCGTCCACGGCGATGCCGCGCTGCTGCATCATGTGTACGAAGGTGGTGACATAGTCGCCGGGCGGGAGCTGGATGATCATGAATGCGACCATCGACAGCACCCCCAGCGACAGCACCATGTAGAGCACCCGGCGCACGATGTACTGCGTCATCGGACCAGATTATTGGGCCAAGCCCGCCACTTTGTCCACCCGTCGGACCCCCCGGGCACTGCCGTTGGTAGGTCCGACCAACCCCGGTATGTTGGATGTATGGGGTGCTTTACATCACGAATCATTTCATCAGTCCCCGCCCGCGTCGATCGCGCCGCCGTGCCGCGGCGGCGTCGGCTCGGTGGAGTCGTTGCGCCGGCGGTTGCCATCCTCCTGCCGATGATGCTCAGCCCCACGTTCGGCGAGGAGCGATCGGCGCCGGCGCCACTGTCCGACGCGCGCTTTCCCGCGCTCGAAGGCCACGACATCGACGGCCGAAGGCTGATCATCCCGGCACAACTGGACGGCACCTACAATCTGGTGCTGGTTGCCTACGAACGCTATCACCAGCGGCTGGTGGATTCCTGGATCGGGAGTGCTCGCGAACTTGAGCGCCGCAACGGCCACCTGCGGGTATACGAGATCCCGGTCATCCGCAACATGTCGTGGATACGGCGCAAGCAGTTGGATTTCTTCATGTCGCAGGGCATCTCCGACCCGTTGGCCCGCGCCACCACCATTACTGTTTACACAGACGTCGACCGCGTCAACCGGAGTTTGCGCATACCACACTCCGAAACCATTCAACTGTTCCTGGTCGACCAGTCGGGTGCCGTGTACTGGCGGGGAGCCGGACCGTACGACGGCGCACAGTTCCGATCGCTCAAGCAAACGGTCACCGCGCTGCAGTCGGCCCACAGCGGTTGAGCGGAGGCGGCGCAGACCGGGGCGGCGGTCAGCCGGCGGCGGGCTTGTCCATCCACACGTGCTTGCCGTGCGCCACCGCTTCGCGCGCGAAGCCGACGTTCTGGAAGATCTCGCCCTCCACGGCAATGGCGCCGATGCCGTTATCCTCCAGCATCTCCTCCTTGCGGGAGAACCAGTGCTCGCCGTCGTAGGCAGGATTGCCGCCCAGTTCCTCCCGCGCCCGCGCCGACGGCTCGTACACTCCGGCCAGTTCCGCCTGGCCGCTCTCCCGGATCACCCGCGCCTTGCCGGCGGCGTGGTCATGGGAGATCCCGTACTGCGCGAATCTCATAGTGTCCTTCATTGCCTCTGTACAAGGGGTTGGCCAAGTTCCAGCGTCCCATTTCCGGTATTCTGACGGCCCACCATGCAACGTGCAATGACCACGAGTATCGTATGACCCGACTGGCAACCGCCTATCCGTTGTCGGCGGTACGGGCACTGGCTCTGCACACGCAGGGATTGGGCGAATCGCCGCGGCGGCGGCGGCGTCCATCCGCGGACGACGTGTATGCGGAGATCGAGCGGGTCGGCTGGGTGCAGATCGACACCCTGCAGGTGGTGCACCGGGCGCAGTATCTGACCCTGTGGAGCAGGCTCGGCAGCTACGACACCGGCCACCTCGACCGGCTACTGTTCGACGGCGGCAACAGCGGGCCGGACAACGGGCGTCGCCTGTTCGAGTACTGGATGCACGCCGCCTGCATCATTCCCCTTGCGCACTACCGCCTGACGATGCCGAGGATGCGGCAGTGCGCGGAGGGCCGCGATGGATGGCACCGCAGTTGGGTGCGTGATGCCGCCAATGCCCCTCTGTTGCAGCGTGTGATGGCGCACATCAAGGAGGACGGACCGCTCCGGCCGGCGGACATCCGCACCGCCAATAAAGGGCCGGGTACTTGGTGGAACTGGGACGACGCCAAGATCGCCCTGGAGCACCTGTACGACTCCGGCGAACTGGCCATCGGCAACCGGGTCAACTTCCAGCGTATCTACGACCTGAGCGACCGAGTGCTGCCGGCATGGGTGGACCGCCGCGAACCGGATCGCGAGGAGGCGGTGCGCACGCTGCTGGAGGTTTCGAGCAAAGCGCTCGGCGTCTGCACGCCCGCCCAGGTAGCGCACTACTTCCATGCGAAGCAGGCCCACGCGCGGCCGCTGGTTGACCGGCTGATCGCCGAGGGCCGCCTGGTCGGCGTGACCGCGCGGCTGGCCGACAGCGCCGACCACGAACTGGTCGTGCACCGCGACAACCTGCCGTTGCTGCATCGCGCCGCCGACGGCGATCTGCGCCCGCGCCGCACCACCTTCCTGAGTCCGTTCGACAGCCTGCTCTGGGCCAACGGGCGCGACCTGCAGTTTTGGCGGTTCCGGCAGGTGCTGGAGTGCTACAAGCCGGGGCCGCAACGCGAGTGGGGCTACTTCTGCCTGCCGATCCTGGACCGCGACCGACTGGTGGGCCGCTTCGACCCCAAGCTGGAGCGCACCACCGGCCTGCTGCGGCTCAAGCGCCTCTACCTGGAGCCGGGCGTCCGGCCAAGCGCCCGCTTGGCAGCCTCCGTAGCGCGCGCCCTGCGCGACTTCATGCGCTTCCACGGCGCCCGCGACCTCGCCGTCGAACACAGCGATCCCCCCGAATTCGGCGCCAGGTTGACTGCCGCACTCTGAGGCACCCACTGAGACCATGCTTGCATAGGGCAAACACAAGCGGCGCAGGGACTCGCGCAGCTCTGTGGCGTCCATGTCGTCGAGTGCGCCGTGCCATCCGCATAGCACCGCCGCACCTGCGACGTGATAGTATTGTGGCCGTCAATTTCCTATACTAGGCGCTGCGGAGGGAGCATCGGATGATCCGAACTGTCCTATGGTTAACACCGCGAGTTAGCCTCCATGCCAATGTTGCGATCAATCGGGAAGAGGACCGGCCACTCGGACTACCGGTCCAAGACGGCTCAGCATCCTCGCGCGGCGTCTTGATGCGACCGGTCGAGAACCCCACGAGGCTCCAATCATGATCCACCCGCTTCCTAATCCAACGAATGAAACCGCGGACGCGCTCACAACTGCAGGACCCACAAAATGTCACCGACACCCATCCCAGTTCCGTCCTTCCTCGATACATGTGAGTATTTGGGTGCGTTCTCAGGTCAAAAACGATGGCGATCCCCTGACAGAAAGAGGCTGTATACTTGGGATTCGTTGCACGGAGAGATTGAGGTCTTCAACAGACGGGGTAAACACTTGGGTGCTCTCGATGCAGTCACTGGACGCTTCAAGAAGGAACCTGTAAGTGGACGAAGTATTGATGTCTAACTTCATTAATGAGTGTCTCACTGGTGACGCTTTCCTTGATGACATCGACGACTATATCGATAACTGGCATCAAGACGATGGCGGTTTGTCCTTGTATGACTTCTTGGGTATGACCCGTAGTGAGTATTCCTTGTGGGTTCAGGATCCGAGCTGCCTTCCGTTTATTGTGCATGCTCGTTTCCATGGACGCGAACTGACAGATGCATCTAAGCCACAGACCGCGCCGGCGATCGCCGCGAGATCAGATCGTTCCAGCGAGATAACAAGCAGGCTTCTCGAATGGTTAAAGGACAGAGGATTGTGGGATTAGAAATGACTCCAGAGATCAATTTGGCTCGAAGATTCATTGCGAAGAACTCTCTTGCTCCACCGATCGATATTCGGTCGATGGTTGAAGCATACGCACGACTCACATTCACACACATCCCGTTTGATGGTGTCGACGGGGTATCTCTGAATCTAAAGGCAAAACATGGGTCTCCTCACGTCATCGTGAATAACCAGAGCCCGCCCTCAAGGCAACGATTCACGATGGCGCACGAGTTGGGCCATATACTTATACCGTGGCATATCGGCTCTGTGTTGATTGATCAAGTCGCTCCTGTCCCTGCTCACCGTTCAAACTACTTTACGTCTCACAGCTGGTCCATGGAAACTGAGGCGAATTCATTTGCAGCGGAACTGCTTATGCCACACCTATGGATCATGGAACTACTGTCAACGACGGACGATCTCTCTACAGTTCATAGATGTATAATACAAACCTGCAAGACATCCGCCTTCTCTGCCGCTATTCGCCTGTCACAATTGCTCCCAGCAAGAATCGTCTATGCGTCCGAGCGAAGTGGCGTTGTCGAATTCTCTGGAAGAACTGGCCAAACCATCGCGAACGCTTTGGAAGAGGGCGCTGATTTTCCGAAAGAGCCGTTCGCCTATAGCGATGACCATTACGTCTCAGAGGTGCGCGACAGGCGTCTGCATTGGTGGAGGCTTCCACTAGAGATCCACGTAGACCCGTCCGACGATATCGTTCATCCGTAGTCGATGCGCACGCCGATTCTGCTGTTTGATCTAGGCAATACGCTGGTCGAGTACTTCGGCCCGGCGGGTTTTTCGCCGGTCTTGCGGGAGTCTATCCGCCTAGCCGGGAGGGCGCTCGGCGCGGCCGGGCACTCGGTTCCTTCCGACGCCGAAGTCGAATGCCGGGTGGCGGAGGAAGATCACACGGCGCGCAACTACCGGGTGCGCCCGCTACACCAGCGCTTGGCGCGCATCTTTCGGCTGCATGGTGATGCGGACGGTAAACTCGTGCATTCCATTAGCCGCGCTTTCATGGGGCCAATCTTCGCCACGGCGCGCCGCTACGATGATACGCTCGACGCACTGTCCTCATGGCGGCGGCGCGGCTACCGGATCGGCATCCTGTCCAATGCGCCGTGGGGCACGCCGCCATGGGCGTGGCATGAGGAATTGAAGCGCCACGGATTGGCCGAGCGCTGCGACCTGGCCCTGTTCTGCGGCGACGTGGGCTGGCGCAAGCCCGCCCTGCCCCTGTTCCGCGCGGCGCTGAACCACTTCGCCTGCCGCGCCGAGGACTGCCTGTTCGTCGGCGACAACCCGCGCTGGGACGTGTACGGTGCGCGGCGCGCCGGCATCACGCCGCTGCTGATCGACCGCACCGGTACCGACCCACATGGCGCGCAGCCGCAGCCAGCGCTGCGCTCGCTCGCCGACCTGGAACCGATCCTGCAGCGCTGGAACGGCGGCAGCGAACGGGGTGCAAGCGGAGTGCCCGCGGACACCGGCCGGGAAAGCGCCCGCGCGGGGCGGGCCTGATCGGGTGGCGACGACGGCCTCCCCGGACGGCGCCGCGGACCGCGAGCTGCGCACGGGGCTGATCGACCTGACCCGCGCCCTGGTCCAGGTGCCGAGTTCGGCGGCGCATCCGTCGGCGATCGAGCGCGCCTTGGAGTTGCTGCGTGCCCGCCTCCAGCCGGTCGACGGCGTGCGCATCGACGAGCATCGCTGCGAAGGCGTGCCGTCGCTGGTGGTCACTCCGGCAGCGGTCGACACACCCTCCATACTGCTGGTGGGGCATATCGACGTGGTAGACCACGGCACCCGCCGCCATTACCGGTCGCGGGTGCGCGACGGGCGCATCTACGGCCCCGGCGCGGGCGACATGAAAGGGGCGGTGGCGATCATGGTCACGCTGTTCGCCGACCTGGTACGGCGCTTCCCGGAGGCGGCGCTCGGTCTGGCGATTACCGCCGACGAAGAACGCGGCAGCCAGCACGGCACGCGCTACCTGATCGATCAGGGCCTTTCGTGCGACCTCGCGATCCTGCCCGACGGCGGCTCGATCGACACCGTGGTGGTGGCGGAAAAGGGCCTGCTGCACGTGGAGGTACTGTGGCGCGGCGCCTCCGCCCACGGCGCCTACCCGTGGACCGGCAACAACCCGGTGGACAGCATGCTGAGCGACCTGGCCAAGATCCGCGACCGGTTCTCCGCACTTGCCACCGACCGGACCGACCACTGGCACCCCACCGCCACCATCACCACCCTGGAGTCGGAGAGCAAGTCGGTCAACCGCGTACCCGAATTCGCCCGCGCCGGTGTCGACGTGCGCTTCACGCCGCCGTGGACGGTCGCCACCATGCTGCGCGAAGTGCAGAGCTGCCTCAGCCCCGGGGCCGAGTTGTCGCTACCCAACGTGACCGAGTGCACGACCATGGCGGTCGACGCCGACTACCGGGCGATCAGCGAGCAGGTACTCGGCACCCCGCTGCAGGAGATGCGCACCCCCGGAGCCAGCGACGCCCGCTTCTTCTCCGCGCTCGGTGTTCCGGCCATCCTCAGTCGCCCGGAAGTAGGAAACGTGCACCGCGTCGACGAGTGGGTCGACATCAACTCGATGCTCCTGTACCACCGCATCCTGCACACCTTCATCCACCGCCGCCTGCACCTGTCATGACGCGCCTCGCCCGCCGCGCCGGTAGGTGCTTGACGCAACGGGCAGGCTGTATCACATAACTAGACCCCATGAGCGATTCGCAGGCGCAGGTGCCGATCCGGGCCATCACCACGGGGCCCGGCTACCACTGGTTCGGGTACTACGACAAGCTGCAGTTCGATCCGACCTCGCGCTACGTGCTGGCGATGGCGGTGGATTTCGAGCATCGCGCGCCGCGGCCCGGCGACGAGATCCGCATCGGCATGATCGACCTGCAGGACGGCGACGCGTGGCGGCCGCTCGGCACCACCACGGCGTGGTGCTGGCAGCAGGGCTGCATGCTGCAGTGGATCCCCGGCTCGGCGAGCGAGGTGATCTGGAACGAGCGCGACGGCGACCGCTACGTGGCGCGCATCACCGACACCGCCACCGGCGCCAGCCGCACCGTGCCGGCGCCGGTGTACGCGCTGGCGCCCGACGGCCGCACCGCCGTCGGCCCCGACTTCCGGCGTCTCAACGACATGCGGCCCGGCTACGGCTACGAGGGCATCCCGGACCAGTACGCGGATCAGCTCGCGCCCGAGGAGACCGGCATCCACACCGTCAACCTGGACACCGGCGAAACCCGCCAGATCGTCTCCGTGGCGGACGCCGCGGCGGTCCCCTACCCGCACGGCGACCTGTCGCAGGCCAAGCACTACTTCAACCACCTGCTGTTCAATCCCGACGGCACCCGCTTCATCTTCCTGCACCGCTGGCGGACTCCCGGCGTACCGGGCATGCGCACGCGGATGTTCACCGCGGCGGCCGACGGCTCGGACCTGCACGTGGTGGACGACTACGGCGGCATGTCGCACTTCATCTGGCGCGACCGGGAGACCATCCTGGCGTGGTCGTGGCAGCCTTCCCACGAAGGCGCGTTCTACGTCTATCGCGACCGCACCGACCACGTGGAGGTAATCGGCAAGCACGCCATGACCCTGAATGGCCACTGCACCTACCTGAGCGACCCGGACTGGATTCTCAACGACACCTACCCGCGCGAAGGCACGCGTACCCAGGAGCTGTACCTGTACCACGTGCCCACAGCCACCCGCGTCGAGTTGGGCGCCTTCCACGCCCCGGCGGCCTACCGCGACGAGTCGCGCTGCGACCTGCACCCGCGCTCCGACCCGAGCGGCCACCTGGTCACCATCGACTCCGCCCACGCCGGCGGCCGCCAGATCTACCTGCTCGACATCGCCGCCGCCCTCGCCTCAGTCGACGGCTCCCGATAGCGCGCCGCGCTCCGCGCGCAAGCTTGACGGCACACCGAGACGTTGTAGTATCGGTCACGGACATCGTTGGCGCCGGACGGATTCCGGTGCTCCCGTTCAACAGAGGAGGTCAGCATGACTGAATCACTGAGAGGAGCCGCTTGGTGCGCGCTCTTCGTGGCAGCGAGCATCCTGCCGGCAATGGTCTTTGCCGCCGGCGACGAGGAAACGGCGGCAGCGCCCGAAGCGTCCGCGGAGGGCGCCTACAACTACGAACACGAGTTCGGCACCTACCACTGGGTCACCCCGGGGGCGTTCACGCAGGCGACCGGCCGTACCGTGGGGGCGTTCACGGAGGCGCCGCAACTGGCGCAAATGGTGAGCGAGGGCACGCTGCCGCCGGTCGAGGAACGGCTGCCGCTGGAACCGCTGGTGCTGGGCCGCGAGATCGGCACCTACGGCGGCACCCTGCACGTGGGCGGCGGCCACTTCGCCGCATTCCAGTATGCCGGCACCCCGTACAGCAACTACGGCGTGGGACTCGCCGAGCACACCTGGACCCAGGGCACCTATCCCAACCTGGTGAAGGGCTGGGACGTGGAGGAGGACGGCAAGAAGTACACGCTGCACCTGCGCGAAGGCCTGCGCTACTCGGACGGCGAGCCGTTCACGGCCGACGACATCATGTTCTGGTGGGAGCATATCGTACCGACCAACCCCACCTTCCCCGACCTGTTCACGCGCATCATCATCTCCACCGGCCTGTACGAGAACGTCGTCAAGATCGACGACCACACCGTGCGCATCGAATACAGCAAGCCGTCGGACAACCTGTTCTGGGTGCACTTCGGCAAGGCGGTTCCCGCCCACCAGAAGAAGTACTACAGCCAGTTCCATCCCGAGTTCCAGGACGAGGACAAGCTGGACGAGATGGTGAAGGAGGCGGGTTTCAGCAACTGGATCGAACTCTACGAGCACAAGCTCGACATCCGCGGCAACGCCAACCCGGAACGCCCCATCCTGCTGGCCTGGGCGCTGAAGCAGGTGCCGCCCGGCGACTACATCCTGGAGCGCAACCCCTACTTCTGGGCGGTTGACCCGGCCGGCCAGCAGCTCCCCTATATCGACCAGATCTACTATTTCGCGGGGCTCGAACCCGAGGTGCGCAACCTGAAGGCGCAGGCCGGTGAGCTCGACTTCGCCGACGTGCCGATGGACACCTACCGGCTGATCAAGGAGAAGGAGTCGGAGGGCAAGATCCGCGGCCAGCGCATGGGCGGCGTGGGACTGAACTCGGCGCAGCTCAGCTTCAACCTGAACCACCGGGATCCGGCGGTGCGGGAGATCTTCATGGACAAGCGGTTCCGCATCGCCGCCTCGCACGCGCTCAATCGCGAGCGCATCAGCGAGCTGGTATTCCTGGGCCTGGTGCCGCCGTGGCAGGTGGCCTCGAACGAGGCCAGCGACTACTACCATGAGCGCATGGCGCACTCCTACATCGAATACGACCCGGACAAGACGCGGGCGATGTTCGACGAGATCGGCCTGCCGGTCGGCGACGACGGCTTCCGCACGCGGCTCGACGGCGAACCGCTGCAGATCAACCTGCTCACTTGGGACAACTCGCGGCTGCAGTCGGCCAGAATCGCGGAAATGATGGCCGAAGATCTGCAGGCGGTCGGCCTGGACGTCAACCTGAAGGTCATGGAGAGCAGCGTCGTGCGGCAGACCACTACCGCCAACGAACAGGACGCGGTGATGGTGCCGGGCGCCTGGACCACCATCGAGGGCGGCTTCTGGCTCGGAAACTCGGCCACCGCGTTCGTGCCGGTGCACACCAACGGCAGCATGCACGCGCAGTTGTGGTATGAGTGGTACGAGTCGTTCGGCGAGAAGGGCGAACAACCGCCGCCGGAGATGGTGGAGGTGATGGAGTGGTACCGCGAAGGCCTGGGCACCACCGACGCCGCCTTGCGCAAGGATATCTGGTTCCGGATGGTCGACGTGGCCGCCGACAACCTGTGGGTCATCGGCACGGTGCAACACCCCGGCTACTTCAAGGTGCTCAACACCAGTCTCGCCAACTACCCGGAGGAAACCCATCCGTGGGACCGGGGCGGCGACAAGGGGCGCCCCGAAATCTGGTTCTACCGCCAGTAGCGAAAGGGCTGACGCGCCCGCGGCGAAAGTCCGGGCGCGTCGGAACTGAAGCCGGCCAGAGGACGGCAGGCGTACCGCACGCTGCCGCCCACTGGCCGCGGCTGGCCTGAGCGCGCAGATCATGACCGAATACCTGATTCGCCGCCTGCTGCTGATCGTCCCGGTCCTGCTGCTCATTTCGTTGCTCGCCTTTATCGTGATGGAGGCGCCGCCGGGCGACTTCGTCACCTCCTACATGATGCGGCAGGCAGAGGCGGGCGCCCTGTTCGACGGCGCCGGCGTCGAGGAAGGGCTGCGCGCGATGTGGGGCCTGGACAAGCCGTGGTACGTGCGCTACCTGCGCTGGCTCGGCAACCTGCTGCGCGGCGACCTGGGCTACTCGCTGTTCTGGCAGGCCCCGGTGGGCGAGATCATCGCCTCGCGCTTCATACTCAGCATGACGGTGGCGTTGGCCGCGACCGTGCTGGTGTGGGTGATCGCGTTCCCGATCGGAATCTACTCGGCAACCCGGCAGTATTCCCTGTCCGACAATGCCGTTACCTTCGTCGGCTTCCTGGGCCTGTCGATACCGAACTTCCTGCTGGCGCTGATCATGATGTATCTCGCCAACCGCTTCCTGAACATCTCGATCGGCGGCCTGTTCTCGCAGAAGTACGTCACCGCCGAGTGGAGCTGGGGCAAGCTGCTCGACTTTCTCGGGCATCTGTGGGTTCCCATCATCGTGATCGGCGTGGCGGGCACCGCCGGATTGATCCGGATTCTGCGCGCCAACCTGCTGGACGAGATCAGCAAGTCGTACGTGGAGATGGCGCGGGCCAAGGGACTGCGCGAGACGGTGCTGATCATGAAGTACCCGGTGCGCATCGCCATCAACCCGTTCATCTCGTCGATCGGCTGGGTGCTGCCGGGCATGATCTCCGGCGACGTGATCGTGTCGGTGGTGCTCGGCCTGCCCACCGCCGGGCCGCTGTTCCTGCAGGCGCTGCGCCAGCAGGACATGATGCTCGCCGGCGCGTACATCATGCTGATCTCGATTTGCACGGTGGTCGGCATCCTGCTGTCGGACATCCTGCTGGCGGTAGTCGACCCCCGCATCAGGTACCACTAGCAGCATGGCGACCGAACTGGCGACTCACGAAGCACTGGCCGCGCCGCGCGCGAGCATCCCGCAGTGGCGGCTGGTGTGGCGCAAGTTCAGGAAGAGCCGGCTGGCGGTGGCCGGCGCTATCGCCATCGTCCTCTGCTACCTCATGGCCGCCTTCGCCGAGTTCTGCGCACCCTACGATCCGCGCTTCCGCGACGTCGAGCACCCGGCCGCGCCGCCCATGCGCGTGCGCCTGTTTGCCGACGGACGCCTGCAGCGGCCGTTCGTGTACGGCGTGGTGCAGACGGTCAACATGGAGACCCTCACCCGGAGCTACGAGATCGACCCCGACCGGCGCCATCCGATTGCCCTGTTCGTGCGCGGCGACGGTTACCGGCTGTGGGACGTCTTGGCGGGGGAGATCCACCTGTTCGGCACCGCCGACGGCGGACGGGCGTACCTGCTCGGCACCGACCGCGACGGCCGCGACCTGCTCTCGCGCATCATCCTCGGCTCCCGCCTGTCGCTGTCGATCGGCCTGGTGGGGGTGGCGTTGAGTTTTTGCTTCGGAATCGTGCTGGGGTCGATCTCCGGCTACTTCGGCGGGGTGGTGGACATGGTGATTCAGCGCTTCATCGAGGTGCTCACCTCCATCCCCACCCTGCCGCTGTGGATGGGGCTGAGCGCCGCCCTGCCGCTGCGCTGGCCGGTGGTGAAGGTGTTCTTCTTCATCTCCCTGATCCTGTCGTTGCTCGGCTGGCCGGAACTGGCGCGCGTGGTGCGCGGCAAGTACCTGTCGCTGCGCGAGGAGGACTTCATCACCTCGGCGGTGCTGGACGGGGTGGGTACCCGCGGGGTGATTTTCCGCCACATGCTGCCGTCGTTCATGAGCCACATCATCGCCGCGGCCACCCTGGCGGTGCCGAGCATGATCCTGGCGGAGACGGCGCTCAGCTTCCTCGGCATCGGCCTGCGCCCGCCGGCGGTAAGCTGGGGCGTGCTGCTGCAGGACGCGCAGAGCGTCGACTCGGTGGTGGCGATGCCGTGGCTGTTCACCCCCGGCCTGTTCGTGGTGGTCAGCGTGCTCGCCTTCAACTTCTTTGGCGACGGCCTGCGCGACGCCGCCGACCCCTACAAGTAAGCCGGCACAGGGAACGTTCTCCGCCGTTACCGGTAGCACTATTCTCCGGTCGTTTTCTTGAGAGGACGGCCCCAACGGGGTACGGTAGTAACGAGGCTTCCCGCGGTGGACGAGACTCCCGCATACCCGCGCATTCCCTACGGCGAGGCCGACTTCAGGCGCATCCGCCTGCGCCAATGGCTGTACGTCGACAAGACCCGCTTCCTGCGGCGTCTGGAACAGGAGCGCTACGCCTTCCTGATCCGTCCGCGGCGGTTCGGCAAGTCGCTGTGGGTGTCGCTGCTGGAAAACTACTACGACCGCTGGTGGGGCCACGAGTTCGATGCCGTGTTTGCCGGGACCGACATCGGGCACAACCCGACGACGGAGCGCCATCGCTACGTTGTCCTGCGCTTCAACTTCTCGGCGGTCAACGATAATCTCGATACCCTGGAGCGGGAGTTCGAGACTTACTGCCACATCGAGCTCCGGGGCGCTCTGGAACGGTATCCCGATCTGTTCTCCGAATCGGCGCTGCGGCGCATTCTCGCGCCGCCCTCCATCGCCACCAGACTCAGCGAGCTGTTTCGATACGTCAGCAACCACGACATCCCGCTGTACGTGCTGATCGACGAGTACGACAACTTTGCCAACACGGTGCTGGCGCACCACGGCGCCAATGCGTACGAGGCTTTCACGCACGGCGGCGGCTTCTTCCGCAACTTCTTCGCCACCCTGAAGTCCGGCACAGAACGCAGCGGCGGTGGCATCGAACGCCTGTTCGTTGCCGGGGTGTCTCCCGTGACCATGGACGACGTGACCAGCGGCTTCAACATTGGCGTCAACATCAGCATGGACCCGGACTTCAACGAGATGCTCGGCTTCACCGCGGCGGAGGTGCGCCGCCTGGTCGAGACCTACCGCAACCACGGCGTCTTCGACCAGGATGTGGAAGAGGCCATGGCCCTCATGGGCGAGTGGTACAACGGCTACCGATTCGCCAAGACCGCCGATGTCGATCTCTACAACACCGACATGGTGCTCTACTACCTGAAGCATTCGATGCCGAATCGGCCCGTACCCGACGAACTCATCGACACGAATGTCCGCATCGACTACGACAAACTGCGTCATCTGCTGGTGATCGGCCGGCAACTGAACGGCAACTTCGACCTGCTGCGGGACATCATCGGCGAAGCGCAGGTGGACACCCGCATCCAAACGAGCTTCCCGGTGAAACGGCTCACCCGACCCGAGAACTTCCTCTCGCTACTGCACTATTTCGGCCTGCTGAGCATCCGCGGGGTCGTGCGCGGCATTCCGCGGCTGGCGATCCCCAACCAGACGGTGAAGCGGCTGCTGTACGGATATCTTCGCGACGGCTACCACGATGTCGAGGCGTTCTCGGTCGACCTGTTCCGGTTCGAGCAGTTGCTGATGCGAATGGCCAACGAGGGAGAGTGGCGGCAGGCGTTGGCGTTCCTGGGCGAGGCGATCGCACGGCAGACGGGGATCCGCGAATACATCGCTGGGGAGAAGGTGGTGCAAGGGTTCCTGGCCGCCTATCTGAGCGTGACCGACTACTTCGTCTTCCGCTCGGAGGCGGAGCTGGGAAAAGGACATGCCGACATCAGCCTGGAACCGCTGATCGCGCGCTACCCGCACCTGCGGCGCGGCTACCTGATCGAGTTGAAGTCCCTGCGACGCAGCGAGCCGGCGGGCGCCGGGGTGGGCGGCGCGGTGGGGGGGGGTCCGTCATGGAGTGAAGGTACCGGGGCGGCAGGGAGCCGGCGGACGCCGGAGTGGCCGCTGCGGTGCGCGCCGCGACCGGCCAGTTGCGACGCTACTTGACCGACGAGCGGCTGGTGCGGCAGTTTCCGGGGGTGCGCTTCACAGGCTTGGCGGTGGTGTTTCACGGCTGGGAGCTCGCGTACTGCGAAGCAGTCAGCGACCGATCGATGACAGCCGCTCCACCGGACACCGCCGCTCCCTGAACCGAAGCCGGACGCTCGGCGACAGCGGCCGGATACCGTCGCCGCCAGCGAACCTCGCCGCGGGAAGCACATTGAGCGAATGCACCCAGGCGCGCAGCGCGAGTTGACACCGTGATGCCCGCATGCAGAATTGCAACGGGAGCGCGCGGTGGACGGGAAGTTGCTTGAGGTGAAGGACCTGTCCATTTCGTTTCCGACCGAGGCGGGTGTAATCCGGGCGGTCAACGAGGTGTCGTTCGAGGTGCCGCGGCGCACCACCGTGGGCGTGGTGGGGGAGAGCGGCTGCGGCAAGTCGGTTACCGCCCGCGCCCTGCTCAACATCGTGCAGCCGCCGGGGCGCATTGACGGCGGCGAAGTGCTGTTCCATGGCGACGCCGGCGGGGGGGGCGGGGGGGGGGGGGGAGCGGGTCGCCCTGCTGTCGATGGCGCCCAGGGGCGCGGCCATCCGCCACTTCCGCGGCAAGCGCATCGCCATGATCTTCCAGGATCCGATGACCTGCCTGAGCCCCGTGCACACGGTCGGCA
>MKWU01000464.1_pt1 | contig 77560 bp, 62 predicted proteins | sample 809101 | NCBI WGS metagenome assembly MKWU01 (sample SAMN05860141, study PRJNA318959) | sponge metagenome | host: Aplysina aerophoba | place: Slovenia: Piran, Adriatic Sea, Gulf of Piran | collected 2013-05-07 | reverse complement strand
TCGCTTCCAAAAAATCTTGAGCGAATGTACGTCGTCTTGCCGAAAACACTGCCACGCCGTCCGGCGGCTTGTCGAGCGCATTCGAAAGAGATTATCAACTGCGCGGCCTAAGCCGACGCGTGATTAGGCAAATTGCGAAATGCCGGGAAGTTGCCCCTATTACGGAGTTCTTCCCTTCTGACGCCGGCAACGTCGACCAAAAAATTCACAGAAAAACAAATTTAAGCGTGCGTTGCGAACAATAGATCGAATTTCGTTGGATTCCTGCATTGTGTCAGTAACTAGCTCCGGATTAGATTTCTGCTGCAAAGTTTCAAAATAATTCCCGGTTGCTGAATCAAACAGCTTTCCGTCAAGTTCCAAAAACTTGTCATAATCCTGTCCCAAAAGGCGGGGCGCAAATTCAAGGAATATCGTTGTTCTATGCAGCGTACCTCTTATCTGGACAGCCAAATCCTTTTGACACTTTTTCTGTGGCATTGTGTCATTTGACCAATACTTTGTGGCCAAGCTCTCGATACGGTCGATATCGGAGATAAAATCGTTGAGTCGGGCTATATTTTGCCCGCGAAACAGGAAGTAGGACTGAATCGCAAAAGCAGCTAGGCCGCCCGAGAACGTACCAAGCAACGGGCTAACAACCCAATACCACAAGGCGGAAACCTCCCGGAAACCTCCTATGCTCGATATATGTAACGTTTTATGGCTCGCTCATAGCGATCGAGGCCGGGACGGTCCGACTCAATTTTCAAGCGATTCGTCAAGTCGGCTTTGTCAACGTTTTTCTTGCGAGCTAGGCCACCGAAGGCTTCTTCCAGAAAAGAAGATCCAAAGCTCTTCACGCCTTCAAGGCGGATAACCAAACAGACATTTTTGCTTTTCGCCTCATCGTACCGAGGCAGCAGCAGTTCTTCGAGGAAACGCTCCCCGTTGTCCGGACCATCGCTGGCATCCCGTCCCGCAGGATAGACCGCAAAGTCTTGAGCGATTGAAATATTTATGGCTTCAGGATGCATGGTCGCTTATCTACGGCAATTCTATTTCCCATTCAATTAGTGTAACGCCAATCGAATGTTCGCAATTGTTTTTTGTTGATCCTACAAGGGAATCATACTGGTAAATCCCGCCTCTGCCGCGGATCGTTAAGGACCCAGAATTACAAATGTCTACAAAATCCTTCATTTGCGGCAGCCCTTCGCCGAGAACTCTTGTGTCGGTTCAAGTCTGTTCAGGACGCAGTGCGCCTTCAATTTAATAGGTAGCATCATTTTCATAGTGAAATTGTAACTAGTCACCCGAAATTGGAGGTGCCCCGGCGTACGTTGAACAGTTTTTCTGAAAGGTCGCCGACAGGCGTGCCCACGAAAACTCCAGCATCGACCGCGATCGCAATCGATAGGAGCTTGGCCGGCCCGAGATTCCGCAAATAAACATTCGCGTTTTCGGGCCATGCATCCTAGTGTCGCCCAATAAATGATTTGGGAAGCTCGGCATGCTGCTTAACGACGCTAAAATCGCTACGATGTCGAAAGGAAAGCCGTACGGGCTAATCGAAAAAGGCGCAATCAGAATTAGAGACGGGCGAATTTCGTGGATAGGCGAGGCAAGAAATGCGCCAAGCGGACCACGCGATGAAATTGTTCGAGAACTAGAAGGCAGGGTCGTCACGCCCGCGCTAATCGACTGCCATACCCATATCGTCTACGGAGGAGACCGAGCCCGGGAATTCGAACTCAGGCTTGAAGGAGCGACCTACGAAGAGATTTCCAGGGCCGGAGGCGGCATTGCGTCGACCGTCAGCGCCACGCGCGCCACGTCGGAACAGGCATTGCTGAAGAACTGCCTCCCCCGCGTGGATTCGCTGATCGCGGAAGGCGTGGCGACAATTGAAATAAAGTCGGGCTACGGAATGGACATTCAAACCGAATGCGCAATGCTGCGAGCCGCTCGCTCGATCGAATCGCACCGAACGGTACGCGTTAGGACTAGTTTTTTAGGCGCGCACGCTATTCCTCCCGATTATTCCGGGCGCGAAGATGCGTATATCGAAAAAATTTGCATCCCGGCTCTGGAAACCGCCCATGCGGAAGGACTGGTCGACGCCGTTGACGGATTTTGCGAAAGAATCGCCTTCGCTCCCGGCCAAATTGCCCGGCTGTTCAAGAGAGCCGGGGAACTTGGGATCCCCGTAAAGCTTCATGCCGAGCAGCTGTCGAATCTGGGAGGAGCCAAGCTTGCAGCGCGGTTCGGCGCAATGTCGGCGGACCACCTTGAATACGCTACCGATGAAGATGCCGAGGAGATGGCGCGAGCGGGAACGGTCGCCGTGCTGCTTCCGGGAGCGTTCTATACTCTTCGAGAAACACGCCCTCCGCCGGTGGAAGCTTTTCGCAGGCATGGCGTCGACATCGCGATCGCAACCGATTGCAACCCTGGATCATCGCCGCTCTGTTCATTGCTGCTCGCAATGAACATGGCATGCACGCTGTTTCGAATGACGCCGGAAGAGGCTCTCGCGGGAGCGACGCGAAACGCGGCGCGCGCGCTCGGGCTGTCCGACTCGGGACGAATTGCCAAGGGGCTGAGAGCGGATCTGGCGATTTGGGATATCGATCATCCCGCCGAGCTAGCCTACAGAATCGGCTACAATCCAATTTGCGAGCGAATTTTCGAAGGACGATGCGACGCATGCTGACGCTTGTTCCGGGCGGGGCTTCGCTCAGCGATCTGGAGACAGTATGGCGCGATGAACGCCCCGCTAGAATAGACCGTTCGGCGCGATCTCTCGTTGAAGCTTCGGACGCAAGGGTGCAGACGGCGGCGGCAGGCAGCGAGCCGGTTTACGGCATCAATACCGGCTTCGGAAAACTTGCAAACGTGCGAATCGACAGGAAGGATTTAGGCGCGCTTCAGCGCAATTTGGTGCTATCGCACTGCTGCGGAATCGGAAGCTCTCTCAAACGCCGGGAAGCGCGTCTGATTATGGCTCTTAAATTGCTGTCGCTCGGACGCGGCGCTTCGGGCGTTCGGTGGGAGCTGATCAGACTCATAGAAGAAATGCTGGAATTCGGCGTAACGCCGGTAATTCCGTCGCAAGGCTCAGTCGGCGCCTCCGGAGACCTTGCTCCTTTAGCGCACGTAGCGGCAACGATGATCGGCGAAGGCGAAGCCGAATTCGGCGGAAGGCTCATGCCTAGCTCCAAGGCTTTGGAAATGGCCGGATTGCGTCCCGCCGTTCTTGGGCCGAAGGAAGGCTTGGCGCTGCTCAACGGAACCCAGTTTTCGACAGCCCTGGCATTGGCCGGCTTGTTTCAAGCCTGGCAGAACGCGAGAGGGTCTATCGTTTCCTGCGCTCTTTCCACAGACGCGGCCATGGGGTCGACAGCGCCCCTGGCCCCGGAAATTCACGAATTGCGCGGACACAAGGGTCAGATCGAAGTCGCCAAGGCCACTAGGTCCCTGCTTCGAGGATCGGAAATTCGCGAAAGCCATCGAACCGGCGACCCTCGCGTTCAGGATCCCTATTGCATTCGATGCAACCCTCAGGTGGCCGGGGCGGCGGTCGACCTTCTGCGATTTTCCGCAAAGACGCTTGAGACCGAAGCCAACGCCGCTACCGACAATCCTCTTGTCGTTCTTGATCAAGGGCGAATAATCTCAGGCGGAAATTTCCACGCCGAGCCGGTGGCATTCGCCGCCGACCAGATAGCGCTCGCCGTTTCGGAAATCGGCGCTATAGCGCAGAGGCGCGTGGCGCTGCTCGTAGATCCCTCTCTCTCCTTCGATTTGCCCGCATTCCTAACGCCCGATCCCGGCCGAAACTCGGGATTAATGGTCGCCGAGATCGCAACCGCCGCCCTGATGAGCGAAAACAAGCATTTGGCCAATCCGTGCTCGACGGATTCAACGCCGACAAGCGCTAGCCAGGAAGATCACGTTTCGATGTCCGCGCACGGCGCGAAAAGGCTGGCGAGAATGAACGAGAACCTAAGCGCCATACTAGGCGTTGAACTCATCTGCGCGGTACAGGGCATCGAATTCCGGGAGCGCTTGAGCACGAGCGCGGCTCTCGCCAGGACGATCGATGAATTTCGAAAGCGGATCAAGCCGCTGCGCGAAGATCGAATCCTGGCTGCGGACATGAACTGCGCATCTGAATTGGTGCGCAGCGGGCAGATCGCGAAATGGTCGGGGTTGAATTTCGAATTGCAGGAATTATTGCAATGACCGGGCTTGGAGAATTCGCGCTGCTTCGAACGCCTGCGCCAAGGAGTGGCCGCATAGGGATTCGACAAGCATTCCTGCGTTGCAGGAGCCAAAGCATTTCTGCGGCGCGCCGTTCTGAAATGCGCTTCTATGACGGACCCGGCGAGAAAGGCCTCAGATGAAAAGAAACATTCGCAATATCCAATCGCCGACCGGTCCGGAAATCTCCGCTCGGAGCTGGCTAACGGAAGCTCCCATGAGAATGCTCATGAACAATCTTCATGCGGACGTGGCGGAAAACCCCCATGAGCTGGTGGTATACGGAGGAATCGGAAGAGCCGCGCGAACCTGGGAGGATTTCGACCGGATCGTTGAATCGCTTGTGGCGCTGAACGGCGACGAATCTCTTCTCGTCCAATCAGGCAAGCCTGTCGGCGTGTTTCGCACGCATGCCGACGCGCCTCGAGTTCTAATCGCGAATTCCAACCTCGTGCCCAAGTGGGCGAACTGGGATAACTTCAATTTGCTCGACAAAAAGGGGCTTATGATGTTCGGGCAAATGACGGCGGGATCCTGGATCTATATCGGCACGCAGGGAATCGTCCAGGGCACCTACGAGACTTTCGCCGAAGCGAGTCGCCAGCATTACGGCGGGAGCCTGTCCGGGCGCTGGATTTTGACATCCGGCCTCGGCGGCATGGGCGGAGCGCAGCCATTGGCCGCAGTGATGGCGGGAGCCTGCTGCCTTGCCGTCGAATGCGACGAGGACCGCGCCGATTTCCGCCTTAGAACGCGCTACGTCGACGAAAAAACTAGAAGCGTCGACGAAGCTCTGGCGATGATCGAGAGGTGGACCAGGGCCGGAGCGGCGAAGTCCGTGGCACTGATTGGCAATGCCGCCGACATCATTCCCGAATTGGCGCGGCGCGGCGCAAATCCGAGTATCGCGACAGACCAGACTTCAGCGCACGATCCGCTCCGCGGATATTTGCCTTCGGGATGGTCGGTCGAGGAGTGGCGCTCCAGACAGGTTTCGGATCCGAAATCCGTGGAAGCGGCGGCCCGGTCTTCGATCGTAAAGCATGTCTCCGCCTTGCTCAGGTTTTGGGAAGCCGGCGTTCCGACCTTGGATTACGGCAACAATATCAGGCAAGTCGCATACGATGAGGGACTCGCAAGCGCTTTCGACTTTCCAGGGTTCGTACCGGCCTATATCCGTCCGCTTTTCTGCAGAGGCATCGGACCGTTCCGGTGGTGCGCGCTTTCCGGCGATCCCGAAGACATTCGAAAAACCGACGAAAAGGTCAAGGAATTGATACCGGACGACCGGCATTTGCATGCCTGGCTGGACATGGCGCAGGAACGCATCTCGTTTCAGGGACTTCCGGCCCGCATCTGCTGGGTCGGCCTCGGCCAGCGGGACCGACTCGGCCTCGCCTTCAATGAGATGGTTGCGAACGGAGAGCTATCGGCCCCGGTCGTCATCGGCCGGGACCATCTTGATTCAGGTTCCGTGGCAAGTCCCAATCGCGAGACCGAGTCCATGCTCGACGGTTCGGACGCGGTTTCGGACTGGCCATTGCTAAATGCACTGCTCAACTGCGCTTCCGGGGCTACGTGGGTCAGCATTCATCACGGAGGCGGCGTCGGCATGGGCTTTTCCCAGCATGCAGGCATGGTTGTGTGCTGCGACGGCACGGACGAAGCCTCGAAGCGAATTGCCCGCGTGCTTTGGAACGACCCGGCAAGCGGCGTTATGCGCCATGCCGATGCCGGCTACGATTCGGCGATCAGCTGCGCTCGAGAGCATGCGCTGAATTTACCCGGAATTCTTGGCAGCTGAACCGCGCGCCAGCAGCGGTTCGGCACCGCCGCTCACGAAAATCGCTTTCGGAAAATTCGGCTAGTCCGGTAGCTAGAGCGACTTGGCCGGCCATGGCACGCAGACTTTCCGATCCTGGATTCTTTTGCGCGTAATTGCGCGCCGAACGAACCCGCCGGGCCGGAAAATTGAGTTGGCAACCGCAAATATTAATATTCGGAATCGTCCTATTCGCTGGAGTAATACCCGATTACATCCCCTTCGGTTGTAACGCCCAAGCCGTTCAGACTGCGATTCGCGTAGTTGAAGTATCCGATGATCTGGTTCGCCTCCAGAATTTCGCCGTCCGTCATCCCGTAGGACCTCAATTTTTCGATATCGCTTTTTTCCATTTTTCCCGGATGGATTGTGAGTTTTTCGGCATACTTGAGAAGTGCCAGCTCTCTGCCTTCGAAAAAATCCTGCGGTCTTCGGGCTTTCAACGCATCTTCAGCCGAATCGGCGCGAACAGCGTCGTCCATAAGAATTTTGGCATTGGCCCAATGATTTGCAAAGGAATAGTCGCACTCGTTCAATAAGGATACGTAGGACCCGATAGTTTCCTGAATCCAAAGCGGAAGCTTATTGCCTTCGTCGTGAAGCACGGCCTTGTAGAGCGACATGTGAGCCTCCATCGTAGGGGGCCGAAGCGAATGCACGCGCAATACGTTGTCGACAGTGCCATGCGGCGTTCGCGCCAATTTCAACGCGGCCTTAAGGCGGTCGTCAGCGTCCTCGTCGGAAATCATTTGGATCCAAGCCGTCATCCGTTTTCTCCCTCTCGGTTGTCCGAAAATTCCTCTGCAATTCCTCGCGCACATTCTGCGCTCCTTGTCTTCAAGCGCAAGCAGTTGCACATGGGTCGGCTTCCCATCCGGCATGCGCCGCCGCCCGACAAGGCGACATCGCGAAAGCCAACTCGAGGCCGTGCCGACCCGAACCCGGCGATGATTCCGGGCTTTCGATTTATGCCGAACGCTGCTTGAATTCCAGCCGTTGTCCTTTGAACGCCGTCCCTCGATTGAAAATGTAGCGCTCCGTGAAACCCGAATTCTTGCCCGCAACTGATTTGCGAGAATTTTCGCGGCAGGCCAATTAGCTATTGAATGCTGCAATGGCATCTGGTGTATGACTACGCTGGAAGCAAATATCGGAAATAGCGCCATGTTTCTTCGCAACGCTTGGTATGTCGCTGGCTGGAGCAAGGATTTCGGCCGCAGTCTGGCCAGTCGGACTTTGCTTGGCGAAAGCATAGTCCTTTTCAGAACCGAAAACGGCGATCCCGCCGCTTTGGAGGATGCCTGTCCGCATAGGAAACTGCCTCTTTCAAAGGGATGCCTCAAAGGCGACCGCGTCGAATGCGGCTATCACGGGCTGACATTCGACGCTTCCGGAGCCTGCGTCGAGGCGCCCACGCAGCGTGGTCGCATTCCCTCGCGGGCAATTGTCAGGCGATATCCGGCGGCCGATCGGTACCGCCTTCTTTGGATTTGGATGGGCGAACCGGAATTAGCCGACGAAAGCAAGATATTCCCTATCGAAGGTTTCGACGATCCTAGCTGGGGGCTAACCGAAGGCGGCTCGCTCGACATCGACTGCAACTATTTATGGGTAGCGGACAATTTGCTGGATCCTAGCCACGTCGCATGGGTGCACCAGGGATCCTTCGCTGGTGCCGGAACGGACGGTAGCCCGCTGTCGGTCAACGCCACAGGGCGCGGAGTCATCGTGCACCGCTGGATATACGGGCAGCCCTGTTCGCCGTATTACTCCTCCCTTGTGAAATTCAAGGGAAATTGCGATCGTTTGCAGCATTATGAAATGTGCTTCCCGGCGATCGGACTTAACAAATCCGTCTATACGCCGGCGGGCGCGGGCGGCCCGGAAATGTCGGAAGCTCCGGAAAACTACGTCAATATATCGTACCATTTCCTAACCCCGGTCGACGACGACCACTCGTTGTATTTCTGGTTCCAGCACCGAAACACCGACCCGCAAGACCAGGAAATTTCCAATCGCATGAACGAAGGCGCCCGCCAGGCGTTCGAGGAGGACAGGGACGTTCTCGTAAGCGTGCACGAAGGAATGAAGAATTCAGCTACGCCGCATATCGACCTCGGCCTCGACGCGGGAGCCAAGCTGTTCCGACTTCATTTGAGTCGCTTGATCGAAAAAGAGCGGGACCAAAGCCAATTAAGCTAGGAGGGGCAATCAGCCGGAACGGGGCAGCGGCGTTCGCGAATCCGGTGCTTGCCCGGATCTATTTTCGGCCTGGATGCAGGCATCCTAGCGCAAGCGCATTATCGCTTGCGCGATGCGTTGCCGGTTCAAAACGCTCGAACCGGCAATGGCAAGGAAATCGCCTAGGCTACGCGGAATAAGCGACGACCGTCTGTCGCTGCCGTCCCAGGCCTTCGATTTCCAGCGTCATGACTTGGCCCGGCTTCAAGTAGACTTGCGGCGTCATTCCGAGCCCTACGCCCGGCGGCGTCCCCGTCGTGATCAAATCGCCTGGCTGGAGCGACATGAATTTGGAAACCTGGCTTACGAGCTCCGGCACGTCGAAAATCATATTTCGCGTAGAACTGTCCTGGAACCGTTGACCATCGACTTCCAGCCACATCGACAAGTTGGCAACATCGCCAACGGATTCCGGCGTGACCAGCCATGGCCCAATCGGACCGAACGTGTCGGCGCTCTTTCCCTTTATCCATTGCCCGGTTCGTTCCAGCTGGAAGGCTCGCTCCGATATGTCGTTAACGACGCAATAGCCGGCTACATGATCCGGTGCCTGCTCTCGAGAAACGTATCTGGCCTCCTTGCCGATTACGATGCCTAGCTCGACCTCCCAATCGACCTTTGTTCCATCCTTCGGAATCATTACGTCGTCGTTTGGACCGATGATCGACGATGTTGCCTTTCCGAACAATATCGGCTCGTCAGGCGGCGTCTGCCCCGTTTCGGCCGCATGGTCGGAATAATTGAGGCCGATGCATATGAATTTTCCGGTTCCAGCAACGCAGGGTCCGATTCTTAAATCTCCTGAAAGCGCGGGAAGCTCCATCGGGTCGATGCCTTGCGCCCAGCTCATGTCCGCAAGTACGTCGCCCGCCAGGTCGTCAACCACGCCCTCTAGGCTTCGCGGCGCGCCGTCCGAGTCCAAAATTGCCGGCACTTCGGATCCCGGCGAACCAATTCTCAACAGTTTCAATTCAGTTCCTCCATAATTTTTCTACCGACCCGCGCCGAACGCAGCCGATCCAGTTTGCGCAAATTGCGCAAATTTTTCGGGGAAGCAATAAAGAATTCCCGTCCGTCCCGCATGGCGGCATGAGCCGAATGGCTTCAACGCAGCATTTTTTTCTATTCGCTCCAGCGCTCAAGCGCAGCTTCGTCGGATTCTTTGCTTGCTACCCATGATTCTCCGCCGGTTCGAAATTCCTTCTTCCAGAACGGAGCGCGGGACTTCAAATAATCCATAAGGAATTCCGCCGCTTGAAATGCGTCGGACCGGTGCTCGGCGAGCGTTGCCACCATCATTATAGGATCGCCGGGTTCAAGCTCGCCGAATCTGTGAATAATCAGGCAATCGACAAGCGACCATTTCGCCCGCGCCTCGAGTTCAATTTTTCGAATCGATTTCTCGGTCATGCCGGCATAGTGCTCGATAAGCATACGCGACAGCGGCGCATCTTCAGACTGCCTTACGATGCCGCAGAAGCTTACCATCGCGCCGGCATCCGTTCGGCCGGACTGAAAGGCCTCGATCTCGGCGCCGATGTCAAAAAGATTGGATTGTATGCGAACCGGCATGTCAACCGCCCGTCATCGGCGGAAAAAACGCGACTTCGCGGGCGCCCGAAATCGGCGCGTCGAAATCGGTCAGCTCCTGGTCTATAGCGACTCGTACCGACGACAGGTCGGAAAACGCCATGTCGTATCTAGGCTCCCGCGCTTTCAATTCATCAACGAGTTGGCGAACGGTATTCGCCTTGGTGTCGACCGATTCCCTCGGTATTCCGATTCGTTCCCTGACCCAGGAAAAATATAGAACTTCAACCATGCTCGCCTCCAAAGTAATTCTGTCAGAGATGCGGCAATGCCTTGCGGAAGTAATTCGCTGCCGAAACCACCGAAAGCAGGGCCGCCATCCAAAGTAAAGCCAAGCCCGCAAGCCCGACGATTTCGGAAAGCTTCGGAATCGCGGGCGCGGCTAGCAAAAGGAAAATCGCCGCCATTTGAATTGCAGCCTTTGTCTTTCCCATCCCCGTGGCTCCCAGGTCGGCGCCGCTTCTCGACATATGCTCGCGCAGGCCCGAAATGAATAATTCCCTGAACACAATCGCCACGGAAGGGACGATAAGCCAGGGATTCATGCCGGAATTCGCTATAATGGCAAGCAAGGCGATGACGACAAGCGTCTTGTCGGCGATCGGATCAAGCATTTTTCCAAAATTCGACACCAAATTGTAGCGCCTCGCTAAATGCCCGTCCAAGAAATCAGTAGCCGAAGCCGCCGCGAATATAGCCGCCGCCAGCCCGCTAGCCTGCGAGAGCGGCAGGACCAGATAGGCCAAGGCAACGAAAGGGGAAACGACAAGCCTGCCCGTCGTCAGCAAATTAGGCAATCGCTCCGATACTCGCATTGTTTGCTCTTTCATCCGCGATCTCTAAAGTGGAAGAATATGGTTTCCGCCAGCGAATTCGAAATCCCGTCCACCATTTTCAAGTCTTCAAGTCCTGCCCCGCCTACCGCCTTGGCCGAACCGAAGCGAGCAAGCAGCGCTTTCTTTCTGGCTGCACCGATTCCCGGGATTTCGTCGAGCAAATTCGCTCCAACCGCCTTCTTCCTCTTGGAACGATGCGCGCCGACCGCAAATCGATGGGCCTCGTCTCGCAAGCGCTGCAAGAAATATAGCACCGGATCGTTTTTGGCCAAAGCGAATGGCCGGCGATTCGGCAGATGCAATTCCTCCCTTCCGGCATCTCGCTCGGGGCCTTTGGAAATTCCGAGTATCGGCATGTCCGACAATCCGAGAAGTGCGAGCACTTCCGACGCAATCGCTACTTGATTCCTTCCCCCGTCGATCAGCAAGAGGTCCGGCCACGCGTCCGCCAAGCGGTCTTTATCGTCTTTAAGCAGGCGTGCGAACCTGCGCTCGAATACTTCTTTCATCATTGAAAGGTCGTCGCCCGGCCGAATTTCGCGATTCTTGAAATTGAATTTCCGATAAGACGATTTCAAGAAGCCTTCCCTATTGGCGACGATCATCGCCCCGACAGCGCTGCTGCCCTGCATATGCGAATTGTCATATACTTCGATGCGATTGATCGGACCCTCCAAATCGAGAATTTTCGCCAGATCGTCTATCAGCTTCGCCTGCGCGGCCGATTCGGATATTCGCATGGCTAGGGACTCTCGCGAATTTCGCAACGCGTTTTGCACGAGCAACGCCTTTTCGCCGCGCATCGGAACTTTGATCTTTACATTTCGACCGGCCTTCTTGGCCAGCGCCTCCTGAATCAGGTCGAGGTTCGAGGGGCGGCAAGACAGAATGATCGATTCTGGGACAGGCCTTCGAGCGTAGAACTGGGCGACAAATGCTTCCAGAACCTCGTCGTCGTCCGCTCCCGAGCCGGTATTGGGGAAGTATGCGTGGTTGCCCCAATTTTGGCCCGCCCGGAAAAAGAATACTTGAACGCAGGCTTGGCCGCCGCCCGAATACAGTGCGAAAAGGTCGGCTTCATTAACCGTTCTGGGATTAATTCCCTGCACCGACTGCACTGCCGTCAGCGCCTGGATCCGGTCCCTTATCGCGGCTGCGCGCTCGAATTCCAGGTTCGCGGAAGCCTTATGCATTTCGTCGGCAAGCTGCTCCTGGACTCCCGTGCTCTTTCCCGACAGGAATTTCTCGGCTTCTTTGACAAGATCGTCGTAATCGTCCTTGGAAACCCGACCGACGCACGGCGCGCAGCACCTCTTGATCTGATAGAGCAAGCACGGCCGCGTCCGGCTTTCGAAAATCGAATCCGAGCAGTTTCTAAGCAGAAATACTTTCTGCAGCTGGTTCAGCGTCCTGTTGACTGCGTTCACGGAGGCGAATGGACCGAAATAACTGCCCTTTTCCTTGCTTGAGCCTCTGTGCTTCCTAATTTGCGGAAACGCATGCTCATGCGAAACTAGAATGTTCGGGAAGCTCTTGTCGTCGCGAAGAAGGACGTTGAAGCGGGGCTTCAACTGCTTGATCAGATTCTGCTCAAGAAGCAGAGCCTCGGTTTCCGTTGAGGTTGTCAGAAACATCATCGACGTTGTCGAAGCGATCATTCGCTCGATTCGGGCGCTGTGCCCGGACGGCTTGGCGTAGCTAGAGACCCGCTTGCGCAGGTTGCGGGCCTTCCCCACGTAGAGCACTTCTCCTCTTTCATCCAGCATTCGGTACACGCCCGGGCTGCCATCGAGGCCCTTCAAGTACGAGTGGATGCACTCGTGGCCCGTCCGAAAAACCGAAGCTTGCGGAGTTTCGCTCTCAGTTTCTGCAGATTCGATCATTTTCTTCTACGAGGCTCGTAATGGAACATAATGCTACTTTAAACGAGATTCGAGAGTTAAAGTTGCAAAGCCCGCGTAAAACTCCGCGGTCACCTAATTGGTGCTTGGCCGAAAATCCGCAGTCCGGGCAATAGGCCGCCGTCCAGTCGCTGTTCCGGGGTCGGCACTGCCATGATCAGGGGAGGCTCCGGATCAGGCGGCGAGCCGGATCCCGCGCTTGCGAAGGCGCTCGAGGCGCTTGCGCTCCCGCCTTGCGCGATCAAGCTGATCCGGTGCAGGTTCGCCGCCAGGATGGACAGGTCGACCGTCCGCTCGAAGCCGGCGGCGCCCCGCGTACGGACCCGGTCCAGGCCGCGCTGCTCAAGATTGTTGATCGCCGATTCTACCGCGTGATGGCGCCTTCGCGTATGAGCAACCACATTAAATGAAGCAATTGGCGGTTCCCGCGTTCACGGTATTTGGGGAACCCCGGCACGATTGCGCAGTCCGCGCGGCGCGTGCTCCGGACAACCGTTCACCGCAGCGTCCAGGGCGTCGGCGGCAGTCGGACAGCACGGATCGGTTACCGCTGGACCGAACCCTTACCTATCTAAAGCCGCCAATCGGAAAATTGTTGCGCTCGTCGTTACTCTGAATTTTCCAAGCCAGGTGCTGCCCGCCGTCCAAGCAGAGGAGCTGGCCCGTCAGTGCGGGCGAATCGAGAATATAGTGAAGTGCGCGCACGACATCCTCGGGGTTGGCTCCGCGCTGCAATATCGATGCCGCTCTTTGACGCTGGAAGTGTTCTTTCGACTGGCGCGTGCTAGGCAGAGTCGGTCCCGGACCGATAGCGTTAACGCGCACTTGCGGAGCGAGCGCCAGAGCCGCCGTTCTGGTAAGATCCCACAAACCCATCTTGGAAATCGAATACGTCGCGAATTCGGATGTCGGCCTTAGGACGCGCTGGTCGACCATGTTCACGACAGCAGCGGCCGCTACCGGCTCGCCTCCCAAGACATTGCAAGCAGGGGCCTGGCGCGAAAACTCCTGCGTCAGCAGGAACGGCGCGCGAAGATTGATTTCGAGGTGCAAATCCCAGCTATCGCGCGTCGCCGTCAGCAGGTGATCTCTTTCGAACGCCGACGCGTTGTTGACTAGTAAAGTTAGCGGGCGCTGCAGCAGCTTCGACGCCCGCCTCACAAGTTGCCCGGTTTCCCGTTCAGCCGACAAATCCGTCTTTAAAGCCGCCGCGCGCCGACCCATTTCCTGAATTTCTCCGACAGTCTCTTCCGCTTCCGCCCGGGAGTTCAAGTATTGGATCGCCACGTCGAACCCTCGGCGGGCCAATGCTATCGCCATAGATCGGCCAAGCCGTCGAGCTCCGCCGGTCACCAGGACAGCTCCGGATTCGAATGTCAAGCGTCAACCCTCGCCCGCCGACGCACTTGTCGCCGACAATGCCGTTTTTTTTAAGTTAGAGCTGAAATTTTTAGGATTCGTTCCGGTTCGGCGCGAAACGGAGCCGCTTGCCTGCATGGAGGCTATGCGTCGCGACTGCAGGAACACTCTGAATTTCCAAACATCCGTTTGCCGCAACTTCCGCATTTGCGCGGCAACCACGTTCGATTGCGTCCTTCACCGGACCATCTGTTGCGGAACTGCCTGACGATTGCAAGGGCAGCAATTCCGGCAAGAAATAATATCGCCGCCTTTATCACTATCGAATTCCGTACTGATATCTGATTGCGCGCTCTTCGATTTCTTCGGCAACGTTTTGGATCAAGCTGGATCCGATTCTTGCCAGCCAAGGTCGCCGGCGACCGAATACCGAAAACTTGACATCGTCCCCGTGTTTTTCCTTCATTACGGGAACGAGGTGGCCGATTTTGTCGGCAAGCCCGAGTTCGATCGCTTTCTCGGCCAACCAGAACTCTCCGTTGAAGACATCCGAATCCTCGTCAAGCCTGCCTTCCCTTCTATCCTTGACGTGCTGAATAAACGTCTCATGGAGTGACTTGTGCAAGGATTTCAGCCTTCGCACGTCTGCAGGCTTCTCCGGCTCGAAAGGATCAAGAAAGCTCTTATGGCGGCCTGCCGTGTACAGTCGCCGCTCAATTCCCAATTTTCCGATCATTTCGTGGAAGCCGAAGGACGATGAAATGACGCCTATGGACCCCAGTATCGATGAACTGTCGGCGTAAATCTCGTCGGCGGAAGCAGCTAGCCAATACCCGCCGGATGCGGCCAGGTCTTCAACGAATGCGGTTACTTGCATATCGTTTTCGTCTGCAAGCCTGCGAATTCGCGATGCGATCAATGACGACTGCACAGGCGACCCGCCCGGGCAGTTAATCAAAAGCGCGACTTCGCGAAACTTTTTTTTCTTGAATGCGCTCTCGGCCAATGGCGCGAATACGGCATCGTTCAAAGCGCTGCCCGGCATGCGGCCGCCGGGCGCTATTATCCCGTCGAGCCTTAGCACCGAAACGCGCGGCTTGGATTTAGCGAACGGAATCCGTTTCCATAAAGTTTTCATGCGAAGATTTTTAATCTCTATGAGATTGCGAGACAAGGCCGCTATATAGTGTATTCGCAATTATGACGAGACTAAGAATTTTTTTGCCGAGCGGCGGCGCAGCCGTGCCGGAAGCCGACAAAGTCTCAGAAGTTTGTCACCTCGCCCCCAATTTCCGCTCAATCCAGAACATAGAAAACGAATAAATTGTCGTGCAATATCAATAGGTAATAAAAATTTTTAATAGGAGCAACTTTCCGTAAGCGTTCGGTCGAGCGGTGACGATCCGTGTTGTCCGACTGCCGCCGACGCCCCGGACGCTGCCGAGAACGGTTGTCGGAGCGCGCGCAGCGCGGACTGCGCAATCGTGCCGGGGTTCCCTAAAAACCGTGAACGAGGGAACCGCCAATTGCTTCATTTAATGTGGTTGCTCATAGCCGCCTATCCGGCGAGAAGGGAGTGCGTGACATCGCCAACTACATCAAAAAGTCTCTCAGCCGCCTATCCGGCGGGAATGATTGGCGGCGCAGTTGCCGGCATGGTCTGGCTTCTCTCAGCCGCCTATCCGGCGGGAGTGGAATCCGATCCGTTGACATCGTGGACATCAAGTCTCTCAGCCGCCTATCCGGCGGGAATGTCGTATTTGCAGGATTACGACACGGCGACGGATCTCTCAGCCGCCTATCCGGCGGGAATGCGCGAATGACATCAACGGCGATCCTCGGCGCGGTCTCTCAGCCGCCTATCCGGCGGGAATGGGACCGAACGCTTACCGGTGTGGGTCTCATATTCTCTCAGCCGCCTATCCGGCGGGAATGTTAAAATCTACGTCCGTCGTCCGCACGGTGTATCTCTCAGCCGCCTATCCGGCGGGAATGGAAGGACAAAAGAAGTGGCGCTCCGTCATTCATCTCTCAGCCGCCTATCCGGCGGGAATGTTAAAATCTACGTCCGTCGTCCGCACGGTGTATCTCTCAGCCGCCTATCCGGCGGGAATGGAAGGACAAAAGAAGTGGCGCTCCGTCATTCATCTCTCAGCCGCCTATCCGGCGGGAATGTGCAGCGTGATTCCCGCCGTCCCGTCCTGCAGTCTCTCAGCCGCCTATCCGGCGGGAATGGTCGCCTCCGGCGCCGCTATTCAGGTCAACATTCTCTCAGCCGCCTATCCGGCGGGAATGTTTTATTTTGCCTTAGTTGCTGACTGGTCATTTCTCTCAGCCGCCTATCCGGCGGGAATGGTCTCGCGCTTGTCGTATCCGATTAGCATGTATCTCTCAGCCGCCTATCCAGCGGGAATGGAAGGCGACGAGAGCGCGGGCCAAGCGGGAGATCTCTCAGCCGCCTATCCAGCGGGAAGGCGGAAAGAGCAGCCCCGCCAAAAACAACTATCTCTCTCAGCCGCCTATCCGGCGGGAAGGAATATGGGCGGCTTCCCGATTACAGGCGTCACTCTCTCAGCCGCCTATCCGGCGGGAAGGGCAGGACGGGACGGCGGGAATCACGCTGCATCTCTCTCAGCCGCCTATCCGGCGGGAAGGATCGCCTCTCATCCGGCCGAGGTTTACAAGGGTCTCTCAGCCGCCTATCCGGCGGGAAGGATCGTAATTCGCGGCGCGTCGGTTGCGCCAGTTCTCTCAGCCGCCTATCCGGCGGGAAGGGCCGGTCCCACTCCAGCGATCCGGGTTCGCCGTCTCTCAGCCGCCTATCCGGCGGGAAGGGCGGGCATTGACCGGCGATGCGATCCCCATGATCTCTCAGCCGCCTATCCGGCGGGAAGGCCTGTCTTTTTTCGTAATAATCACGTGAAATCAATGACTTGCCGATTGACAGCCTTGTGCAGGATCATTTCGTTGAATATCTTTATCTTATTGATTTACCTACCGTTTTCCAAACGGCTCGTAAAGATCCTCTGGTTTTCCTCGAGTGAAACCCGTGAATTCAGAATATGACATCGCAGGCTCAATGTCTTCACCATAATCGGGGATCGTCACACGCATCAGCGTGTTCAAATCCTGCCGTAACATCTCCTCAGCTCCTTTGGGCCGGCTGCTCCAGGCACAACCGACGGGATCCCGAAACAGGCACTCGTCGTCAATTCCATCACATTTCAGTCCGAGTCTCTTCGCTTCATGAAAAGCACTCTCGGATGTACCGGGAAGAAGGTCCACATACCATGCTGCATCGTCAAGGCTGTCGCCGTCCAGCTGGTAGAGGATGTCTCGGCTATCCGAGCGCCGGAAACGCCGTGTTCGGGTCATGGTAAGGTTAAAGCGAGTGTTAATGTGCTTAGTGTATTTCCCAAGCGGTGCGTCGTCACTTGTGCTGACCATGTCCGAACGCAACTCCGCCTCTCTGTCGCGCAAGGGGAAAAAACCAACGCCGGAAATGACGGGAGCGGCACTGATCCTGGCAAAATCCTCGTCTCCGGATAACGCATCGAACAAACGGCCTTCGAACTCATCCAGATGTCGTCCGGGTATTTTGGTTTCATCGTGCGGCTTCGTTTCCACTCCTGGCATGCGTAGGGATCCATCCTGCATCGCAATAGGACTTCTTCCCAAGATCAGCACGTTCGGATACTCCCCCTCGGCCGAGCGATGCCGGCGGACCCGGCCGGCCGCCTGGATGATCGAACGCACCGAGCTTGGATCCAGGACCGCGTAGTCGAAATCCATATCGTTGCCTGTCTCGATTACTGGGGAAGAGATGACGACAATCTCTATATCCTTTGTTCCAATCTTTTCCGCACGTTCGAATAGGCGTTCATCTTGGCAAAGGAGCTTAACACCTTTTTCCGGATCATGTCCTTTTCTCGTCAGTGCCTGCATAAGACGAGCTTCGATCCAAGCGCGATGAAGCCGCGGAAACTGCGAGTGTAGGCACACCTTTGCACGAAGGCGACCATTCTGCTCGCCCGACGGAAGTTGCACAGCCAATCCGGCCGTATGTGAAATCCGCGTAAGCCGCACCATCCCCACGGATACGCGAAACCCATCGCATTCCTCCGCGTTTAGGCTATGCATGCGAGCGCATCCTCTGTCGATCTGTTTGACCAGATCCACCCAGCTATTGCATGGTGGAAGGATCTTGCCGCGTCGCGCGGGCGGAGAAGCGCGGATACCGGACAGTACCGCCTCGCGGCATTTCGCCATGACTTGTCCTAGGTCTTGTCCATTCTGGTTCGTAAAACACGAATGCGGTACATCTCCCGAACAGAGGAGGTTTACATGCGCGCTAGTCTTTCGCGCCCGCGCGAATTCAGACCAACCCCGAGTGTAGGCTATGTGCAGCGCTTCGGCGATATCGCCAGTCAACGTAGCCGACATGATAATCACGCGACGCCCCGCCGTGCCCGCCTGAAACACGAGGCGGCCGATCGCAGCGATGTCCTCGCCATCGAACTGGTCAATCTCATCAAGGATAAGGTCTGAGGTGAAGAGGCGCAGCGCCTGCACAAGAAAGCGGGCATTGACGGGCGATGCGACCCCCATGAAGTGATCGATAGTGCCCAAGATGATCGGCGGTGCAAGAAGCCGACGGCCCGTCTCGGCGCGCTTGCCGGCGTGTTCCAGGACAAGGTCGCAGAAGGCCGGCAGGCCTCGGCTAGTGTCGGCGGATAGCGACCGAATCCAGTCGACCTCGCGCGCATCGCCTTCTTCGGGTACGCCACCGGTTCCTCGTTCAACGAGCAGCCATTCGGGAAGGTCAATCATGCTCTCGGCACCCTGCTCGTCTCCCGGATCATGCCAGTTGAACTGCACTGGCGGCTGACCTATGAGACACGCGACATCCTCGTCAGAAAAGCCCAACCCGTCGACGTATTCCCGGGCGGACTGGTATGCAAGAACCCTCAGCCCCAGTCCCAGGAACATGCGCAAATAGCGCCGCTCGGGGCGAACGTCTCCCATTGCCGCGTTTGCTAGAATCGTGGGTGCACCGCGTGTTTTTCCTGCCCCGGTGCCCGCCAAGATGCAGGCAAAAAACCCGCCCTCCGCATGTGCGCAGACTGTACGGGCAACTCGCGCGGCTTCCGCCTGCCACCGAAAATGCTGTATCGATGACGGTTCCGGATGCATTACGCCGACCGGTACTTGTCCCTCGTCCAACGCGGGAAATCGGTCGCGGTATCGGTGCAGCAGGTCGAACGCTCCGCGAGCATGCGCGTAGACGCGGCGGACATGCGTTGCAAGGTCGTCGCCGGGGATTCGTTTTCTGCGCCCTCGAATACTATTTGTGGTGTTCGCAAGGTGATCGGGACATGTTTCCAAGCCCTGCTTCCGAGCCGAGCCGACATGGTCCGCCAGCATCAGCGAGGCCCGAAGCGCAATATCCGCGCCTGTGGGCTTTTTGTTCGCATCAAGCTTCTTCGCCTCGCGTTTAAGCCGCGTCAGCCACCACTCACCGTGCCAAAACGGTGTGCCCTTTGCGATCCGGAGTTTCTTCTGATCCAAGCTCCCTTTACTCACATGGCGCCCGACGAGAATGGCAAGATGTCCAGAGTCACCCTCTGGAAGCCTGTGATGAGTCAGGATGAGCATCCCGATCAGGTGCGTGAGAGATCCTTCCTGTCTGGGTTCGAGAAAGGAGAAGCCGGTTTCATCTCCGAAACAGGAATTCTTCGATGAGAAATGCAGCTTCGCCAATTTCTTGGCAACCTCCAGGCAGGCATTATCGATCTGCTCTGGCACCAGTTTCGCAAGAGTAACTCCGAGCCCTTCGTCGGGACACTTCCCGAACAGACGATCCCAGACCGCCGCCGAATGCAGTTCGTGGCGGACCGCATCCGCCTCGTGTTGACCTCCTTTCAAACCACGTCTCAGTTTGTCCTGGAAGAGTTTGGTAGCCTTGCCAAGGTCGTGGAACAGGGCCGCCACCCGGACTACGGCCGCCGCGCAGGCATCAACCTCCGATCCTTTCATTCCCATGTAAAACGCGGCCGGATGAGAGGCGATTGGCACTAGCCCTTCATCCGAAAATGCAGCTCGTGACCCAATGCGAGTCAGCGGAGCACGGCTCTCATGCGCGCTTCGGATTTCGTAGATAGTCACGGCGGTGTTTCTCGTCGCTCCGCGGCGCAATTCGCGTGACATGCGATCAAGGCATGCGTTCGTCGCCTTGCCACGCCATGTACGATCGCCGATCCGCCAGAAATACCGGTCAAGTACCCTAGCCGTTCGTTCACGCGATTTCTTGCCCGACCGGCAGACGGCGATCACCTCGCGCACCTGTTCATCCTTTCCGGGCTGCGGCCTCGATCATCCGTTCGACCGTTCCAATCGCCTCGGCCATGATCTTTCGGTCATCGAAAGCATTGATAAGCTGTATCCGGAACGTCTTTGCGGGGTCGGCATCTCTTTTTCGGGTTGCGCCGTAGAAAGCGAGAGGAAGGACGAGAGCGTCCTTAAATCCGTCAGCGAGATCAAAAACGAGGCCGCCTGCTCGCGTCTTGCCATGCAGTACGGACATGTGGGGCGGTATGCCCAAAGCCCATAGTGCCGCCCCCGCCATCCCGTAGCAAAGGTAGTTCCCGTGATCGATCAGGCGGTTTGCCAATTTCACCGGATCCGCCATGTCCGCGCCCAATTTTACCTCGCTCGCACCCGCATCCCGGCGAAAACTGTCCTTGGCAAGACCGGCCATGCGCGCAAACTCCGCATAGCAGCGTTTCGAAAAAACGCCTTCAACTCCGAGAAGCTGCCGAATGTCGCGACAACCTGCCAGTTCATTTTCAAAACTCTCGCACATCCGCACAAGTCGGCCGATATCGCGAGATTGAAGCCAGCGACGCGCTCCTGCGCCGCCGAATTTGCGCATCCGCAACGCGCGGTCACGCATCGTCGCCTTTGCTGCGAGAAGCGAGTGTTCTTCGCTTTGGTAGACCGGCAGCATTTCCCGGAAATGACGCGTCGCGGTATAGGTCGTCAAGGCGCCCATATGAAGCGGTGTGCCGCCAGTCCCTGTAACGGCGAGATGTACATGCTCTTCTCCAAGCAGCCTCATTGCGTCTTGGGTAATCGAAGTACCTTGCCCCATGAACAGGACGGCGAGGTTAACATGCGGGATGTTGTATTCGCGGCGATGTTCGTCGTCCGTGATGTGATAGACGATTCTTTCGCCTTCGACATGGATCCTGGACCGCTCGAGGTAAAGCACCGACTCGCGGTCCGTGGCAAGCACGCGGGGTCCGCCCCTATGCCGCATCAAAGGCTTCCTGAAACAAATCGGCAATTACTGGCAGGACTGCCGGCTCGCTAGCTTGGGAAAAGCCGTATGTACCGACCATGATCGGCGCATCGCCGACCTTGCCGGCTTGCGCTCGAACATGCACGACGGCGCGATCGTAGTGTAGGGCCAGAATGGAAAGGTCATTGCCGCGAGCCTTGACGGGCTTGCCGACAGGCTTGCCGCGCCTCGCGGCCCGTGCCTGGCTTCGACGAATCCATCCGGGCGTGCGCTTCTCACCGGCCCGGTCTCGGACGTATGCCGCTCCCGGCATACCCGGCTCGACGTCCGCTTCCTCAATTTCCGTATCCGCAAGCATGCCGCGACGTTTCAGCAAGACAATCCCTTCAAGGCCAAGAAGCGTCATGAGAGAAATCTTGGACCCAATCAATTCGATCTCGTGACCCGGCAGCATGCAGTTGCGACCCATTCGCATCTGCGGCAATGCGACGGCAATGAAATCCTCGGCCGGGCCGCGCCTGTTTGCGTGATGAACCGCATTCAGCGTTCTGCTCAGCACGTCCGGTCCCGCGCCTAGTTCAATCACCGCCTGTACGGGCCTGATGACAAGACGGGCGGTGCCCGGGCACCGTCCCCGACCCTCGTTCAGGCTCATCCGTTAGCCTTTGCCTTTTTGGAACTGGAGCCAAAGACGCCGCCCCGCACCAGATTTGCCATGACGAAATGCGCATCGCCACTCAGATCGTCACTGCTCTGCGCCGTGTTGACGCCATTCAGCAAAGGTTCCGCTTTCGCGCGGAGATCATAGAAGCTGGCCTTCGTCAGCGGCCCCCTGAGAACATTCCCTGTCTGCTGAACGCCGCCATAGGGATTCACCGCAATAGGCGCGTCATGTTCCTCGCTACCATGCCAGATGTCGATATGGCGGAGAGCGGCGCCAATCTTTTGCGAATGCATGGAAGCCTGTTGAATCTGTCGGCCATGGTACAAGGTGGGCAACTTCGCGTAGACCCGGCTAAGACTGTCGTTTTTCTTTTCTTCGCGAACATATTCCTGCGAAGGGAAAATCTCCTGCCCGGGCGCCAAGGTCGCATTCCATTTTACCTGAACGGTGAATGCGTTGCCTTTCGCGTTCGAAAGGCCTTCGGCGATTCCGTCTATGAGTTCCTTTAGGTCATCGCCGTCGCCCCGTGTGAGCGCCTCGACCATTTCCGCCTCGCCTGCTTGCCGGTCCAGATCCAGCGAAAACGGATCGAAACGCAGCGCCGCGACGTCGAAATCGACCGTCACCGACATCGCATCCGACTGGAACCGGTTCCGCCAAGCGAACCTCGCGTTGGCAATGTTCCAGGCATAAAGCGCGGCCAGAACGCGAAACCCGCCTGCCTTGCGATACCCTTCCGCCAGACGCCGATAGGTCTCGCCCACCTTGGCGTTGCCGCAGGCATGGGGCTGCATGGCGAGCGGCATGAAACGAACCGAAAAGCATAGTTCGACACCGTCATGGCCCTGCGGAACCACGGCCACTTCCACCGACTGCGGGTTGCTCTTTCCCGGATTCTCTGCCCTGTCCTCAGAGGATTGGCCGCGTACGCCCTTCTCGCGCACTTCGATCGGCGTAAGCGTCTCCGAATCATCCGACCGCGTGGCAAAGAACAAGCCCTCGGCAATCTGGATGGAGCGCGCATATGCCAGCATGCCCGTTTCAAGCGAGGGGCCGTCGGCGGTTTTAGACATGGTAGCAATCCTCCTTCTTGTTGGATTCAGGATGGTAGGCCGCGTGGCCCAGGATGTGATCGCCCCTGACTTCCCAGCGCCACAGGATAGCGTGGAGCGTCTCCTCTGTCAGCTCTAAGAGCCTGGAGCTGCGCACCGAAATCAGTTCGGCAATGCCCAGAACAGGTTCCGCGAATACGTGCGGCACCGTCCCGCACCGGGTCCGGATGCGCTTCGGCGCTTCGTCCGGGCGCTCCAGCAGCCGGTAGCCTACGGAGACCGGAACTATCCACCCGAAGCCCCGAGGACGCTTCGCCGGGAACAGAATAGAGGCCATTTCCGCCAGCTGATCCTCGTCGCCTGTGGTGATCTGGAGCCGCTCGGGAAGCTCCGGGCGAACCATAGCGTAACCGCGGCGCATTTTCCGGAATGCGCTTCCGTCCCGGGCGAGTGCCTCGACCACGCAGCCGTCGTCCTGCAGCGTTCCCCCGGCGATGCGCCTTCCGATCATTGCCACTTGCAATCCCGCTTCGCTGTCCCAGCCCGGGAGATCGACAAGAATGGAGACCTCGACTGTTCCGGTCAGATCCTCCATGGTTTCGTCCGGTACAAAGTCGCCGGACTTAATCTTCATCTCAGGCTTGGTGCGCCCTTCGGTCACAGAGACCCGGTGAAGGACGGGCAGAACGCGGGCGCTCCAGGCGGCCAAACCCAGATCCCTCGCCAGCGCATCCGCAAGCCCGAGAAACGAGAGCGGGCTTGGCAGGCCGGCCGCGAAGTCGTTCATAAGCAGGTTCACCCGGCTCGCACGAAGGTTCCTGACAGCGAAAAGCATGAATCAGCTGCCCACCTTGCTGCTGAATTTCCCTAGCCGGTAGGCGAAGTGCGCGCTTGAAAGCGCCATGCGAGCCCTCCGGTACTGGGCATCCCCGTCCCAATAGCGGCGGAACAGGATGTTCCCCGCATCCGGCGGAGCCTTCAGCGCGTCGTGTGAAATCCCGTGAATATCCGCCAATGCCTTGGCGTCTTCCGTGGTTTCGGCAGCGAACGAACTTGCGTCTTCGATCAGCCAATCCGCCAGACGGTTAAGCCCGGCGCGTGTGTGCATGTCGTTATACTCCTTGTCGCGATCGAGAAGATCTGCGTATTTGAGGATCCGTTCTGCAATGTCTGGATCGCGCAAACGGGGAAAACTGCCGCCGTGGACAAAACGGAACAATTCCGCCTCCTCTTGCGCCATGCCTGGCGGCATTTTAGCGAAAAACCGAATCCTGGGCCCGTCGATCGCGCCGGAGATGTTCCGAAGCTTGTCGCTGACCTTCTGCCTTTGCCAGCGGCCGCGCGGGACGCGTGGCGCGCCAGGCGCCTGCTTCTGGAAATAGGGTTTGGCCACGCGCTCCATAGCCATATACGCGGCCGCAGGAGAAACCGGGGTGATCTGAAGATCTCCGCCGCCAGGACGGGGGACAAAAATAATAGGAAACTCTCCTGCTGCGAGCCATTCTACAGCAGGAGGGGACTTGAGCAGAGCATCGAAGACAGCCTCACGCGCCTCCTCGCCGAACACGCTGGCAAACGCCTCGAACACACTCTTCGAGATGTCAGTCGGATTGCGCACGTGGTCGACAAAGGACCTCTCGGTTTCACCGCGGATATCCAATGGCCGAAAAAGGACTTTCGCATATGGTATGTCAGCGGCACTACCAGCGGGAACAAGTGGGAGCCGATGGTTCGCGCTCGGATAATCTACACGCAAAACCGGGGAATCGCCATCTGCGCGAGAAGAAACCATCTTGGTAAGATGCGTCCCGCTCTTCTGCGCAACGCGCTTAAAAATCTCCGGAGAGATCGTTCCTTTCCCCTTCGTCGCTGCCTGATTCATCATGCCGAATTCATGCTCCAGTTCATCAGCAGCTATGCTTCGGCCCGTGGGCGTGAAGCTCAGGAGATCTTTCCTGGAAACCTTCGCTACGTTTCGAGGCTGGTCAGTCACAAAGGGTTCTCTCTGATCGGATACTATGAGGAGCTTAACTTCAAATTCACGGAGGAATGCTCATAACAGACTGGTATTGCGAAACAAGGCACAAATTCGAAGCCTCCAGAATCTCGCGCGCTTCTCGCAACTCCCGCAGTTCCGCTTCCGTAACGCCGCGAGCCTCCAGTTTTTCCAGTGCGCGGTCAATATTCGCCAAGGCACGGCAAGGCTGCCCCGCCGCACGAATAGCACTCGACGACTCGACGACGTCGACTTTGCATATATAATGATATTCGGCTTGCCGAAGCGAAGCGATAAAGAGATTCCCCGAATACATCGTGCAATCGAAACCGCATCGAGGATGCCGCGGCAAACGCCGCGATTGCGATCAATGCGCGTTGTGCGGCGAGATGGCGGGTAAAAAGTTACCGAGGCAGCTTCGGACCGATCGGTCGGCGCAATCGAAGGATTCAGCGGAATGCTAGGAAATAGATTCGCAACTAGGCTCAACGCCTTCAAATTCGACTCGTCCGCCGTCGGCGCGACATCGTCAGCGAAAGCCGGAGCAATTCAGCAGTTGCAAAGAGCAGCGTCCGTGAAAGGATTGACGGACGTGGACCTGAATTATCCGGACCATGTTCTCCAAATCGGCTCCGAATTCGCGCTGCGGGCGCAAGACCTCGGCTTGAAAGTCAACGGCTTGGCCATGCGTTTTGGAGCAAGCAGGAAATTCGCATCGGGCGCATTCACGTGTTCAGACCCGCGGATCCGGCGCGAGGCCATCGACCAGACAAAGAGAGGAATCGACGCCGCTCGCGAATGCGGAGCGGGATTAATGACCATTTGGCTCGGCGAAGACGGATTCGACTACGGATTTCAGGCGGACTACGAAAAAATTTGGAACGACGAAGTACAGGCGATCAGAGAAGTGGCGCTTCATGATTCCGAGTGTCGAATAAGCATCGAATACAAACCGAACGAACCGCGCGCTTTCGCGTTGCTTCCGGATCTAGCTTCTACACTCCTAGCTATCGCAGAAGCCGACTGCGCCAACCTCGGAGTAACTCTGGACTTCGCGCATATGCTGTATGGAGGCGAGCACCCGCCCGCCTCGGCATCGCTAGCGGCGCGAAAATCGACGATTCTAGGCGTCCACTTGAACGACGGCTACGGCAAAAGGGACGATGGGCTCATGGTCGGCTCGGTGCACCTCGCGGCCACCGTGGAATTCATGTACCAGCTTCTGAAAATTCCCTACGATGGCGTTATTTACTTCGATACATTTCCTGATGCGAGCGGAGTGGATCCTGTCCTCGAATGCGAGAGCAACATCAAGGCGACCGGGCAACTAATCAGCGCGGCTCGCGAACTCTTGAATAGCAACGCGCTCGACAATGCCATGAAACGGCAGGATCCAGTCGCCTCGCGCCAAATGGTTCACGAAGCGATAGCACGAGCATTCGGCAAATCGACGCATTGAAGCGACATTCAGTCGCTTCGGCAGCTTGCTTTGAAAACGAAGGGGCGAAATTTTTGCAAAAGGTTCCAATGTGGTCTTTATCGCGTTCTCGTTGCTCCTATTGTCCTGAAAAGACTGAACTCGATCTTCGAAATTCGTAACACCTGCCGAGGCCCGATTGAATCCGGGAAAAGAGGATGCACCGATTGCCGGGCGATCGGGATTGGCCGGGTCGCCTCATGAGCCTGTTCGCTTCGATGCGATGCGCGCGGCGCGCCGAGAATTGGAAGCCGTCGATTAAAACCCGGCATATAGTTCCGAAAGAAGCATATTACATTGGGCAGCTCGCGGACAGGAAATGAAGCGACGGTCTTGACCAATTGCCGGTCCCTGCAATGCGATTGAATATTGCTGTCCGATAATGCTTTAAGGATACCAACTTGCATTTCGAAAGGAAAATAAATGGCGCTCGAATTTGAACGAATGTTCGGCACCGGGAAACCGGTCATCGCGATGGTCCACTTCGCGGCGATGCCGGGCAGCCCGCTTTTCAACAAGGCAGCCGGCGTCGAAGGCATGGTCGAAGCCGCGAAACGCGACCTTGAAGCCCTGCAGCGGGCGGGCGTCGACGCGGTAATGTTCGGCAACGAAAACGACCGGCCCTACGAATTGAAAGTCGATGCCGCGACCGTCGCGACCATGGCATACTGCATAGGACGCCTCGCCGAAGAAATCGACGTGCCCTTCGGGGTCAATGTTCTGTGGGATCCCAAAGCAAGCATTTCTGTTGCTGTCGCTTCCGGGGCTTCATTTGTCAGAGAGATATTTACCGGAACCTACGCGTCGGACATGGGCAATTGGTCGCCGAATGCCGGCGAAGCTCTTCGCTACCGCGATCGATTGGGCGGGGACGGCATAAAGGTATTCTTTAATATCAGCGCCGAATTCGCTTATTCGCTTGACAGGCGCAGCGTGGCCGACCGGGCTAGAAGCGCGGTTTTTTCTTCTGTTCCCGACGCGCTGCTGGTTTCCGGAACGATTACGGGCGAACCGGCGGCTTTGAACGATTTGACGGCTGTCAAGGACGCGGTTCCCGACGTGCCCGTGCTGGCCAATACGGGCGTCAAAATTGAAACGGTCGCGGAGGTTTTGTCGATCTCCGACGGCGTCATCGTCGGCTCATCCCTTAAGGTCGACGGCGACACTTGGAACCCGGTCGACGAGGAGCGGGCCACGGAATTCATGAACCGGGCAAGAGCCGCCCGGAACAAAATTTAGACTTGGAATTGCGAATGACTGAAATTTCAGCGGATAGAATTTGCGAAATCACCAGAAAGCTTTGCCTCATTCCGGGCTTGAGCGGGCACGAGGAACGAGTCTCGGCCGCGCTGCGAACGGAATTGGAAGAAATCGGCCTGGATTGCGAAAGCGATGTTCTAGGCAATTTGAGCGCCACCATCGAAGGCAGCGGAGACGCGCCGTCCGCTCTGCTTTTCGCGCACATCGACCAACTCGGAGGGATCGTCAGGAAAATAGAGCCGGACGGAAGAATTTTGTTCGATCGCCTCGGAGGGCTTCCCGAGAAAGCCCTTCCGGCCCAGAGGGTCGTGGTTACGACCGAGTTCGGCCGCGACATACTCGGCTTCATCGCCAGCAAGGCGCATCACGCCACGGCTGCCGAGGAGAAATACACCGTATTGCCGTGCAGGGATTTATTCATCGACGCCGGTTTCGAAAGTTCCGCCGAGGCCGAACAAGCGGGAATTAGAGTCGGGTGCCCGGTTGTCTACATGCCATGGTGCGAACGCATGGGGGCTAACAGGCTGGCCGGAACATCTATCGATGACAGAGCGGGATGCGCCGTGGTACTGGAAGTCGCCCGGGTTCTCGCGAAGAAAAAAATCCGGCCGACCGTCCATGTAGTTTTTTCGGTGCAGGAGGAATTCAACCTCAGGGGCGTTCTGCCCGCCGCGCTCCGGCTATGCCCGAACGCAGCGATTCAAGTAGATTTAATTCTCGCGACGGATACGCCGGACATGTCGGAGCGCGGCGATGTCAGGCTTGGCGGCGGCCCGGCTCTAAGCATGTACTCCTTTCACGGACGAGGTACATTGAACGGCGTCATCCCCCATCCCGGCCTGGTTCGGCTAATGGAAAAATCGGCGAGCGCCGCGGGCGCGCCGATTCAGCGAAGCGCCCACATCGGAGCCTTGACCGACCTGTCCTACATCCAGTTTCAAGGCAAGGGAGTGGCGTGCATCGATGTCGGGTTTCCAATGCGCTATTCCCATTCGGCAGCGGAGCTTTGCGATTTGCGCGACCTTGCCGGGCTTGCCGAGGTCCTGGCGCATGCACTGGAGCATATTCGCGAAAGCGATCTCGAAAGGAGGCCGGGCAATGTCTAAGCCGCTGTTTCTAGGAGTCGACGTCGGCACCTTCGAAACCAAGGCGTGCCTCTGCGACGCAGCCGGAAGAATCGTGGCTTCGGCGGCAAGGAAGCACGAAATGTCCGTACCCCGGTCCGGATGGGCCGAGCATCGCCCGATCGAGGATTGGTGGGACGGATTCACCGAGGTTGCATCCAAGGCGCTGGCGCAGAGCGGCGCCGCGCCAAGCAGAGTCGAAGCCGTGGCGGTCAGCGCGATCGGCCCCTGCATGCTGCCCGTCGACGGCGAGGCCAATCCGCTTTCGAACGCGGTCCTGTACGGCGTGGACACCAGAGCGTCGAAGGAAATCGAGGAGCTTTCGAACGGGATAGGCGAAACAAGAATTCTTGAATTCAACGGCAACGCCCTAACTTCGCAATCGGTCGGCCCTAAAATCCTGTGGCTTCGCAAGAACCGGCCCGAGATATTCCGGCAGGCCCGGAAAATCGTGACTTCGACAACCTTTCTGGTTCATAAACTGACCGGCCGCTTCGTAGTCGACCACTACACTGCGGCGAATTTCACGCCGCTTTACAATTCGGCGACGAATTCCTGGGACGATTCTCTTTGCCGAGACATTGTCGACCTGGACAGGCTCCCCGAACTGGGATGGTCCAACGAAATCGCGGGCGGGATCACGCCGCAAGCGGCCCGGGCCACCGGCCTTGCCGAAGGGACGCCTGTGACTGTCGGGACGATCGACGCCGCCGCCGAAGCCGTTAGCGTCGGCGCCATCAATCCCGGCGACATCATGGTTATGTACGGCTCGACCATGTTCTTCGTTACGGTTGCAGACGAATGGAAGCCCGACGAAAGGCTATGGTACTCTCCCTGGCTGTTTCCAGGGCGGCACGCGTCTCTGGCGGGACTGGCAACGAGCGGCACTCTCACGCACTGGTTCCGAGATACGTTCGCCCCGGAACTCGATCGAGACACGGCATTTCCGATTCTGGCGAAGGAAGCGGCCGCTTCGCCGCCCGGAGCGCGCGGGATTACAGTGCTTCCCTATTTTTCCGGCGAGCGGACCCCGCTGCACGACCCAAGCGCGAAAGGCTGCATTTTCGGCCTGAATCTAACTCATACGCGCGCCGACCTCTATCGGGCGTTCCTTGAAGGCATTTCCTACGGCACAAGGCACGTGTTCGAAACGTTCGAAGATATCGGCTCGGCGCCGAAGAGGCTTCTCGCCGTCGGCGGCGGAACAAAGAACGACATTTGGCTGCAGGCGGTTTCCGATATCTCCGGCTACGACCAGATTCTTCGTGAAATCACGGTCGGCGCCAGCTACGGGGATGCATTCCTCGCGGCGATGGCGACCGAGGCAGCGGAACCTGGCGATCTAGATCGCTGGAACAGAGAAGCGGGAATCGTGCGGGCGCGACCCGCCGACGTCTACGAACGCGGCTATTCGGTCTTCCGAGACCTGTACCGCAATACGAAGGATCTCATGCGGCGAGCATAGTCCAGGTCATTTTACAGCGCCGGCGGCCATTCCCTTTACGATAAAGCGCTCCAGGAATATCCCGACGAGCAGGAGCGGAAGGATCGAGGCGCCTGTCAATGCCGCCATCGTCCACCAGCCCACGCCTTGCGAGCCGGTCTGCGTCGCGACCATGGCCGGAAGCGTGGTCGCATGCGTGCTGGTTAGAATCGACGCGAAAAAGTATTCGTTCCAGCAAAGCACCATCGACAAGATGAAGGATGCGACTAGCCCGGGAATGACTACCGGAACAACTATTTGAAAAAACGCCCCCCAGATCGAGAGCCCGTCTACAAGCGCCGCCTCTTCAAGCTCGATGGGAACCGAATTGAATTGATCGCGCATAATCCAGATTACGATGGGAAGAACCATGAGAGTGTAGAGAAAGATTACTCCGGCAAGCGTATCCAGCATCGCGAGTTCCTTGTAGAGAACCAGCAGAGGAAGCGCGAGAACGACGGGCGGCAGGATCAATTGCGACAGAAAGAAAAACGAAATGTCCTGGTTCTTCATAAATCCGAAGCGATAGTTGAATCGACTCAGCCCGTACGCCGCCATGGAGCCTAGCACCACGGCAAGGAAAGATGCGCTTAACGAGCAAATTAAGGAATTGGAGAATCTCGACAGGAATTGCGCTCTGGGATTCGAAAATTCTAAAATCGTATCGGGAGATAGACCCAATGAGCGCCAGCCTTTCCAGTTCGGCGCGTAGTCAAGCCAGGGGATCAGGTGGCCGCGCATTACATCCGGCGCGATCTTGAACGAAGTCGTGGCCGTCCAGTAGATCGGAAAGATGCATACGAAAGTCCAGAGGAATAGCGCGCCGTAGATGGCGATTCGGGCGCTAAGCGACCTAGCCTGCCTCAGGTGGCGTCCGCGAGCGTATTTACGTTCAAGAGGCATCGAATGGATTATATTAAGCGGGCCGGTCGAGCCAGCGGCTAACGAATCTGATCAGCGCGGTCATGAACAGGATTATTATTATAAGATAAACGAAGGCCAGCAGCGTTCCGTATCCGACATTCGAGCGATCGCGATACTCCCTGAAAATGAAACTGGTTATGGAATCGGTCGCGCCTCCCGGACCCCCGGCCGTCACCGCAATGATAATATCCGCAAGCTTCAGCTTGAAAATTATGCGAATGAGAACCGCCGTAACGGACACGGGAAGCATGATCGGAAAGACTATTTCCCAGAAGGATTTCCAAGGGCCGGCGCCGTCCACCTTCGCGGCTTCCAAAACCTCCTTGGGCATTGCCTGCAAGCCGGCGAGCAGCATTAGCATCATGAGCGGAATGTAGGTCCAGGCATCAAGGACCATTATGGTGAATTTCGCGATTTCCGGGGAGGAAAAAAACGTGGGCGATTCCCATCCCAGCCAGCGGGCGAAGCGGGCAATGGGGCCGAAGCGGATTTCAAGCATGGACTTGCCGATCATCCAGCTAACCGCGATCGGACTCATCATAAGCGGAAGCAGGAACGCGACCCGGAAGAATTTTCGAGCTCTAATTTCGGAATTGAGGAGCAGCGCAAGCCCGAATGCGATCGAGTATTCCACAATGATCGCCAGAACGTAGTAGACCATGTTTGTCAACGCGTTCCAGTAATAGGGGTCGCCGGCCATTTGCCGCAGATTGTCGAGGCCGTTGAATTTACGACCTTCCAGCGAACTTAGATTCCAGTCGGTGAATGAAACGTACAGCCCGAACAGCAGCGGAAAAAATACGATCGCCACGATGAACATGACGGCGGGAAGCACGAATAGCGACCGCTTGCCCGACTCGCCGAAGATCAGGACCCTGGAAAAAGCGATGGCGCAGGCCCAGAGGCAATAGGCGTACAGCAAGGGCCGCCAGTTGTCGAAGCCGTACCCGATCACGCCTTCCACATGCAGCGCCTGAACGAGCGCCGCGGCCAGCATTAGGAGAAATGTCGACCAGACAAGGGCCCGTCCCATACGGCGGCGGCCCGGCGTGATTTTTTCCGGCTGGACGACAAACAGCGTATTGTCGTCTGCAGATGCATTGCTTGCCATAAATCAAACGCCAATCAAGCGTTAATTGAACCTGCGCTCGACCGCGGCGGACTTGCCGCCGCGGCGAATTTTCGCATTGCGCCGCTATGACAGGCCGAGAGACGACTTGTACAGCTCGACCTGACTTTCACGGCCGATCTGGTCCGTGATCTTCTCCCAGGCCGCCGCGATGTTGTCCGCTCCGGTTTGAGCGTCGTACTGGCCGCTGAAGATTTTGGCGAGTTCGTCTTCCGCAACGCTGTAGTACTGGAAGATGCCCGGAATGCGAGGTTCGATCGCGGCGTTCGGATGATTGTAGGAATCCGCTTCCGAGCCGAGGTAATCCGCGATGAAGGCCTGATCGTAGCCCGCGCCGACCCATTCGGGAATGTTGAAATGGCTGTTGCGGTACGGCTGGAAGCCGGAAGGATAAGCCGCGCACCACAGCGATAGATCCTTGCCTCCGATATGGGCGGCAGCCGACCACGCGGCGCGCCGTTTCATTGAATCCGCATCGACGCTTGCCATGACGTAAATGCCCCAGCCGATATACGCCATGTTCGGAGCGAAGTTCGGTCCGCTCGCCAGCATCTCCCATTGCCCGGTTTTGCTGTTATATACGTCGTCCGACCCCGGCAGGATGGAGAAGCCGACAACGTCTCCAACTACCGAAGTATCGGAAGTACGGGCATTCGAGCCGACATCGCCCCACCAGGAGACCATGGAGCCCGTGCCCCCGAGGAACTGAACGAAGCCGGTCGTATTCGGATCCGCGTTCAGCTGATCGGGCGGCTGAGCGTCCATGACATCCAGAACGTCTTGAATAGCGCGGACCCACGCGGGATTGTTGATCCGAGGCGTCATGTCTTCGGGGTTGAACAGCCACGCCGGATCGTCGGGGTGCTTCGCATACGCCGTCGCGCGGCTTCCAAGGAAGTAGAAAGCGAAGCCGCCCCAGCTCTTGAGCGGATCAAGATAGCCGTAGGCGTCGAAGCCCTGGAATTTCTTCCCTTTTAGAAACTTGGTATACGCCTGAACTTGCTGCCAGGTCGTCGGGACGCCCCATTCGCCTTCGTTGCCCTCGGCCTTCCAAGCTTCCGCCAGGCCTTCATCGCTGAAATAGTCCGTTCTGTAGTTAAAATTATGGCAATCGCCGTCAATCGAAATCCGATATGTCTTGCCGCCCCACGTGCCTACCGGAGCTTGCAGATAGCCGACGTAGTCGTCCATTTCGATCTGTTCGGCAACCCAATCCGGCATTTCCGAAGCGAGACCCTTTCCGAGCACGTCTCCTTCAAGCGGAGCGCCCATTTCGACAATGTCGAAATCTACCGTGCCGGTCGCGATCGACTGCTGAAGCCTCGCATTGTAATCGGCCTGCGCGAGGTCGATCCAATTGATTTTGGCTCCCGTGTACTCTTCCCACGGCTTGAGGAATCCACGAAACAGGAAATTGTGGAGATTGAGGTTCGTAATTCCCATAAAAGACAGCTCAACGCCTTCGAATTCTCCCGGCTGAACTCGATCCTTCGTGGGGCCAAGGCACAACGCACCGACTTTTTGCCATTCCGCATCTCCGGGAGAGCCTACGCCCACGCCCGGAATTTTCAGGATTTCTTCGCGGACTCCATGCGAACCAGCCATTGCGCCCGATGCGAGGGAACTCAGTCCTGCGCCGGAAGCCGCTCCTAGAACGCCGAGGCCGGCGGCGCCCTGCAGCATTGAGCGGCGATTAATCATTCCTGCGTTCAACGCGTACTGATACAATGAAGTTTTCATTCTCTTCTCCTAATTTTCAGTTTGCCCGTCAGCCGGAAAAGCCCGCGTCCGAAGCGACGATTTTTCCGCAATCCATCTTCGGCATAAGCGAATATGCCCGAAAGAAATGCCGAAAGACAATCAGGGACTCTATTCAAAACTAGAAGTTGCCACAAGCGAAAACCGAAGCGGCGGCGAATTCGGAGTTGCGCTAGCCTCCATCCGCACGGACAAGCCGGCTTGCCGGATTCGCAATGGCTTGCGGGAAATTGACTTGCGATTCGACGAATTCCCGAAATTCCTTTTCCGAGGCACTTCCGCTGAAGAATAGCGAATTGCTCCCGCTGCATTTTCGGCTGAATAGAGGCGGGCAGGATTCGCGCTTCGCGCGCGAAACTGCTATCACGCCGGAAATTTTTCGGAGCAAGTGCATGGCGGAAGTAGTCTTAAGCGGCATCAAGAAATCCTTCGGTTCAATGGAAGTCATTCATGGCGTAGACCTGAAGGTGGACGACGGCGAGTTCGCCGTTCTTGTCGGACCTTCCGGGTGCGGGAAGTCAACGCTGTTGCGAATGATTGCCGGACTGGAAAGAGTAACCGAGGGCGAGATCATGATCGGAGGATTGTTCGTTAATGATCTTCCGCCTTCCCAAAGAGATATCGCCATGGTTTTCCAGTCCTATGCGCTGTATCCGCACAAGACGGTCGAAGCCAACATGTCGTTTGCTCTCAAGATTCGAGGCACGCCGAAAGACGAAATTAAAAGACGCGTTAAAGCCGCGGCAGAGATACTCGGGCTGTCGGAATACCTCGGTCGCCGTCCCAGGCAATTGTCCGGCGGCCAAAGGCAGCGGGTCGCGATGGGTCGCGCGATCGTTAGAAATCCAACCGTGTTCCTATTCGATGAACCTCTCTCCAACCTGGATGCCAAGCTGCGAGTACAGATGCGAGCGGAAATCCGCGAATTGCACAATCGATTGAAAACTACGACGGTTTACGTAACGCACGACCAAATTGAAGCCATGACCATGGCTGACAAGATCGTGATTATGGACGAGGGATCAATCCAGCAGATCGGACAGCCGCTGGAGCTTTACGACAGGCCGAGCAGCCTATTCGTCGCGACATTTATCGGATCGCCGGCGATGAATTTGTTCGAAGGCGAGGTAGCGCGGCAAAATGATGAATTGGTCTTTCGTTCCGGCGAAATTGCGCTTCCCATCCCAGATTGCCCAAGCGCGGCCCCGGGCCGCCGCCTCGTCTACGGCATCCGTCCGGAGCACATTGTTCCGTCCGGCAGCGGCGTCGCCGCCAAGGTAACACACGTGGAGCCAACCGGATCGGAAACTTTGATCTATTGCCAGGTCCAGGGACGCAAAGTGGTTTCGCAGACTCGGGAACGGTATAATTTTGCCTCGGGGCAATCGACAAATCTCGCTGTCGAACTCAGGCAGGTGCATCTGTTCGACAAGGAGTCGGGCGATCGACTGAATGACGAATAGCTGAACCGCAAACCCAATTTCCGGATACCGTTCAGCGGTCTCGACGCAATGGCTCCCCTAGCCGCCCGAAACCCGGCAACCGGGCGGATTCCGGCACCCGCTCGAATCAACTCCGGTTATCCAATCCCTTTTGCCAGGACCGGAATTCATCGGCGGGCGCAATTCGCATAGAATTGCAGGCGATCAACGCCAGCTGACCGACGATGGAACGATTGGCCGCTTGCGCATCAACCTGAAACGACAACGCCGCCGTCGATTACAAGCGCCTGGCCGGTCATCATCCTGCTTGAATCCGAAGCAAGAAACAAAACTCCTCCGGCGATATCCTTCGGCTCGAGATGCTCGGGCAGGCACTGCCGCGCAAGGTGGGCTTCGAGCGCCTCCGGCGTTGCCCAAAGCCTAAGCTGCCGTTCCGTAAGCACCCAGCCCGGCATGACGGAATTAACGCGTATGCCGAAGCCGCCGAATTCGCGCGCCAAACCGCGCGTCAACCCGTTTATTCCGGCATTCGCGGCAACGTAGGACGGGTATTCGCCGAGCCCCATCATATAGCTGATCGAAGAAAAATTAATTATCGACCCGCCGCCGAGTTCCTTCATGCCGGCGACAACCGCTTGCGCAGCGAAAAAATAGGACCGGAGATTGATTGCCTGGTTGCCGTCCCAGTCATCCGGCGAAAGGTCTTCCGTTCGGTGCCTGACGTCATTCGCGGCATTGCTAACAAGCACCGTAATCGGTCCGTTTTCCGAAGCTGCCGCCTGCACGGAGCCTCGCAGAGCCTCGACATCGGTAATGTCGCACGGAATATAAAGCGGCCGAGAACCCAGACGGGACTCCAATTCGTCGCAAAACGACGTAGCATCCGATCGCTGGACGAACGCGACCTTGGAACCCTGCTCCAGGAATGCCTCCGTTAGAGCCGCTCCTATCCCCGAACCCCCTCCGGTAATAAACACGGATTTTCCTTCAAGCTCCGGATATTTCGCCATCGGTGCCAATTTAATTGCCTTTCACTTAGTCCGAGTCCCGGACGGGCAAGCCGCGCCGCGAACCCGCGCACGGCTATATGCGCGCGTGATCGCCGCCCTGGCGCGTCAGCGCGCGTGTCGAGATGCCGCCGCAGTACTCGCAGAAAATCGCTTGTTCAAGCGAACATTCATGCCATTCTAGTTGCGAATCCACCGAGAGCAAGCAGCAATGTCGCAAGCGCGGCCGATACCTTGGGATCACGCGGAGTGGGAGCATCGATTATAGATGCCGCGCCCTCGGCGGCAGGATGCGGGCATCAACCGAACTATGGAAACAGCCCGCGCTCCTAGGCGCCGGGAAGCCTTCGCTCGCTTCCCGACAAGCCGGAGCGAGGCTCGAATTTGTCGATCGAGTTCACATTCCGATGCAATCTCTCGCGGCGTCGCATATCGCGGCGTGGATATTGCGCGACGATACCGCATCGCCGATTCCGAAAAGATCGAACTCTCCGTCCGTCCGCGCCATGCGTCCTTGCGGACGATTTAGGCGAAAGGCCGCAGATCCGGCACGCCGCCATTCCAAGCTCAATTTCATTGCCGCTTTGAATCACGCTCATTGCGCAAGAGCCGACAAAGCGCATATGCTTGACCCGCATGGCTTCGCGGGCACGGCGAATGCCTGCAATTTTTTCATCGCCCGGAACGGCGAAATCTGGACTTCGACGGGCGATTGCCGCATGAACGGAATTACGAGAGGAAAGGTCATGGAACTGTGCCGCGCCAACTCGATTCCCGCGTTCCAAAGGAACTTTACTTTGATCGAAACATGCGGCGCGCAGGAGGCTGTCCTTACGGGAACGCTCGGAGGACCGCCCCCCCCGATTCCGAAATCGACGGCAGGCGAATCGGCAAAGAATGTCCCGCTCCGATTTTGGTTCGTATCGGAAAGCTCTACGACGAATTGATCCGCGGGGACGCCGCGGCAAGGCGAGTTTCCTAATTCGGTTCGAATTCCGCCAGAAGGATTTCGCCTGGCGCGGGCGGGCGGGCCGACCTCGCATATAAGCATATAACAAATCCAAGGACTGGCAGATGAACGAAATCCCGACGACAATGAAGGCTATGTTGCTCAAGGGGCACGGCGGCCTAGACCAGTACGAATGGCGCGACGACTGGCCGGTTCCGGAGCCCGGGCCGTCGGAGATTCTGATCAAGGTCGGCGCATGCGGACTTAACAACACCGATGTAAACACTCGTACGGGTTGGTATTCCAAGGCCGTTGCAGGCGGAACCGACGAGGCGTCGGAATGCGCGGCGGGAGCCGACGACCCGAGCTGGGGAGGGAAGGCGGTCGAATTTCCGCGAATTCAGGGCGCGGACGCAGTCGGCGTCGTCGTCTCCGTCGGCGCCGGCGCCGACCCGGACCTTCTGCGCAAGCGCGTCATGGTCGATGCCTGGCTGCGCGACTGGGACGATCCGGAGAACAGGGACCGCGCAGGATATTTCGGATCGGAAGCCGACGGAGGCTTTGCCGAGTACGCCAAGGTCCACTGGCGCAACGCCGTCGCCGTGGAATGCGAACTAAGCGATGCCGAACTCGCTACGTTTTCCTGCAGCTATTCGACAGCCGAAGGCATGCTTGCGCGGGCCAATGTAACCTCCGACGACACCGTGCTTGTTCCCGGAGCGTCCGGAGGAGTCGGCGGCGCGCTGATCCAGCTGTCAAAACGACGCGGCGCCAGAGTCATCGCGCTGGCGTCCGAGTCCAAGCACGCCGACGTAGCCGAACTGGAACCCGACCTGATTCTGCCTCGCAGCCCCGGGAATCTGCGCGAGGCGCTAGGTTCCGAAAAAGTCACTGTGGCGGCGGACGTAGTGGGCGGTCCGATGTGGCACCAGATCATCGACGCATTGGAGCGGGGCGGACGCTACGCATGTTCGGGCGCAATCGCAGGGCCGATAGTTTCATTCGACCTGCGTTCATTATACTTGCGAGACCTGACCTTCTGCGGCTCGACCGTAATATCGCCGGAAGTATTTCCGAATGTGGTTCGATATATAGAGCGGAACGAGATACGTCCTCTAATCGGCGCAACCTACCCGCTTTCCGAATTGCCCGCGGCGCAATTGGCATTTCTAGAAAAGTCTCGAGCAGGCAACATTGTTGTAACTACTTGACACCGGTACTTATGAACGATTCCGAAACCTCCTCGCGCAAGGAATCAAAACAGCGGATTCGCGTAAAGATCGCGCGGCTTTCAATATATGCGGTCGTCGGATTCGCGCCGGTGTCCGGCAATTCCGCAGCTTGCCAGCCAAAAAATTGAATCAAGCGCTAGGGTAAAGGTCAATCTCCGAAACGGGATTACCGCTCATTCGTCGGCACACGGGGTCCGAGCGCGGGAATCGACAGAATCTTGTTTCGGACTCGAAGAATCGCGGCTGCGTTTGCCATCCGTTAATTTCCGGCAGGCTTTTCGCGCCGCATTAGCGACGCCATGGAAATTTCCGCCCAATTCCGTTGCGAATTAGAATCAGGCATGCCGCGCCGCGCGAAAAATAACCGCGAGCAAGCGCTTTTCAGCCGCGCGTTCGCGAACAGGCGGCGCCCGTTCTAGCCGAGCCGCCGGATTTTCGACGCCACCGGCTTCCGAGTCGCAGATTTCGAGACTCGGAGCGTGTTTCATTCGCGAATATTGGTGTTCCTTCCGGCGGCAATAGTGTAAATATCGCGGCGAACAGCATTTCGGCGAAGCCGATGGCGTCCGAGTACTGGCTATGAAGTACGAACTTGAAATCTGCATCTCCGCTCCGAGGCCCTCCGTGGCAAAACTGTTCATTGACCAAAGCAGGCTTGCCGAATGGCAGCCCTCGCTTCGCGACTTGAATTGGCTGCAGGGAAGCCCCGGCGAAGCCGGAGCAAAATGCGAACTCACGCACAAGATTGGCAAGAGAACCGTTGTCATGACCGAGACGGTGCGTGAATCGAACTTGCCCGCTAGAATTAGCTACGTTTACGAAGCCAAGGGCGTTTGGAATCCTGTCGACAACCACTTCGAAGAAATTTCGCCGGACGAAACCCGCTGGCGATTCAAGACTGAATTCCAATGCAAGGGCGTCATGAGAATAATGTCGCTACTAATGCCTGGCGCATTCAAAAAGGAATCGCGCAGGCATATGCAGGAATTCAAGGCTTTCGCCGAAAGGGAAGCCGCGAAGGAAGCGATCGTTCAAACTTGAATTTACGGTAACAGCTCGAAAGCTGCGATTCCAGCTCCGCAAAGGAACTCAAGGACTTATACGGCAGGATTGCCGGTCGTCCGGATCTAGCGACCGACCTAGCCGCGCTCTGCTCGGTTCCCGAAACAGAAACAGCCGCGAGCTGGCTGATAAAGCGCCACGTCGAACGCGGCTGCAGTCCGGGCAAGGAAGTATCAAAGAGTTTGCTGCGCGCGTTTCTGGGCATGAATGGCTGGCTCGCCAGACTGCATTTGCTTCAGATTTTCCAGCACATGGACTTGCCGCCTGAATTCAAGGAACCCGTTAGGAAACATGTATTGGAGCTTGCTCGCGATCGGAATAAATTCGTCCGGGCATGGTCCTACAGCGCCTTGCACTGCATCGCTTGCGCTTATCCTGAATACAAGCCGGAAACATCGCGGCTGATTCAGCTGGCCTCCGAAAAGGAAGCGCCGTCGGTCAAGGCGAGGCTCAGAAATCTGCCCGCCCTGTAAATTGCGGCGGGGAGTTTCCGCGCGCGGCTAGCGGAGCGATTTCGGCTCGTTTCGAATCCAGCACGTGGACAGGTGATCGTCGACAGCGCCGACGGCTTGCAGGAACGCATAAACTATCGTCGACCCCACGAACTTCATCCCTCGTCGGCGCAGATCCTTCGACAAGGAATCGCTTTCCGGAGATGTCGACGGCACTTGATCCCATGAGTCCCAATCGTTGAAAATCGTCTTTCCGCCGACGAACGCCCAGAGATATTCGTCGAATGAACCGAATTCATTTTGAATTTCAACAAATGCCGCGGCATTGGACCGCGCCGCGTATATCTTCAGGCGATTCCGTACGATTTTGGGATTGCGCCTGTTCAATTCCAGTTCGTCGTCGGGCATGGACGCGACCGCGCCGGGGTCGAACCCGTGAAACGCTTCTCTATAGCCCTCCCGCTTTCGAAGAATCGTTTCCCAGCTAAGTCCCGCCTGGGCGCCTTCGAGCAGCAGCATCTCGAATAGCTTGGTGTCGTCGTGAACCGGTTTTCCCCATTCAATATCGTGGTATTCGGCATAGAATTCCTTGCCGGGTTCGCTGCCGAAGCACCGGACCCTGCCGTCGCCGAATGTTTCCGATCGCATTCGCCGCCACTCCTTCCCGCAAGTTTCGCCCTTGCCGCCGCGATTCGGTCCGAATCGATGTCCGCCTTAAGCCGGCTACATCACGGCCCCGATTTGCCACGGCACGAATTCGTAGTCCCCGAGCCCCTGCTCTTCCGACTTGCTCTTCTCGCCCGAAGCCACGGAGATAATCTTTTCGTAAATCTCCCGTCCTTTGTCTTCGACCGTGCAGGCGCCGTCGAGGATTTCGCCTGCATTGACATCCATATCCGTTTCCATGCGTCCGTACATCTCCGAGTTGGTTGCAATCTTGATCGACGGGGACGGCTTGGAACCGAATGCGGAGCCTCGGCCCGTGGTAAAGGCGACCATGTTGCATCCGCCGGCGATTTGACCGGTAACCGATGCGGGATCGTAGCCCGGGCTGTCCATGAACACGAACCCGCGCTTGTCAACAATTTCGGCGTAGCGATAAACGCCGTTGAGAGGCGACGTTCCGCTCTTGGCCGCGGCGCCAAGCGATTTCTCCAGTATCGTCGTAAGGCCTCCGGCCTTGTTGCCCGGCGAAGGATTGTTGTTCATGCTGGCGCGATTGCGCATGACGTAGTCCTGCCACCAGTTGATCCTTTCAATGAGCCTTTCACCTATCTCGCGCGATGCCGCCCTTCGGGTGAGCAGATGCTCGGCGCCAAATATCTCCGGAGTTTCGGCAAGCACGCCGGTGCCGCCCTGGGCGACGAGAAGGTCGCAGGCGTGGCCAAGAGCAGGATTGGCGGTAACTCCGGACCAGGCATCGGAACCTCCGCACTGCAGCGCGACCGAGAGTTCCGAAGCCGAGCACACGGATCGCTTGAATTCGTTGGCGACCGGCAGCATCGCCTCCACTTTTCCGACGCCCGCGGCGACGGTCCGGGCGAGTCCGCATTTTTCCTGAATATTCATGGCCTGGAACAACGGCCCCTGCTTCAATCCGTAGGATTCGATCAGCCAGGAAATCTGATTGATTTCGCAGCCAAGGCCAACCATTAGAACGGCGGCGACATTGGGGTTTCGCGCATAGCCCCACATTACGCGCTGCAGAGCCTCGAATCCCTCTCCGTCATCCGCCATTCCGCACCCGGTGCCGTGCACGAACGCCGCGACGCCGTCCACATTTTCGAATTCGGCAAGTCGGCTTTCATCGAAATGGGAGGCAATCATGCGAGCCGCAGTGGACGAGCAATTCACCGAAGCGATTACGGCGACATAGTTTCGCGTGCCGACGCGACCGCTCGGGCGCTTGAACCCCAGGAATGTATCGCCGTCCGATTTTTCGACCGGCCTCAAATCCGTCGCAAACTGATAGTTGCGCTCTACGCTTCGAAATTCCAAATTCTGCGTATGCACGTGCGACCCCGCGCGAACATTCGCCGTCGCGTATCCGATGATTTGCGAGTACTTCCTCACCGGCTCGCCCCTTGCGATATCGCATCGAGCAATTTTGTGCCCGCGCGGAATATTTTCGATCGCACCGTTCCGCCCTGCTACCAGGCTCTTGGACGCAGTCGCAACGTTGTCGGCTGAATCAAGCAGTATCGTCTCGTCCATGGTCGGCTCCTATATCCTGTCCGCGGAATGCTAACACTACACGACGGGCCGATTGAAAAAAACCGCTTTCCTATCCCGGCCGCTTCTCGGATCGGCGGCGAATCCAAGCGACGCCTCGACGCAGCGGCATCGCCCCTCGCCGTCCCCTCGAGCGGACCCGGACCGCGGGCAGGCCCGGGGAAGGCCGCCGGAAGATTCAGGGGCGCGATTCCGCCGAACAGCCGCCGCTCCGGGCGAATTGGATGCCCGGTATCGAAAATTGCGAGCTAATGGAGTCTTGCCAGCGCTCGGCAGGCAATGATAGGAATGGGCAGTCGAATGAATTGTGGTGGCAGGCATGTCAAATTATCCAAACAGCTTTGATCGAGAAGGCCTGCTCGAATGCGCCCGCGGGGAGTTGTTCGGCCCGGGAAACCCGCAGCTGCCGGCCCCGCCGATGCTAATGTTTGACCGCATAACGGACATATCCAGCGACCGCGGGGCGAACGGGCACGGGCACGCGGTCGCCGAGCTTGATATTCACCCGGGGCTTTGGTTCTTCTCCTGCCATTTCCCGGGAGATCCGGTTATGCCCGGCTGCCTCGGACTCGATGCGCTTTGGCAACTGACGGGATTCAATCTAGGCTGGCGCGGCATGCCCGGAAAAGGTCGGGCGCTAGGCGTAATGGAAGTAAAATTCTCCGACATGGTTACACCGAATTCGAAGCTGGTTACGTATTGGGTCGACCTTACGCGTGTTATCGACCGGAAATTGAAACTCGGCATAGCCGACGGCAGGTTAATCGTTGACGGCAAGGTCATTTACGAGGCCGTCGGCATGAAGGTCGGTCTCTTTACGTCGTGATAAAGATAAGCTTTCAAAGGGGAGTTCTCGGATGCGCCGAGTAGCAATTACTGGGATCGGCATTGTTTCGCCTCTCGGTAACGACAAGCATGAAGTCGAAGAATCGCTTCGGAACGGTACTTCCGGAATCGTCTTTTCCGAAGAGTACGCCGAGCACGGATTTCGCTGCCAAGTTCACGGCGTGCCGAACATCGACGTCGCCGAGAGAATCGAAAGGCGGCGCTTGCGGTTCATGGGACCGGGCGCCGCCTATAATTTTATCGCCATGCAGCAGGCGATCGAGGATGCCGGCCTGGAGCCCCACGAGGTTTCCAGCGACCGCACGGGACTCGTAATGGGCTCCGGCGGGCCGTCCACATCCAATTTCTACACTGCGCATCAAATCGTGAAGGCGAAGAACAATCCGCGGCGAATGGGGCCGTATATGGTCACCCGCTGCATGTCGTCGACGAATTCCGCCTGCCTGGCAACGCCGTTCGGCATCAAGGGTGTCAATTACTCGATTACGTCCGCCTGCTCGACTTCGGCTCATTGCATCGGCAACGCCAGCGAGCAAATAAAATTCGGCATGCAGGATATCGTGTTCGCGGGAGGCGGCGAGGAAGTCGACTGGACTCTATCGTGCCTTTTCGACGCCATGGGCGCGATGAGTTCGCGGTTTAACGACGCTCCGCGCACCGCATCCCGGCCGTTCGACGAGAATCGGGACGGATTCGTAATTGCCGGCGGCGGCGGCGTCCTGGTTCTTGAAGAACTCGAGCGCGCCCAGGCGCGCGGCGCAGAAATTTACGCCGAGATTACCGGCTACGCCGCGACATCCGACGGTTTCGACATGGTCGCGCCGTCGGGCGAGGGCGGAGAGCGTTCAATGCGCCTTGCCACCGCCCGACTAGGCGACCGAAAAGTCGACTACATTAACGCGCACGGCACGTCGACTCCCGCCGGCGACGTCGTCGAAGTCGAAGCGGTCAGGAAAGTGTTCGGAGAAGACGACTCTCCGCCAATAAGCTCGACGAAGTCGCTGTCGGGGCATTCGCTCGGGGCCGCGGGGGTGCACGAATCCATCTATTCGCTAATCATGCTGAAAGGAGGCTTTATCGCGGCGTCCGCAAACGTGGAGAAGCTCGACTCCAATATCGGCTGCGATGAAATAGTCACCGAGACGCGAGAGAACGTCGAACTCGACACCGTGCTTTCGAACAGCTTCGGATTCGGCGGCACCAATGCAACCCTGGTTTTCAGCAAGCTTCGGAACTAATCGGAATGAGCAACTTGCTGCACAAGAAGCGCGGGCTTGTTCTGGGCGTGGCCAATGAGCGTTCCATCGCCTGGGGAATAGCGAGAGCGATGCAAGCCGAAGGCGCGGAATTGGCGCTGACCTATCAAGGCGAAGCCATGGGGCGGCGCGTCAGGCCGCTGGCGGCGTCGATTCGCTCGGAGATCGTGCTCCCGGCCGACGTTACGGACGACATATCGCTCGATAAAGTATTTGCCGAACTCACCGCGAAGTGGGGAAGCCTGGATATTCTCGTCCATGCGATCGCCTTTTCGGACAAGAACGAGCTTTCAGGACGATTCATAAACACGACGAAAGACAATTTCCAGAATTCTCTGGCGATTTCCTGCTACTCGCTGATCGACCTTTCCCGGAGGGCCAAGCCCTTGATGAACAACGGCGGAACCATCCTGACGCTGACGTTTCAGGGATCGAACCGCGTAACGCCCTACTACAATGTCATGGGCGTTGCGAAAGCGGCTCTGGAATCCACGGTGCGATATTTGGCAAACGACCTCGGCCGCGACGGCATTCGCGTCAATGCCATCAGCCCCGGGCCGATGAAAACTCTGGCGGGCGCGGCAATCGCGGGAGCTCGCAGCACGTTTCGTTTTACCGAGGCCAATGCTCCGCTGGGTTCGAATCCAACTCTCGAGGCTATCGGAGGCACTGCCGTCTATCTGGCGTCAGACTACGGCAGGTGCACGACTGGAGAAATCATAGCGGTCGACGGAGGCTTCCATGTCCTCGGAATGCCACAGGCGGAGAACATTTAGCGCAAGCAGCGGGGAATTCGCGGACTATTCGAATAATTTACGTAGCGGAAAGACAGCAATGGGCGATTTCAGGAATTTCCAATGAACCGTAACAGGGAAATCAAGACCAATGACGACGGGCTGGACTTGAAGTCAATAATCTCCAATGCCGAGAATCTCGAAGAATACGACGACATTGAAGAACCGCATCTGTATTTTCAGAAAGAATTGCTTCGAATCAGCAGGCTAATCGAAGAGAGTCCTGAAGACGCTTCATTATATCGCAGACGCGCCGTCTTCTACGATGCAAAAGGCGAACTTGAACTCGCCATCGAAGACTATTCCATGGCTATCGAAATCGAACCCGACGATGCGGATACGCTGTTCTGCCGGTCGATGCTGTCTTGGAGCAGCGGCGACCTGGATTTTGCCATGCTCGACATCAACGAAGCAATCCAAATCGATCCCGACGCAACCGATTTCTATTTCAAAAGAGCTGAATACTTGGCCATGAACGGGAGCTATTCCGATGCTCTTTCCGACCTGGATAAAGCTATCGAATTAGACTACCACGACATCGACTTCCATTTATTCCGCCATATCCTAAGAAAGAGGGACGGACTTGTCGACGATCCTATCGAGGCTGTTAAGTCCTTTGAGAGCGCAGAACCCGGATGCAGGCAGTATTGGTCTACACTCGCCAAGGAGCATACTATGCTCGGACAACGAGCGGAAGCTCTGGAGGCAATTGAGAATCTGAAAAATGATTCCAGTTCAGACTACAGATTTCATATCATCCGCTCGAAAATCCTAAGGCATTTCGGGGATTACGAAAACGCCCTGAAAGAATTGGAAGAATCGGAAGGGCTGCTATCTCAGCAAGACGAAAATTTACGCGATTACGAATTGTACTTGATTAGACTTAACAAAGGCCTGACTCTTTTAAATGCAGGTTACGTCAAGGAAGCGAAATCCACGTTTGCCGACGCGACTTATATCGTGCCGTATAACAACCTTGCGTGGAGTTATTTAGGATGGGCGAATATCGAGTCCGGAAAACCCTCCGATGCCGTGAGCGACTTTAGCGGGTCGATGGAAGAATACGACCTTTTCGAAAATGCCCCGCCGTATTTCTTTTTTTTATTCGGAATCGCGCTCGGGATGTCAAAAAGTTTTGAACCCGCGGCCGTGCTCCTAAACCTAACCTATCTAGCGCTGAAAGCGTCGATTTCGGAATTTACCATGGGAGAGTGGATGGAATTCGAGCAATCGGCAATTATTCGCGACCCCTCGCTTGCCGAAAAGGCAATCGCGATTGCTTCGAAGTGCGGCGACGGCGTGCTCGTGCGCTCTATTGAAGCGTATCGCGACAACGGAAGCTTGCCGTTTTATAACAAAACGTCCGACCTTAATTTCGATTCGAGAAATGTCCTTGACCCGCGCATACGTAGAGGCTCGGCTTCGTCGCGGCAGCTAGAGCAACTCCGCATGCCGTCGACGCGCGGACCTCATGCCGAGCATTCGGCTTGATCGGAGTGCGCCGTTCGGCGCGCCTTCAACTCGGATTGCAGCCTTTGCCGGGCCGGCGCTTCAATCGATCTCGCCAAGGCGCGCCCGAATTTTCAGCAATGCCCGCTTCCGGTTGAAAGCCTCGCCCGCTCGCGATAACGGATTGCTTCGCGGATTTTGAAACCCGCCGGACAATGGGAGCGAGCGGAATGCCGACAAAAATATGCGTGTTCGACGCCTACGGCACTTTGTTCGACGTGAACGCAGCCGCTCGCGGAGCCGCTCGAGAACCCGGCATGGGCGCAATTTCGAATTCCTGGGAATCCGTAGCGCGCCAATGGAGAACAAAGCAGCTGCAATATTCCTGGATTCGAACGATTCTCGGCGAGCACGAGGATTTCTGGAAAATTACGCGCGACAGCCTGGATTGGGCGCTGGAGAATAACGGGCTCGGCGGCAATTCGAAGCTTCGCGACAGGCTCCTTGCGCTATACCGGGAGCTAGCGGCATTTCCAGAAGTGCCGAATGTGCTTTCGCGCTTGCGGGAGTCCGGTAAAACGACCGCTATCCTGTCGAACGGCTCTCCGGAAATGCTGAACGGCGCGGTGCGCGCCGCCGGCATCGATCCGCTTCTGGATGCCGTCTTGAGCGTTGAAAGCGTAGGCGCGTTCAAGCCCCACAAGTCGGTCTACGACATGGTAGGCCGAAAGTTTGACTGCGGCCCCGAAGACGTGCTTTTCGCATCTTCGAACGGATGGGACGCGGCATCGGCCTCGCATTACGGCTTCCGAGCCGTTTGGGTCAATCGACTGGGCGAACCGGTCGACGCCCTTCCTCGAAAGCCGAACAGAATAGTTTCGGATCTCGAGGAGATCCCCTTGATCGCCGGCTGCTCTTGAAGCAGGCGGCTCGGCAACATCCGAAAATGAGGAGCCGCTAGGCATCCACTCTGAGGAATTCGTTCGCCGGGTCGTAGGGACTATCCGCCACGACCACCGCGTCGAAAAGCCGATCAAACATTTTTACTTTCAGCTTCCGCCCCTCGACCGCCAGTTCAGGCCAAACATACGCCATCCCGATGGACTTCCCGAAATGCACGGAATACCCGCCTGAAGTCAGCCTTCCGACAAGTTCGCCTTCGCTAAAAAGAGCTTCTCGTCCCCAGGGATCGGCGAATTCGGGACCATCGACCAGCAGCGTTACGCAGCGCGACCGAATTTCGGCGCCGAGCATGGAATCCTTCCCGTGGAAGTCCTTGCTGCAATCGACGAACCGATCCAGCCCGCCTTCAAGCGGAGTCGCATCGCGGCCGAGTTCCGTTCCGAACGCGCGATAGCTTTTTTCCTGCCTGAGCCAGTTTTGCGACCGGGCCCCGAAAAATCCAAGGCCCTCGTCTTTCCCGGCAGATTCAAGGAGGTCGAACAGGTAGTTCTGCATTTCGATCGGATGATGAAGCTCCCAGCCGAGGGATCCGGTGTAGGACACCCGCAGCGCGCGGACGGGGCACATGCCCAGTTCCAAATCTCGCGCGCCCATCCAGGGGAAATTCCTGTTGGAAAGAGCCGATTCGGATTCAGAGGGGCCGACTATCTTGTTCAGAACATTTCTCGTATTCGGACCCGCGATCGCGAAAACGCCCCATTGGGTAGTGACATCGCGGATGTCGACTCTGCCGAATTCGCCCGCTTTCTCTTCGGCGGCCTTGCGCAAGCTGTCGCCGTCGTAGGCCGCCCATGCGCCCGCGGAAATCAGGTAGTATTCATCCTCGTCGAGCCGCGCGATTGTAAATTCCGATCGCGTCGTGCCGGCGGATGTCAGCGCGTAGGTGAGATTGACGCGGCCGACTCGTGGCAGCTTGTTGCACGTGTACCAGTCGAGAAAGCGCGTTGCGCCGACGCCTGCGACATGGTGCTTTGCAAAAGCGGTGGCATCGTAGAGCGCGACGCGGTTTCTTACGGCTTCCGCCTCCTCGACCGCGTAGCGCCACCATCCCCCTCGCCGGAACGACCGGGATCCGATGTCGCTGAATCCCTCCTTGGCGAAATAGTTCGGCCGTTCCCAGCCATTGACTTGGCCGAACTGGGCGCCGCGAGCCTTGAGCCGGTCGTAGCACGGCGCTGTTCTAAGGGGCCGGCATGCCTCTCGCTCTTCGTCGGGATGGTGCAGTACAAAGACGTGCTCGTAGCATTCCTCGTTTTTTCTGCAGGCGTATTCGCTGGTCATCCAGCTGCCGTATCTCTTGGGGTCGAGGGAGGCCAGGTCGATTTCCGCCTCGCCCTCGACCATGTTCTGCGCCAGATAGTATCCGATGCCGCCCGCCGCCGTGATCCCGAACGAGAATCCCTCGGCAAGCCACATGTTTCGAAGACCCGGCGCCGGGCCCACGAGCGGATTGCCGTCGGGAGTATAGCAGATCGGGCCGTTGAAGTCGTCCTTGAGCCCGAGTTCCTCGGTTGAGGGAATGCGATGGATCATCGACAAATATTCGTTCTCGATCCGATCGATGTCGAGTTCGAACAGGTCGGATCGAAACGAATCCGGGACCCCTCGGGCGAATCTGGCCGGCGCGCCCTTCTCATAGGGGCCTAGAATCCAGCCGCCCCTTTCCTCGCGAACGTACCATTTGGCATCGGCGTCCCTGAGAACCGGGTGCTCGGCGTTTTCGCTTCTCCACGCCGTCAGGGCGGGATCCTGCTCGGTGACGATATATTGATGCTCAACCGGCACGGCCGGAATCTTGATGCCGAGAAGCCCGGCCGTGCGCTGAGCGTGGTTTCCGGTTGCGCAGATGACGTGCTCGGCGCGAATTTCGAAGGTTTCGCCGCTTTCGACCAGTCTGCCGCCCTTCTCGGTCATTGCCGAGCCTCCGACAACCCATTCCGAGTTGGTCCATTCGAAGGAATTGACCTGGGACATCCTGTAGATTCGGACCCCGCGCCGCCGCGCGCCCTTGGCCATCGCCTGCGTTATATCCGCCGGGTTGATGTAGCCGTCCGTCGGGTGGTAGATCGCGCCAAGCAGATCCTCCGTGCGAACGAGCGGGTAGCGATTTTTGATTTCGCGGCCGCTCAGCCATTCGTAGGGAATGCCGACCGTTTCCGCCGTCGAGGCGTATAGCATGTATTCGTCCATTCGCTCGCGCGTCTGCGCCATGCGAAGGTTGCCCACGACGCGAAATCCCGTATCCATCCCGGTTTCCTCGGCGAGTTCCTTGTAGAACCTTACGGAATAGTCGTGGATGTGGCTGGTTGCGTAGCTCATGTTGAACAAGGGCAGAAGCCCGGCCGCGTGCCAGGTCGAGCCCGACGTAAGCTCGTCTCTTTCAAGCAGCACGACCTCGGACCACCCCGCGCGGGCCAGATGATAGGCGATCGACACGCCGACGGCGCCCCCGCCGACCACCAGCGCTCTAGCGTATTTCTTCATGTCGTCGCCCCCGGTAGTTTCAACGGCTCAGAATAAGCGATGACTCGGAGCCAACTGCACGTTTATCGACATTGCTAGCATGGTCTGCGACATAATTCCTTCGCATCGCCGCCGAGTTTTGCGCCTATCGAAATCTAGCGCGAATTCCCCTCCCGAAAAATATTTTTTCGATTTATTCCCGAGCGAAAAAAGCATTGGAAATCCTTACGGGTTCAAAGTCTCCTTCGATGCCGGAAGCGATCGCGCATCCGAAACTTGACGGCCCGGGTTCGAGCGGCTTCAATGCGAAGAGCTTGGCTCCAACCGGCTTGAGCGGCCCGATTCTCGCGCCAACGGACGGCAAGAGAGGGGCGATTTCGCCGATTCGCGGAATTCAGTCTAGAATCTCGTCCGGATCGATGCCCCAAAGGCAGGATTTCATCATCCAGCCGTCGAAGTCTCCGACGGATACCAGGCACCAGCTGGCTGTGCACTTTCCGAGATCGCCGACGACGCCTTGTTCCGCTTTAGCCTTTGTCCAGGAATCCGATTCTGGCGCCATGCGCATTGGCGCATGGTTTTCCATGACTATGACTTTGCGTATGCCCGTGAGGAGGTTCTTGTGTATCCAGCCGACGGTTCCATCCCAGGACTGAACGCGCCTCCAATGCTCGTATTCATCGATAATCTTTAGCGGCACGCCTCTAACGACATAGGTCCGCAGCACTCGATAGGTCACGCTGGGCCCTACGCGAATATTGGCTTCTTTCGCCTTCATCGAAACATAGCGAGGCATTGGAAAGTTCGTGACCGGGCCTACGCTTCTCTCGGTTTCGCTCCCGGACCGGGCTTCGGCGTTCACAGGGCAGTCTTCAGCCTGCGCCTTTGAATGAATCGACGCCGAAGCGAACAGCGCCGTCGAGAGTACAACGATTGCCAGATAATTCGTCTTTTTCGCTCGCCGCATTGCAAACCACCTCCGATTACAAATAAATTCAACTTCAAACGGGTTGCAAGCCGGATGCGCATCTTTGCGCAAGAATTGCGGGGGACGGGAGCAAGGGCATGCTAAAGCCAAAGCTAAGAGTAATCGTTACGCGGAAGCTGCCGGACGATGTCGAATCGCGCATGAAGGAGTTGTTCGACGTCGACCTCAACCAATCGGATGCTCCCATGGACCGCGCATCGCTTGCGGACGCGATGAAGGATTGCGATGTTCTCGTCCCTACGATTACGGACACGATCGGGCAAGCCTTGCTCGCGCGCGCCGGCGACAGGCTCAAGCTGATCGCGAATTTCGGCGCGGGCGTCGACCATATAGATCTGAACACGGCTCGCCAGAGAGGGATACTAGTATCGAACACGCCCGGCGTGCTGACCGAAGATACGGCCGATATGACGCTGTGCCTCATTCTCGCCGTTACCCGGAGGCTGAAGGAAGGCCTAAGGCTGATGGAATCCGGGGAATGGGAAGGATGGTCTCCAACCGCGCTCATGGGAGGACGCGTAGGCGGCAAGCGCCTCGGAATTCTGGGCATGGGAAGAATCGGATCGGCAGTGGCGCGTCGAGCCAAAGCCTTCGGAATGCAGATTCACTACCACAATCGCAAGCGCGTCCATCTGGACCGAGAGGCGGAACTCAACGCGACATACTGGGAAAGTCTCGACCAGATGGTTAGCCGCATGGATATCATTTCAGTGAATTGCCCTTATACGCCTTCGACTTTCCATCTTATCAATTCGCGGCGCCTGGCGCTTATGAAGCCGGAGGCCATCATTGTGAACACGTCGCGAGGCGAGGTAATCGATCAGAATGCGCTTACGCGAACCCTGAGATCGGGCGGCATCGCGGGAGCCGGGCTCGATGTTTTCGAGCGCGGCCACGACATCAACCCCAGGCTCGGCGAATTGGACAATGTCGTGCTATTGCCCCACATGTGCTCCGCCACCCACGAGGGAAGGATCGAGATGGGCGAGAAAGTCATAATCAACATCAAGACGTTCGCCGACGGCCATCGGCCTCCCGATCTTTTCGTTCCGGGCATGGCGTGATCCGGAATTTCCGCAGCCGCCGGTCAGGAAGCCGATTCAACCTTTCCGCAAACCGGGCATTCGGGATTTCTCGCAACCGATAGCACTCTGCTCTCGCACCAAAGCGCGTCGTAAATTAAAATTCGTCCCAGAAGGCACTCCCCGGCCCCGGTAATCAGCTTCATCGCTTCCATTGCCATCAAAGCCCCGACGACCCCCGGCAGCGCGCCTGCGACTCCCGCTTCGGCGCAAGTCGGAGCCAAGCCTTCAGCCGGGCGATTCGGAAACACGCAGCAATAGCATGGCGCGTTTCGGGACGGATCGAATACGGAGACCTGCCCCTCCCACTGGCCAATCGCTCCCGAAACCAGCGGCACGCCCGCGTCCACGCATGCCCTATTGACCAGATAGCGCGTGCTGAAATTATCGGAACCGTCCAGCGCGATATCGTACCCGTCCAGTATCTCGGCTGCATTGCCCTCCGCGAATCGCACATTGTGAGTCTTGACCTTGACGAACGGATTGAGCTTGCCGACCGTTTTTTCCGCACTCGCGGTTTTCGAAGTTCCCTGCCTTCGGCTATGGTGAATTATCTGCCGCTGCAGGTGCGCCAGGGACACCTCATCGTCGTCGACGATTCCCAGCGCGCCGATTCCGCCGGCGGCTAGATAGAGCAAGGCGGGGCTTCCCAAGCCTCCGGCGCCGATGACAAGCGCGCTGGCCTCCTTCAGTTTTCGCTGACCCGATCCGCCGATTTCGCGAAGTGAAATATGCCTGGCGTAGCGTTCGAGCTCCGCCGGGAGGAAGATTCCTGAATTGGCTGTCAAAACCGTATTCCTCCTAGCTGCCAGCGTCCGCAATCTCCGTAAGATCAGCAAGTAGCATAAAACCAGAAGAATTGCGCCAATCGATACCGCCCAGGTCGCCGCGGGCATTGGCTCGCCGTCGAATTCCTGGCACCAAGCCGCGCCCGGTAGGAATGAAAACGACGCGCAGGCGGCGATTGACCAGGCAAGCCGAGAGTCCGCCGCCGATCCAAAGACTCTGAAAAACGCCATTTGCCGGATAATGGTCCGCCTCAATTGCTCCCGGTAGAGCCGAACCCGCCTTCGCCTCGGCTCGATTGCGCCAATTCTTGCACATCGGCGAACGCGAAATCCAGGACTTGCGCGAAGATTAGCTGAGCGATGCGGTCACCGTGCCGAATCGTATAGGGCTTTTGTCCAAGATTTGCGATCAATATGCCGACCGGTCCGCGGTAGTCGCTGTCGATAGTGCCCGGAGCGTTCAAAACGGTTATTCCGTGCCTATGCGCAAGGCCGGAACGCGGCCTGACTTGCAATTCAAAACCGGCGGGAATCTCGACCCTGAATCCTGCCGGAACCAGAACGCGCTCCATGGGAAGGACAACTTGACCGGCGGAACGGCATATTGGCCGCAAATTGGCGTAAACGTCGGCTCCCGCGGAACCGGGAGTCGCAAAGCGCGGCAGCGGCACATTCGCGTCGGCCTCGGGATCTCTAAGAATTCGAACGATTTGTTTCATGAACGTGCGCTAAGATTGGCGGTGATCGACCCAGAGAATGCGTTCTCGCCGACTGGATCATGCCAACAGTCCCTCGGCGCTGCGCTTCGATTATTCGGCCAACCCATTCCGACATGATCCAAGGAAATTCTATCGACGTTCAATTCCCTTTCGCAATTCGGAATGCAATGGCTCATTGACGACTTCCAAGGATTAATTCCTTCGTCGAGGCCGTCGAGCAGCCTTTATTTTGAGCGGCCGGGGATGCGAGTCCAAATCCCGGGGCCGAAATGCTTTAGCCGCCCTCCGGGAAACTCCCGGAGCAGCTTGCCAATCGGGGCCGCTCCCGAAACAACGCGGCCGACTCTCGAAACCAAAATCGGTTTCTTCGCATTCGGAGAGAGTCATCTCAAATCGCTTGAATGCCGATAGCCTGTCCGAATTCTTGCGAAAACGGAGTCTTCATGCTCGCGCCGCCCGGCAAACTGAATTCGCGTTTGTTTCCGCAATTAGGAACCTAGCAGCAGAATTTTTTATCGAACCGCTCGAAACGACTCGAATCAACTTTCATACAGATGCCGCGATGGCGATTCGACGCTGCAAGCTGAACATCCGAATCCCGGGCTCGTTGCTAAGGCGAGCGGCGGCGGCCTGATCGCGAAATTCGATCCGCGCCCGCTCCGACGGGTTGAAAAAAGGCGGGCGAAAGGCTTGGAAAGCCGGTTCGAAATTTGTCGGCCGGCCCTGAATTCCTTCGCCTCGGCACTCCCTTTCCAGGTGACGGCGCTGTCAATGATCGCCAAATTGCGCGGCGATTCTCATTGCTAGCCTTTCGGCTACGTCTCTCTTGCTCATTTCAGGCCACGTCTCGGTCCCGCGTTCCGAAATTAGCGTAATCTCATTCCGGCAGCCGCCCATAACGCCGGTTCCAGGGCTTACATCATTCGCCAATATCCAGTCGCAGCCCTTCCGCTTCCGCTTTTTGACCGCATTGTCTATCAGATCGCCGGTTTCGGCGGCGAACCCGACAACCAGCCGGGGCCTGTCGGCCTGCAACTGCGCAACCTCGGCCAAAATGTCTGGATTCTCGGCAAATTCCAAGCGAGGACCGGTCCCGCCGTCTTTTTTGATTTTCGATGCGCTGGGATTTCGAACTCGCCAGTCGGCGACCGCCGCCGCGAAAACCGCCACTTCGGCAGGAAGCGCATGGAAGACGGCATCGCGCATCTCCAGAGCCGTTTCAACCTGAATGGTCCTAACTCCGTTCGGCGTTTCCGCAGCCGCCGGCCCGGTTACGAATGAAACGTCGGCTCCCTGCGCGGCAAGCGCCTCGGCGATCGCGGCGCCCTGCCTTCCCGACGAGCGATTTGCCAAGTAGCGGATAGGATCTATGGGCTCCCGGGTCGTCCCGGAAGTCACAACCGCATGCACGCCGGCTAGCGGCCCGGATTCAAAAAATTGCAGAATCGCGGCAAGGATTTCCGCGGGCTCGGACATGCGTCCGGGGCCGAATTCGCCGCAAGCCATTTCGCCGTCGACAGGACCGACGAATCGGATGCCGTCTTCCTTCAATGTCGCAAAATTTCTACGCGTCGACGCATGCTCCCACATTCGAACGTTCATGGCCGGCGCAAGAAGTACGGGCTTGTCGGTTGCCAGCAGCACGGTTGAAGCCAAATCGTCCGCATGGCCCCCTGCGATTTTCGCCATGATATCCGCCGTTGCGGGGGCCACGACGATGAGGTCCGCGGACCTCGACAGCTCTATATGTCCGAACTTGGCTTCTTCTCCCAGCTCGAAAAGCGAACTTCGGGCTTCGCTTCCGGCCAATACCGAAACCGAAAGCGGCGTAACGAATTCCTTCGCGGCATTCGTCATGACCGCGGTCACTGAAATGCCGGATTCACGAAGCCTTCGGATAAGCTCAAGACATTTGTAGGCGGCAATGCCGCCGCCGACGATTAGAAGGACTTTCCTGCCTTTTTTCAACGAATCCTCCGGGGATGCTGCATGAACTATCGTCCGGGCACTTGTTCCATAGTTGGAAAGCATAAGCAATTTTCGGTGATCGGAATGAATTCGGCAACAAAATATAAAAGTTCCTGAGCGGCCGAGCAGTCGACGCCCGGAATTTGCCGCTCTCCGATTCCCTTGCCTGCCGTCTTGCGAAGGAAAATCAAGAATTGCCTCGCCGTCCTTCCGCCGCCGGCCGACCCGAGGCGAACCGGGCTGGATTCACGCCGCGGGAAACAAGCGGAGGATCAATCGCCGGCTTCGGGAAGCCGCCGCGATGCCGCCCGTCGAAATTCTTCGTCCGCCCGGAAACCCGAAAGTCGCCGCCCGGGACGCGGCAATCGCTTTGAAGATCGGCAAAAATGGGCAGCTCGGTTCGAATGAACCGCGTTCATTCAAACAGTTGCAGACTCGCACGGCATGCCAGCGCAAAGGATATGCCCGTCGGGGTCGCGCAGGTAAATTTCGCGCATATCGTACCACTGCTGAAACGGCCCCTTGACGATTTCGCTCGATTCGGCGCGCGCCTTGGCATCTTCAGGATCAATACCCCGGAAGTAGACCGTCCCGCCGGGAGTCGGTCGCGTCCCTTCGAAAAGCGGCAATTCGCCGGCTAGGCTCTCGACGGTTTGCAGCATTAGATTCTGTTCGTCTCTCGCAAGCATCGCGAATGCGCCCTGCGCAAAATCGTCAACGACTCCGCGTTCCTTTCCGATGACGAAAACAACTTCGAAGCCAAGGACTCTGCGATAAAACTCGATTGATCTGTCGAGCCGGGCTACGGCCAGATTCGGGATAATTTTTTCTAGCATGGGCCGCGGATAGGAGATTTCCCGCCGTTGTGCAACCGAACCGACCAATGCTCGGCGATTCGCAGGCTATTTGCCAATGGCCGGTCCAGTCGGCGGATTCCGTTCGGAAATTTCTTCCCGCCCGAATTCGCGCCGGCGCCGAATGGCTCGCCGGCAGGCATTTTTGCGAGTTCAACTTCGTGGTATGCTCCGTCGCAAAGGCGGAATTTGAGCTCAAGAATGTTTCCGAAACTTGCTCTCGTTGTCGGAGGGGCGGCCTCGGGCAAATCCCGATGGGCCGAGAATCTTCTTCTTCGCACCAAACTGCAATTGGTTTACATCGCAACCGCGGAAGCCCGCGATGAAGAGATGCAACGGAAAATCTCCGCTCATTCCGCCCGCCGGGGCGCGAGATGGCGAACAGTTGAAGCGCCGATCGATATTGGGCGGGCGATCGCGGGTAGCAGCTACGGCGAAGCAATGCTTCTTGACTGCGCTACCATGTGGCTCTCGAACCGCATGGAATCTGAATCCGACAGCGAAATTCTGATAGGCGACTTCATTGGCGCCGTTTCCTCGGCTTCCTGCCCGATCGTGGTTGTCAGCAATGAAGTCGGCTCCGGCGTCGTGCCCGCGAACAGGCTCGCTCGCAAGTTTCTCGCGGCGCAAGGCGAACTAAACCAGGCGATCGCCGAAAAGTCGGATCTCGTCGTCGCGGTGCAGTGCGGTCTGCCCTGCGTTCTAAAGGGCGCGCTTCCTTCGTGAATGGAGAAAAGTTCTGGTGGTGGGTCCGGCATGCGCCGACGCGTTCGCGAAAGCTCGCGGGCTGGACGGACATTCCCGCGGATTTATCCGACGCCGATTCTTTGGACAGGTTGAATTCCGCGCTTCCCGGAAACGCGGTCGTTGTTTCATCGGATCTTCTTCGCGCCTCGAAAACCGCCGATGCGATATCGACGGAAAGGCGCCGCGCGCCGAACGACGCGCGTCTGAGGGAAATTAATTTCGGCGATTGGGAACTCAAAGATTTCCGCGAAATCGCCGACGAATACCCGGAAATCTCGGAGAAGTTCTGGACGGACCCGTCGTCCGCGACGCCGCCCGGCGGGGAGAGATGGGATAGCGTTCTGGAAAGAGTAAATTCATTCGTTCACGAATTCAGCCGCGCGCAAAGCGTCGGCGACATCATCGCTGTCTCGCACTTCGGCGCCATACTTACGCAAATCCAGCTCGCGACAGGACAATCCAGCTCGCAAGTTCTCGGCCATGAAGTCGGCCATCTTTCGATAACGAAGATTCGAATTTCAAACGGCGGCCGCAGCCTGCTTCCGCCTTCATGATCGGCGGAGCGCCATCAAGTCTTTTCGGCGATCCTCCTTTCGATAACATCCCAAATCAATGCAGCCGAATTGACATTGTCGAACCTTTCAAGTTCCACGATCCCGGTCGGCGATGTCAGATTGATTTCCGTCAGATACCCTCCGATTACATCGATCCCCGCGAAAATTTGGCCGTTTCGTCGCAGCAGCGGCCCGATTTCTTCGCAAATCTCGATATCTCTTTCCGTTAGCTCGATCCGCTCCGCCGTACCGCCGATATGGAGATTCGAACGCGTTTCGCCGGGCGGCGGCACGCGATTGATCGCGCCGACGGCCTCCCCGTCCACCAGGATGACGCGCTTGTCGCCGTACTGAACGTCCGGGAGGAATTTTTGGACGATTACCGGTTCCTTGCTCGCTTCGAAAAACATCTCGCAAAGCGAGTTGAAGTTGCAATCATCCTTTGAAATCCTGAATATCCCCGCGCCGCCGTTTCCGTAAAGCGGCTTGAGGACGATATCCTCGTGCTCGCCGCGAAACGCGTCGAGAACCGATTTGTCTCGAGCTATCGCCGTGGGCGGGGACAAGTGCGGAAAGCTGAGCACCAGCAACTTTTCGGGATAATTCCGTACCCAGAAGGGATCGTTGACGACAAGCGTTTCGGGATGCACGAGTTCAAGCAGATGCGTAGTCGTTATGTACGACATGTCGAATGGCGGATCCTGCCGAAGCCAGACGACGTCGGCCGAGGCAAGCCGGAGCTCCGATTCGTCGCCGAGCAAAAAGTGATCGCCAATTCTGCTTCTCACCGAAAGCGGGCGAGAGCGGGCAATAACCGTTCCATCGCGTATGGCAAGTTTCTCGGGCGTGTAGTACCAGAGCTCGTGGCCGCGAGACTGCGCTTCAAGCAAGATCCTGAACGTACCATCCGTCTTGATATCAACGGCTTCTATCGGGTCCATTTGGACGGCTACCTTAAGCGGCATGCTTGGTCGGCTCCTATGATGAAATCGGTAACTTTCTGGCGCCGATGAGCGTCGTCCGCAACAAAATTCGAGTCGCCGGCGGCCTGCGCGCGCGAATAACAACGGAACACGGCCATGATCGGCGACGATTTTAGCGAAATTCGAGAAGCGGTGGCGGGGCTTTGCTCGAAGTATCCGGAAGGCTATTGGCGGGAACTCGAAGCAAATTGCCGATATCCCAGCGAATTCATCGCCGAATTAACCGCCGCCGGGTTTCTAGCGTGTCTAATTCCGGAACGCTGGGGCGGTTCTGGCCTCGGCGTGCGCGAGGCATGCGCGATTCTCGAGGAGATTTGCCGCAGCGGCGCCCATGCCGGCGCCTGCCACGCGCAAATGTACGTAATGGGAAGCCTGCTTCGACATGGAAGCGAACAACAGAAAGACGCCTGGCTGCCCGGAATCGCGAAGGGCGATATCCGGCTCCAGAGTTTCGCAATCACCGAGCCGGATACCGGATCGGATACGACGAGGCTGAAAACCGCGGCAAGAAAGAGGAACGGGCACTACCTTGTTTCCGGCCAGAAAGTCTGGACCAGCAGAGTACGGCATTCCGACCTCATGCTCCTGCTCGCGAGAACGTCTCCCTACGAAGACGGCCCGGGCCGAACATTCGGCCTTTCGGCGTTTCTGGTTGAATTGGCCGATGCCGAAAAAAAGGGCCTCTCGATTCGCGACATCGACGCGACGATCAACCACCACGCGTGCGAATTGTTTTTCGACGAATTCCCCGTGCCCGCGGAAAATCTGATCGGCGAGGAGGGCAAGGGATTCCGGGTCGTACTCGACAGCATGAACGCCGAACGCATCCTAATCGCGGCGGAGTGCATCGGCGACGCCCGGTATTTCATCGAAAAGGCGTCGAAATACGCAAGAGAGCGGCACGTGTTCGGCAAGCCGATAGGCGCCAACCAGGGCGTTCAGTTCCCGATCGCGAGATCTTTCGCGGACGCGAGCGCAGCCGCTCTCATGGTCGAGAGAGCGGCATCTCTCTTCGATGCGGGAGAGCGATGCGGGGCCGAAGCCAACATGGCCAAGCTGCTTGCGTCGGAAGCGAGCTGGCGCGCCGGAGATGCCGCGATGCAGACATTCGGAGGCTTCGCCTTTTCAAAGGACTTCAATATCGAACGGAAATTCAGGGAGACGCGACTGTATCGGACCGCCCCGGTGTCAACCAATTTGATCCTGAGCTACCTGGCCGAAAGGGAGCTGAATCTTCCAAGAAGCTATTGATTTCGGAATGTCCGAATCCTCGCTACAAATCGGGTCGGCCGCCGTTTCAAAGCGTCGCGACCTGTCCCGCGCCGGAAACGGCTTTTTCGCTGCGCGACCTCGGCATCGGCATTCGGAACGCAAGCGAACGATGCAAGCCGGCGCGGAGATATTGGATCTCGGCACTCCCGTCGATACCGGCGCGCGATGATCAGGTTCTCGATTGCCTGCGCTTAAGTTCGAGCGCAATGCCATAGGCGGCGCTTCGAGCCACGCCGAGCGAGTCCGAGGCGAACGCAGCCGCGTCCCTTAGCGACATTTCCTCCATCGCCTCGGCGATGCGTTCCCGAACCTCGTCGTCGGATACGGTTCTTTCCGGCGCTCCGCCGATTACGATCGTAAATTCCCCGATAGGCTCTACTTCGCTGAAGTGCGCTAGTATCTCGTCCAGCGTGCCGCGGCGCGATTCTTCGAATTTCTTCGTTATCTCCCTGCAAGCGGCGGCCGGCCTTTCGCCGCCGAACTCGGCGATCATGTCGCTCAGAGACCTGCAAAGGCGATTCGGAGATTCAAACAGCACGACGGTTTCGCGGGATTTCGCCAATTCCGACAAGAAGTTCTTTCTAGCTCGGCCGGCCGTCGGCACGAATCCTGCGAACAGGAACTTGTCCGTCGGCAAAGCTGAAAGGCACAGGGCGGGAAGAACCGCCGACGCCCCCGGCACCGGAATGACGGGGAGTCCTTCCGCGACCGCCGACCTCACCAGCCGAAAGCCCGGATCGGAAATCATCGGGGTTCCCGCATCCGAAAGCAGCGCTACGCTTTTGCCGTCCTTCAGCAAGGAAATAAGTTTCGGGATTTGAGCCTCGGCATTGTGATCGCGATAGGATAGTAGCGTTCTTCCGCGCAAGCCAATTCCGTGAATTCCCAGAAGCCGTCTCGCCGTGCGCGTATCCTCCGCGGCGAGAGCATCCGATAGTTCCAGAGTATCGAGCGCCCTCAGCGTTATGTCGCGCGCATTTCCGATCGGCGTCGATACAAGGTAGAGTCCTGGCATAATCGCCTCACTGCGCTTAATTCTACTTTCAACCTCTCCGGCCAATATTTACTTTCCCGCTGCTAGAACATATGGTTGCCTTTGAGCGCATAAAAATGGCAATTCAATGGCGGCTTCCTAGTATTTATCAGAGATGCGTTGGCTAACGGCAACTTTTCGAACTGCTCGGCTAGGATTTCTGGCCCTAGTGCTTCTTTCCGCGTGCCAGCACGCTCTGACCCCTCCAGAATCGCCCGCCCCAACGCGCGACGACCGCGCGAATGTGGCTCTACTCGTCCCTCTCGGCGCGGAGGATCCCGAAATTGCCGATCTCGGGGTCAGCCTGGAAAATGGCGCGCGGCTAGCTATTCCAGACATTGCGGGCGCCGAGATTGACTTGAGACTCTACCCTACTTTCGCAACCAGCAGCGGCGCGGCGGCGGCGGCGGCGCAAGCGCTTGAAGACGGCGCCGATATCATATTGGGGCCGCTCTATTCGGAAACGACCGCGGCCGTTGCGCCGATCGCAGCCGAAGGAAATATCAGCGTTCTAAGCTTTTCGAACGATTCGAGAGTTGCCGGCGGCAATGTATTCGTGCTGGGCCTAACATTGGAGAACGCCGCGGCCGCTTTGATGGAGCATGCCAATCTGCAGGGGAAGACGAAGCCGATGGTCGTACATGCCGACAATTATTCGGGCAACAGAGCGCTGGAGGCCGTGCGCAATGCATCGGAATCGGCCGGCATCCCGTTTCTCGGCGGACTGTCCTACGAAAGATCGAAGCTTGGCGTCGTCGAATCGGTCGAGAGGATCTCGAATGCAATTCTCAGCGAGGGAGCCGAAATTGTCGTCTTTTCGTCGGACAGCGCCGGCGCCCTGCCCCTGCTTGCGCAATTGCTGCCCGAGAACGGCGTCAATCCCGAAGCCGTCAAATTCGCGGGACTCGCCAGATGGGACATTCCCGCCGAAACGCTGGAACTCGAAGGGCTGCAGGGCGGATGGTTTGCCTTGCCCGATCCCAATCACGCGCATAAATTCGGAAATCGATTCGAGGCGGCCTTCGGCGAACGGCCGCATCCGCTCGCCAGCCTAGCCTACGACGGAATGGCGGCTATCGGCGCACTCGTTTCCGCAAGAGGCCCGTCGTCCCTCAATGCGGACGGATTGTCCGACAAATCGGGATTTCGCGGCGTAAACGGCGTGTTCAGATTCAAAGCCGACGGCACGAACGAGCGCAAGCTCGCGGTCGCCGAAGTCGTCGCAAGCAAGGCGGTCGTCGTCGCTCCACCGAGGAAAACCTTTGCCCATGCCGGATTCTAACTTGCCAGCCGATTCCGAATTTCCGGACGGTTTGATTTGCTCGCCGAACGCGATTTTCGACTCCGGCACGGTACTCGCAAACCTCGCGGAAATCGCGAAAAGCGGACGTTTCGACGATGAAAAGGCCAAGTGGATGGGAGTCAGGCTCGTTGCCGCTTTCGATAGCGGAATGAACGCCATCTCGGATGCATTCGTAAATCGCCCGTTCGCATCACGAGAAGCCGTAGCTTCGTTTACATTCCTGAACGACCGAATCGTCCAGACGATCCACGACATGTCGATGGAGCACCTCCACCCGGCATCGAATGCGGACAAGGAAGAGCCGATCGCGATTCTCGCCGTCGGAGGCTACGGCAGAGGCGACATGGCGCCTTTTTCGGACGTGGACCTCTTATTCCTAACCGAAGGCAGCCTGTCCGATCTGACAAAGACCCGAATCGAATCCATGCTCTACATGCTTTGGGACCTGAAGCTTAAGGTCGGGCAGTCGATTCGAACGGTCAAGGATTGCATCAAGCTTGGCCGCGGCGACTTTACGATTAGAACCGCCCTTCTCGAGCACAGGTTCGTTTGCGGGCACAAGCCCTTCGAGCAGGAACTTCGCTCGAAGCTGAGAAGTGAATTGTTCCGCAACACGGGACCCGAATTCGTCGAAGCCAAGCTCTCGGAAAGAAACGAGCGAAACATCCGTCAAAGCGGAAATCGCTACGTTCTCGAACCAAACGTCAAGGAAGGCAAGGGCGGGCTGCGCGATTTGCAGACCCTTTTCTGGATCGTGAAGTACCTGCATTCGGTTGACGATACCCGGGAACTGGTCGACCTCGGCGTATTCAGGGAAGAGGAGTTGAACAAGTTCATCAATGCCGAGTCGTTCCTTCTGGCGGTTCGATGCCATCTCCACCTGCTGGCCGGGCGCGCGCAGGACGTGCTGTCCTTCGAGCACCAGGTCGACGTTGCGAATAGGCTCGGCTACCGCGACGGCGGTGGACGGCGCGCGGTGGAATATTTCATGCAGGACTACTTCCGGCATGCGACCGCGGTCGGCGAGCTCACCCGGATTTTCCTGACCAAGCTGGAAGCGCAGCACGTCAAGCGCGAGGCTTTCATCACCGGCCTGCTGAAGAGCGCCAGGACAAGATTCGCGAGACGCACGAAATCCGGCTATCCGATCGTTCACGGCAGAATCGGCATTGAAGACGAAAAGCTGTTTCTCGCCGATTCTCTCAATATCCTCAGGCTGTTCGAAGAAGGCCTGGACACCGGGCTGCTGCTGCATCCGGACGCCATGCGCCTGATAGCCGCGAACCTGGATTTGATCGACGAAGACTTCCGCAGCAGTCTCGAGGCCAACAGGAAATTTCTCGACCTGCTGCTCGAGCACGGCAATCCCGAGCGCGCGCTTCGCCGAATGAACGAACTCGGCGTGCTTAGCGCATTCATGCCCGAATTCCGAAACATCGTGGCGATGATGCAATTTACCAATTTTCATCGCTATACCGTCGACGAGCATACGATTCAGTGCATTTCGAACCTTGCGCAAATCGAGCGCGAGGAATTGACTCGGGACCTGCCGATCGTATCCAGCATCATCGCGCAGGGCATAAACAGGCGAGTTATCTATGTCGCCGTTCTTCTGCACGACATCGGCAAGGGGCGGGACGAAGACCATTCCGTGGTCGGAGCCCGGCTCGCTCGCGTCATCGCGCCTCGCCTGGGGCTCGACGAAGACGAAAGCGAAACCGTCGAGTGGCTGGTTCGAAACCATCTGCTCATGAACGACGTGGCGCAGAAACGGGACATTTCGGATCCGCGAACCGTTCGCGATTTCGCCAGGAAAGTCGGCAACAGATCCCGTTTGAAGCTCCTGCTGGTCCTGACGGTCTGCGATATCCGCGGCGTCGGCCCCGATGTCTGGAGCAATTGGAAGGCTCAGCTTCTTCGGCGGCTTTATCATTTCACCCACGAAGCCCTGTCCGAAGGCATCGAAGGCTGGGATTTCCGGTCGAGCGCCGAAGACGCTCAATCGGCGCTTGCCAAGGCGCTGCCCGACTGGGACCGGGAAAAGCTCGGCAAGGAGTTCGCAAGGCACTACAACGCATACTGGCAAAATCTCTCCACCGAATCCCATGCCGCGTTCGCCCGGCTGCTCAACGGGCTGGGGTCCGACGAAATTCGCTCTTCGCTGGAACTGGACAAGGAAAGGGACGCGACAAAATGCTGCTTCGCGCTCGCGGATCACCCGGGGCTGTTCTCCCGGCTTGCCGGAGCATTGGCCCTGGCCGGCGCAAACGTCGTCGATGCCAGGACCTATACTAGCTCCGACAGCTTCGCTACGGTAGTCTTCTGGATACAGGACAAGAACGGCAAGCCGTACGACAACGCAAATCAGACCAGGCTTCAAAAAATCGTCGGGCAGATCATGTCGGGCGAAGTAACGACGCGCTCCGAGCTTCGCCGCCGCGACCGGCTAAAAACCCAGGCAAGCGTCGGTAAAAGAGAGCGGAAATTCCTTGTGCCGACCGAAATCACGTTCGACAACGAAGGGTCCGACATCTGCACGATCATCGAAGTCGACACCCGCGACCGGCCGGGGCTGCTTTACGACCTGACCCGAACGCTCTACACGGCCAACGTGTCGATCGTGTCGGCGGTCGTCGCGACCTACGGCCCCCAGGCCGTCGACGTTTTCTACGTCAAGGATCTGTCAGGATTAAAGCTTCACTCCCGTACAAGGCGCGCGTCGCTCGAGCGAAAGCTGCTCGACGCGATTGAAGAAGGAATGGAGACGTCAATCGCGTAAACCTTTCAGCCGGTTTGGCTCGAGGCTTCCTGACGGTCGGATCCTGGACACTCGCCAGCCGAGCGCTAGGCCTTGTCCGCGACATCCTGTTCGCAGCCATTCTCGGCGCCGGCCCGGCCGCCGAGGCGTTTCTAGTCGCGTTCAGCATTCCCAACATGTTTCGGAGGCTTTTTGCGGAAGGCGCCTTCAATATGGCGTTCGTTCCCATGTTTTCCAGAAAACTCGAGACGGACGATTCGCCGTCCGAATTCGGCAGCGACGCGCTTTCCGGCCTGTCCTTCGCGCTCCTGGTCCTGACATTGGTCGCGCAGCTTGCCATGCCCTTTTTAGTTTTCGGCATGGCGAGCGGCTTTTTCGAAGACGGCAGGTTCGACATGGCCGTCTTCTACGGCAGGATCGTGTTTCCGTACGTATTCTTCATATCCGTTGCCGCGCTGTTTTCGGGCGTACTCAATGCGACGGGGCGTTTCGCGGCGGCCGCGGCGGCGCCTGTTCTGCTCAACATTCTATTCATCGCAATTCTCGGCTTATCGCCAATTCTCGGCTGGAACCCGGGCTTGGCGCTCGCATGGACCGTTCCAGTCGCCGGCGCGGCGCAGCTGGCGCTGGTCTGGCGCGCCGCTGCGCGGGCGGGCTTCCGTCTTCGAATCAGGATTCCGCGCATGACATACGACATCAGGCGCTTGGCGATCATAGCGGCGCCGGCCGCTCTGGCCGGAGGCGTCGTGCAAGTCAATCTGCTGGTCGGCCGACAGGTCGCGAGCTTTTTCGATGGCGCGGTCGCCTGGCTGAGCTATGCCGATAGGCTGTACCAGCTTCCGCTTGGCGTCGTCGGCATCGCCATGGGAGTCGTTCTTCTGCCGAACTTGTCCAAAAGACTCGCGTCGGGCGACGATGCCGGCGGGCGGAATGCCTTCAACAGGGCGACGGAGGCATCCCTCGCACTGGCTCTGCCGGCGGCCATCGCCCTTGCCGTCGTCCCTCTGCCGATCGTTTCGGTGCTATTTCAAAGGGGCGCGTTCGCCGACGACGACGCGGCCGCAACGTCCCTGGCCTTGGCGATTTACGCCGCGGGACTGCCCGCATTCGTTTTGCAGAAGGTGCTTCAGCCGCTATACTTCGCGAGGGAAGACACGAAAGCGCCTTTTCGATTTGCCGTCGTCGCGATGATTATAAACATCGCCGTAGCGGTTGGGCTAGCGCCTGTACTGGGATTTGAAGCGGCGGCCTGGGGAACTACGATCGCCGGATGGGCGATGGCGGCCATGCTCTGGCTCGGAACCCGGAATATGGGCCGTGCGGCGCATTTCGATGACGCGCTGATCCGCTCGCTTCCCCGCCTTCTGGCGGCGGCGTTCATTACGGGAGCATTTCTGAAGGCGGCGGCCGCCGCGCTGGACAGCGCGTTTCTGCACCCGGAGATTCGCTACGCCGCGCTGGCTGCGCTCGTTGTCGGGGGATTGGCGATTTACGGATTCCTGGTTATTGCGCTTAGGGTTTACAGCCTTGCGCAGATCCTAGCTCTCGCAAGGCGGCGGAAAGTCTAGCTCCGCTGCATTTGCCGAAGACTTCCGCACCGAAATCTATTTGTTTCGCCTGTTAATTGCGCGCAGCAATCTGACAATCGATTTCACGCCGCCTAGTTTCAGAATTCCGGTAGCGATGAATCCGGTTGCGAAACCGGCGATATCCGCCTTCCAGACTTCCGTATCTCCCAAAAAAATATTGGACACCGTCGGCAGCGCGAGAAGGAAGACGGGAATGCTAAGCAGCTTGAATGAATGCGAGGAGCGGTCCCTATCGATATTGTCCAGTATTATCGCAGCGAATGCGCCTAAGAATCCGTAAACCGCCGGCGTGGCGCCGGCGAGAGGGAATGAGGAGTTGCTGGTCAAGCCGTAGGCAAGCGCACCGACAGCGGCGGGAGCGAAAAAAATAAGCAGCAGGCCAAAGGCTCCGAAAACTCTGGAAATCAGGTTTCCGATCGCAAGAACGAAGACGGTGGATATAATCGCATGCGTAAATGAAAAGTGTATGAGCGGATAGGTTACGAAGGATACGAGCGCGGTCGAATTGAATTTTCCGTCTGAAAACATGGCATTGAATTCTTGCGTCCAAAAAGCGTAGTCGACAATCGCGTATCTTCTGGACGCAATGCCGCCCGACCCTCCGATCCAGCCTTGCTCGTCGGCCAGAAAAAGCAATTCCAGGCCGCCGATGACGAAGGCGAGCGACACAATGACAGGATTGATTTTTCCGAATACCGGTTCCGGAGCTCTTTGCGGTTCCATGGAATTTCCTGCCTGCGCGAATAAAAACAAGCTACTATAGGCATTCGCAGAAGCTTTGAAGCGGATAAAGCGCCGCTCCGATAAATTTTGCCGGCTCGAAGCTGGAAGGGCTTGCTCGCGCTTGTTCTATTATCCAAGCCTTGAGGCGAAACCGATAGGCTTGGGCGGCGCAGACGCGATCATCCCGGCCCGTTCAGCTGAACGCGACTCGCGCATTGTTATGTCTAGGCGCAAATCATGCCTCATTGAGATACGACCGCGAATTTTCAAGGCGGATACGGCCGCATGGAGAAATTTTTCCGTTCGCCGCTGCTTGGATTGCCACGACATTGAATAACTCGCCCGCATTCGCGTTTTAGCCATTGCCACTTTCGCGCAGACATTGTACGTTTAATGGTTCAAAAAATTGGATAGTCGATTTTTTCATATGGAAAGTCAAAAATGGAGGCTTTAAATGAATATTAAGACGATGATTGCGGCTGCCGCAGCGTCGCTGCTCGCCATCTCAGGCGTTTCGGCGCAGGAACCGCAGTTCGTATCAATCGGAACCGGTGGCATTACCGGGGTTTATTATCCGACCGGCGGTGCGATCTGCAGGCTTGTTAACAAAGATCGCAAGGAACATGGCATCCGCTGTTCAGTGGAGTCCACGGGCGGATCAATTTACAACATCAACACGATCAAGGCCGGCGAGCTTGAGTTTGGCGTCGCGCAATCGGACTGGCAGTACCACGCCTATAACGGATCTTCGCGATTCGAGGGCCAGCAGTTCGAAAATCTGCGGGCGGTGTTCTCAGTTCACCCGGAACCCATAACAATACTGGCGCGTCGCGACAGCGGCATCGACAATATTACGGACGTAATCGGAAAGAGATTCAACATCGGCAACGACGGGTCGGGGACGCTCGCGACCTGGGAAGTAATTGAGGAGGCCATGGGTTGGAGCCGGGACGACCTAGCTCTGGCCGCCAAGATGAAATCCGCCGAAACCGGAAGCGCGCTATGCGACAACAAGATCGATGGCTACTTTTGGGCAGTAGGACACCCGTCGGCACTCACGCACGAAACAATTGCATCGTGCGATGCCAAGATCGTTTCCGCGGTCGCGCCGGAAATCGACGCGCTGGTCGCCGAGCGGCCCTACTACCGCAAGACGGCAATTCCCGGCGGCATGTATCCGGACAACCCCGACGATGTTCCGACTTTCGGCGTTGGCGCAACTTTCGTGACATCCGCCGACGTTCCCGAAGAGCATGTCTACCTCGTTGCCAAAGCTGTCCTTGGAAACCTTGAAGATTTTCGACGGCTTCACCCGGCATTCGCCAATCTGAAGGCCGAGGAGATGATAAGCGATGGCCTTTCGGCGCCGCTGCATCCCGGCGCCATACGCGCCTATCAGGAATTGGGCCTAATGGAATAGTCAATCTGCACGGGAGCGGGGACACGCGACCCGCTCCCGGCAACGATTCGACCTAGAATTAACGCGATCTAGAATCGGCCTTTGCAATTATGAGCCCTGAATCGGCCGCGGCAAAGTCAAAGGGACCGTCAAATTCGTCCGAGGCGGCGGCTTTCGCGTCCGACTTGGACATAGGCGGACGCAATCCCGAGAACTGGCAGGGCGCCTGCATAACCCTGGTCGCATTGGCCTGGGCCGTTTTACAGGTTTTCAACGCATCGCCGGTACCGGCATTGCTGGCGCAGTGGACGGGTGCGAACTGGTTCTATGTTACCTCCGATACGGAAAGGATCGTCCACCTGGCCTTCGGGCTGACATTGGCAGGCCTTGCTTTCCCGCTTTTCAAGTCCGCCCCCCGAGACCGGATTCCCTGGTACGACTGGGTTCTTATCGCGGGCGGCCTGTTCGCGACTCTATATTTGATCGCTAATTCGGCATCGATCGCCGACCGTTCCGGGCTTCCGACAACGACCGATCTAGTGGCCTCCGCAACGGGGTTGGCTATAGTATTGGTCGCGACATTCAGGGCGCTCGGCCTGCCGATGGTCGTGGTCGCGGGCGTTTTTCTGCTGTACGTATTTTTTGGCGACGCCGAGTTTTTCCCCGATGCCATGCAGTGGAAGGGGGCCAGCTTCGGCAAGGCGATGTGGCACTTCTGGATGCAGACCGAAGGCGTTTTCGGCCTCGCGCTGGGCGTGTCGGCATCCATGGTATTCCTTTTCGTCCTATTCGGCTCGCTGCTTGAGAAGGCGGGCGCGGGGAACTATTTCATCAAGCTCGCATTCGCGCTGATGGGGCATTTCTCGGGAGGCCCGGCCAAAGCGGCAGTTGTCGCCTCGGCCGCCACCGGCTTGATCTCCGGTTCGTCGATAGCCAACACCGTTACGACCGGCACATTCACGATTCCGCTTATGAAGCGCGTCGGATTCTCGGCCGAGAAGGCGGGGGCGGTCGAGGTCGCATCGTCGACCAACGGCCAGCTAACGCCCCCGGTCATGGGCGCGGCGGCCTTCCTAATGGTCGAGTATGTAGGCATACCCTACCTGGACGTCATCAGGCACGCCTTTCTACCGGCGGTTATCTCCTACATAGCACTCGTCTACATCGTTCATCTCGAAGCGCAAAAAATGGGCCTAAAGGGATTGCCTCGAACGGGCGCCGAGCTTCCAATCGCCAGAAAGCTCGCGAATGTCGTCCTAGGAGTCGCGGTCTTCTGCGCGCTCTGCCTGGCCACGTACTACGGACTGGGCTGGCTCAAGCCTCTGCTGGGCGACTACTCGCTCGTTGGCATGGCTGTCCTGTTTCTAATTGCCTACGCGGCGCTGGCAAACTGGGCCGCAAAATATCCCGACCTTACAGTCGACGATCCCAATGCGCCCTTTACCGAGCTACCGCAAGCCGGGCCTACGGCCAAGACGGGCGCCTACTTCGCTCTTCCCGTAATCGTGCTAATCTGGAACCTGATGATTGAGCGCAAGTCGCCGGGACTCTCCGCGTTCTGGGCGACGCTGGCCATGCTGTTCGTTATGATGACGCAGCATCCGATCAAGGCGTTTTTCCGCGGCGAAAGCAAAGCCGGAGCCGCGTTCAAGCGGGGCTGGAACGAATTGCTCGACGGGATGATCGCCGGCTCGCGAAACATGATCGGCATCGCAGTGGCCACGGGCACCGCCGGAATTATTGTCGGCACCGTCTCGCTTACGGGCGCGCACCAGGTGATTGGCGAATTCATTGAAATACTTTCGGGCGGCAACCTGCTTCTGATGCTGGTTTTCGTCGCCCTGTTCTCGCTGGTGCTCGGAATGGGCCTTCCGACCACCGCGACCTACATCGTAATCACGTCGCTGATGGCGCCCGTGATCGTCGCCGTCGGAGCGAAGTCGGGATTGATCGTACCTCTAATCGCAGTTCACATGTTCGTCTTCTATTTCGGCATTCTGGCCGACGACACGCCGCCTGTCGGGCTAGCCGCCTTCGCCGCGGCCGCAATATCGAAAGGCGATCCGATCAAGACCGGCGTGATCGGGTTTTCCTACGATGTCCGAACCGCTATTCTGCCTTTCCTATTCATCTTCAACACTGAACTGCTTCTCATCGACGTCACCTGGTCGAGGGCCATTCTAGTGTTTCTCATAGCGGTCGTAGCCATGATGCTATTCGCCGCGGCGACGCAGAACTGGTTTCTGACCCGGTCGCGCATCTGGGAAAGCGTCGCGCTCCTCCTGATCGCGTTCACGCTGTTCAGGCCCGGATTCTGGCTCGATCAGATATCCGCCCCCTACGAAAGGGTGCCGGCCAGCCAACTGATCGAGCTTGCGGACACGGCTCCCGACCAGGGATCGCTGCGCGTGCGCATGGCCGGCGAAGATTTCGCTACGGGCAGACCGATTGAAACCACCGTCAATCTTCCGCTCGGGGACCGATCGGACGGCGACGGCGAGGCGAGGCTAGACCGGCATGCCGGCCTGTCCTTCCGCACCGAAGACAGCGGGCGAGTATTTGTCGACCTAATCAACTTCGGGCAGTACGCCGAGCAAAAAGGCATCGATTTCGATTGGGAAGCGCAGTATATCGAGGTTCTCGTGGATCGAATGCCTAAGGAAGTATTCTACATACCGGCACTTCTGCTGCTAGGCCTAGTTTGCTTGCTGCAGCTTGGCCGCGCGCGAAAGATCCATCCCGAGGCAATTCGAAACTAGACAATTCGCCCGGTCAAACTTAAACTTTCCAAGCTAGCCGAAAAGCCCGCGGAATGCGGGACGCTCGAACCTGCTAGCGTGCGCATTCCGCGCCAGCCCAGATCGCGTCGCAACCGGCTTTGCCGTCCGAATGCGCGCAATCCGCAATGCATCTTGCCGAACAACGGGGTCGGCTGCGGAACGCGCGGCGCTTGCATCGCCGATAGCTTGAGAACTTCGCAATGCTGCCGCAGGTTGTCTCGCGTCGAATCTCGAGCGATGGCCGCGTTCGCCGGCTCCGGCCTGAATTCAAGCGGGATTCGGGCCGCCGCTCCCCGCAAGCCCGATGCGCCTGAAATCCCTGCCAATCGCGGCAATGCCTCCGCGCTCCGATCCGCGAAGCGCGTTGGAGTCTTGATGTCGCGACCAATTCGGACAGGGAATGCCGGAGTCGGCGAAGCTATGGATCGAACGGGCGCCAATCTTCTATTCCGCTATCGAGTTCCAACCGGTTTTTCCCTTGACCACGACGCTGCCGAATTGCCGGAAATAGCGATTGCACGAGCTGGCGGCAGTAACTAAATACCGAACCGCGAATGTTCTTGACTGAGCATTCAGGTCTGTTAGCTTAGCCTCTAATTCTCGGCCGCAGGCGAAACCGACCGTAGTTTCCGGCTCATTGCCGCCACCTCTGGATAGGAGACAACATTCTATGGCATTGGACACCAAAAACTGGCCGAACGACCTGCGCGCGTTCTGGATGCCGTTCACCGCTAGCAGGCAATTCAAAGCCAGCCCCCGCATGCTCGCATCCGCGGAGGGCATGTTCTACACGACGACCGACGGCAGGAAAATCCTTGACGGCACATCGGGTCTCTGGTGCGTCAATGCCGGGCACACGCGCCCGAAGATCGTCGAAGCTATTCAAAAGCAGGCGGCTGAGCTGGACTTCGCCCCGACGTTCCAGATGGGGCACCCGAAAGTGTTCGAACTGGCCAATAAGCTGGTCGATACCGCGCCGGACTATATGGCGCATGCATTCTTTACGAACTCAGGTTCGGAATCCGTGGACACGGCGCTGAAAATGGCGCTCGCCTACCACAGGGCGCGCGGCGAAGGCCAGCGAACTCGTCTTATCGGGCGCGAAAGAGCCTATCACGGCGTGAATTTCGGCGGCACGTCGGTCGGCGGCATCGTCAACAACCGCCGATTCTTCGGGTCTCTCCTCGCCGGCGTGGACCACCTGCCCCACACGCATCTGCCTGAATTGAACGCGTTTTCCCGCGGTCGCCCGGAACACGGCGCATATCTTGCGAACGAGCTCGAGCGCCTGGTGGCCCTGCACGGCCCCGAGACGATCGCGGCGGTGATCGTCGAGCCCGTTGCCGGGTCGACAGGAGTCTTGATTCCGCCGGAAGGATACTTGGAAAAGCTGCGCGAAATAACGTCCAAACACGGCATTCTGCTGATTTTCGACGAGGTCATTACAGGATTCGGTCGCTTGGGATCGTCATTCGCGGCGGAGCATTTCGGTGTCAAGCCGGACTTGATCACATGTGCGAAAGGCTTGACAAACGGCGTGATTCCCATGGGCGCCGTTCTATCCACGTCGGAGATCCACGAAACTTTCATGAGCGGTCCCGAGCACCTGATCGAATTCTATCACGGCTATACGTATTCGGGAAACCCGATCGCATGCGCCACGGGCATCGCAACGCTCGAAGTGTACAAGGAGGAAGGGCTGTTCGCGAGAGCCGCGTCGCTAGCGGGATACTGGGAAGACTCGATCCATTCGCTGAAGGATTCGCCGCGCGTAATCGATATCCGCAATATCGGGCTTGTCGGCGCGATTGAGCTGGAACCGGAACCTGGCATGCCGGGGAAGCGCGGATTCGAAACATTCCTCGCAGCCTACGAACTTGGCTGCCTAACGAGAGTAACCGCCGACATTATCGCGCTTTCGCCGCCCTTGATCACCGAAAAGACCCACATCGACCAGATTGTCGATACCATGCGCAAAGCGCTCGGAAATTAAGGCCGGAACAATTCATCCAGGGGAACGATGGCCGCTCTATCCGACAACTTGAAAATTGACTCCGCCCGCTTGTGGGACTCGATCTCGGAGATGGCGAAGATCGGCCCCGGCGTAGCGGGCGGCAACAACAGGCAGGCTCTTACGGACGAGGACGGCGCCGGGCGGGAGCTCTTCCGGAATTGGTGCGAGGAAGCCGGATGCGCCGTCGCCGTCGATCAAATGGGCACGATGTTCGCCGCCCGCCCGGGAACTGATCCCGACGCCCTTCCCGTCTATGTCGGCTCGCATCTAGACACCCAGCCGACAGGCGGAAAATACGACGGCGTGCTCGGCACGCTCGCAGCGCTCGAAATCGTCAGAACGCTGAATGATCTGGGCATAAGGACGCGCCATCCGATCGTGGTAACCAACTGGACCAACGAGGAAGGCACGAGATTCGCTCCGGCCATGCTCGCTTCAGGCGTATTCGCGGGCGTATACGAGCAGGAATGGGCCTATCAGCGCAAAGATGCCGAAGGCAAGCGCTTCGGCGACGAGCTTAAGCGGATCGGCTGGCGCGGCGATGAAAAAACCGGCGATAGAAAGCTTCATGCATTTTTCGAACTCCACATCGAGCAAGGCCCGATCCTCGAATCCGAAGGCAAGGATATCGGGGTCGTTACTCACGGACAGGGACTTTCCTGGACGCAGATAACCGTCAAGGGCCAGGAGAGCCATACGGGGTCGACCCCGATGCCCATGCGGCGCAATGCCGGACTCGGCATGGCTCGCATTCTTCAGCTGGTCGACGAGATAGCGCTTCGGCACGCGCCGCACGCGGTCGGCGCCGCGGGCCATATCGACGTATATCCCAACAGCAGAAACGTAATTCCCGGAACTGCCGTGTTCACCGTGGACTTTCGCTCTCCCAAGCTTTCCGTGATCCAGGACATGGAGCGCCGACTCGAGGACGGCGGACGCGAGATTTGCGAAGCCATGGGGCTGGAGGTCGAGTTCGAGAAAGTCGGGGGATTCGATCCGGTCGAATTCGACGCCGACTGCGTGTCCGCAGTACGAGGAGCCGCGAAACGGCTGGGCTATACCTATCGCGACTTGATCTCGGGCGCCGGCCACGACGCGTGCTGGATAAGCCGCGTTGCGCCGACCGCAATGGTCATGTGCCCGTGCGAAGGCGGCCTGTCGCACAATGAAGCGGAGAATATTTCCCAGGAATGGGCGGCGGCCGGCGCAAACGTGCTTTTCCACGCCGCCGTCGAAACCGCAGGGATCGTATCCTGAATTTCCACGAGGCCGAGCGATCGGGCTCAGTTCGCAATGCGTAGAACGGAGGCGAAGAACATGTCGAAAATCGTCAAGGGCGGAACGATCGTAACCGCCGATCGGACCTGGAAGGCCGACATTCGGATTGAAGACGGCGCCATAGCCGAGATAGGCGACGATCTTTCGGGCGAAAGCTACGTGGATGCGGAAGGGGCCTATGTAATTCCCGGCGGCATTGACCCGCATACGCATTTGGAAATGCCTTTCATGGGAACCGTCGCGGCCGAGACTTTCGAATCGGGCACCTGGGCGGCGGCGGCGGGCGGAACTACGATGCTCGTCGATTTCTGCCTTCCGGGAGCCGACGGCTCGATCAAGAACGCCATTGCCGAATGGCACCGAAAATCGGCGCCTCAGATCTGCTCCGATATCGGCTTCCACATGGCCGTGACCGGCTGGAACGAGACGATATTCGAGGAAATGAAGGATGCCGTCGATATGGGTGTCAATTCCTTCAAGCACTTCATGGCCTACAAGGGCGCGCTCATGGTGGAAGACGACGAGCTTTATGCGTCGTTTTCCAGATGCAAGGCTCTCGGCGCTCTTCCGATGGTTCACGCGGAAAACGGAGACATCGTTGCAGAGCTCCAGCAGAAATATCTTGCGGAGGGCGTTACCGGGCCGGAAGGCCATGCCTATTCACGCCCGCCGGAAGTCGAGGGTGAGGCAACGAATCGCGCGATCATGATAGCGGATGCCGTCGGCGTCCCGCTCTACGTCGTCCACGTGTCCTGCGAGCAGGCGCACGAGGCCATCCGCCGAGCCCGCCAAAAAGGCATGCGCGTGTACGGCGAGCCGCTGGTCCAGTTTCTGACGCTCGACGAAAGCGAATACTTCGACAAGGATTGGGAGCATTCCGCGCGCCGCGTCATGTCGCCGCCATTCAGGTCCAAGGAACATCAGGACGGGCTCTGGAACGGGCTGGCGGCGGGGTCGCTGCAAGTCGTCGCAACCGACCACGCTGCGTTCAATACCGAGCAGAAGCGCATGGGCATCGACGATTTCACGCTAATTCCGAACGGAACCGGCGGCCTCGAGGAACGCCTAGCGGTCCTCTGGACGGCCGGAGTCGATACCGGCAGGCTTACGCCGAACGAATTCGTTGCCGCAACGTCAACGAATATCGCCAAGATTCTCAATATATACCCGAAAAAGGGCGGAATTGTCTTAGGAGCGGATGCGGACATCACAGTGTGGGATCCGTCGATTAGCAAGACAATCAGCGCGACAACGCAGAAATCCGTTCTCGACTACAACGTTTTCGAGGGCTTCAAGGTCAACGCGCAGGCTCGCTATACGATTTCGCGCGGCGACGTCATATGGGCGTGGGGTCAAAACTCGCAGCCTCAGCCGGGTCGCGGGCGCTTCGTGCCGCGGCCTCCGTTCCCGTCCGTCAGCACGGCGTATTCGAAGTGGAAGGAGCTCAATAGCCCGCGCAAGATTGATCGCGACCCGCTAAACATTCCCTCGGGCATATAGCCCGGTCCGAATCCGCCCCTGGCGCCGGGATCGGCGAGGAACAGATTTTTCCGGGCTTTCCGCCCGCTTGTTGAACTATCGCCGCTCTAGAGCCTATCAATACTCCATACTTGACACGGTGATAAATTTGTGCGAATCACGCGGCCATGCAAATTGGGATGCGTCAAATATCCTCGGAAACGGTGGAATGGTTCATGAAGGCCTGTCCGGGCGACGGTTCCGGCCGGCCGTCGCGGTCCGCGCTGGCGCGCGAGCTGTGCGAGCGCGAGAGCTGGCGCGGCCCAAGCGGCAGGCTCTGCTGCGCCTCGGCGCGGAAGCTTCTTCCGAAGCTGGCCGCGTCGCTGGGGGTGCCGCTGCCCGCGCCCGAGGCGCGTCTCGAGGGCGCGCACCGCCGCGCGGAGACCGGCTATCCGGACAGGGCGCTCGCCTGCGGCCTGTCGGCTCTCGGCGAGGTGTCGCTCGACCCGGTTTCGGACGGCGAGCGGCGGAGCTGGGAATCGATGGTCGAGAGCCACCATCCGAAGGGCTGCAGCCGCGCCCCTGGCGGGCGGGTTCTCTACTGGATCCGCTCCTCGCGGCACGGTGTTCTCGGCGGCGCGGCGTTCGCGGCCGCCAACTGCCAGCTGAAGCCGCGCGACGACTTCATCGGCTGGAGCGCCGACGCGCGGCTGGCCAACATCGGCCTGGCGGTCTGCAACAGCCGCTTCCTGATCCTGCCCTCGGTCAAGGTCCGCGGGCTGGCCTCGCTGGCGCTGCGGCTGGGGGCCGAGCGCGTCGCGGGGGACTGGGAGGCACGGAATTGGCCGAGCGCGATGCCGCACTGGCCGGCCTTGAAGCGGCGCTTGCCGAGCGCGATGCGGTGCTTGCCAAGCGCGATGCGGCGATCGAGGCGCTGTGCGCCGAGCACGCCGGGACTGTCA
>MKWU01000463.1_pt1 | contig 77677 bp, 60 predicted proteins | sample 809101 | NCBI WGS metagenome assembly MKWU01 (sample SAMN05860141, study PRJNA318959) | sponge metagenome | host: Aplysina aerophoba | place: Slovenia: Piran, Adriatic Sea, Gulf of Piran | collected 2013-05-07 | reverse complement strand
CATTTTTGAAAAAACTCCACTGGAACAACTACTTAGCAACGCACCGTACAAAATTGAAGACCCCGACTCTGCTAACCAGTTGAATTTATTCGATTAAACGTTGGGACACTAGTGATAATTCCCCATTATTTCCCCGGCGTCGCGAATTCGACCGGGAGAACTGTGATGGCAGGCGAGAGACGGGCCCATCCCTGGATGGCAAGTTCGGCCCCCGGCGCCCTCGAGGTGATGTTGAAGGAGATCGGCGCCGCTTCTGTTGACGAGGTATTCGAACAGATCCCGAAAGATCACTTCAGGTCGACACCGCTCGACCTTCCGCCTGCCCTGACATCCGAAATCGAGCTTCGCCGCGACCTCGTCGGCAAGCTCAGAAAAAACGCCAACTGCGAGGACAACCTTTCGTTCATCGGTGCCGGCGTCTGGCAGCACCACGTTCCGGCCATCGTCGACGAGATCGTCGGGCGGACCGAGTTCGCCACGAACGTATGGGGTAGCTACCAGTCTGATCACGGCCGCAACCAGGCCTGGTTCGAATTCAACTCGCAGCTCGGTGCGCTGCTCAACCTCGATGTCGTGCAGCTGCCGGTCTACTCCTGGGGCTGTGCCATCGGCCACGCGATCCGCATGGCAGCCCGGATCACCGGACGCACCAGGGTCCTGGTTCCCGCCCTGTCCGATCCGGAGCGGCTGAGCGTGATCCGCACCTACTGCCAGCCGTCCGGGATGCACGGCCACATCGAGGTCGTCACGCTCGCAGCCGATCCCTCCTCGGGCCGGCTTGATGTCGGTGACCTCGAGGCAAGGCTCGGCGACGACGTGGCGGCTGTCTATTTCGAGAACCCGGCCTACCTGGGCACCATCGAAACCGGCGCGGCGGAAATCGCGCGGCTGGCCCGTGCCGCCGGCGCCGAGACCATCGTCGGAGTCGACCCGGCAAGCCTGGGCGTGATCAGGGCGCCGGGCGATTACGGCGCGGATATCGTCACGGGCCCGGTTCAGCCGCTCGGGGTGCACATGCACTGCGGCGGCGGCGCCGGGGGGTTCATCGCCTCCCGTGACGAGGAACGCTGCGTGCGGGCGTACAACGGTTTCCTGGTGTCGGTCGTGGAGACCCGGGAACCGGGTCAGCTGGGATTTGGCCTCGCCTGCCCGCATCAGAACTCCTACGGAATGCGGGAGAACGGCAACGACTGGACGGGCAATTCGACCTACCTGTGGGCCATTGCCGCAGCCGTGTACATGAGCCTTCTCGGGCCCGAGGGCTTCCGCGAACTCGGGACCCTGATCGTGTCTCGCGCGCGGTATGCGGCAAGGCTCCTCGGTGACATCAACGGTGTGCGGATCGTCTGGCCCGATACGACGTTCAAGGAATTCGTCGTGAACTTCGACGACACCGGCAGGACCGTCGCCGAAATCAACGATGCGCTTCGCGCACGCGGCATCTTCGGGGGCAAGGACATATCGGGAGAGGAAGGCGGCCTCGGCCAGTCCGCACTGTACTGCGTCACTGAGGTTCACACCGCCGCCGATATCCGCCGCCTGGCCCAGACCCTGACGGAGGTGCTGAGATGACCCGCCTGCCAGACTTTCACGCTGCAAGATGGGACGAACCTGTCGTGATGGAACTGGGCCGCCCCGGCGGTCGCGGCCAGCTCTTCCCCGCCCCCGAAGACGAGGTGCAAACCTCGGTCGGCGTGGACCTGATCCCGGAAGGGATGGCGCGCAGGGACCGCCCGGACCTTCCTGAAATCACCGAGTTCGAAGCGCAGCGCCATTACCTGCACCTCAGCCAGATGACGCTGGGGATGATGGGGGTCAGCCTCTTCGGCACCTGCACGATGAAGTACAACTCGAAGACCGCCGAGTTCGCAACGCTACGGCCGGAACTGGCGGCGGTGCACCCCTACCAGCACCCGGACACGCTGCAGGGCGTTCTGCAGATCTTCCACGACATGGACGGCATGCTCCGGTCCCTGTCGGGGATGGACCAGTTCGTCTTCCAGCCGGGCGGCGGGGCGGATGCGGCCTACACCATGGCCTGCTTGGCCCGAGCCTACTGGGCGGACAGGGGCATGCTCGGGCAGCGCACCGAAATGGTCACCTCGGTCCAGGCGCACCCGTGCAATCCGGCGACCGCGGCGGCAGCGGGCTTCAGGGTGGTGAACCTGCCGCTGGAAGAGCACGGCTATCCGTCGCTCGACGCGCTGAGGGCGGCAGTCGGTGACAGGACCGCGCTCATCATGATCAACAACCCGGACGACATGGGGATCTACAATCCCGAGATCAGGGAGTGGGTCAGGATCGCCAGGGAAGCGGGCGCGCTCAGCTTCTATGACCACGCGAATTTCAACGGCGTCATGGGCAAGCTGTCGGCGCGCGAACTGGGCTTCGACGCGTGCATGTTCATGCTGCACAAGACATTCGGCGCACCGAAGGCCGGCGGCGGCCCTGCCGTGGGCGCTTTCGGCTGCACGGACGAGCTTGCCGTCTACCTGCCGACGCCGGTCGTGGTGAAGTCCGGCGACCGCTACACGCTGGATGAAGACCGCCCGAAGTCAATGGGCAAGATCCGGGAATTCTGGGGCAACGTCCCCCAGGTGGTGAAGGCCTATGCCTGGACCCGTGCCATGGGCGCAGACGGGATCGAGCTTGGCGCCGATATCTCGGTGGTGGCCAACAACTACATGGACAAGCGGCTTTCGCAGATCCCGGGCCTCGCCATCTCGAACCCGGACGTGTCGGCAAGGCGGATGGAAATGACACGCTGGTCGCTTGGCCCCATCGCCGGGGAAACCGGTATCGGCACGGTCGATTTCGCGAACCGGATGGCAGACTACGGGATTGACCCGTGGTGGATGAGCCACGAGCCGTGGATCGTGGCCGAACCGTTCACTCCCGAGCCGGGAGAACTCTGGTCGAAAGAGGACATCGACCTCTGGATCGACGTCGTTGCGAAGGTCTGCGAGGAGGCACGTTCGGACCCCGAGATGGTCAGGTCGGCCCCCCACAACCAGGCCATTGCCCAGGTCAGGGGAGACGCCTTCGAAGACCCGGCGAAGTGGGCGATGACCTGGCGAGCCTGGAAGCGAAAGCAGGCCGGTGCGGACCGGGACGAACGCGGCGTCGCCTGAGCGATGTGACCGATGGGCGATCGTCTAGTCGTAGAGCAGAGACAGGCCCCGGAGGGCGACGGGCGAGGGGCGCCCGAGCGCCAGGTCCGCGGCGACCCGGGCCGTCATCGGAGCGGCCGAAAAGCCGACCCAGGGGAAGAGGGCGTGGATCACGTCCGAACGATCGGGGTCCTCGCCAAGGATCGGGCGCCAGTCAGGCGTTCCGTTTACCCATGCCGTCCAGCTTCGAAGCACGCGGGCACGCGCCAGTGCCGGCACGATCCGCACTGCCACGTCCATGTTGCCGGCAAGGCTTTCGGGATCGGTCACGAGCACGCCATCCGTCCGTTCCCGCGCGGGCCATCCGCCCCCGATCACGCACCCCCCGTTCGCGACCTGCTTGAGGCTGAGCTTGCCGCCTGCGGAGTAGACGAGATGGGGAATCATCGCGGCCACCGGCTCGGTGATGGTCACCTGAAGGGGAAATCCGCTGATATCCAGCGCGGTACCGATCATTGTCCCGATCCGGCCCGCAGCAGCCCCGGCAGCATTCACGATCCGGCCCGCCTGGACCTCACCGCGGGTGGTGACGACCACATGGCCACCCCGCACCGATGCAATGTCCTGAACCCGGGTCCGCGTCACGAGCCGGGCACCGGCGCACGCCGCCGTTCGCGCAAGCACCGGTATCACGCGCAGGGGGTTTGCCTTGCCTTCCAGGCGGCAGAAGCCGCCGCCAACTGCCTCCGGCGACAGGTAGGGCGCCCGCTCCAGAAGCCCGTCCCTGTCCAGGATTTCGGTCTCGACCCCGGCTTCGGCCTCTATCTCCACCTTGGCGCGTATGCGGTCCATCTGCGTGCCGGTCCGCGCCACAATGATCCCTCCGGCGAACCTGGCGTCAAGATCGACTCCGAGTTCGTCCGGAAGGGCCGTCCAGAGCGCCAGCGACTGCCTGAGAAACCCCAGGCACGGCCGGTAAGCACGCGCCCAGTCCTCGCCATAGGCCGCAAACTCCGGGTACGGGATCTGCAGGTGGATCGACCCGGCATTCGCGCCCGAGGCCTCCGCCCCCAGGTCGCCTGCTTCAAGGAGCAGGACATCCGCCCCTTCAAGCGCGAGGTACCGGGCGGTCATCAGACCCACGATCCCGCCGCCGATGATGACGATGTCGGCGCTTTCCTGCATTACCCTGTCCATGCCGCCGCGTCGGCCGCGCAACTGTGAGGGACCCTGCCATGCAAGCCCCCTTTTCCGGAAGTTACACCGTCACGATCACCCCGTTCACGCCGGGAGGTGCGACGATCGACTACGAGGCGTGGCGCAGGTTCCTCGACTGGCAGGTGGCATGCGGTGTGCCCGGTATCATCATTCTCGGGACAACCGGAGAGTTTCTGACCGTAACCGACGCCGAGCGGAGCGAGTTCGTGGAGCAGACCGTCGCCCTGGTCGCCGGTCGGATGAAGGTGCTCGTGGGGACCATGAATGCCCATACGCCGAACGCGGTGCGGTATTCGGTCGAAGCCGAGGCGCTTGGCGCGGACGGGCTGATGATCATTCCGCCCTACTACTACACGCCGACCGAGGACGAGATCTTCAACTACTACAAGACGATCTGCGAGGCCTGCAACCTGCCGATCATGCTCTACAACAACCCGTTCACCTCGAACGTGGACATGCCGGCAAGACTGGTCGGCAGGCTCACGAAGAGCTTCGAGCAGATCCGGTACATCAAGGAAGCGTCGCAGCGGATCGAGCGCGTCCACGAGATCATCGTCGAATCCGAGGGGCTGATGAACGTCTGGGCCGGCCAGAAGGTGCTTGAATCATACAAGATGGGCGCCAAGGGATACGTGAATCCCTACGGCAACTACATCCCGCGGGCATCGGTCAAGTTCGTCGAGTGGGCGGAGCAGGGCCGCTGGGATGATGTCTGGACGGTGCAATCCATCATTTCGAAGTTCGATGCGATCATCACGGAAGGTCATCCGCTCTATGGGCACCAGTGCTATTCCAAGGCACTCGCCGCGGCGGCCGGATGCCCGGTGGGCGATGTGCGCCCGCCGATCACCACATTCGAGAGCCTGGGTGCGGAAGGACGTGACCGGGTGGCGCGAATGGTGCCGCTGATGGAGGAACTCGACCTGGCGGTCGACGCGATCGAGGCCCGGAAGACCGGTGTCAGGCAGGCTCACCGGATGTAGGCCGCGCCATTCACGTCGATCGTGCCGCCGGACAGGTGGCGGGCACGGCCGCCAGCGAGGAAAACGCAGATCTCACCGATATCCGATGGCGGTATCCATTCCCCCATGGGTAGCGTCGCCGTTACCACAGCCTCGCCGCCAACGGTCGCGGCGCTGTCCACCGACATTTGCGTGCGCACGACGCCGGGGGCGATCATGTAGGCAAGGATCCCGCGGTTCGCGTAGTTCCGTGCAACGGTTTTCGTGGCAGCCGTAATGGCGGCCTTCGAGGCGGCATAGGCGATGGCACCCGGGTTCGAGGTGCCACGCGTCGCCACCCAGCTGCCGATCCCGATGACCGAGCCTGGCCGGTCCGCCGAAAGCCAGTCGCCCACCGCGTGGCGCAGCAGCCGGGCGGGTGCATGGACGTTGACCGTCATCGTCTCCAGCCAGACCGCGTCCCATTCCTCGATCGGGTCGGAAATACCGCCTGTCTGTCGCATGATCCCGGCATTGTTCACCAGGACATCAATGGATCCTTCCGCCGCATCCCTCGCCTCTGCCCAGAAGCGATCGACGGCACCCATGTCGCGAAAGTCGGCGCTCAGAAGCGCGGCCTGTCCCGGAGCCGCCCCGGCCACCGCCGCCTGAGCCCCGGCCCTGTCTTCCCGGTAATGGGCAATGACCCGGGCACCTGCCGCCACAAGGGCCGAGGCAATCGCCGCGCCGATACCCTTTGACGTCCCGGTTGCGACCACGGTCTTTCCGATCAGGCTTCCCATGACCTCTGCTCCTCGTCACATCGGGCCTGGCGCGATGCGCCGGGCCGCAGCGGGCACAGTACGCGAAGGGCTCGATCTCATCGCCCCGGCTCATCGCGGAATCCCGAGCTTCCGGAGCGACCGATCGCGTGCGGGAACGCCGGCACATGGAAGAGACAGTGCCGCGGTCCGGAATTGCGACACTCTGCGGACCTATCGGGCAGGGACGGTACCCGGCACCGAACGATCACGTACCCATTGAACCGCGAAGGCCGCGCAGTATGGTGGAAGTTGTGCGAATGTTGAACACGGACTCCGCAGGCTGACAAGAGGAGAGACCGAAAGGATGACCCGGTTGGACGTGGCCGCGAGCACTTTCCCGTTTCTCTACTCCCATGACGGTCTCGACGCGCTGAAGCACCTGAAATCGCTCGGATACGACAGGTTCGAGATGATGATCTTCCCTCCCCATTGCTGGCCGAGGGAACTGCCGGTCGCCAGGCGCAGGGAGTACAGGTCGTGGCTCAACAGCGAAGGCGGCCGGATCACGTCGTTCTGCTATCCACTTCTGGACAACAACCCGAACGGCGTGGACCGCCTGATGCGGGCCTACACGCTCGACCGGTATCGTGAAGCCATCGATCTTTCGGCGGAATGGGAGTGCCCCTACGTGCTCGCGATCCCGGGCCCCGTGAACAGTCTCATCAATCCGCCCCACCAGTGGATGCTGGACTGGTTTGTCGAGGGCATGAAGCAACTCGTCGACTACGCGAAGGGAACCGGCGTTCAGCTTCTTCTGGAGAACGTGCCCTTCACCTACCTCCCGACGGCAAGGGACATGAAGGACACCGCCGCACTCATCGGACCGGAGGTCGGGGTCAACTTCGACATCTGCAACAGCGCCTTCATCAGGGAGGACCCGGCAGAAGCGATCCGCATGCTGGGTGATCTGGTGAAGAACGTCCACATCTCCGACTCGGGGTACGACGAGTTCCTGCACACGCGCCTGGGCACCGGCGTGGTCGAGCCGCGACCGGCGGCGGCCGCGCTTCGGGATATCGGATACTCCGGCATGACCGTACTGGAGATCATTACCGACGCGTTGCAGCCCGGCGCCGATCCGGATACCGATATTCGCGCAAGCCACGCCATACTGGCACAGAACGGGTGGGCCCAACCGGGTTAGGCAAGCCTCGCTTCGCCGGGAAGACTCAGGCCCGTCTGCCCGCCCGGAACCTCGGTTCCCGGGAAATGTGAAACACGGGTCGGTCTTGTCCCACCCGGTGGTGCAAGAATCTGCCGGGACCGGCAGCCGCATCGTGCACATGCCTCGGCGTCGCTCCTGGCACTCGCCATAAACAGACATTTGTCCGCGGTCAGCTCCACCTGTTCCGTCTTCAGGCATTTCGGCAACTATCCTGTTCGCTCCCGGTCCGACGCCACAGGCAATTTCCCCTCCGGGTCGACCCTTCGGGGGCCCGCAAGATCACTGACCTGCGGTGCCGATCAGCGCGGGAAGCACATGCCGAACTGCACCGCAAGCCGCCCCTATTGCGCGATCATGCACCCAGGATGGAAACCAAGCGTGAAATCCGACGGCCCTTCCTTCTCGCGTTTGCGAAGATAGGTCTTGTCTCGCTCCAGGGTGACATTCGCATATCGGTTCGCCATAGCGTCGATGGCAATAGCCATCTGGTGAATATGCGGGCGAGCGTCCCTGGGGTTGGTGGACACATTGCCGCGATACCCGGAAAAACTTCGAGAATCGAATTTCTTCAGGTCGCGAACGCCGACATTTATCAACTGCACCGCCGCCACCACCTTGTCGAGCACTCTCTTCGGAACGGGCACTCGCCATGCCTCGGCAAGCCCGATTACGGCCAATGCCTAATTGACACCGTACGTGTGATACCAGAACCCTCTAACGCCCCGGAACGAGTTATTGTTTATGTAACCATCGTCGAAGAATTTATTGTCTATATCCTGGAACATCTTGTTGAAGGCTGCAGCGGCAAGTTCCTTGTCTTCGATCCATGCGGAATATATCAGCTCTCCTATACCAGCATTGGCATATTGGTAGAAGCCAACAGCACTACGAGCATCGTCGGCCCAACTCTTGATGTAGCGCTGATACAGTTGATGCGCGTACTCGTTCACGGTCTCGCGCTCAAAATCGCTCATATTCGACTTCAGGAAGATAGCGGGAACGAGATAACTGCTTCCGAAATCAGCTGCGAATTGCGGCGCGTGCGCGAGACATCGGGCAGATGTAACGCCTCTTCCATCATAACAGCGTCCACCAGTCCTGCGCACTCCTTCCACCGTCATTGTATCAAGAATGGTTTCCGCTTCCGCGATCCGAATCAGGAGCGACACTGCCTTCCGGATCTGATCCCCATCGCCGGACGCGACCGCCGCATGAGTCGCGGCGAAAAGGTATCGGGCTGGTAACGATATCACCTCGTGCCGAACAGTCAGGGAGTCGCTGCGTTTCAGATGGTTCGCATCCCAGTCGATTCCGATTACCTCGGCGATTTTCCGTTCAATAAAGTCATCTTCCAGCGTTATCTCCAGCCCCAGTCGGGACGTCTGGCAGGAGCCAACCTTGTCTCCGTAGAAATACTTGGGAATGTGAATTGCTTCGGGCTTCGCTGTGGCCAGTTCGGGCTTTACGGCCTGGACATCGCCAGGCAGAAACCAGACCGCCACTGTGAGGAGGACGAGTACACGAACAGTCATGGGAATCCGTGTGCTGTTGGGAGTCATCCGAGAAGCACTCTTGACAGTTCTGCAAACTGCATCATTCGCTGATTGGTATCAAGGCTCGGACCCGACATCGTCCGGTCAACTTCCTTCAGACAGCCTCCGAATCCCGTGCGGTGTTCCAAGGGCCTGAAACGCGCTCCACCGGCAACATCGGGAATCGCCACACAGATGAATTCACATTCTCCCGGACGGAAGTCTCGGTAAATTTATTCGTAAAGGGCTCAATGAGCTTGTCTCCAGTGACTGCATGCGAATTTCCGATGATCTTTTTGATATCGCAGCCACGCGCCGTGGGGAACCGGAACAGGCGATCCGGTGGGCACTCTCGGAATTTGCTCCGAAGCAGCCTGGAGACGTCGGATCGGCACACGACGACAGCGCCAGCACTCTGCGCCCGGATCATGGCGCGTTGTCGAACGATGCTGTCGACCCTGCTGACCAGCTCCGCCGGCAACAGTGTGAATCGGGGGGCGGGAAGATCGACGCTCCGGTCCACAATCGGAACTGAACTGTCTTGACGATGCGATGCAGGGATTCGTCAGGCTCCTGAAGAACAAATCCGGCGCCGCCAAGGGTGGCCGTGCGCCGCCTGGCCACGTTCGATGCGGTGTCAGACTGGACCCGAATTGTGCGTCGGTCAGCGAGAGTCGGGACGTGCGGTGAGCTGGTGCAACGATTCCCGGTTCTGGATCAACAGGTTGACGTGGTTCAGACTGAATTTCGGATCACGTGCCGGTCTCGGTGGCTGCGAGCCCTCGTCATGACCGTTGAACGACGTCGTCGGCCGGTCCTGCCCGTGCTCCGCATTCCGTCGCGCGGCGGCTGGCGCACGGGAGCTGTGACGCGGCCCTGTTGCCGCAAGGATGGAACGGGATGACCGAGATCACATTCACCTTCAATGGAGCCGGTGTAGCCGCGTCCGGAGGGCAATCGCTGGCAGCGGCACTCATCGCAGCGGGACGTCGCGAGTTCCGGGTCACGGCAGGCGGAAAACGCCGCGGGGTCTTCTGCGGAATTGGCGTTTGCCAGGACTGCCTTGTCACCGTCGACGGTACACCGAACCGGCGCGCATGCATGACCGGGGCGGTCGATGGCATGGCAGTCGAGACCCAGTCCGCCTTCCCGGCACTTCGCTCGGATGCGGAGGTGCCGGACACGCCACGGGCGCGGGTCCTCACGCCGGATGTACTGGTGATCGGAGGCGGCGCCGGAGGCCTGTCCGCAACGATCGCGGCACGACGGGCGGGCGCCGAAGTCGTCACCCTGGATGAGCGTACTGTCCCGGGTGGTCAGTACTACAAGCAGTCCGCCGATGGCGGCCTGCTCGACGCCCAACAGGCCGAGGGAGCGACTCTGGTGGAAGACGCCCGGTCCAGCGGCGCAGAGATCATCAACAGCGTCGAGATCTGGGGGGCGTTCGATGGCCCTCTCATCCTTGCCGAAAGCGAAAATGCGGCGCTGATCGTGCGGCCCCGCACAGTGATCGTCGCAACCGGCGCGTATGATCGGCCCATCATCGTACCCGGCTGGACCCTGCCGGGTGTCATGACCACCGGGGCGGCGCAAACCCTGTGGCGCAGCTACCGGACGCTGCCGGGGCGCCGCATCGTGGTCTGCGGGTCGGGGCCGCTGAACCTGCAGGTTGCCCTGGAACTCGCGGTCGGCGGGGCGGAGATCGCACTTGTGGCCGAGGCCGCGCCGTCTGCCTTTCGTCACCCCCTCCGGGGTGCCCGGTGTTCGATCCACGGCCCGACGCTCGCTTGGAAGGGACTCGCCATGCTGTGCGGTCTCCGGTGGCGACGCGTGCCCGTGCGCAACGGACTGCGGCTGGCCGCCGTGGAACAGTACGAGGGCGGGCTATCGGCGACGTTCCGACGCACGGACGGCGGAACCTGCACCGTGCGAGCGGACGCCGTGTGCATGAACGCCGGGTTCGAGCCGCAGAACGAGATCCTGCGCCTTCTCGGCGCCCGGATGACCTACGATCCCGCCGTCGGGCACCTGCGCTGCGAGCGGTCCCAAACGCTCGAGACCTCGGTTTCCGGGATCTTCGCTGTCGGGGACTGCGTCGGGCTCGGCGGGGCTCCCGCGGCCTGCGCCGAAGGGCGCATCGCCGGACTTTCAGCGGCAGCGCTCTCGGGTCACGGGGATGGCCGCGGTCTCGCGTCCGATCGGCGTGCCCTTCGACGGCACCGGCGTTTCCAGAACGCGCTCTGGCAACTGCACGACGTGTCCCCGACACCGCTCGACAGTCTGCCTGAAGACACGGTCCTCTGCCGTTGCGAGGAAGTCACCGTGGGTGAAACCCTGGCCGGCTACGCCGTTAACCCTGGTCATCTCGGGACCCTGAAGCGCGCAACACGCATCGGGATGGGACCGTGTCAGGGCCGCTATTGCGGTCCCGCCGCCGCGCGCCTGATCGCGGAAAAGACCGGCGAGGCTCTCACCGACCGCAGTTTCTTCGCCCCGCGTGTTCCGGTCAAACCGGTGACAATCAATGCCGTCTTCTCCGCCGAAGAGGCGCTTCGCGGTGACGAGTGATCTCCTGGTCATCGGTGGCGGCATCGTCGGGCAGATTGCGGCACTGGAACTTGCCGGGACCGGGGCGCGCGTGACCCTTGTCGACGCCGCGCATAACGCCGGCAGTACGACGAACGCCGGAAGCCTCCATGTTCAGATGCAGAGCAGGTTCATCCGTCTGTACCCCGAACACGCGCCGAACCTTGAGCGGGCGCTACCCTATTACAAGCAGGCAGCGGAGTGCTGGGACACGCTCGAAGCCGGCCTTGGACCCATGCACCTCGTCCGCAAGGGCGGGCTGATGCTGGCGGAGAGTTCCGGGCAGATGGCCTTCCTGGAAGAGAAGTCCCGGCGTGAAGAAGCGAAGGGGCTCGACGTGGCGCTTCTGGACCGGGCGGAACTCGATCGCATTGCTCCCTGGATCGGCCCTTGGATCGTCGGCGCGGAGCTCTGCCGCGACGAGGGCTCGCTCAATCCGCTGCTGGTCAACCGGCTGCTGGCGAAGGCTTGCGCGGACCTGGGGGTGATCTGCATCTCGGACAGAATCGACGGGCTGACCGTCACGGCCGATCGTGTTTCGGCACGGGGTCTTCAGGGCCGTTATCGGGCCAGTGAAGCCGTCGTCGCCGCGGCCTGGGGCTCGGGTGCGCTGGTCAGGGCGCTTGGCGTCGACATTCCGACCGCCCCCGAACCGCTGCACATGAACATTACGGAAGCGTGCGAACAGAAAATCGACCACCTGGTCCAGCACGCGGAGCGCTCGCTCACGCTGAAGCAGTTCGGGACCGGCCAGATCGTCATCGGGGGTGGCTGGTCCGCGCATGACCACGGCGTAGACACGGTGCCCGGCGTCCGTGCCGGTTCGCTTCTCGGCAACGTGGCGCTCGCCGCGCGGCTGGCACCGGCGATCGGCACGCTTCGCATCATCCGGACATGGGCCGGCATGAACACGACCGCAGACGGGACCTCGATCGTCGGCCGCTTGCCGGGCGCCGAACGGGTCATCATGGCCGTGCCGGGAGATGCGGGGTACACACTCGCCCCGCTCGTGGCGCAAATGGCAGCATCCATTGTACTGGGGCGCGATCCGCCGGCCGATCCGGCGCCCTGCTCGCCCGCGCGGTTTGCCGCATAGCGCGCGAGAACGCGGGCGACCGTGTCCCGAAGCCCGGACAACACCATCTCGACCGTGGCCTCCAGCGACGGCGGCAGTGGCGAACGCCTCCTGAGCCGAGCCACGGCATCATGACCGGCGGGGCAGCGGCCTTTCATCCCGCTTCGGGCTTTCCGGACAACAGCCGGTCCATACCCTGCCTGACATGGTCCAGCGCCGCACCGGCAAGTGGGCGCAGCGGCGGACGCAGCGGGCCGCCGCCGGGCAGGCCCAGGTGATCCATGGCAGCCTTGGTGGCCGGGTACAGCGTGCACCCGCCCGTCGTGAAGAGTTCGGTCATTTCGATGCCCGTCCGCTGAAGCGCCCAGGCATCGGCCAGGCGGCCGGCCCTGGCCATGTGCCACAGGTCGAGGCATCCGGGCGCCCAGGCGTTGGGAAAGCAATCGATGGTGCCGTCCGCTCCCGCGAGCGCCGCCGGTACACCGAGGACCGAGGACGGGCCGCAAAAGACGCGGATCCGGCCACCGGTACGGTTCAGTGTTCCCTGAAACGTGTTCCAGTTGCCGCTGCTTTCCTTGATGCCCACGACGTTGTCGAGATCGGCAAGACGGTCGGTGATTTCGGGGGTCAGTTCGTTCCCCGCGTTTCCGGGGATATTGTACAGCAGGATCGGCAGCACCGATCTCGCGTCGATCGCCTCGAAATGCGCAATGATCTCGGCCTCGGTCGAGCGCACGAAGTAAGGGGGCATCACGAGCACGCCATCAGCACCGGCCTCTTTCGCGGCGTGGATCTGGGTGATGATCTCTTCCTCGCGGATCGATCCCGTGCCGATGATCGCCGGTCCCTGTCCCGCTGAAGCGGCAACGGTCAGGCGCGCAAGCCTTTCCCGCTCTGCAAGATCCAGCGCCCAGAATTCACCCGTGCATCCCGCTGCGACGATGCCCGTGGCCCCGGCGGCGTACAGTCTTTGCACGTTTGCCGAAAACGCGTCTTCGTCAATCGACAGGTCCGAGAGAAACGGTGTCGTCACGGCCACCATCGGGCCCGACCAGTCTATCGTGGTTCTGTCCATCGCTGCATTCCTTCGCACTGTGGGCTTTCCCGCGGCAGTCTCGAACCGGGACCTGTACCCCTGACCACGGGGCTTCCGCCACCATGTTCCTGTCGTCTTCGCGTCTCCCGGGCCGGGCAAACCCGCCGGACCCCTTCACAAACGTCCCCGACGCCACAGGGTCGAGGGAAGGCGCGTTCGACCGACAGTTCAAGGGAACAGCTGATCTGCCGGCGGCACCCGGCCCTGTGCCGGTACCCCGGTCCTGACCGCAGGCTGCGTTTTCTCACTCCCGTTCGTCGGACCGGACATGCGGATGTCCCGCATCCCGGCTTCCGGTTGCCGTCATGCGTTAATCCACGCACGTGCTCTTTCATCGTCCTCCCGAAACGCGCAAGGCCGCAGTCGTCAAACTGCCGCTTCCCGAGTGCGGTGTTCCGGAGCCGGTGCTGGTTCCCGAGCGTGCGGGCAGGCCATCGCCACGTCAATGATCTCTGCGGCAGCAACCGGGGCAAGACCCTGCCGGATGTGACCGGGCAGGCGGAACAGTTCGCGGAACCGTCGGAGTGCGAAGACCTGGTTGCACAGTCGCGCTCTGCCCGGGCAGGGTTCATGTGGCGGCGGAACACCGTCAACGACGGCCGGGTCTGTGAGGAGCTCCTGTGATGAGGGTCGCGATGATCTCTGGTGGCGGCAGGGGCCTCGGCGCAGCGATCACCCGAAAGCTGCTTGAAGACGGCTGGACCCTGTCGCTGGGCCTGAGGGATCGCGGACAGGCGGATGACTTCACGGCCCGGTCCGGCACGCTCGCGGCGTTTCCCTTCGATGCGACGGACCCGTCCACCGTCACTCCCTGGGTCGAGGGTACCATGGACCGCTTCGGACGGCTCGACGCCCTGATCAACAACGCGGGCATCCTGCGCATCGTCGACTTCGAGCAAGGTACCGAGGCGGACCTTGACGACCTGTGGGCAGTCAACGTCAAGGCTCCCTTCCGGCTGATCCGGGCCGCACTGCCGCATCTCAGGCAAACCGGCAGGGGTCGGGTTATCAACATTGCCTCAACCGATGCCAAGCGCTACCGGGCCGGTGTTTCCATCGGGTATTCGATGACCAAGCACGCCCTCCTCGCGATGACCCAGGCGGTCCGCCTTGCCGGCTGGGAGGACGGCGTACGGGCCACGGCACTCTGCCCCGGAGCGATCGACACCGACCTGCTCGCGGGGATCCCGGGCACCACGCCCAGGGCCGAACGCCTGCAACCGGAAACCGTCGCGGACATGGTGGCCTTCCTGTTGTCCCTCCCGAACCAGGCCAGTGTTCCGGAAATGATCGCCAACACACGACCGGAGAGCCCGATCTGAGCTCTCTTTCCGCTGATGAACTGGTGCCGCCGGAAGGCAAAGAAGCTCTGACCTCGCTCACTCCGGCTTCGGTGGGCGGTCAGGAGAAAGTTCGCGAGGTAGTCGCGACAATGCTGCGCGTCGAGGCCGCTGTCGGCGGAAAGGCGATCCGAGGCTTGGAGAATGGTCAGCGGACGCGAAATTCGCACGAGCCTGCCGCCTTGCTCTTCGAGCCCGAGATTGCGCTCCACCCAGGTCGCGACCGGGTGGGCTACTAGCGCTTGGTGTGTCGGATTCGCGGGGACGCTCCGCTCGATGGCGGCGCGCAGATCGGGGCCGCTCAGGCACGCGTCACGGTCGGTGACGGGCCGTAAAGTCTCCGAAACGACGTTGTCGGGGTCAGCAGCTGCGCCGAAAAGGCGGCTTGCGATGGCGCAACGCCGGCGTTCCGGTCGCCGGGCGAGCCTTCGGAGGCCATCGTCGCCGAGTTGCCGATACAGAGAAGCCGCTCGTTGAACCGTTTCCGGACGCGTCGGAGGAGCATGGCGACATCGGCCCCTGCCGCCCGCGGTAGGTGTGCCGCTCGTCGAGGACCAGAAACCGGAGGCCCTCGGCGTGTTCGCGGATCGCCGGTCGGTCTCGTGGAACCGCGTCATGGGCAGCTCCAGCATGAAGTAGTTGGTCAGCAGAATGTGGGGAGGGTTCTTTGCGATCCGCTCGCGTTCATCCTGCGATTCCTGCCCGGTGTATCGGGCGAACGTGACTGGCTCGCCGCCGTCGCCGTAACCGAGCCGCAGGTACTTTTCCAGTTCCTCGCGCTGGCTGTTGCAGAGCGCGTTCATCGGATAGACGACGATGGCGGTGATGCCCTTGCAGGCGTCGCCGGTACGCTTTTGCCGCAATACGTCGTCGTCGATCGGGATGAAGTAGGCGAGCGATTTTCCGGAGCCGGTGCCTGTGGTCAGGGCGTCGCTTTCGACCCGTCTCGCGATTTCTGTGGCGTCCGTCTGGTGTCGGTGGAGCAGGAGGCGCTCGCCGAATGTGTTGTCACCGCGCTTGAGCCGGAACACCTTCGCGCACTCCGCATCGAGCGTGCCGTCGGCGACCAGGTCATCAATGTATCCGCCGGGCCCGAAGCTTGGATTGAGCTGGATGAACGGCGCAGGCCGGAAATGGCCCGCGGCGTAGGCCGCATCGACTTCGCGGGAGATGTCCTCGGCGCGGATCCTGGCGAAATTTCGGGGAAAAACCGCTCGTATTCGGCGACGAGTTCATCACGGAAGGCGAATACGTCCATCAGCGACTCCTCGACCCCGCAGCGTTGGCGCGCGCCTCGATCGCGGTGCACCGCTCCATCAGCGCATCGAACGGTTCGGCATCTTCGAGCAGCATGCCGTCGGCCAGCATCCGTGCGTAGTCATCGGTGAGTACGGCAAGCGCAGCGCCGGCGGGCACGAGATGCAGGTCGCCGGATACCGCTGCTTCGTAATTGATTCGCGTGCCGCTCGCGTCGTTTTCGGAGAAGAACATCGCCTTATGGCGGGCGACCGAGAGCGCGAGCGAGCGGTCGGCCAATGCGCGCCCGGCAACGCCGGCCTCGTCGAGACGCGCGAGATCGTGCCAGTGCCGGGACAGCCGCTCGCCTCGCCGCCGCTCCTGGCGGCAGAAGACGTGGATCGCGGTCGCCTTTTCCCAGAAGGTCCGCTCGGCCAGCATGACAGCGGGACTCGCCGTGGGAAACGCCAGACCGGGCAAATGCGCCGCTGCGTCGCAAACGACTGGATGAATTGTATGCGGTTCGCCCGTGGAGCGCGCACCGAACTCGACCATGACCTCCGGGCGCACCAATCCGGTCTCCTCGAACAGCGGCTCGTAGCCGATGAAAAGGCGGTCCCCGTCGACCCGGAATGCTGCGGTGAACCCGGCGCGCGCGAGCCCGGCCTCGACGACCGGGTGCGCCTGATCCCGAACCCACTCGGTCAGGTGGGGGCGGATCGTCCGCGTCCAACGCTTCTCCTGGCTCCGAGTCGGGGGAAGCGCCTCGTCGCCGGCGCCCGAAACCAGATCCGGCGCAAAGGCGCGGATGTCGTAGGTGATGTCAACATCTTCGGAGAAACGCCGGATCGCGCGCCATACCTTGGACAGCGAAGTGCCGCCCTTGAATGTCAGGTGCTGGGCGAAAGGGCCGTCGAAGAGGACACCGAGCGTCGCAACGACCCAGATGTCCTTCTCCAGAAGGTGCGCCTTGTGATTGCCGCCGTGCTCCGCCACCTGCAAGGCGTCGCGTTGATCGTCGGCCGAAAGGTCCTGATACCGTGCCTCAGCCATGCGAGAGGCGGGCGCTCACCGGTTGCGCCATCCAGTTCGGCATGGTGGCTCGTGCGGCCGAAAGTTCGTCGCGGTCCTCGTCGTGAAGCGTCGGCAGGACCGCTTCCAGCCCATCCTCGACCTCTTCCGGACCGAGCCATGCCAGGGCGCGGATGACATCGCCGGCCTTGCGGTGCGGGGCCACGAGCTGCCAGCGCGGCGCGTGTCGCAGCTCCACGACGGACGATCCGAAGTGGAGACGGCGGTTGGAGCCGGAAGTCAGGTAGACCGCGCGGACCGGATTCTGTGTAGTCAGACCGAGTCGGTTAGCCGCCGCCCCCCCGCAGGGCACGATGGTTTCGCCCCAGAGTGCGGACAGCGCGGCGAGGGCCTTGCCGAGACGGGGCGCCCGGAGCCCGAATCGGGTCTCGACGGGACGCATGTAGACGCCTTGGCAGATCCGCATCAGCTCTCCCGAGCGGGCCAGGCGCGACAATGCCTGGTCGATCGCCGCCCGGTGGCCGAGGTGAAGCAGGGCGCCTGGACATAACGGCGTGGCCTCCGGAAGAGCCTGAGCGTACTCCATGATGCGCTTGGGAAGGCCTCGCATCGGTCGATATCTCCTGTTCGTTTGTCAGAAATCTAATGGCAATGCTGTCGCATTACAACGCTTGGAGCTTCGTATTCGCGTGGTGCAGCGGCCATCGCCACGATGCGTGTGGAGCGCAGCCAGGGGCCTTGGGCCGGGCTGGTATGGCGACCTGAATGGGCCGGCTCCGGTGATCAGGCGTCCGGATCGGGCACGATGGTCGAGATGAAACGGGGATTTCCTGGAAAGGCTTATCCCTTCCTGATTACCCTCGAAACTAAGCGGCATTTGGTATAGGATATTGCCATGTAATTCACTGATAGAGAAAGAAATTTCCATGGTTCGCAACCCGGTGCAGTTCCAGAAAGGAATCAGCCTCAACGAGTTCCTCTCGCTCTGTGGGACCGAAGAGCAGCGCTTCGCCGCCTTGTACCGATGGCGCTGGCCTAACGGCTTCGTATGCCCGAACTGCGGCCACGACCGAGGTGCCAGTTGACCACGCACAAGCTCCAGCAGTGCTATCGCTGCCATCGCCAGACCTCGATGACCGCTGGCACCATCCTTGACTCCACCAAGATCCCTCTCACGGTGTGGTTCCAGGGCATCTCCGTCATGACCCAGGGCAAGAAAGGGGTCTCGGCGATGACACTGCATCGCCAACTCGGTATCTCCTGCAACGCCGCATGGCGCATGCGTCACAAGCTGATGCAGGTGATGATGGAGCGCGACCGAGAGCACCCGCTCGGCAGGTCGGTCCAGCTCGACGACGTCTATCTCCGCGGCGAGCGCAGCAGAGGCAAGCGCGGGCGGGGCGCGCCGGGCAAGACCCCTTTCGTCGCCGCGGTCGAAACTAACGCCGAGGGCCACCCGTTGCGCGTGAAGCTCACCGTGGTCGAGGGCTTCCGACTCACCGAAATCGCCGCCTGGGCGCAGCAGCACCTGAGCCCGGGGACACAGGTGCTCTCCGATGGGCTGGCCTGCTTCAATGGTGTGACCGCGGCAGGATGCGTTCATGAGCCGGTGGTGACCGGTGGCGCGAAAGCCGCGGTAGAGCGTCCTGTGTTTCGATGGGTGAACACGATCCTCGGCAACATCAAGAGCGCGCTGCGCGGCACCGACCATGCGATCCGCCCCAAGTATGCACAGCGCTATCTTGCGGAGTTCGAGTACCGGTTCAATCGTCGCTTCGACCTGCCCGACATCATACCCAGACTGGTCTACGTGGCCCTGAGGACGCCGCCAATGCCGGAGCGGATGCTCAAGTTACGCTTGGCTTGAGTGGTAATCAGGAAACAATTTGCCTCGATCAGGGCGCTAAACTCGTGCCTGCTCGCAGTTTTGCAAGTGGCTCAATCGAGTGTTTTCTCTCGTTACGCGTATGCAGTTGCGCTTCGGTGCCTCCGGTCATGTTCGTTCCCGGACGGCTTCGGCGGCTGCACGAACCGCCGCTGCGCGCTGTGTTTGGCGGCCGCTCGCCGCCGAACGGGCCGCCGCCTCGATCTCCGAGCCCGCTCCTTCCGGGGAGCCCGCATCGAAGGGCGGCTGCGGATTGTATTCGATGGCCAGTTGTATCGATTTTGCGACATCGGCGCCGAACAGTTCGCCGGCGACGGTGAGGGCAAAATCGATTCCTGCGGTCACTCCACCGCCCGAAACGATATTGCCGTCCACGACGACCCGGGACGGGTCGGGGATCGCACCGAAAGCCGACAGCATCTCCCTCGACATCCAGTGACATGCCGCACGCCGCCCCTTCAGCAGGCCGGCGGCTCCCAGGACCAACGACCCCGTGCAGACCGATGTGACGTAGCGGGCGCCTTGCGCCTGCCGGCGGAGAAAATCGAGAGTTTCCCCGTCGGTCAGCAATGCGTTCATGCCGCCGCCGCCCGGCATGCAAACGAGATCGAGTTGCGGACAGTCTGCATAGGCGGTATCCGGGAGAATCCGCATTCCGCCGCTCGACCGTACCGGGTCGAGGGATTTCGAGACCAGCAGTACCTCGGTGTCGGGAAATTGGGAGAAGACTTCGTGCGGCCCGGTCATGTCGAGCTGCATCATATCCGGAAAGACAAGCAAACCGATCTTGAATGCCATCGCCTGAGCCGTCGATTCCTGCCAATGAACGGGATGTTCGCACGGCCTGAACCTCGTTACAACAGATCAGTCCGTGTGGCGGATGAAGCGTTTCCGTCGAAACCGCAGCGCCGGAACTGCGCCTGCGAAGCGTGTCTCCGGCAGGCTGCGACACGGCGGACGGGGCTGCGCCGTTACCCGGCCGCTGGCGCCAGCAGGCACCTGTCCTCGAGCGGCGCGACCGGGCTCAGGTCGCGGTGGTGCTGGTGCGCCGGCCGCTTGTGGCGGGTCAGCGCATTGGCGACCGGGTTGAGGATCAGCGAGAAGATCGTGCGCGGCCAGGGCGTCATGTTGATCGAAGAGCCGTGGACCAGCGTGTCGCCGAAGATCAGCACCGTGCCGGGCGGCCCCTTGGCGGCGACCAGGCCGCCCTCGGCGACCAGGCAGGCCACGGTCTCCTCGGCGACCACCCAGAGCGGATAGCTCGTCGTCTCGGTATCCAGCGTCGCCGGCGCGACGCCGCGCCTGTGCGAGCCGCGGATGAAGACGATCGGCCCGTTGAACTCGTTCGCCTCGTCGAGCAGCACATGAAGGTTGAGCGCGAGCGGCTCGGGCACGCCGTCCTCGCCGCGGTGGGTCGCGAAATCGTAGTGCCATTGCCAGACGTCGCCGGAAAAGGCTGCCTTGGCGTTCACCTTGACCTGCTGGATGTAGAGATCGTCGCCGAGAAGCTGCCGGGCCGGTTCGACGAGGCGGGGATGCCGGACCAGCCGGGCATAGACCTCGCTGCGCAAGTGCAGGGCCATGGCCGTGCGTACGGCGTCGCTCCCCTTTTCCCGGAAATTCTCCGGCCGGCGCTCTGCGAACAGGCGCGGCAACTCCGCCTTGAGAAGAGCCACTTCCTCGAGCGAGAACAGTGATGGCAGGATCAGGAACCCGTCGTCCCGGAACCGTGCGATCTGTGTGTTCGTCAGTCTCATCAGCCTGCCGCCCGTCCGGACCGTCCCGTGCCTGAAGGGTAGGGCACAATCCGCCAGCCTGTCACCTCTCCCCGTGCTGTCTGCCACGAAGTCACAAGCTGTAACGCATCGAGAGGGTTCTCTTCGCTTCTTCGTCATCCGCGAACCTCGATGCGGCCGAAATGCCCTTCGAGAGAAAGGCTCAGGACGCCGACCTTCCTGCGTTCGCCCGCCGAAACGAACCGGCGGTTGGCGTCCGGCCCGTTCGACGCAAACGGCTCGTACCCGACACCGGCACAGGCGGTGTGGCCCGGCGGGAAGGCGCTGTCGGCCGGCAAGTTCCGGCTTCCCTTTCGCCATGAAGGCAAAGACCGCGTCCCCGAAGATGCTGGCTCCGGCTGCCCTGGTGACCTCGGCTTTGATCGCCCGGTCCTCGAACACCGGAACGGACCGGGAGCGGTTTCAGCCTCGCCGCTGGACCGAAGCGCTATGATGCCCGGTTCGGCCTGGCGCCCGACGGGCTTGCGTACCCCGCAACGCCACGCTGCCTGCTCCAGGCCACCGGGATCCGGTCGAGCCGGAGCTTGCTGCACTTTTGGCGGGAACTCCACGAGGGTTCGGGACCGGACCCCCTGCGTGACAGTGTCCGGGCGACGGACGGACCGTGGAATTCCGGACGGAGGCCGATGCTACTTGCCCCAGCGGAGCGCCACGAGGTCGAGGTCGCGCGCCATGCGCAGCAGGGTCTCGCGCGTCGGTGCCGGCAGCGGCGCAAGCGGGTGGCGCACGGCGTCGGACCGGATCACCCCGCCTTCCTTCATCACGGTCTTGGTCGCCCTGAGCCCGCACTGGCGATTCTCGAGGTTGATCAGCGGCAGCATGCCGGCATAGAGCGCCTCCGCCTCCTCGCGCGATCCGGCGAGGTGGCTGGTCACGATCGGGCGGATCCGTTCCGGCGCAAGGGCACTGGTCATGGTGCCGGTGGCGCCGGCATCAAGGTCGGCGAGCAGGGTGATGCCCTCCTCCCCGTCGAACGGCCCGTCGATATGTTCGCCGGCAGCCGCGAGCAGCGCGCGGAGCTTGTCCGCCGTGCCCGGGGTCTCGATCTTGAAGTAGCCCACCGTCGGCAACTCGCGCGCGATCCGGGCCAGAAGCGGAACCGGCAGGGTCACGCCCGACAGCGGCGCGTCCTGGATCATGACCGGGATGTCGATCGCCTCGGCCACCGCCCGGAATTGCGCCACGATACCCTCCTCGTCAGCCTTCAGAGCCGCACCGTGGTAGGGCGGCATCAGCATCACCATGGCGGCCCCCTCGGCCTCGGCACTCCGGCAGCGTTCCACCGCGATCCGGGTGCTGAAGTGACTGCAGGTCGCGATCACGGGAACCCGCGAAGCCACATGCCCGAGGCACAGCGTCTGCAGCATCTCGCGTTCGGCGTCACTCAGCAGAAACTGTTCGGAGTAGTTGGCAAGGATGCAGACCCCGTCCACCCCCTGGTCGACCATGCAGTCGAGAACCCGGCGCTGACCGTCGTGATCTAGCGCGCCTGCATCGTCGAAAGGGGTGGGAACGATGGGAAAGATCCCGGAGTAGGGTGCACTCATGGGTGTCCTCGCCGCCGGCTGATACGGGAATGGCGATCCTACCGCGCAGCACCGCGCGACGCGAGGCCCGCCGGGAGGACCGGGGCAGGAGCGCGTTCGCCGGATACCGGGCCGGGGTTGCGCGGAGCGGGCGAACTTGCCACCAATACGCCATGACCACGGTCGGAACCTCTGTGCCCAGGGTCGAGGACCCCTCGCTCCTGATCGGTGACGGTCGCTTCGCCGACGACCTCGCCGAACCGCCGGGCTGCCTGCATGCCGCGTTCGTGCGCTCCCCGCATGCCCATGCCCGACTGGTCGGCGTCGACACCGCCGCAGCCGCGGCCATGCCGGGTGTGCGCGCGATCGTGACCGGGGCCGACGTCGCGCGGCTCAGCTCCCCGTTCCTCTGCGGTGTCAGGGTGGCGGCACACCAGTACGCGCTCGCGATCGACCGGGTCCGGTACGTGGGCGAGGCGGTGGCCCTGGTGGTGGCGGAGAACAGGTACCTGGCCGAGGACGCCGCCGGACGGATCGAGGTCGCCTGCGAGCCCCTCGCGCCGGTGATGGACACGGACGGCGCGCTCGCGCCCGGAGCACCGGTGCTGCATCCAGACGCCGGTTCCAACCTGCTGCACGAGCGCAGCTTCAGCTACGGTGATCCCGACGGCGCCTTCGCGGCAGCCGACCACGTGGTCTCCACCACGGTTCGCTACCCGCGCAACGCCTGCACGCCGGTCGAAACCTTCGCGGTGGTTGCCGCCTGGCGCGAGGGCGATTACAGCTACGACGTCACTGCAAACTTCCAGGGACCCTACACGCTACACACGGTGATGGCCCGAGCACTCGGGGTCCCCGGCAACCGCCTGCGGATTCGGACCCCGCCTGATTCCGGCGGTTCGTTCGGGACCAAGCAGGCAGTGTTTCCCTACGTGGTGGCGCTCTCGATCGCGGCCCGGATCGCCCGGCGTCCGGTCAAGTGGATCGAGGACCGGCTCGAACACCTGGCCGCCGCAACCGCAGCCACCAGCCGCACGACAACCCTGCGTGCCGCAGTCGACGGCGACGGCGTGGTCCGGGCGCTGGACTGGGACCAGGTCGAGGACTGCGGCGCCTGGCTGAGGGCGCCGGAACCGGCGACGCTGTACAGGATGCACGGCAACATGACCGGTCCCTACGCGATCGGTTCCGTCCGGATCCGCAACCGGGTCGTGGTCAGCAACCGCACGCCGACCGGACTGATGCGGGGGTTTGGCGGACCGCAGGTCTACTTCGCGCTCGAACGCCTCATGGACCGGGCGGCGGCGGAACTCGGGCTCGACGCGCTGGAATTGCGCCGACGCAACCTGGTGCCCGCGGACGCCATGCCGTGCACCACCGCTCCGGGCGCGGTGCTCGACGGCGGCGACTATGCCGCGACTGTGGATCGGGCAGTCCGCGACGGCGGGCTCGCCGAGCTCGAACGGCGGCGCGACGCCGCCCGCGGCGAGGGCCGCCTCTACGGGATCGGCCATGCGATGGTGGTCGAGCCGTCGATCTCTAACATGGGATACATCACGACCCTGCTCACCGCGGAACAGCGCGCCCGGGCCGGTCCGAAGAACGGTGCGCTCGCGACCGCCACCGTCGCCGTCGACCCCTCCGGGGCGGTCACCGTGTCCGCCGCCTCGATTCCGCAGGGCCAGGGGCACCGGACGGTCCTGGCCCAGGTGGTCGGCGACGAACTCGGCCTCGCCCCGTCACAGGTTGCAACCGTATCCGAACACGACACGCTGAAGGATGCCTGGTCGATCGCGTCCGGCAACTACTCCAGCCGGTTCGCCGGCGCCGTTGCCGGGGCGGCCAGCCTTGCGGCCGCCCGGATCGCGGAACGGCTGCGCAGCGCCGCGGCGACGGAACTGAACACCACCGCGGAGAAGATCAAACTCGCGGACGGCATGGCACGGGCCCGGGACAATCCCGACAACGCGGTCCCGCTCAACCGCCTGGCGGCCCAGGCGCACTGGGCCCCGCTCTCGGCCAGCCCCGGTGACGCTGCCGGCGGTCTCAGGGAAACCGTGTTCTGGACCCCGCCGGGCCTGCGTGAACCCGACGATCTCGACCGGGTCAATTCCTCCGCCACCTACGGGTTCATCCACGACTACTGCGGTGTCGAGGTCGACCCCGATGACGGGTCGGTGAGCATTGATCGCTACGTCACCGCGCACGATGCCGGCCGGCTGCTCAACCCGGCTCTCGCCGACGGCCAGATCCGGGGCGGCTTCGCGCACGGTCTCGGAGCGGCGCTGTTCGAGGAACTCGCCTACCGGCCCGACGGAGCGTTCCTTGCCGGAACCCTGGCCGAGTACTGCGTGCCGCGCGCAACCGACATCCCCGAGCTGATCGTGTTGCACGACCACACCCCGTCTCCGGTCACCCCGACCGGGGCCAGGGGGCTGGGCGAGGGCAACTGCATGTCGACACCGGTGTGCCTGGCGAACGCTGTCTCCGACGCGATCGGGGCGCCGGTCGACACGCTGCCGCTCACCCGCCCGCGGATCTGCGCGCTCATCGGCGAGCCCGAACCGCCCCCGCCGGACCGGAAACCGCCGGCGGCGCCGGAGGGTCCGGAACTGCGCCAGTCGGGGGCCCGCGGCGTTGCCATGCCGCAGTCGCGGTTGTGGGCGATCATCACCGACCCGGAGCACCTGGTACGGCTGATACCCGGCTGCCACTCACTCGAGCCCACCGGATCCCGTTCCTGGCGCGCGGTCGCCAGCCTCGGGGCCGGGCCGGTACGCGGCCGGTTCGTTGCCCGGGTCCGGTTCGTCGAGATGCACGAGCCGGACCGCCTGGTGATCGTCGGCACGGCCGAGGGCCCGCTCGGATCGGCCAACGGCCGCGCCATCATCCGGCTCGAAGCAGCCGGGGACGGGGGAACCGATCTCGCCTGGGACTATGCGGTCACGGTCTCGGGGACCGTCGCCGCAGTGGGTGGCCGGGTGCTGAACGGCGCTGTCCGGGCCGTGATCGATCAGGCGTTCGCAAGGCTCGGACCGGAGGCCCGGCCGGGGGCTCGGGCGTCTGCTGCGCCGCCTCCTCGGGGCATGGCGATGAAACCGGCATCCTTCGCCTATGCCCGGCCGGACACCCTCGACGAGGCGCTCGAGCTGCTGGCGCAGCACGGTGCCAATGCCCGGGTGCTCGCCGGCGGACAGTCTCTCGCCGCGATGCTCAACATGCGCTTGGTGCAGCCGCGGGTGCTGGTCGACATCTCCGGCCTCGCCCTCCTGGACACCATCGACGCCGATGACACGGTGATGAGCGTGGGCGCCTCGGTCACCCAGGCCGCGGCACTTCGCTGGCCCGGGCTCGCCGTCCAGCCCCTGCTCGCGGCAGCCCTGCCCTGCATCGGCCATCCGCAGACCCGGGAACGCGGAACGGTATGCGGCTCGCTCGCGCACGGGGATCCGAGCGCCGAACTTCCGCTGGTGCTCGCCGTGCTCGGCGGCGAGGTGGTGCTGCAGAAACGTGGCCGTCGGCGCCGGGTGGCGGCATCACGGTTCCAGCAGGGCGTGATGCTGACCGACATTGGCGAAGACGAACTGGTGACCGCGGCCAGCTTCCCGATCCGGCGCGGTCCGCTCGCGACCGCGTTTCGCGAGGTCAGCCCGCGTCGCGGCGACTTCGCCATCCTGGCAGTGGCCGCCGTCGCCGACCCCGCGGGGGTGACGGTCGGCTTTGGAGGCATCGCCGATACCCCCCTGGTCCGGAGGCTCGAGCATCTCGAAACGGATGCCCTCGCCGACGCGCTCAATGCGATCGCCTGGGAAGCGGGCGGCGACAGCGACATGCACGCACCGGCATCCTATCGCCGGCACCTGGTCCGTCGCCTGGGTGCCGCAACCATCCGCGAGGCATGCGATGCGCTACCTCGAGCCTGACCGGCGTCACCGGGTGGGGCTGTGCGTCAACGGCAATTCCGCCGAAGGTGACGCCGAACCGCGGACTCTGCTCAGCGACTTCCTGCGGCACGAACTCGGCTTGACCGGAACCCATGTCGGGTGCGAACACGGCGTCTGCGGTGCCTGCACCGTCCTGCTCGACGGCAGGCCGGCCCGGTCCTGCCTGCTCTTCGCGGTCCAGGTCCACGGCCGGGCCGTCACCACCGTCGAGGGGCTGGCAGCGGGCGGCGAGTTGACCGGCCTGCAGCGGGCCCTCGCACGCCATCATGCCGTCCAGTGCGGCTTCTGCACACCGGGGATACTCATGTCGCTCACCTGCCTGCTGGAACAGGAACCCGGCGCCCGAGAGGAGCGGGTTCGCGAGGCGCTCTCCGGCCACATCTGTCGCTGTACCGGCTACGAGGCGCTCGTGCGCGCCACGCTCGACGCGCTCGGCGAGACGGGCTGATGTTCGATCTCGGCCGCGGGTTCCTGGCAAGCGCGGCGCGCGAGCCCGACCGGATTGCGCTCAGCGACGGCGCCCTGCGGCTGACCTGGCGCCAGTGGGAGCGCGCGGCACGCGAGCTTGCCGGCGGCCTGCTGCGGCTCGGCCTCGGGCCGGGCGACCACGTCGTGACCCTGTTGACCAACAGACACGAGGCAGCAACCCTTCACATCGCCTGCCAGCTGGCCGGCCTGGTGGTCACCCCGCTCAACTGGCGGGCATCGGCCGAGGAGATCGGCCATGTGCTCGCAGACGCCGAGGCGCGGGTCCTGGTCCACGAACCGCTGGTCGCGGACCGGGTCGAGGCCTGCCCGGGCGTCGCCGACGTCCGTCTCGTGGGGCTCGACGGCGCCGCCGGCACGCCTTGGGAGGATCTGTGCGGTGCGGGGGCTGTCACGCCGGCCGCCTCGCCCGACGACACCTCGGTGATGCTCTACACCTCGGGAACCACCGGGCGCGGCAAGGGGGTGCCGCGCAGCCACCGGGCGGAACGCGCCGCCGCCGTGGCCCACGTGGCCCAGAACCTGTACCGGCCGGGCGAGGTCCTCCTCGGGGTCATGCCGCTCTACCACACCATGGGAGTGCGGACCCTGCTCGCCTCGATCGTCGTGAGCGGGCATTTCGTCTGCCAGCGCCGGTTCGATCCGGCGACGGCGCTGGCGCTGATCGAACGCGAGGGGATCAGCGCGCTCTACCTGGTGCCAACGCTGTACCATGACCTCCTCGAGGCGCCCGGCTTTGCGACCGCCGAAATCAGCTCGGTCCGCAGGCTGGGATTTGCCGGTCAGACCATGACCGACGGGCTGGTGGCACGGCTTGATGCCGCCTTCCGGCCGGAACTGTTCGTCCACCATTACGGCTCCGCCCCCAACCTCCCCCTTCCCGGCCGGACCTGTTCGTCAACCATTACGGCTCGTCCGAAATCTACCCCTTCACCATCGAGACCGATGCCGCCGGCAAGCCGGGTTCCGCCGGCAAGGCCGGGATCAACCAGGAGATCAGGGTGGTCGCCCTCGACGACCCGGATCCGGGCCAGCCGGTCGCGGCCGGCGTCGAGGGCCAGATCATCGCCGCACTCGACGGCGACGAGGCCTTTGACGGCTACTGGAAACGTCCCGACGCCGACGTCGGCGCCCTGCGCGACGGCTGGTACTACACCGGCGATATCGGCTACCGCGACCGGGACGGCGACCTGTTCGTGACCGGCCGGGTCGACGACATGATCATCTCGGGCGGCGAGAACATCCTTCCCGCCGAGATCGAAAGCGTGCTGTCGCTGCACCCCGCCGTCGGCGAGGTCGCGGTGGTGGGCATGCCGCACCCGCGCTGGGGAGCGCAGGTGACGGCCTTTCTGACCCGCACCGGGCACGTGGAGGCCGACGAACTGGAGCGCTGGTGCCACTCCAGCAGCCTGGCCGACTTCAAGCGGCCACGGCAGTACGTGTTCGTCGCCGCCATTCCGAAGTCGCCTGTGGGAAAGATCCTGCGCCGCATGCTCGTCGCGGGAGACTGGGAACCGGAAAGCGGGGAACCGACATGACAGGGACACACGACGGTTTCAGGGTGGAAGTCGACGCCGACAGGGAGCGCGGCGACATCATCCTCGAGCGCCCGCCGCTCAACATCATCGAGATGCCGCAGCGCGAGGCGCTGCGCGAGGGCTTCGGGGCACTCGATCGCGATCCCAGGGTGCGTGTGATCGTGCTCCGCGCCGAGGGCCGGCATTTCTCCTCGGGCGGGAACATTGCCGGCTTCCTTGCGGCCAGCCCCGAACACGTCTCCAGGCTGGCCGACAACATCGCGGCGCCGGCTCGGTGCCGCAAACCGGTGATCGCGGCCAACCGCGGCTATACCTTCGGCGTCGGTTTCGAACTCTCGCTCGCCTGTGACTTCCGGATCGCCTCGGAAACCGCGCTCTACGCCCTGCCCGAACAGCGGATCGGCCAGATCCCGGGATCCGGCGGCTCGATCCGGCTGCTTCACATGATCGGCATGCAGCGGACCAAGGACATGACCTTTCGGTCCCGCCGGGTCACGGGAGCGGAGGCGAGGGACTGGGGCATGGTGCTCGACTGTGTGCCCGACGACGGGCTCGAGGCCGCGACCGACCGGCTGGTCGAGGAACTGCGCGGCTTCTCGCCGCTCGCGCAACGCACCATCAAGGGGGTGCTGAACGCCGCCCAGAACACCACCGTCGAAGCCGGAATCGAGATCGAGGGCAACGCCTACGGGCGCCTGCGGACCTCTGCGGACTTCGCGGAAGGCGTTGCCGCCTTCCACGAGAAACGCCCGGCGAGGTTCACCGGCTCGTAGGGGCGGTGTAGCCGAGTTCCATGACCCGGGACAGCCGGGAAGCGAAGGCCCTGACGTCCGCGACCGGTTCGCCGTCCATGATCCGTGCCTGATCGAGCAACAGGAAGGCGGCGTCCTCGATCTCGGACCCGCTTTCCCCCTGTTCGATGCGCCGGGCGAGTCCCTTGATCAACCGGTGCCCCGGATTGATCTCGAGAACCCGCGGTGAAGCTTCATGCACGTGCTTGTGCTGACGCAGGATGCGCTCGAGGTTCATGTCCATGTCACCCTCGTCCGCAATCAGGCAGACGGCCGAATCGGTCAGCCTCACCGACGCCCGCACGTCCTTGACCGCGTCTCCGAGCGCAAGCCTGATCGAGGCGATCAGCGGTGCGACATCATCCGATTCGGATTTCTCCTGGCTGTCGGCTCCCTCCTCGTCCGGCGTCTCCTCCGGCGCGATGGCATCGAGCTCGGCGGTTCCCCGGGTCACCGAACTGAACTGCTTGCCCTCGTAGCCCTCGAACATCGACGAGATCCAGAAGTCGTCGACCGGATCCGACAGCAGCAGCACCTCGACGCCGCGGGCGGCGAAGCCCTCGAGGTGCGGCGAGTTGCTCACGGCGTCATGCGATTCGCCGGTGATGTAGAAGATGTGCTCCTGCCCGTCCTTCATCGCCTCGACATACTCGGCCAGACTGACCAGCCCGTCCCTGGTCGAGGTTCTGAACCGCACAAGCTGCAACAGGGTGTCGCGGTGTTCGCTGTCGAACCCGTACAGCCCCTCCTTCAACACCGGTCCGAACCGGTCCCAGAACCCGGCGTACTGCTCCGGATCATCCTTTGCCCGGCTTCCCAGTTCGGTCAGGACCCGGCGGGTCACCGCGCCGCTGATCGCCGTCAGCATCGGGTTCTTCTGCAGCAGTTCGCGGCTGACATTGAGCGGCAGGTCCTCGCAGTCGATGATGCCGCGCATGAAACGGAGCCATTCGGGCACCAGCCCCTTGCAGTCGTCGGTGATGAACACCCGCTTCACATACAGCCGCAGACGGTTCCGGCGCTCCGGATCGTAGAGCTCCGTCGTGGCCGCAGACGGAACAAACAGCAGGGCGCTGTACTCGTAGCGGCCTTCGGCCCGCCAGTGGATGGTCTGCCACGGCTCATCGAACGAGCGTGAGACATGGCGGTAGAACTCGGTGTACTGCTGCTCGGTGATGTCTCCCCTCGGCCTGGTCCACAGGGCCGACGCCTCGTTGACCGTCTCGTCGCTGTCATCGGATGCGAGGCGGATGGGCACCGCGATGTGGTCGGAATAGGTCTTCACGATCGACCGCAGCCGCGCGCCCTCGAGGAATTCCGCCGCGTCTTCCTTCAGGTGCAGGGTGATGACGGTGCCGCGTCCCGCCTTCTCCGACGGCGCCACGGTGTAGGACCCGAGGCCGTCCGAACGCCAGATCCACGCGGTTTCATCGCCTGCCCTGCGGGTCAGCACCTCGACTTCGGATGCAACCATGAAGGCGGAATAGAACCCGACGCCGAACTGCCCGATCAGCCCGACATCCTGCTTCTCGTCGCCCGAGAGGTTTTCAAGGAACGCGCCGGTTCCGGACCGGGCAATGGTCCCCAGGTTCTCGTGCAGGTCGGCCTCGTTCATGCCGACACCGTTGTCGGATACCGTGACCGTGCAGGCATCGGCACTTGCCGCCAGGCGGATCGCGAACTCCGGGTCGCCCCGGATCAGGTCGGGGTCGGTCAGCGAGAGATAGCGCAGCCTGTCACACGCGTCCGCAGCGTTCGAAATCAGTTCCCTCAGGAACACCTCGCGCTCGCTGTAAAGCGAATTCGCGACAATATGCAGCAACTTGCTGACTTCCGCCTGGAACGACCGAGTTTCCACGCTTCCGGTCTGTGCAGTCATTGTGCAGGTACCTCCGTTTCTTGCCCGCCTGGCCTCACCGCGTGCCGATCCGTGTTCGCCCCGCCCGTTCCGGGGGCGATTTTGTCGCTGATATGTGCAAGATTGGCGCACGGCGCAAGCCCCTGCGCCAAGGTTGCGTCGACGAGGGCCATGCCATGACCCACCGGGACGTCCCACGGATTACCGCCGTGCTCGGGCCGACCAATACCGGCAAGACCCACCTGGCGATCGAGCGGATGCTCGGACATCACAGCGGGATGATCGGGTTTCCCCTGCGACTACTGGCGCGGGAGAACTACGACCGGGTGGTCGCGCGCACCGGCAGGAGCCAGGTGGCGCTGATCACCGGGGAAGAGAAGATCATTCCCGCCCGGGCGCGCTACTTCCTGTGCACCGTGGAGTCGATGCCGACGGACCGGTCGGTCGAATTCCTGGCCATCGACGAGATCCAGATGGCCGGCGACCGCGAACGCGGTCACATCTTCACCCAGAGGCTGCTCTCGGCACGCGGCACCGCCGAGACCATGTTCCTCGGTTCCGGCACCATGCGCGCGCTGGTGGAGAAACTGGTCCCGGGGGTGGCGTTTACCGGCCGTCCCCGCCTGTCATCGCTCGCCTGGGCCGGTGCCCGCAAGATCACCCGACTGCCGCGGCGCTCCGCCGTGGTCGCGTTCTCCGCCAACGATGTCTACACCCTGGGCGAACTGGTCCGCCGCCAGCGCGGCGGTGCCGCCGTGGTGCTGGGCGCCCTTTCGCCTCGCACCCGCAACGCCCAGGTGGACCTGTACCAGGCCGGCGAGGTCGACTTCCTGATCGCGACCGATGCGATCGGCATGGGTCTGAACATGGACATCGATCATGTCGCCTTTGCCGGCGACACCAAGTTTGACGGACGGCGGCCGCGCCGCCTCGATCACCAGGAACTCGCGCAGATTGCCGGGCGCGCCGGTCGGCACATGAACGACGGCACCTTCGGGGTCACCGCGGGCTGCGCCGAGTTCGATGCCGAGACCATCACCGCGATCGAGCAGCACCGGTTCGAGTCCTTGCGCCGGGCCTACTGGCGCAACGCCGATCTCAGCTTCAACACCGTCCGCGACCTGAAACGCTCGCTGGAGCGCGCCCCGTCCTGGCCGTTTCTCGCACCAAAGCGCGATGCCGAGGACCAGGCAGCGCTCGACGCGCTGTCGCGCGACACCGGGCTGATGCAGCGCGCCGACACCCCCGGACGGGTACGGCTGCTGTGGGACGTGTGCCAGGTCCCCGACTTCCGCAAGACCCTGACCGAGCCGCACACCCGCCTGCTGACACTGTTGTTCGGCCACCTGGCCGGCGGGGCGGAACGACTGCCGCAGGACTGGGTGGCACGCCAGGTCGAACGGCTCGATCGGACCAACGGCGACATCGACACCCTCGCCGGCCGGATCAGCCACGTGCGCACCTGGACCTACATCACCCAGCGCCAGGACTGGATCGACGATCCCGTGCACTGGCGGGAGCGGGCGCGGGCGATCGAGGACCGTCTGTCCGATGCCCTGCACGCACGGCTGATCAGCCGGTTCGTCGATCGCCGTGCCGCCGTGCTGTCCCGGCGCCTGCGCGACGGCGACGAACTGATGGCCGCGGTCAAGCCGGATGGCACGGTTACGGTCGAGGGGCACAGGGTCGGCCGCCTTGCCGGCCTGCGGTTCACGCCTGATGCGCCCGACAGCAGGACGCCACGGCCGATCGTGGCGGCGACACGGCGCGTCCTGCCCCGCGAGCTTGTGCGGCAGGCCGCCGAGATCCGCGCGGCCCCGGACAAGACCTTCGGGTTCGGTCCGCGCGGGGCGGTGCTGTGGAACGGCGAGCGGATCGCGACACTGGCCCGTGGCCGGCACCCGCTCGAGCCCGCGATCGAGGTGGACGTTCCCAGTCTGCTGCCATCGGCCGAGCGGGATGCGGTTGCACAGCGGCTGCGCGCCTGGCTCGGTTCGTGTCGCGCCCGGCTGATCCCCGGACTCGACCGGTTGCGGACCTCCGGAGAAACCGGCCCGGTGCGCGGCATCTTCTTCCAGTTGACCGAGATCCCCGGCCTGCTGCCGCGCCGGCAGGTCGCACCGCTGCTGGCCGATCTGGACGCGGCCGGTCGGCGCACGCTGGGCCGCGCCGGGGTCCGGTTCGGGACCGAGAGCGTGTTCATGCCGGGCCTGCTGAAGCCGAGGGCCGCGCAGTTTCTGGCGTTGCTGTGGCAGGTCCACCACGGCGAATGGCACGAGGATGCGCTGGTCCCGCCGGGGCGGGCCGCGGTCGCGGTGAACCGGGACGTGTCGGCCGGTCTCTATAGCGCCACCGGCTATGTCCGCATCGGCGGACTGGCGGTACGCGCCGATATTCTCGAACGGCTTGCGGCGGCGGCCCGGCGCGAGCCGCGCGAGCAACCCTTCGCCATCACCCAGGACATGCTCTCGCTGCTCGGTGTCACGCGGGCCGCCGCCGGGGCCGTGCTTGCGGATCTCGGATACGTGCGGGCGGGAGGATCCGACGAGCACCCGATGTTCAGGCGCCCGGCAAGACGGTCCCGCATCCGGCGCCGGGACGCCAGGACCAGGCAGGAGCACTCGCCCTTTGCCGTCCTCGCCACCATGGGGACCGCCGACTGACCCCGAACCGGAGGGAGCACCACCGATGTCCAGAACCGCACTCGGCCTGCCGGAACAGCCAGACACCTGGAGCTGGCCCGAAGAGCGCTGGCGCCCGATCGTCGAGAAGGTCCGTGCCGGTCGTTCGCTCAAGCCCGAGACATGGCCCGGTGGCGCTCGCTGCGCTGTTGCCCTGTCCTTCGACTCGGACCACGAGACCCAGACGCTGCGCTGGGGTGACTCGTCGCCGGGCAGGCTCAGCCAGGGCGAGTACGGCTCGCGGGTCAGCGTGCCGCGCATCCTCGCGCTCCTGGCCCGCTACGACATCCCGGCGACCTTCTTCGTGCCCGCCGTAGTCGCCATGCTGCACCCCGAAGAACAGCGTGCGGTGGTCGACCACGGCCACGAGATCGGGATCCATTCCTGGATCCACGAGCTGAACTCGGCGCTGCCGCCTGATGTGGAACGGGACCTCCAGATGCGTGCGGCGGACACTCTGGAGCAGATCGGCGGCCAGAGGCCCGTCGGCATCCGGACCCCGTCATGGGATTTCTCCCAGCACACCCTGGCGATCACCCGGGAGATGGGTCTGCTCTATGATTCCTCGCTGATGGCCGATGACGATCCCTACGAGATCCTCGAGGACAACCAGCCGACAGGTGTCGTTGAACTTCCGGTCGAGTGGATTCGTGACGACGCCCCCTACTGGGCGATGGACCGGTTCTCCGGGCTGCGTCCCTACACACCACCCTCGGGCGTGCTCGAGGTGTTCGTGCGGGAGTTCGATGGCGCGTACCAGGAGAACAGCCTGTTCCTGCTGACCATGCACCCGCACTTCATCGGCCACCGTTCGCGGCTGCAGGTGCTCGAGGAGCTGATCCGCCATATCCGCTCGCACGCCGGGGTCTGGTTCGCCACCCACGCCGATGTCGCGCGCTACTGCAGGGATCAGGCCGGGCTGTAGTCCCGCGCGGCGGAATACAGGCAGGCATCGGCATGGCCCGGGTTGTGCTCGACCAGAGGCGGCACCTCGAGCGCGCAGTCGTCGCGCGCCTGCGTGCACCGGGTCCGGAACCGGCAGCCTGACGGCAGGTTGCCGGGATCGGGCGGCTCGCCCTCGAGCCAGAAGGTCTCGGTCACCCTACCCTTGCCGATCTGCGGCACCGCGGCCAGGAGCGACTGGGTATAGGGATGACGCGGCCGGTCGAAGATCTCGTCTGAACTGCCGAGTTCCACCACCTTGCCGAGATACATCACCGCGACGCGGTCGCAGACCATGCGCACGACACCGAGATCGTGGCTGATGAAGACATAGGTCAGGTCGAACCGTTTCTGCAGATCGAGAAACAGGTTGAGGATCGTGGCCTGGACGGACACGTCGAGCCCGGACGTCGGTTCGTCGAGCACCACCATGGTCGGATGCAGGGTCAGGATCCGCGCCAGTCCGACCCGGCGCTGCTGGCCGCCCGAGATCTCGTGCGGGTACAGGTCGAGATGGCCCTCCGGCAGGCCGACCGCATCGAGGATCTCGCGCACCCGTTCGCGGCGAGCCCGGCGGTCGAGCCGGGTGTGGATCACCAGCGGCTCGTCGAGCGACCGGCCGATCTTCCAGCGCGGGTCGAGCGACGCGCCCGGGTCCTGGTAGGTGTACTGCAGGTCACGCCGCATGCCCCGGGACTGGTACGGCTTCAGGTGCGTGATGTCGTTGCCCTCGAAGATGATCCGGCCCGAAGTGGGCCGGTGGATGCCCATGACCGTCTTGCCCAGCGTCGACTTGCCGCAGCCCGATTCGCCGACGATGCCGAGGATCTCGCCCTTGTGAACCGAGAGCGAGACCTCGTCGAGCGCCTTCAGCCATCCCGACCGCCGCTTCCACACGTTGAGGACAGGGAAGTGCTTGGACAGGTTCTCGAGACTGAGGAGCGCGTCCGCGGTCATGGGGTTGCCTCCCCTGGGGCCGGGTGCCAGCAGCGCGCCACGTGGCCGGCGCCGACGTCGCTCGGATCGGGACGGGTTTGTCGGCAGAGCGCGCTTGCGGCGTCGCAGCGCGGATGAAACCGGCATCCCCGCGGCGGTGCGGTCAAGTCCGGGACCTGCCCCGGAATACCGCGGATTCCATGGTCTCGACTGGGCAGGCTCTGCAGCAGGCGCACGGTGTAGATGTGCCGCGGTTCGGTGAAGAAACTATCGGACGGCGCGCTCTCGACATCCTGGCCGGCGTACATCACGGTCATCCGGTCGCAGATCTCGTACGCGGTGCCCAGATCGTGGGTGGTGAACAGCACCGAGACCCCGCGTTCGGCCGCCAGCCGGCGCAGCAGCTTCAGGATCTGGGCCTGGATCGTGACGTCGAGTGCCGTGGTCGGCTCATCGGCGATGATCAGCTTCGGTTCCGGCAGCAGCGCCATGGCGATCATCAACCGCTGGCGCTGACCGCCGGAGACTTCGTGCGGGTACTTCCTGAGCAGGGCTTGCGGGTCGGGAAGCTGCACGATGCGCAGCAGCTCGAGCACCCGTTCCAGGTCGCTGCGCCGGCGTGCACGCGCATACCGGCGGGGACCGGAGCCGGGTTCCGCGTCCGGCGACTTCCACTTCATGAGCTCCTTGATCTGCGTGCCGATGGTGAAGACCGGGTTGAAGGAGGAGAACGGGTCCTGCGGTACGAAGGTGATGGCGCGGCCGCGGATGTCGGTTGCGAGCGCGTCGGGGTCCTCCTGCAGCAGGTCGCGGCCATCGAACTCGATGCTGCCGGCGCTGATCCGGGCGGAGTTGGCCGGCAGAACGCCGAGGATGGCCCTGGCGAGCGTGGTCTTGCCACAGCCGGACTCACCGACGAGACCCACGATCTCGCCGCGTCCGATCCGGAAGTCGACCTGGTCAAGCACCTGTGCCAGCCCGCTTTCGGTGGCGAACCCGACCGTCAGTCCGGTGACGGCGAGCAGGTCATCCATCGCCCGATCTCCGGGTCCGCGGATCAAGAATGTCGCGCAGGCCGTCGCCCAGCAGGTTGAACCCCATCACCACGAGGAAAATGGCAAGACCGGGCGCGGTCGCGTACCACCAGGCCTCGGGCAGGAACTCGCGGCTCTCCGCGATGGTCCGGCCCCACTCCGGGCTCGGCGCCGGCGGACCGAGACCGAGAAACCCGAGGACGGCCGCGGTCAGGATGGTTCCCCCCATGCCGATTGTGGTTCGCACGATCACCGAAGACGAGATGTTCGGCAGCACGTGCAGGATCATCACCCGCCACGGAGAGGCGCCGAGTGCGATCGAGGCCTCGACATAAGTGTCGTTCAGCGCCGAGCGCGTCTCGGCATAGACCAGCCGGGCCCAGAACGGCCAGTAGGTGGCGGACAGCGCGAGGATCACGTTTTCGATCGACGGGCCGAGCGTCTGGGCAATGGCGATCGCCAGCACGATCTGGGGCACCGCGAGGAATATGTCGGAGATGCGCATCAAGGCGTCGGAAACCCAGTTGCGGTAGTACCCGGCAATCAGCCCGACCGGGATGCCGACCAGCACGCTCGCCCCGATGGCGATCACGGCAATGGCGATGGTGATCCTGGCGCCGAACAGCAGCCGGGAATAGACGTCCGCGCCCATCCTGTCGGTTCCGAAGAAATGGTCGTCGGACGGCGGCAGCAGCCGCTCCGGAGGATGGAACTCGGTCACGTCACCGGGATGGGTCGAGAGCACCGGGGCGGCGATGGCGACCACCACCAGCAGGGTGATGATCAGGGCTCCGAGGGCGGCGGTGCGGTCCGACGCCAGCCTGCGCAACAGGAAGAGGGTGGTCTCGAGCATGACCGCTATCCCGTCTCGCGCGGATCGATCAGCCCATGGCTGATGTCGACCAGGAGGTTCACGATGATGAACACCGTTCCCATGATCAGCGTGAAGCCCATGATGCCGTTGTAGTCCGACTGCAGGATCGAATTGACGGCATAGAGCCCGAGACCAGGCCAGTCGAACACCGCCTCGACCACCACCGCGTTCGCGATCAGGTTCCCGAATACCAGACCGACCTGGGTTACCGTGCCGATCAGCGCATTGCGCAGCACGTAGCGCCAGACCACCACCCGCCTCGGTACTCCCATGGCCAGCTGGTAGTCGACGTAGTTCGAATTGATCGCATCGAGCACGCCAGCCCTGGTAAACCGCATGATGGTCGCCATGGCCGGAAACGACAGGGTTACTGTCGGCAGGACCATGTGTCCGATCACGTCGGCAAGCGTTTCGAGGTCGCCGGCGAGTATCGAGTCGACGATGTAGAAGCCGGTGACCGGATCCGGGCCCCAGCCGTCGACCCTGCCCTGCAGCGGCGTCCAGTCGAGATGCATGGCAAACAGCAGCTGCAGCAGGATGGCGAACCAGAAGGCGGCGATCGCCAGGCCGGAGACCGTGAACACCCTGAGCCCATGGTCGAGCCAGGAGTTCCGCCTGACCGCAGCCAGCACGCCGAGCGGGATGCCGATCACGCCCGACAGGATGACGGCGACGAACGCGAGTTCGAGCGTCGCCGGCAGCCGGGCGATGAGATCCTCGGCAATGGGTCTCTGGGTGTAGAGACTGATGCCGAAGTCACCCTCGGCGACCCCGAGGATGTAGTTCCACAGCTGCACCGGGACCGGCTTGTCGACGCCGAACTTCGCCTTGAGCGCCGCGATCTGCTCCGCCGTCGCATTGTCACCGGCGATGAAGGCAATCGGGTCTGCGGGGATGATGTGGCTGATGGTGAAGGTAATCACCAGCAGCCCCAGCAACGTCGGGACAAACCAGACCAGCCTGTTGACGGTCAGCACCAGTGCGCGCATTTCGAGTCCCGGCTGCAGCGTTCCGGCGCGGCCCCACAGGGCCGCGCCGGTCATGCGTCAGTCTTCAGTCGATGGACACCCAGCGCATTTCCTGGCCGTTGCCGATCGGGCAGAAGCGAACGCCCTTCACCCGGGTGCTGAACGGTCCGAACCACTTGGTGTTGTAGACGAAGATGCCGGCGGCATCCTCGGCGAGCAGCCGGTTGGCCTGCTCGTAGTTCGCCTGGCGAACCGCCTGGTCGGTCGAGACCCGGGCCTCGCTCAGGAGCCGGTCGACCTCCTCGTTGCAGTACCAGGAGTTGTTGCGTGCCCCGATCTGCTCGCAGGCATACATCTCGCCGAGCCAGTTGTTCGGATCGGCGTAGTAGGTGGACTTCCACAGGAACAGCAGGTCGTACATCTGCTGCTCGTCGCGCATCTTGCCCGAGGCGACCGGCCACGGCTCGGTCACGATCTTGGTCTCGACACCGATCTTGTTCAGTCCGTTCTGCAACAGGGCGGCGGCCTGTTCGGTCTGGCCGTAACCGGCAAGCGCGCCGAGCGTGATCTCGCGCAACGGTTCCTTGACCATGGCCAGGTGTTCGGCCGCCTTGTCGAGATCGTAGGTGTAGCCGGTCACGTCCGCGGGCGCGCCCCACATGTTGTTGGGAAGCGGAACCGGATCACGGGCCACCGAGCCGGACAGGATGTTGTTGATGAACCCGTCGTAGTCGAAGGCGTAGGCAAGCGCCTTGCGGAAGTTGACATCCGTCATCGGCGACCGGCCGTTGTGGATGATCGAGTAAAAGATCCGCATGGACTCCTGCTCGTCGACATTGACGTTCTCGCTCGCCGCAAGCCGCTTCACCTGGTCCTGCGGCAGGTAGCCGTCGGTTCCGTGGAAGTCGCCGTTCATCAGGCCGAGCACCCGCGAATTGATCTCCACGACGGTGCGGAACTCGATGATGTCCAGCGGATTCTCGACCATGTCCCAGCCGAAGAAATGGTCGTCAAACCGCTTCGCCTGCCATCCCACCGCCGGGTCGTAGCGCGTCAGCTGGAAGGAGCCGGACCCGGCATCGTTCTTCGACAGCCACGCGGTGCCGAGATCGCCGTCGACCTCGTTCGCGCGAACCAGTTCCTCGTTGACGACATGGACTTCCGGAACGGTGGCGAGGAAGATGGCGGAGGGCTTGTTGAGCGTGAATACCACCGTCCTGGCATCGGGCGCCTTGGTCGAGCCCGGCTCGACGGTCCCGGCGAACAGCGAGAACGCGCCCTTCTTCATCTCGAGAATGCGCTCGATCGAATAGACGACGTCCGAGGCCTCGACGGGAGACCCGTCGTGGAAGGTCGCATCGCGCAGGGTGAAGGTGTAGGTAAGCCCGTCGTCGGACACCTCGACCTTCTCGGCAAGCCACGGCTCGAGATGCGGCGGGTTGTCGAACCAGCGCATCAGGCCGTCGTACAGATTGATGCGCGACGCCACCCGGCCGACATCGAAGATCGCGTGCGGGTCCAGGGTGTCATAGGCCGAGGAGTTGGCGAAGACGAACTTGCCCCCCGCCACGGCCGGTGACGCGGTCGCGACACCCACGGCGAGGGCCGCGACCGCGAGGAAGCGGCGCACCCCTGCTGATTGATCCAGCATTCTCATGATCAGTATCTCCCCGATCCGTTGTGAAACCGGGCCGGCGGGGCCGCCCCCCCGCTCCACCGGTTCCACTGGACCCCGTCGATGGTGAGGTCCTGGCCGGTGATGTAGAGCGGGTCGGCGGTCGCGAGAAACGCGACCAGCCCGGCAACGTCGCGTGGCGACCCGGTACGGTTGAGCGCAATCCCGCGCACCAGTTCCGGCTCGCGGGCGGCGATCACCGGGTTCTTGCCGGCAAGCTCCGTCTTGATCAGGCCCGGACAGACGCAGTTCACGGCGATGTCCGGTCCGAGTTCCTTCGCCAGCGCCCGGGTCAGGCCGATGATGCCGGCCTTGGCCGCGGCGTAGGCGAACCGGGATACCGCTGCCGTCACTCCGCCGGAGTGGGCGTTGAGCGAGGACATGGAGACGATCCGGCCGTAACCGCGCTCTAGCATCGACGGCGCCACCGCCTGGATGTAGTTGAAACAGCTCTTCAGGTTGACGTCGATGGTGGCGTCCCACTGGGACTCGGCGATCTCCAGGATGCCAACCGGCATCGCGCGCCCGGCATTGTTGACCAGCACGTCGATGCGCCCCCACGCGTCACGGACCTCACCTGCGACCTCGTGCGCCCTGGCGTGGTCTGCAACGTCGGCGACATGGGTGCTGCACGGAACGCCCAGGGCCTCGATCTCGCCGCGGGTGCGGCGCATCTCGTCCTCGAGGACGTCGACGAGGGCGACGGCAAGGCCGTGCTCGGCCAGCGCATGCGCACATCCGCGGCCGATGCCGCGAGCTCCGCCCGTCACGATGGCCACCCTGCGGTCCATGCACTTCTCCGGTCAGAACAGGAGGGTCGATCTTGACCACGTGCACGGGACCCGTCAACGAGAGTACGGAATGCGCGGGTTAATCGTGGCGCCCGGCGATGCCGGCGGGGGGCATCGGCCGCCGTGCGGGCCGGGTGCGACGACGAGGCGCGGGGGCTGGCGGAACGGCCGGCACGGTCCCATCGGACCAGACTCATCGGGCGTCGATGACACGAAGATGCGGGGTCGGTCGATCGCTCGGGGGCAGGACCTGACTCATACGGCGATCCAGTGTCGCCAGACGTCCCGAACGCGCCCGTGCGAGCAACAGGAGATACGCATCGGTGACCTGACGATGCCCCGTGAGCTGGACGCCACCGGAGAATGCAGCCGACAAGCAATCGACGTCATCGGGCCAGAATTCGTGACCATCCATGGCGGTGATGTCCTGCAGCAGGGAGAGCGCCGCAGTCGGCGCAACCGCATCGGACGTGAACGCGGGGTTGGATGACAGCCGGACAAACCCGAGCTGGGTCAGCCGGCAGGTCGCCCAACCCTCATGCGCTTCCGCTTCGAACCATGCGTGGGCGTGATGGTGATGGACGTGCGACGGCCAGGCCAGGGCGAGCAGGAGATTAAGATCGAGCAGGAACTTCAAGGCTCGCCTTCATGGCGCTTGACACGATCGAGGGTCAGAACGGTGCTGTCGTCCGAGACCTTGAACACGGGAAATCCGGTGTGGGTGCGTGACTCCGCACGTGCCGGTCGCAATCCCCGCCGCGCCAGGTCGGACAGCACGGCGCCCACCGAGAGATTTCGTTCTCCCGCAATGAACCTGGCCGCCTCGAGAATCTCGTCGTCGATGTTGAGCGTCGTTCTCATAGGGAGGAAAGCTGCCGCAGTGATGCGATGATGCCAAGATGACTGGATGCAAAGAGGGACTTGCGCTGTCCCCGGTTTTCAGTGGAACCGCCGCGCCACCCGCAGCCGCCACAGGAACAAAATAACGGATCAGTGCCCGTCAGCCGGCTGCGGCCCCGAGTACGAGCCGTACGGGGAGCTCGGATTGCCAGTAGTGTCTCCCAGCACCCCTGGATCCAGGCACTGCTGCGCGAGCTGTGCCGACGGGCCGGAAGGCCCGGTCTTCAGTCATCGCCGGCGCATGGCGCGTCCTCGGGACCGCGCACGCGTGTCACGGACATTCGGTTTGCATCGGGATCTCCGACATCCATGAAATCCGACAACAAAAGAAAAGTTCAAGCCGAATACGCCGTAAATCTGGCAATATACTCCTGAAATCAGGGCCAGACTGAGAATTTGATAGCTGAAGCGTGACCACCCGTGCATCCGGATTCTTGAAGACCGGGCTCGGTGCTCCCCTCACAGGGCCGATCCGCCCGACACTCGAGGCAGGGCGTCGGCCGGTGCTGTACCGCGGATCCGGGACGGTCAGCGGCGCGGACAGTCCGGATTATCTCCGCCAGCCCGACGCAACCCCCAGCGTGATGACCGTGATCCGGTCGAAGAGGTGACGGACCGGGTGCCAGGCGGTATCGTCGCCCCGGACCCGGCCCGTGGGCGGAACGTGAACCCGGAGGCGCGAGCAGAATGACAGTGGACAGTCCCGAGGAGCCGGACGCGATGTCGGACGGGAGCCGGTTCAGGATCGGCGTGGACATCGGCGGGACCTTTACCGACTTCTGCCTGTTCGACGAGATGTCGGGCACCCTTCGCAGCCTCAAGACGCTCTCGACCCCGGACCGGCCGGGAGAGGAGGTGATGACGGGAATCGGGGAACTCGAACACCGGTTCGCCTGCCCTGCCGGCGCCATCGCGAGCTTCGTGCACGGAACCACCGTCGGCGTGAACACGGTGATCCAGCGCCGCGGCGCCGAGCTTGCCCTTTTCACCACCCGGGAATTCGAGGATGTCCTCGAGGTGGCGCGTCTCAAGGTCCCGGACCCCTACAACATCTTCTCGCGCCGGGCGCCGCCGCTTGCGCCGCGCGAGCGGGTCTACGGGATCGCGGAACGAACCCTGCTCGACGGCACGATCGAGAGCCCGGTTGACCCGGAGGACGTCGCCGCAGCCGTCTCGCTCGCCCGTGCCGACGGGGCGGACACCATCGTCGTCGCCCTGCTGCACGCCTATGCCAACCCGACCAGCGAACGCGCGGTGCGCGACGCGATTCTCGCCGCCGATCCGGATCTGGGCGTGACACTGTCATCGGACGTGTGGCCGGTCATCCGCGAGTACGAACGCACCGTCACGGCGACGGTTGCCGCCTACGTGCAGCGCCGGGTGGCGGGATACATCACCTCGCTGCAGGCAGCACTCGGCACCGTCGGTGTTCCCGCGGTGCCGATGGTGACCAAGTCGAACGGCGGCATCATGGCCGCGGAACTCGGCAAGACCAATCCGGTCGCGATGCTGTTGTCCGGCACCGCCTCGGGCGGGGTCGGGGGGGCAACCGGCGAGGTCGACGTCTTGAGTTACGACGTCGGCGGAACCTCGGCCGATGTCGCGGTGATCCGCAGCGGCAGTCCGGCCTTCGGCACCGGCGAGATGGTCGGAGAGTTTCCGATCTACGTTCCCACGGTCTCGGTCACTTCGATCGGCGCCGGTGGCGGCTCGATCGCACGGGTCGACGATTTCGGCGTGCTCAAGGTCGGCCCCGAGAGCGCCGGGTCGAGCCCGGGACCGGCGTGTTTCGGGCGCGGCGGCACCGATGCAACCATTACCGACGCCTTCGCGGTGCTCGGTCTGCTCGGCGGGAAGCTGGGCTACGGTACCGTGACGCTGGACCGGGAAGCGGCCGAGCACGCCGTGGGCGCGCTGGCACGCCGACTCGGGATGTCGCTCGTCGAGACCGGCGAGAGCATCATCCGGGTGGCCGTCGCCGGGATGTACCTCGAGACCTCGAAACTGCTGGCCCGAACCGGCGCCGACCCGCGCGGCTTCGCGCTGCTCGCCTTCGGAGGCGCCGGACCGATGACCGCGTGCCTGCTCGCCCGTGAACTCGGAATGAAGCGGGTGATCGTCCCGCCCCTGCCCGGCGTGCTCTCGGCCTACGGCGGGTTGATCGCCGACATCCGCAACGATTTCATCCGCACAGCCTTCGTCGATCTCGATCCCGACGGTCTCACGGTTCTCGACCGTCACGCCGACGACCTCGAAGCCCGGGCGCTCGCCTGGCTGCGCGGGGAACAGGGTTTTGCGGGTCCGGCGTCCCTCGTCTGGTCGGCCGACATGCGCTACCGCGGCCAGTCCTACGAGATCGAGACGGTGATCGACCGGTCCGATCTCGCCGCCAGACGCATCGAACCGGTCGCGGAGGCATTCCACCGCGAGCATCACGCGGTCTACGAGCACGCCGACCCGGAGGCGCCGGTGCAGGTGGTCAACCTGCGACTGGTGATCCGTGGCAGCGTTCCCAGGCCCGAGATCGCACGCAACCGGCGTTCGAGCGGCCGGCCCCCGGTTTTCGGCACGGGCCGGATCCGGCTCGACGGCGCCGACAGGGACGCCACTCTCTATCGACGAACCGACCTTGCCGCCGGCCAGTCCCTTTCGGGGCCGGCAATCGTGATCCAGGACGACTGCACCAGCGTGATCCCGGCCGGGTTCACCGCGTCGGTCGACGACTGGGCGAACCTGATCATCGAACCGGAGACCTGACCATGCCCGTTGACCCGGTCACGCTCGAGATCCTGAAGAACCACACCAGGGCGGCCGCCGAGAGCATGGCCTACACGCTCTACCGCACGGCGCATTCGACCTTCGTGAAGGAAACCGAGGACTTCACCACCGGTCTGACCACGCCGTCCGGCGAGACCTTCGCGACCCCGACCGAACTCGGGGCGACGTGGTTCGTCGGGCTGAACTACGGCCGCGCGATCGGGCTGATCGACAACTACCGGCCCGGCGACATCGCCATGACCAACGATCCCTACTCCGGTTTCGTCTGCACCCACTCGCCCGACATGCACATCTGGAAGCCGATCTTTCACGACGGAGAGATCGTGGCCTTCTCGGTCGGTCACGTCCACAACACCGACGTCGGCGGCGCGGTGCCGGCGTCGCTGTCGCGCACACTGTCGGAAATCCACCAGGAAGGCGTACGGATCCCGCCGACCAAGATCCTCGAGGAGGGAGAACTCAACCGGCAGGTGCTCGACATCTTCCTCGCCAACGTGCGCGCACCCGAGCAGAACTGGGGCGACCTGAAGGCACAGATCGCCGCCTGCAATACCGGCGAACGCAAGGTGCACGAGATGATCAGGCGTTTCGGCGCCGAAACCTTTCGCGAGGGATGCGACGCGCTGCTCGACTACGCCGAGGCCCAGGCCCGCGCAATCGTGCGCGCCCTGCCCGACGGCACCTACCCGTTCGCCGACTACATGGACGAGGACTCGGTCGACGGATGGCCCTGTCGGATCATGCTGACCCTGATCATCGACGGCGACCGGCTGATCTTCGACTTCACCGGTTCCGACCCCCAGCTCGAGAGTTCGCTCAACATGCCGACCGGGGGCGACGAGCGACACACCCTGCTCATGGTCGGCATGACCTACGTGCTCTACTCGCTCGATCCGTCGCTCTACCTGAATTCCGGGATCGGGCGCGTCTGTCGCTGCATCCTGCCCTCGGGCACCATCGTCAACCCGGTGTTTCCGGCAGCGGTCGGCATGCGCACGCTGTCCTGCAGCCGCCTGCAGGGACTGATCCTCGGCGCCTTCGCCCCGGCGGCACCGGACCGCATGGCCGGTGCGCCGGGCTCGGGCGGGCCGATCATGAACGTCAACACCACCGACAATGCCACCGGCCGGCGCATCATGGCGGCCATCAACCCGATGACCGGCGGTTCCGGCGGGCGGGCATCGGAGGACGGCCAGGACGGCTCCGGTGCCAACCAGGGCTTCCTCAAGAACACGCCGGTCGAGGTCAATGAGGTAGAGGCCGGCATCAAGGTCCTGCGCTACGGCCTGGCGCCGGACAGCGCCGGACCGGGTCTGCACCGGGGCGGTCTGGGCACCGACATGGTCTTCCAGGCGTTTTCGCCCAATACCCGGGTGACGGCAAGGAACCGCGACCGCACCCGGTTTACCGGCTGGGGCATCGCCGGCGGACGGACCGGCGGGCCGTCGCGGTTCATCCTGAACCCCGGAACCAACCACGAGGTGAACCTGCGCAACACCGACATCCTGACCATCGGCCCGGGCGACGTGATCCACGTCAGTTGCGGCGGAGGTGGCGGGTGGGGTGACGCGCTGCAGCGCGACTCCGAGGCCGTGCTGCTCGACCATCGCCGGGGCTGGGTCAGCATCGAGCACGCCAGGGACGCCTACGGTGTCGTGATCCGCGACGGCGCCGTCGACCATGCCGCGACCGCAGCCCTGCGTGCGGAGCGCCGCGGCGAGGCCACCGACGGTTTCTACGACTACGGAACCGAACGCACCGAGTTCGAGACCGTGTGGAACCCGGCGAACTACGCCGCGCTGACCGAAGGCCTCGCCCGGCTGCCCGTGCACTGGCGCTTCTTCGCCAAGCACAGGGTGTTCGAAGCCATGGACCGCATGGATCCGCGCAAGCGACGCGGGGACGGCTCGGATGTCCACCGGATGCTGGCCACGCTGCAGACCGAGTTCCCGCAGCTCGCCGACGCGGCGGACTGAACCCCGCATCCCGGCCGGAACAGCGATTCCCGGCCCGCACCGCCGACGCCCGGACCGATTCTGCCGCGAGCGGGAACAGTGCCCGGCGCGCGGTTTGTCGCGTGTGACGGGCCTTCACGCCCTGCGCTCACCGGACGGGGCGACGACCTGACTTGCCGGCCCGGAGCCCGCGCCACACCATGGCCTGACCTGGCCCGGGAAGAGCGGGAGAACACGTCGTGCGCGAAGTCCTCTCGTCACTTGCGATCTACGCCGACCGGCGCATGGCCCGCATCCTGCTGCTCGGCGCCATCAGCGGGCTGCCGTGGGTCCTCATCGGCAGCAGTCTCAACCTCTGGCTGAAGGAGGACGGGCTCAGCCGCAGCACAATCGGCTGGGCGGGGCTCATCTTCGGCGTCTACGCCTTCAATTTCATGTGGGCACCGCTGGTCGACCGGGTGAGCTTCCCGTGGCTTTCGCGGCGGATAGGGCAGCGACGGGCCTGGATCGTGGTGCTGCAGACGGTCATCCTGGGCTGCCTGGTGCTGTGGAGCGCGTCCGAACCCGCGTCGGGCCTAGCCGGAGTCGTCGCCGTCGGGCTGGCCATCGCCATTGCTTCCTCGACCCAGGACATCACCATCGATGCGCTCAGGATCGAGCAGTTCGGCAGGTCCGAGGACCGGCAGATGGCGGCCGGCGCCGCGGTGGCCGTTGTCGGTTGGTGGAGCGGTTTCAAGCTGGGCGGTATCGTCGCGCTGGTCTCCGCGGACACGCTCCAGCAGGCCGGGTTCGCGAACTACTGGCAACTGACCTTCCTGGTCATGGGTGTCGTGGTCATCGGGTGCACGCTGGGCCTCGCCATGGTGCACGAGCCGCCGGCTGCCGGGCGCATCGCCGCCCAGGCGGAAGACGAGCAACGACTCGCAACCCGCCTCGCGATGCCGGGACTGCTGGGAAACGCCGCCGTGTGGCTCGGCGCCACGGTAATCGGCCCGCTGATGAGCTTCCTGCGACAGAACGGTTTCGCGATCGCCCTGGCGGTGCTCGGGTTCATCTTCCTGTTCAAGGTCGGAGAGGCGTTCCTTGGCCGCATGTCGCTGGTCTTCTTCACGGAGATCGGGTTTACCAAGTCGGACATCGCGCTGTACTCGAAGGGGTTCGGCTGGATCACCACCATCGCGTTCACCCTGCTCGGCGGGCTGGTCGCGATCCGGGCAGGCGTGATACCCGCGCTGTTCCTCTCGGGCATCGCGATGGCGTGCACCAACCTGCTGTTCGCGGCACTGGCCTGGTCCGGCAAGTCGGAGGCGCTGTTCGCGGTCGCGGTCGTTCTCGACGACCTGACCGGCGCGTTCGCGACCGTCACCTTCGTCGCGTTCATCTCCATGCTCGTGGACCGCACCTACACCGCGACCCAGTACGCGCTGCTCGCCTCGATCGGAACTGCGGGCCGGACCCTGCTTGCGGCCTCCTCGGGCGAACTCGTCGACTGGCTCGAGGGGGACTGGGGCACGTTCTTCGTCATCACCACGCTCATGGTGATTCCGTCGCTTGTCTGCCTGTGGGCGATCCGCCGCGCGCTGCGCGACATGCTCGCAGGCGCCAGGGTCCGTCTGTTCGGCAGGGATGCGAGCGGGGAAGCCGGCTGAACCGCCGTCAGGCGGCATCGGCTGTTCCGTCGGATAGGCTGACGCGCTACCGTGGTCATGCTTGCGAACGAGTGCCGGCGCCGGTCGGGCGCGGGCGCAAACGGAGGTCCTGCCACAATGAACGCACTGATCAGACGGACCCTGCCGGTCCTGGCCGCCCTGGCAACCGGATCGGTCATGGCCGCGCCGGTCCATGCCCAGGTCAATCTCTCGGCCGAGGCGTCAAGCCCCGGCAACTCTCCCCACCTCTCGATCATCCACATGGCCGAAATCGCCAGCGAGGCGGGTGTCGCCAACCTGCAGGTGCAGGAAGGCCAGACGCTGACCAACTCGGTCAAGAACGTCGCGGAGGGCAAGACCGACATCGCGCCGATGCCGATCATCCTCGGTTTCCTGATGAGCAAGGGACGCGGCCCCTACTCCAAGCTCGGTGACGCGGGCGCGGCACTGGCAGCGAACCTCCGCGCCCTGTATCCGTACAACGCCGGCGCCTATGGACTGTTCGCCCATGAAGCCGAGAACATCCGTTCGTGGGACGACCTGAAGGGCAGGAAGGTGTTCAACGGTCCACCGCGCGGCGCCGCCCTGGTCAACGCCCGCCAGGCCATCCAGCTGGCGGCCGGACTGAAGGACGGTACCGACTACGACGGGTTCCAGGCCAACTGGGGCCAGCTTGCCACCATCCTGGTCGACGGCTCGGTGGATGCCTTCGTCATCCCGCTCACCTTCCCGTCCCAGCGTGTCACGGTGTCGCTGGCGGCCGGCAAGGTCAACATCATCTCCACCCCGAAGGCGGTGTTCGACAGCGACGCGTTCCAGCGGATCCTGAAGGCACCGGGCAACGTGCCGATCGTGGTGCCGGAGGCGGAGATGGGCTACGGCGCCGACCAGGGTGTCACGCTGATTTCGGAAGACGGCGTGTTCCGGGGCATGGGAACGGCGTTTGCCGACGTCGTGCACAAGGACATGGATACGGACCTCGTACGGGCCCTGACGGCGGCATACATCGCCAGCATCGACCGATTGCTGGCGCGGGCACCCTACGTGAAGAACATCGGTCTGGCTGAACTCGATCCCGAAAAGTCGGGCTTCTGCGGCGCCAACCCGGTGAAGTACCACCCGGGCGCCGTCATGGCGTGGGAAGACGCCGGCTACACCGTGCCTGACTGCGCACAGTAGGCGCGCGCCGGCCGGAGCCCTCCCGGACCGGCCGGACGCCGGCCGAGATGTCGGACCCGGGCGAGACCCCTGCCGCCAGGCCAGGCGGTGCCGGCCGGCTCGCGCTGGTGCTCGGGTTCTGCCTGGTGCTGGTCGGCATGGCCAACACCCAGCCCGCGGTGCCGGGACTTGAGGCGCTGATCCAGCAGGGGATTGGCGTCGACGGGATCAGGATTCGCAAGTTCTCCTACGAGTACCTGTATCCAGTCTGTTTCGTCGTCATGATGACGATCGTGGCGCTGCAGCATTCGTTCCTGCGCAACACGCCCTCGCGGCACCTGCTGCGCCGCTCGGCCTGCGCCTTCATGGACGGTGTGCTGGTGGTCACGGCGGTTGCGATCTCGCTGGCCTACCTGGTCGAGATCGACTCGGTCTGCCTCGTCGACCAGCTGACCGGCGAGCGCGCCGCCCTCATTGCCCGGGCGCTCGAGGAGGAACGGGAGTTCGCGGTTGTCTACGGGCTGCCCGTCCCCGACAGCGTCGACGATCCCGCCTGCATCAACACGCTCGGCGTGTGGATCTTCCCGCTGGTCGGAGCCGCGATCACCGTGTTCCTGGTCTACAACGTCAGGGTCTGGGGACTGCCGCTGGTGATGGTGGCCATTCTGGTGGCCTGCTACACGCTGCTGACGGTCCTGGTCTGGTACCTGTGGGGAGCGGACGACATCAATCGCTACCTGGTAACCAAGCTGGGTGGCGAACCGCGCCAGCTGATCGATGGTCGACCGAACATCCATGATGTCCTGGTCAACAATGCCCAGGGGCTGCTGGGCAGGTTCATGGGCATCCTGATGAACACGGTGTTTCCCTACATCGTGCTTGGAAGCCTGTTCGGCGCTTCTGCCGGCGGACGGTCGCTGATCCGGTTGGCGTTTATCGCCACCCGCCGGCTCCGTGGCGGGCCGGCCCATGCCGCCATCGTGAGTTCGGCCATGTTCGGCACCATCTCCGGCGGACCGGTGGTCAACGTGCTGTCCACCGGTGTGCTCACCATCCCGATGATGCTGCGCCGCGGGTTCAGCCGGCCCTTTGCCGGTGGGGTCGAGGCGGCGGCGTCCTCGGGCGGCCAGATCATGCCGCCGGTGATGGGTGTGGCGGCCTTCGTGCTCTCGGCCATGACCGTGGTCCCGTACCGGGAGGTGATCGTCGCCGCGGTCATCCCTGCCGTCGCCTTCTTCGGCTGCCTGTTTTTCACGGTGGTCTTCCAGGCTCGCAGGCAGGGCATCCGGATCGAGGACGGGATGGACCAGGACGTACGGCTCACCCGCGAGGACGCCGTTCACCTGCTGATGATCCTCGCGCCGATCCTGCTGATCCTGGTCCTGCTGCTCACGCCGAAGGAAGCCGTCGGCTGCGGACCGGTCTCCCGACTGTTTGGCATCGCACGGATCGGACCGGACGGGGCGTGTACCCCCGACACCCTGCCGTGGCTGCTGCAGCTGGTCCAGAACTCGGCCGGCGACGCGGGTTCGGCCGGGTGGTGGGCCTCGGTCCTGCTGATGGGGCTGTTCTTCCTTGACCGGGAAATCCGCGCGGCACCCGGCCGGCTCGTGCAGGCGCTCGCCGAAGCCGGCGTGCTGGTCAGCACGCTCTACCTGATGTTCCTCGCGGTCTCGGTGATCGACTTCTGCCTGAACTTCACCGGCCTGTCGAGCTACGTGGCCCGCGACGTGATCCATGCGCTGAACACCTTCGGCCACGCGATCGGCGAACACGGGGTGTTCCTGTTCGCGGCCCTGTTCATGACCATGGTGCTGGCCATCCTGCTCGGCATGGGAATGCCGACGGTACCCGCCTACATCAACGTCGCACTGCTGATGGGACCGCTGCTGGTCGGTCTCGGGATCGCGACCTTCACCGCCCACATGTTCATCTTCTACTTCGCGGTGGCCTCCGCCATCACGCCTCCGGTCGCCGTTGCCGCCTTCGCGGCGGCCTCGATCTCGCGCTCGGAACCGGTGGTGACCGCCGTAGCGGCGGTACGGGCCGGGATCGTGATGTTCGCGATCCCGTTCGTGTTCGCCTTCTACCCGGAACTGCTGCTGATCGAAGCGGCGAGGCTCGACCCGGCCGGAAGCGGCACCGCGCACCTGCCGGGCTACGGCCCGGACCTGGCCTGGGGAAGCGTCGCCTGGCTGTGCCTGCGCCTGGTCCTGGCGCTCTACCTGCTGGCCAGCGCACTTGCCCGGTTCGACCGGACGGCGCTGTCGCCGGTCGCGAGCGTGGCCCGGCTCGCCTGTGCCGCCCTGGTCCTGGCCGCCCCGGCCGAGCTGCACTGGCCGGCGATCGCCGCCGGTTTCGTGCTGTGCGCGGCGCACAGGCTGCGCAGTTCCCCGACCGGCTGACCGTCCTGGCGTGCTGCGCAGGATCGAAGCCCTGGTCCGGATGGCGGGAAAGGTTCGGAACTGACCGAAGAAAGGCGAGTATTCGCAACGGACTGCAGGCGGTGATGGTCGAGGAGGAACGCGCGCCCGGCGACGCACCCCCGATCCGCTGGCTGCAGCTCACCACCCTTGCGGCCGACACCCTGCAAGACGGCGTCGGGTGCTACGTACGCACGCCCGACGCTGGCGCATTGAGTTCCTGGACCTTGCAACCGGATTTTTCTCTGAGCGGGAGCCAATTCGTCTCCCCCGGCCCGTGAGAAGCTTCTCAACCCCTGTCCGAAACATCTTCCACGATTTTGGCGAGTACATCAGGAACGTCCTCGGGGCGACCGACATCAACCGTCGCGATGTCCAGCCGCAAGATGATGTCGGTATCCGGCTCTGCCGATGTCCATCGGCGGACGACACCCGTGTCGACGCCGATGTCACTGTGCCAAGGGTAAAGCAGGATCACGCGAGCCGCCTTGTAGGCGCGACCGTAGGCGAGCATCTGGTAGATGTCGCTCGTCGCGACGCCGAAATCGTCCCGCTCTTGCTTGAGTTCTTTCCATTTGGTGTCGAGAACGACGCATCCGCTGTCTGCCTCAATCACGGCATCCGGCTGCAGCGCGAAGAGAAGTTCTCCGCTTTTTTCGCCCTTCAGCGCATATCTGCTGCGCGCCTGCAGGCGGACGCGGCTCGGTGTGGGTACGCGTAGCAGGCTGCGACCGACGAACGCCTCGAACAGGTCGTTCATAGGAAACAGCAGGGCGAAGCCCGCCGGCCGGCCGGCGGCAGTGCCCTGCCACTCACCTTCGAGAAACAGCCGGGCAAGCCGGTACAGGTCGTGAAAGGCGGTGTTGGTCCGGTCGAGCCGGACGGGTTCTTTGAGCGGTCGGGACGAGTCACCGGCAAGTTCGAAGCGTGCCGCCAGTTCGGCCAGCAGCCGGGCGTTTGCGGCAGAACGCGTTATGAGCGCCAGCCGCGACACGGCGGCCTTGAGCACGCGGTTCAGGGGCGTATCCTCGGAAAGTTCGTCGAACCGGCAGGCAAGGCGGTCCGGCCGGACGGCGTGACGGGTGAACTGGCGTACAACATCGAGGCGCCCGCGCAACAGCCTCAGGTCCTCCTCGCAAGCGATATAGCGACGGGGCAGGCCGTGCCGCACGCCGGCCAGCAATCGGGCCGCAAACAGGCGGATCAAGAGCTCCAGAAGGTCGTGCGTTTGCCGCATCATTCCGGTAAGCGCGCCATCCGCCACCCGCAAGTCGTGCGCTACGGCGAGCATACGAATGAGGGCATTACGCACCGCGTCATCTTCCCCGTCGACCTTGGGCAGGATTTCGAGGGTCCGTCCCGGAATGGCGAGGACGCCCACGACCTGTTGCGCCTTCAGGCCGCGCCGGGTGCGGATCAAGACGCCAGTTTCACCCCGCTTCAGCCGATGGCTGACGTGTTCGGCCAGCGCATGGAACCGTCGGGCCTCGGTTTCGGTCAGCCCGCTCTCGCCGATACGCAGCTCCTGCCATTCTCGGCAGATCAAGGGCTTCACGGCGAGCTCAGGCGCTATCGACTTCTGAGCCGTCGTCACTTGAATCGGCCTGCCGGGGCTTGCCGGTAATCAGACGGTGGTACGCGTCTTTCCAAAAGTTCTCGCGAATTGTCCAGCGATACCGGTCCTCGCCAATGTCCGCGTTGTCCATTGCTGGCGGAGCGCCGAGCTTTTCCATTTCGATGAACTCGTTGCCTCCGCCAAGCACGGCGCGGACCCTGCTCCAGTCTTCGTGGAAATACTCGGCAAGCATGGGAATGATTTTTCGCCGCATGATACGGTCAACATCTTCCTTGCTACGTGCGGCGATCAGCCAGGCATGACCGATCAGATGATCGCGGCTCAACAGCCATTCCAACCGCTCGTTCATGGCTTTGAGCACAGCGGGCAAGTCGATTTTGCACGCACGCGCTGCTTCCTCAAGCAATTCGGGTTTAGGCGCAAGTTCCTCGAAATCGAAGCGTCGGCGCAGCGCCGTGTCGAGCAGCGCGATTGACCGGTCGGCCGTGTTCATCGTGCCAAGGATGTAAAGATTCGGCGGAAGGCTGAAGGACTTGCCGGAATACGGCAAGGTTACAGAAATTTCGTTGGGACTTCCCGCCCGTTTGTCCTCTTCAACAAGAGTAATTGCTTCACCGAATACCTTGGAAATATTGCCACGATTTATTTCATCGATGACCAGAACGTGAGGTTGGACGCTTACGGACTCTTCAGTTCGGCTGGCATAGCGGATCAGTCGATCTTTTTTTAGATTTTGTGAGCTAAGCTGGTAGATAGTTTGTGGCGTTATTTGGAAATCATATATCTCCAAGAACGGCGTTCCCTCTGTGTCAACCCAAAGCCAGTGTACGTTGCGCCTGTGGGGATAAATACCATCGTCTCTTTGACTGAACTCATAGGCTCCAGTAACTTCACCCACCGCCCGGAATCTTTGTTGAGAGGTTGGAACAACAATTAAGTCATTTTTTGTCAGGGTGTTGCGAAAACAGTGAATAAACTTAACATTTGAATCATAGCCAGTCGCCCTGTCGTCTTCTATTTTCCATCGCTCCAATATATTGTTGTATTGACCAAAGGTTGGATCCGACCAATCTACATTACCTCCCCAACCAAGCAGGACGCATCCGTTGTCAACGCACTCTTGAAAAATTCCTTGCTCGCTCGCTGCAGTCGGGTTTCCCAAACCCATTTTGAATACTCTCCGGTGATCAAGGGTAAAGGGCGTTGCGGACCGAGCGGGAACTTTTCGAGCACGCTCCGCAATGCGTTTGAGCACCCCGTCTTCTGCATGGAGACGGAAACCTGCACTGCTACGGTCCTCTGTGTCGAGCGTATCGGTTTGAGGCCGCAATCCCTCGACGAACTCCTCATAACCGTACGACTGATGAAACGTGACGAATTCGACACGACCTTCTTTAACGAGTTTACGATAGCGATCGCCAACATCCTCGTCTTTCAGCGATTTTTTTCCATCACAAATCTCCACACAACGTCGAAACGTGGCATAGGTCTTACCGGCACCTGGTGGACCGTAGAGAATCGTGTTGAGAGAATGGTGAGGAGAGGCCTCAACAGAACGAGCGTCATTATCCTGACCGGATTCAGATTCACAGTCCAAATATTCATCGGGCCACAGTCCGCCTGGCGGCCCGTTCGAACTATCCCTTCTCAAATCATGTGGGATACCGTCCCACTCTGTTGTTAGCTCAATTTCAATTTCTTGCACCCGCGCGTTATCAAGAACCGTATAATAATCTGATGGAATCGATTCGATTGCCGTTCCTTGCCAAGTGTCATTTGACTTAATATGAACACTATTATCACTCACAGAAATGTATCCCGCTACGGATTGAGCATTTTGGTTATCATGATTCTTGCGCCCGAATCGGGCCTTCCTCATCGCTTGCACGTGGTACCAATCCAGACCGACATTGTGAACGGCGCGGGCCAACCTGCAGAAACGTCGCGCCAGATCTGAATTCGGACCCCAATGGTCCAAAATTGCCCTAAATTCCGAATCAGAACTGAAATGTTCTAGAATTTCATCATTGGTCATACACTCAACTCCCGAGTTTAGTCATCATTTCCAGACTTCAAATCAGAACCACGCATGATTCACGGAGAAAGTGGTTGGTTGCTTTCTTTTCCTGCCGGGGCTCTCACCCAACAACGTTCCACCAGTTCGCCTAGCGTACCCCGTGCTGCTAGGTTGTCCCTCCCGCAAACATACCAGTGCACCGCCCCGGAGGGAACGATCCGGTGCTTCGGACGTTCGCCTTCCCGGACCGTCGTCAGCTTTCCCCTACTCTCATGAGGGTCGGCTCCCGCATTGGCCTTTTCGAGACCTGCTCAGCGTTCACTCGCGTTCCGGCCTGTTTGCTCGCTGAGCCGCCCAAAGGGTGGCCCTTTGACATCAGTGTGCCTCAGCCTACATCGTTACCTCCGTGGAGCGCTCTGGCTGCTTCCAACAGAAGCGACAAGGGTTGGGTGGAGCTTGAACCCACTGGGACAACTCCCTTCCACGGCGCACTGAGTTTTGCGGGCTCGTGACGACGCTTCGGTCGTCACCAATCATGACATTTGGCATCAATCGACCCGATAAAGGCCGGTGCGCAGCAGCCACTCTGACCGCGGGGGACATCAATGGACACCGAAAGCGACATCCGCAAGGAGATCATCGAGGCCTGCCTCGAACTCAATGCAACCGGGCTCAACCAGGGGACATCCGGGAACATCTCGGTACGCCACGAGGAGCGGATGCTGATCACGCCGTCGGCGACACCCTACAGCGAGATGACGCCGGGGATGATCGCATCGATGGACCTGTCGGGAGACATGACGGGGTCCTGGGACGGGCCGCTCGCACCCTCGACCGAGTGGCGAATTCACTGGCTGCTCCTGAAGACCCGGAGCGACATGACGGCGGTGGTGCATGCCCATCCCCCGTACTGCACGGCACTCGCCATCCTGCGCCGGTCGATCCCGGCCTGCCACTACATGGTCGCGGCCTTTGGCGGGACGACCGTGCGCTGTGCCGGCTACAACACCTTCGGATCAGCGGAGCTGGCGGAACTGGCAATCGGGGCGCTGGAGGACCGGACCGCCTGCTTGCTTGCCAACCACGGCATGATTGCCGGGGGCCGCGGGCTCGGGCAGGCAATGTGGCGGGCAGTGGAACTGGAGGCGATTGCGCGCCAGTATCACCTCGCGCTGCAGGCGGGCACTCCGGTGATCCTCGGTGACAGGGAAATGGGGGAAACCCTCGCCAGGTTCGCCGGCTACGGCGTTGCCGGAACATAGGACTCCGCCATCATCCCGCTGATGGAGACGAGCCGGTACCCGGGCTCGATGGTGTCGGACTTGAACGAGCGGGGCGCGCCGTTCCACTATTCGCCCGGCCCACGCAGTTGCCGGAGCACAAATGGAAATCACCTTTCCGGGCAGGACCGTCCTCGTCACCGGCGCGGCACGGGGGATCGGCACGGCGATTACCCATGCCTTTGCCAGGGAAGGGGCCCGGGTGCACGCCACCGACATTGATGTCGCCGCGGTCGAACAGGTCGCGGCCGGCGCCCCGGTTCCGGTCGAATGGCACCGGCTCGACGTCACCCGGTCACGGCAGGTCGACGACCTTGTGGCAACGATCGGGACGGTGGATATCGCGGTCCATGTGGCCGGAGGCGTGCTGGGGCAGACTGCCGGTCCGCTGGAGGAACTGGGCGATGCGGACTGGCGCGCCATCCAGGCCGTCAACCTTGACGGCGCCTTCCACCTGTCCCGGGCGGTGACGCCGGGCATGAAGTCACGGGCATACGGCCGAATCCTGTTCATCTCGTCCGGGGCCGCGCTGAGGGTGTCGAAGACCGGCCTGCACAGCTACGGGACCGCGAAGACGGCGCTGCTCGGCCTCGCGCGACAGCTTTCCTCCGAACTCGGACCCTTCGGGATAACGGTCAACACCGTCGCGCCCGGTTTCATGCCAACATCACCCGACTACGTGCGCCAGTGGGACTCCTACGGCCGGGCCGGACAGCAGGCCCTGGTCGAGAGCACCGCCATGCGCCGGCTGGGACAGCCCGAGGACATTGCCGACGCTGTCCTGTTCCTGGCTTCCGACCGCGCGAGCTGGATCACCGGCCAGACCCTGCCCGTGACCGGCGGACCGTGACGCGATGATGACGGACCCTGCGGACAGTCTGCTCGCCCTGGATGTCGGCGGCACCTTCACCGACGTGATCCTGGTCGACCGGAAGAGCGGCGAGTTCACGGTCGCCAAGACCCCCTCGGTTCCCGCCGCACCCGCCCGGGGATTTTTCTCCGGTGTCGACCGGGTACTCGCGGATGCCGGCGCCGGACCCGCCGATATCGCCTCGGTCCTGCACGGGTCGACCATCGTGACCAACGCCATACTGGAGAACACCGGCGCACGGTCCGGGCTGGTGACCACCGCCGGATTCCGGCACGTGCTGGAGATTGGTCGGGCAGAGATCCCGCGCGCCGCCAACCTGTTCTCGTGGGTCAAGCCGGAACGACCGGTGCGGGCCCGGCACATCTTCGAAGTCCCGGGCCGGATCCGGCTCGACGGCAGCGAGGCGGTTCCGCTCGACGAGGCCGCGCTCGACGCGGTTGCCGACGCGATCGGGGCCGCCGGACTGGACACCGTGGCGGTGGTGCTTCTGCACTCCTACGCCAATCCCGATCACGAGCGACGGGTCGGCGCCAGGTTGCGCGCGCGGTTGCCCGATATCGACATCTCGCTCTCGGTCGATGTGCTGCCGGTCTTTCGCGAGTACGAACGCACGGTGGCAACCACGCTCAACGCCAGGGTGCAGCCGGTTGTCGCGCGCTATGTCCGCGAACTCGCTGCCGGGCTCGAGCGACGTGCCATCGGGGCGCCCCTGCTGCTCATGAAGTCGAACGGCGGCACCTGTCCGCCCGCCGAAGCCGCCCGGGCCCCGGTCTCGCTCGCCCTGTCCGGACCGGCGGCCGGAACGGCCGGAGCCGCCTGGCTCGGTCGGCTCGCCGGTTTCCCCGACCTGCTGACCATCGACATGGGCGGAACCAGCGCCGACGTGGGGCTGGTGCGCGGGAACGAGCCGGTGCGCACAACCGCAGGAGGGATCGGCCACCACCCGCTGTCGTTGCCGATGATCGACATCCACACCATCGGGGCCGGTGGTGGGTCGATCGCCTCGGTCACGGACGAAGGAGGGATCCGGGTCGGACCCGAGAGCGCCGGTGCGGATCCCGGGCCCGCCTGTTACGGCGCCGGCGCGACCCGCCCGACAGTGACCGACGCCAACCTGGTGCTCGGACGCATTCCGGCGTCGCTGCTGGACGGCGAGGTCGCACTTGACTTCGATGCGGCCGAACGCGCCATCGACGAACATGTGGCAAGGCCTCTGAACACGTCGGCCGGCGACGCCGCGCTCGGCATCATCGACCTGGTGAACGCCTCCATGACCGGTGCGCTGAAGGTGATGTCGGTCGAACGCGGACTGGACCCAATCGACTTCGCGCTGTCGGCATTCGGCGGCGCCGGCCCGGTGCATGCCGCCATGCTGATGCGCAGTCTCGGCACCGGGTGCGTGATGGTTCCACGCCATCCCGGCATCATGTGCGCCATCGGCCTGCTGGCAACCGATCTCAGGTACGACTTCGCGGTGACACGGCTGCAGCGAGCCGGCGATATCGATCCTGTGCTGACGGGCGAAGTCCTCGATGACCTCGGGGATCAGGCCGACCGGAGGCTCACCGCTGACGGGATACCGCCGGAACGCCGCCTGTGCCGGCGCGCCGCCGACATGAGGTATGCCCACCAGGGCGTGGAACTCACGGTGGGGCTCGCGGACGGCCCGGTCACCGCGGCGACACTCGAAGCCCTGGTCGAGGACTTCCATGCCCTGCACCGGCGCCTCTACACCTTCTCCGATCCGTCCGCGCCGGTCGAGATCGTCACGCTCAGGCTCGAGGCCTCCGGAACCACGGGGGAGTTCGCGCTGCCAGAGGTCGACCGAGCCGCGTCACCGAAGCCGGAACCGGCAACGGAACGCAGGGTCCGGCTTGATGGCCGGGCGGGGGCGCCCGTCCCGGTATACCGGCGCACCGCGCTGTGCGCCGGTCACGAAATATTCGGACCGGCGATCATCGAACAGTTCGACTCCACGGCGGTCATCCTCGACGGCCAGGAGGCGATGACCGACCGGTACGGGACCCTGGTCATCCGGGAAAGAGCGAGCCGGGAGCGTGCGCCATGAACTCCGGGACAGGCCCGAAGGTCGACCCCTTCACCATCGAGCTCATCAAGGGCACGCTCAACGGCGCGCGGGCCGAAATGGAGGCGCTGATCGCGCGCACGGCCATGTCGCCGTTCATCCGCGAAAAGAAGGACTACTTCACCGCGTTCCTGAACCCGGCTGGTGAACTCGTGGTCTCGACGGCTCTCACCCTTGCGGGCAACCTGGTCGACGCGGTGCTCGACGAATTCCCGGCCGGAACCATGCGGTCGGGCGACATCTACGCGTACAACGATGCCTACGGCACCGGCGGTGCGGTCAGTCACCTCCCGGACATGGCGTTCGTGATGCCGGTCTTTCACCAGGATCGGCTGATCGCCTTCGTCGAGTCATGGGGGCACCTGTGGGACATCGGCGGCATGGTGGCCGGCTCGATCAGCCCGCATGCGACATCGGTGTTCCAGGAAGGGATCATGATCCCGCCGGTCCGCCTGATGCGCGACGGGGTGGAAGCACGCGACATCATGCGGATCATCACCCGCAACTCGCGGTTCCCGGACATGCACGTGGGCGACATCAGGGCGATCATGGCAGCCTGTCGCCTGGGCGCGCGCAGGCTCGACGAGACCATCGCGCGTTACGGTGTCGAACAGGTCGAACTGGCATTCGAGGCAATGCTGACCGAGAGCGAGAGCGCGTTGCGCAACAGGATCGCCGAGCGGATACCGGATGGAACCTGGGGGTTCAGGGACCGGATCGACTCCGACGCGGTAAGCGATCGGTCGTATTTCGTCGATCTCGAGTTGCAGAAGCAGGGCCGGTCGATCACTCTCGACTTTTCTCGCTCCGACCGCCAGGCTGACGGCCCGATCAACTTCCTGATGGATGACTCGGTGCCCAAGTTCATGCTCGGGCTGTGGATGTGCATGGACGATCCGGGCATCGGAATGAACGGAGGGTTCGAACGCGCTGTCGACGCCATCGTGACCCGGCCGGGCACCCTGGTCGCACCACGGTCCCCGGCGCCGCTCGGCCTGCGCTCGCACACCATGATCCGGGTGACCAGCGCGCTGTTCGGCGTGCTCGCACAGGCCACCGGGGGCAGGGCATCGGCAGCACCGGCGGTCTACGTGCTCTACTACCTTCGCGGCCGCAGTGCCGGGCGGGAGGATACCCTGTGCATCGAGGGGCTCTCGGTCGGTTTCGGAGCCCGGACCTTCGCTGACGGGATCGATGCCGTCTATTACGTCGCCCAGGAGAACTACCCGATCGAGTTTGCCGAAATGGAGTTTGGCGTGGAGATCGAGGCATTCGGCATCCACCGCGATTCCGGTGGCGCCGGGCGCTGGCGCGGGGGGTGCGGCATCATTCGCGATGTCCGTGTGCTCGCGGACGAGGCGGAACTCGGCCTGCGTCTCGACAATTGCCGCCACCCGGCCTTCGGCGTCAACGGCGGCCACAGCGGCCAGCCGGGCCGGGTGCTGGTCAACCCCGGACAGCCCGAAGAGCGGGACATCGCGACCATGAGCGACGGCACCCGCCTTCGCAAGGGCGACCTGCTGCGCATCATAACCCCGGGTGGAGGCGGGTGGGGCAATCCCGCGGAACGCCCGGTTGATCTGGTATTTGATGACGTTCTCGACGGATTTGTGTCGAAAAAGGCCGCAGAAGATATTTATGGGGTGGTGTTTCGCGGTGAAACCATCGATCACGAGGAGACGCGCAGGCGGCGGGAAGCGCTGCCGCGCCCGGATGGCCTGTACCACCGCGGCCACTACTATCACGCCGAGGCGGACCGCCGGGACTGAACCCTGCCGGCCCCGGCCGGGGCACACGCACTTTTCCTCGCACGCGAAAGGACCAAGGCGATGCAGACACCGGACGCAACGGAGCTGCTTGACGGCATCAACAGGTGGGCCGCCATCGAAAGCAAGACCGACGAGGAGGCCGGCATCAGCCGGATGATGCAGCAGGCCATGTCGGAGTTCCGCGATGCCGGTCTCGCGGTGCGGGAAATTGCCGGACGGGACGGCCACGGCCCGCATTTCGAGGCGGCGGTCCCCTGGGACGACGAACGTCCCGGGATCGCGGTCCTGTGCCATCTCGACACCGTGCATCCGGCCGGCACCCTTGAGCGCAACCCCTTGCGCACCGAGGGCGACCGCGCCTACGGCCCGGGCATCTACGACATGAAGGGCGGGGTGTACCTGGCGCTCAACGCCATCCGCACCCTGATCGATGCCGGCACGCCCACGCCGTTGCCGATCCGGTTCCTGGTGGTCTCGGACGAGGAGGTCGGAAGTCCGACGTCACGCGCGCATATCGAGGCAATCGCCGAGCGGTCGACCTACGTGCTGGTGACCGAACCGGCGCGCGACGGCGGCAAGATCGTGACTGGTCGCAAGGGTTCGGCGCGCATGACGCTGGCGGCTCATGGCGTGCCCTCGCACTCCGGCACTCGTCACCAGGACGGGTCGAGCGCGGTTCTCGAGATCGCGCGGCAGATCGTCGCGATCGAGGCGCTGACCGACTACGAACGGGGCATCACGCTGAATGTCGGCATGGTCAACGGTGGCAGCGGCGTCAACGTCGTGCCCGAGTTCTGCACCGCGGAGATCGACATCAGGGTGATCCGCCCCGAGGACGGCGATGCGACCGTGGCAAGGATCCGGAACCTCGCGTCCCATGATCCCTCGGTGCGGCTTGCGTCCACCGGAGGCATGAACCGGCCGCCCTACAGCAAGTCGAACTCGGTGGCGGCACTCTTCGAGCACGCCCGCGGTCTTGCAGCCGAACTCGGGTTCGAGCTCGAGGATACCTTCACCGGCGGCGGCAGCGACGGGAACTTCACCGCCGCAATTTCGCCGACCCTTGACGGTCTCGGCGTTGACGGCGCGGGCGCCCACACCATGGACGAGCATCTCCTCATTCCGTCCCTGGTCCCGCGCATGCTGCTGTTGCGCCGCCTGTTCCAGACCCTGCAGTAGCCGCGCGCACCATCCGGGACACGTGCGGCGGGACCGGTGACGCGGTGCCCGCCGACGTGCCATAGTCCGACGCGTCCGGCATGGCCGGGCGCTCGCCGCCTTTCGCACCACCAGGCCCTGTCCATGCAGCATCCCGACCAGAGCCAGCGTCTCGACAAGTGGCTGTGGTGTGCCCGGTTCATGAAGAGTCGCAACCTTGCGCACAAGCTGCTCGGCTCCGGACGGCTGCGGCTTTCGGGCAAGGTAGTCACCAAGGGCCACCAGCTGGTTCGCCCCGGCGACGTCCTGACATTCCCGCAGGGACCGTTGCTGAGGGTGGTCAGGGTCCTGGATCTGGCGGAACGCCGCGGACCCGCTCCCGTCGCCCGTACCCTGTACGAGGACCTGGAACCGGTGGAGAACCAGATGAAGCGGCGGGATCCGGTCGAATTCCCGGCACGGCCGGCCCGGCGTGCGGCGGGAGACGGAAGACCGACCAAGGAACAGCGGCGCGCGACCGACCGCCTCATGGGACGCAGGTAACAGGCATCTGCCATGTCCGTGCTCCTGATCGCCGTCGTCGCGATGCTCGTGCAGCAGACCGTCGCAACCACGGCGAAGATCGGGTTGCCGGCCCTGTTCCCGGCACTCGCCGACGACCTCGCCTTCGATGCCGAATACGTGCTCGCCTACGCCTGGGTCTACGCCGCGTGTTCGCTCGCGGTCATGGCCGGCTGCGGCGGCGCCATCCGCCGCTACGGCGGCCTGCGGACCAGCCAGGCCGGTTGTGTCCTGATGGCAGCCGGGCTGGCCGCGGCCGCACTGTTTGCGACCCCGCTGCTTGTTGTTCCGGTGCTCGCCGTGACCGCGCTGCTGATCAGTGTGGGATCGACGGTGGCGACGCCGGCGAGTTCGCAGATCCTGGCCGCCTACTCGCCGCCCCGCTGGGCACCTCTCGTCTTCTCGATCAAGCAGACGGGTGTTCCGGCCGGCGTGGCGATCTCTGGCCTGGTCCTCGCCCCGATTGCCGTTGGTTTCGGCTGGCGCGGCACCGCACTTGGCCTTGCAGTGCTGTGCCTCGCCATGGCCGTTCTGCTGCAGCCGCTTCGTGGACGATTCGACAGTACGCGGGACCCCCGGGCCGCGGTCAGCCTGGGCGCGTTCGGCGACACTGTCCGCAACGTGTTGGTGCACTCCGAGACCCGCACGCTGGCCATCAACGCCTTCATCTTCGTCGGGATGCAGGCGATCTACATCAATTTCACCATCACCTATCTCTACGAGAAGCTCGACTTCTCGCTCGACGAGGCCGGGCGTGTCCTGGGCCTCGCGACCATCGTCGCCATTCCGGCTCGAATCTTCTGGGGCTGGATCGGCAGTACCCTGGTCCGGCCCCGTACCCTGCTCGCCATTCTCGCCCTGCTGATGGCGTCATCGACGGCGCTGGTCGGAGCGTTCGATCCACACTGGAGTCAGGCCGCCATCCTCGCGGTCAACTGCGCGATCAGCCTGTCGGTGCTCTCCTGGCACGGCGTGCTTCTGTCCGAGATCGCGCGGCTGGCCCCGGCCGGCGAAGCGGGACGCCTGACCGGCGGAGTGCTTGCCTTCGGTGCCGCCGGACAACTCTTCTACCCGGTCCTGTTTGGCGCAGCATTCTGGCTTGCCGGCTACCTCGCGGCCTGGAGCCTGATCGCACTGCCCGCCGCGCTGGTCGGCGGCGCACTGTTGCTGAGACGCGGATAGCGCTCCGGGCTCGTGGCGGATCTGCATGGCACCGGGACATGTCCCGGTGCGCTGTGCGGACCAGTACCTTGCCCGCAGGCAGGTCCGCCGGGCAACAGGCACTTCCTGCCCGGGGGCGCTTGCAATCGCCGACCTGCGGTGGCACCTGTCGGCGAGCGGTGCGCTTTCCGATCGAAACAGCAGGAGGCAGGGGTCGCAATGTCCAGTCCGCTCGATGTCGTCGCCCGCTTCCCCCGGGTCCGGCTCGGCCATGCGCCGACGCCGCTGGAACCTGCCCGGAACCTGGGTCCGGCGCTCGGAATCGAGCTCTGGATCAAGCGGGACGACTGCACGGGACTTGCGCTTGGCGGCAACAAGGTGCGCCAGCTCGAATTCCATTTCGGCGAGGCCCGTTCCAGGGGCGCGGATACCGTTCTTGTCACCGGCGCCGTTCAGTCCAACCTTGTTCGCGTCGCGGCTGCGGCCGCGCGCCGGCTCGACATGACGGCCCATATCCAGCTCGAGGACCGGGTGGACGACACGGGCGAGCTCTATCGCACATCCGGCAACCTGCTGCTTGACCGGATGCTCGGGGCGACGCTGCATACCTTCCCCGTAGGCGAGGACGAGGGAGCGGCGGACCAGGCGATGGAGCGACGCGCAGCCGCGCTCGCGGCCGAGGGACGCAAACCCTATGTCGTCCATTCCGCGCCGGGGCCGGTTCCTCTCGGCGCACTGGGCTACGTGCTGGCCGCCGAAGAGATCAAGGTGCAGGCGCGCGAGATAGGCATCGGCTTCGACGCGGCTGTCACCGCCTCGGGGAGTGCGCTCACGCATGCCGGCCTCCTGGCGGGCTGGAGGGCGCTCGGCGAGTGGATGCCGGTGCTCGGCATCTGCGTGCGCCGGGATGCGATCAGGCAGGCCGCGCGGGTGACGGAGGTGGTCTGCGCGCTCGCACGGGCGCTCCGCCGGGAGGGTGCATGTGGTGAAGGCGATGTCGAGGTCTCCGACGCGGTTCTTTCACCGGGCTACGGGAAGCTCAACGACGCGGTGCGCGAGGCGATGGCACTGGCGGCGCATCACGAGGGACTGCTGCTCGACCCGGTCTACACCGGACGGGCGATGGCAGGGCTGATCCACCACGTGCGCACGGGCCGGATTGCCGCAGGCAGCCGGGTGGTGTTCATCCATACCGGCGGGCTGCCGGCGCTCTTTGCCTATGGCGAAAGCCTGGGACCCTGGCTGTCGGAAGCACCGACCCGTTGAGGCAATGCCGGAGGCGTACGCGCGGACTTCGTGGACGCGCGGGGAACCCCCGGGTTCAACCGGGCAAGGAAGTCAGCCATACCGCGCAAGGCGGTGCGCGGTGCCGGACGCGTGGTCCGCACGCGACATCCCCGTGCACCGGAACCGCGTATTCATCCGCTGGCGCCTTCGCCATGCCCCGAGGCCGACAAGGCCCGGCTCTCTCCGGGCCGCCGTACCGGTCATGGCACTTCCCGCCTGGACCTGATGGGAGACACGGAACGAACACACAGGTGCGGGCCAGCGCAGCGGATCGCATGCCGATCGTTCCTGGACACCGCCGGCGGGCCGGCAAGGGCAAATGACCTGCCTGTCCTGCAGGAATCGGACCAGGTCAGTCCGGCAGGAACCTCTCGTTCTGGCAGTTCCGCAAGGTGCCGTCATGCAGCCGGGCTGCGGCAGTCTGCACGGCCTTCGACCTCAAGTCGACCAGTCCGGGCGGGCTGTAGAATGCGGCGTGCGGCGTGATGATCAGCCTGCCCTCGAGCCACTCCTCCCGCGCCATGTAGGCCCTGATCAGCGGGTGCGTGTCGTCCGCCGGTTCATCCGGCAGGACGTCAAGCGCAGCGCCGGCCGGACACCCTGCCCTGAGCGCCTCGTACAGGGCGTCGAGGTCGACCGTGGGGCCGCGTGACGTGTTCACCAGAATGGCTCCGGGTTTCATGCGGGCCAGCCTGTCGGCATTGGCAACATGTCGGGTCGTCTCGGAGAGCGGCGCGTGCAGGCTCACCGTGTCCGCGGTCTCGAACAGTTCCTCGGGACTCGCGACCCGGCGGTACCCGGTCGAGAGATCGGCACCATCCGGCAGCCAGGGGTCATGAAAGACGATGTTCATGTCGAAGGCCGCGGCACGTCGCGCAGCTGCCAGCCCGATGCGCCCGAGCCCGAGGACACCGAAGGTGCGCCCACGCAGCCGGTCGATGCACGGACTCTCGACATACCGCCACAGGCCTGCCGGATCGCTGCGCATCCTGGCATCGTAGCGGTCGAGACCCCGTCGCAACGCCAGCATGAGCGAGAGCGCGTGATCCGCGACCTCGGTGGTCCCGTAGTCGGGCACGGTACATACCGCGATGTCCCGCTGCCCCAGGGTTTCGAGATCGAGACCGTCGAAACCGACCCCGCCTCGCACCACGATCCGGGCACGCTGCATCATCGGGACTGCCGCCATCACAGCAGCCGTGCCGCGGTAGGTCACGATCCCGTCCGCACGCGCCCACGCGTCGTCGGTGACCTCGTCCTGGTGGTCGAAGAACTCGAGCTCGACGCCCGGTCCCACCGCGTCCTGCTCTATGTGCTCGTCACCACGGGTATGCCTGTCGGTAATGAGGATACGCATGTTCCGCCCTGTCCTGTCGGTAATGTCGTCGGGTCACGCCGCGGCCCGGCGCAACACGTTCCTGCCAGCGGTCTGGCCGAGTAGCGCATCAACCCTCCTGCGCCCGGCTTCGTCAAGCGCCTGGTAGCGCCGGCGCAACTCCTCGAGACACTTCACCTGGTAGCCGAACACCGACTGGCTGTACGGCCGGCCAAGCAGTTCGATGGTGAACTCCGGGTGCCCGGCCCTCGCCGCGCGTGCATTGCCCTCGAGGAAGGGCAGGTAGAGGTCGCCGCAGTAGCGCACCATCTGCACCGTTGCATCCGGCAGCTCCTCGCCCGGATCCAGCCACTCGCCCTCGATGCCGGACGCGTCGTCGAGCGTGCGGACCCAGCTCTCGGTGCGCTGTGCCTCGTTGCGCATGATGGCCATCGGGGTCGGATCGGAGGCAAGGGTGGCAAGCTGGCCGAACAGACCGAAATCCCCGAGTGCCGGACGTGACCCGAACAGGTAGCTGAACGCACTCACGTGCGTGTCCAGGAGCGCAATCACGTGCCGGTAGCTCTCCTCGATGAGCGGGGCATTGCCGGGCGTACATCCGACCACGGGCAGCCTGGCGATCTGGCGCTCGGCGAACTCCCGGGCCGCAGCCGAACGTTCCTCACCCGTCCGGTCCGGATGGAAGTCGTCCGCGATCCAGAAGCTCGCGTAGCGGATGTCCCTGTCGAAGGACCAGCGGTAGTGAAACAGGGGCTTGGTCAGCCACTCGTCGCCCATGTCCTCGATCAGGTGACTGAGGAAGGCATGCACTGGATCCGGCGGCACGATCGAGCGCCGGTTCGGGTGGCGCTCCTCCAGCGCATAGGCGATCGGCGTTGAATCGATATGCATGCTCCCGTCCTCGGGATACTGCAGGATCGGCATCAGCAGCGGGCGGACTCGGGCGAACTCGTCGATGTTCCGGTCGGTACGCAGCTCCCAGACGTGCGGCAACCGGCGATAGCGCAGGATCGCACGCACCTTGCGCGAGTAGCCCGACCCGTTTGTTCCCACGATGCGGTAATGATCCATGCACCGGTGCTCCCCGTCGCATTCGCGGCTCCGCCCGGCCGAACACGGGCGCGAACCTTGTCAGCGATGTCCAAACATCCCATGGTCGCCGCCTTCACACTGGCGGAGGCCCGGGATGCGGCTGTACTACCACACCACGAGCAGCGCCTCGATGCGCGTGACCCTGTACCTGCGGCGCCGCGGGATCGCGATCACCCTGGTCGAGACCGGGTTCGAGACCGATCACCGCGGTATCCCGGTGTTCACCATGCCGCAAGGCGATCCCGAGACCGTGAAACGCGGCACCACCGACCTGACCGCATTCAACCCGGAAGGACGTGTCCCGGTCCTGCTGCTCGACGACGGGCGAATGATGACGCAGACCGGACCGATCGTGGAGTACCTGGAAGAGACAGTTCCGGCCGGCAGTGGCCCGAGCCTGTTGCCGAAAGACCCGTGGGACCGCGCGCAGGCGCGCCGGATCGCCTCGATCATCGCCGCCGATACCCAGCCGTACCAGAATGTTCCGTTCATCATCCAGGCCATAGGCGAATGGGGTCTTGCCAAGGCGCCACCCCTGGTCCACCCGTTGCGCCGCCACTACATCCGCCGCGAGTTCGGCGCCATCGAGACAATCCTTGAGCAGACCGCGGGGAGTTACGCGGTGGGAAACGAAATCACCATCGCCGACTGTTTCCTGGTTCCCCAGGTTCGAAACGCCCTGCTTGCGCGCATCGACCTGCCAGGCGAATTCCCGGTACTGGCCCGGGTCTGGGAGAATGCGATCGCGGTGCCGGAATTCGCCGAGGTCATCGCGGAGGCCGGTGGCGTCGTCCAGAACTTCGTCTTCGACGAGGAGAGGTTCGAGGTCTACACCGCACCCGGCTGATTTTCCCGACCTTCGATCCCCCGCTTGCAGACCATGGTGGTAGCAGGAGGCGTGTCTGGATGTGGTCCGTTTCTTGCGTTAGCGTAAACGTATCAAGAATAGTGCCGATGTGAAGTGAGCTGGTAGAGCGACATGGAAGCAGTCACTCGGTTTTTCGATCGCCCGATCCTCAACTCCCCCTATGACCGTCCGGCACAGCACTGGGAGCTCGATGCCAGCGGGCAACCAACCAATCGGATTGTAAACCGCCGTCGCCATGTTGCATTCATCACGCCGATCCCCGCCTCGAAGAAGAGCAAAGGCTCACAGGGCTCGCTGCTCCTTGATGAGCAGGCACCGCGGGGTGCAACAGATGGTCAACAGTATGAGCTCGCTCGAACCATAAGCGAGGTGCGCAACCAGGTCGATGACTGGCGCGTTCTGGAAGACCCGAAACAGTGGCGAGTCACACCAGAAACGGCCAGGCTGCTTCGCCACTGGCGTCACGACCGGCCCGATGGGTTTCGGCCGTTCTTCTGTCAGGTGGAGGCTGTGGAGACGGTCATCTGGCTGACCGAGGTTGCTCCTGGTCTCGGCAACACGGGACGGCGCTTCCTTGAGCAGCTCGACAAAGCGAACAAGGATGCAAATCCCGGACTTGTCCGACTTGCACTAAAGCTTGCCACGGGAGCCGGCAAGACCACCGTCATGGCCATGCTCATCGCCTGGCAGACGATCAATTCGGTTCGCCGGCCCAACAGCCGACGGTTCACCCGAGGCTTTCTGGTCGTTACCCCGGGGATCACGATCAAGGAACGGCTCCGTGTCCTCCAGCCCAATGACCCGGACAACTACTACCGGAGCCAGGACTTGGTGCCTGGCGAAATGCTAGGACAACTTGAGCGCGCCAAGGTCGTCATCACAAACTTTCACGCCTTCAAACTTCGTGAGACGATGGAGGTTTCCAAGGGGGGACGAGCGCTTCTTCAAGGGCGCGGTCCCCGCCTCCGTTCGCTGGAAACAGAAGGCCAGATGCTCAAGCGCGTCATGCCAGAGCTGATGGGCATGAGGAACGTGGTGGTCCTGAACGACGAGGCACACCACTGCTACCGGGAAAACCCGGGAAAGGACGACGAGGGCAAACTGACGGGAGACGACCGCAAGGAGGCCGAGAAGAACCGCGAGGCTGCAAGGCTCTGGATATCGGGGCTGGAGGCCGTCGGGCGCAAGCTCGGACTCGCTCGCGTGGTTGATCTCTCGGCGACACCGTTCTTCCTGCGGGGCTCTGGCTACGCCGAAGGAACGCTCTTTCCATGGACCATGAGCGACTTTTCTCTCATGGACGCCATCGAATGCGGCATCGTGAAGTTGCCTCGAGTCCCAGTTGCCGACAATGTTCCCGGCGGCACTTTGCCGACGTTCCGCAACCTGTGGGCGCATATCGGCAAGGACATGCCAAAAAGGGGACGCGGCAAAAACTCAAGCTCACTCAGTCCACTGCTGATCCCTGTGACCCTGCAAACCGCGTTGGAAGCCTTGTACGGACACTATGAGAAGACCTTCGCGCTCTGGAACGAGGCCGGTATTGAAGTGCCACCGTGCTTCATCGTGATCTGCAACAACACCTCCACCTCGAAATTGATTTACGACTACATCTCGGGATTCGAGCGGGAGAACCCGGACGGATCCACTACGCTCGAAAACGGGCGCCTCGCGCTGTTTCGAAACTATGACGAGCATGGCAACGCAATCGCACGCCCGCGTACCCTGCTCATCGATAGCCAGCAGCTTGAGTCGGGAGAAGCACTCGACCGAAATTTCCGAACGATGGCAGCCGACGAAATCGAACGCTTCCGTCGCGAAATAGTTGAACGCACCGGCGATCGGAAACGCGCCGAAAACCTGTCAGACCAGGACCTGCTGCGCGAGGCGATGAACACCGTCGGCAAGGAAGGTCGACTGGGTGGCGAAACCCGATGCGTGGTATCGGTGTCCATGCTGACCGAAGGATGGGATGCCAACACCGTCACCCACGTCCTGGGCGTACGCGCGTTTGGTACGCAGCTCCTGTGTGAGCAAGCAGTGGGCCGCTCACTACGCAGGCAATCGTATGAATTGAATGAGGACGGCATCTTCCCTGTCGAGTATGCCGATGTGCTCGGCATCCCCTTCGACTTCACGGCGAAGCCCGTGGTCGCACCGCCGCAGAAGCCACGCAAGACGGTGCAGGTCAAGGCAATCACCCCGGGGCGCGACCGTTGCGAAATCCGTTTTCCCCGCGTCCAAGGCTACCGCGTCGAGCTGCCAGAAGAGCGTCTGGAGGCGACCTTCGATGACGATTCGACCCTGGTGCTGACGCCAAACCTCGTCGGCCCCTCCGTTACCCGCATCGAGGGCATCATCGGCGAGGGAGTTGATCTGAACCTGGTGCATACCCGCGACCTGCGGCGCTCGACCCTTATGTTTCACCTCACGAAGCGCCTGCTGGAGACGAAGTGGCGCGATCCAGGAGAAGAGCCGAAGCTGCACCTGTTCGGTCAACTCAAGCGCGTCGCGCGCCAGTGGCTCGACAATCACCTCGTCTGCAAGGGCGGCACGTACCCGGCGCAGCTCATGTATCTGACGCTTGCGGACATGGCCTGCGAGCGCATCACGCGAGGCATCGTCGAGCGTCACCTGGACGAACGCCCGGTCAAGGCCGTGCTCGACCCATACAACCCTGCCGGCTCGACAATCCACGTCCGCTTTACCACGTCGAAGCAGACGCTGTGGACAACCTCTTCCCGCCGCTGCCATGTCAACCATGTCGTCTGCGACAGCGACTGGGAGGCCGAGTTTTGCCGCGTCGCCGAAGGGCATCCCCGCGTCCGCGCATACGCGAAGAACTACGGGCTTGGCCTGGAGGTGCCGTACCGCCTCGGCGACAAGGCGCGCACCTACGTCCCAGATTTCATCGTGGCTCTGGACGACGGGCGGGGCGAGGACGACCCGCTGCACCTGATCGTCGAGATCAAGGGCTACCAGGGGGAGGACGCCAAGGACAAGAAGGGGACGATGGAGAGCTACTGGGTGCCGGGCGTGAACGCGCTCGGCACGTTCGGCCGCTGGGCCTTCGCGGAGTTCACGGACGTCTACGAGATCGAGGCCGGGTTTGACGAGCTTGTCCGCGGCTTCCTTCTCGAAGATGCTGCCGCATGAAGACGACGCGCTATTTCGAGGAGCAGGTACGACGCAAGAGACCTTATATCGAACCGGTGTGGTGCGCCGCCGTCATCGCCGCGCCCCTTCGTCGTGACGTGCAGCCGGATGGCCGCGTCCGCTTCTGAGGCGAGGTCGCGCGCCGACGAAGATGTGCCGCGTATCCTGCGTGTGGTGACGCTGGCCGATGAAGAGACGGTCCACAACGCCTTCTTCGATCGAGGGCTTAAGAGGGACGAGAAATGAAACTCCACTACTATCCCGAGACGGACAGCCTCTACGTCGAGTTCAAGGCGGGGCCGGGCGTGGAAACCCGTGAGGTCTCGGACGGCCTGAACGTCGACCTCGACGCCGCCGGCGACGTGGTCGGCTTCGACATCGACCATGCGTCCCGGCGTCTCGATCTGTCCACGTTGGAGACCGAGGCGTTGCCGCTGCGCGCGACCAGGGTCGGCTGACCCGTGGCACGCCGCAAGAAGAAAACCAAGTCCGTCGAGACGCTCACGCATGGCGAGGCGGCGAGGCGCAACATCCCAACCGCGGAATATCACCCCATCATGGCGGAGAAGGACAAGGCACCGATCCGCGTGGCCTACGAGCGCCGCAACCGCGACCTCGACCCGCAACTCGTCTGGCGCGGCAAGGACGAGCAGGACATGGCCGACCTCGTCGTCCAGGCACCGCCGCTCTACATCCAGGAGAAGGTGCACCCCAAGGTCCTGATCGACGACCTGCAGCGTCAGACCAGGAAACGGCGGGAGGAGGAGGCACACACCACGCCCAACCTCTTCGCCGATTTCAACGGCCTGCCAGACGACGCCGCGCGCACCGAGTTTTACCGTCACGACGCCAATTGGTCGAACCGCATGATCCTTGGCGACAGCCTGCAGGTCATGGCCTCGCTGGCGGAGCGCGAAGGACTGCGCGGCAAGGTGCAGTGCATCTACATCGACCCGCCCTACGGCATCCGCTTCAACTCCAACTTCCAGTGGTCTACAAGAAGCCGCGACGTGAAGGACGGCAACGCTGCCCACATCACTCGTGAGCCCGAGCAGGTGAAAGCCTTCCGCGACACCTGGCGCGACGGTATCCACTCGTACCTGAGCTATCTGCGAGACAGGCTGACCGTGGCGCATGACCTGTTGACCGAGAGTGGCTCGGTCTTCGTCCAGATCGGCGACGAGAATGTGCACCGTGTGCGGGCGCTCATGGACGAGGTGTTTGGGGAGGATAATTTTGTTGTTAACATTGCGGTTCAAAAGACGGGAAGTCAAACTGGCAAGCATCTTCAGTCTAATTTCGATCATGTGCTATGGTACAGTCGATCGGATAATATGAAATACCGCTCTCTTTTTCTTGAAAGAGAAATCCATGGAAAGGGAGGGCATGGATACACAAATTATCAAGCAGATATCGGTGTTGATATTCCGGTAGAGGAAGTAAGAAACAAAGTGAAATCTAAGGATATATCTCCAAATTTCATTTGGCGCTCGTACCCGTTGACGTCTGATGGTTTCCGAGAAACGACAACTGTTCAGTTTAGCTTGAACGGCAAGACATTTCATCCGGGAAGAGGCCGTCATTGGGGCGTTGTGGTCGAGGGACTTCAACGGGTCGGAAAGGCTGGACGACTGCTCACGCAAGGAAACCAAGTCCACCTTAAGCGATTCTTCGGAGACTCAACAGTTATTCCACTTGGGTCGTCTTGGACAGATGTAGGTGGAGCGAGTGGTGCAATTTATGTCGTTCAGACCAACGAACGAGTAATTCAACGCTGTGTCCTGATGACAACCGACCCCGGCGATCTTGTGCTGGACCCGACCTGCGGCTCCGGCACCACCGCCTTTGTTGCCGAGCAGTGGGGCCGGCGCTGGATCACCATCGACACCTCCCGCGTGGCGCTCGCACTGGCGCGGGCACGCATCATGGGCGCGCGCTATCCTTGGTACCTGCTTGCCGACAGCCCCGACGGGCAGAAGAAGGAAGCCGAGATCACGCAGCGCGCGCCTACGGAGACGCCGACCGGCGGCGACATCCGCCAGGGCTTCGTCTACGAGCGCGTACCGCACATCACCCTGAAATCCATCGCCAACAATGCCGAGATCGACGTGGTCTGGGAGCTTTGGCAGGAGACCCTGGAGCCCCTCCGCGCCCGGCTCAACGCCGCCCTCGGCCAGCAATGGGAGGAGTGGGAAATCCCACGCGAGCCGGGTGAGGATTGGCCCGGCGATGCCACGGCCACGCACGCCGAGTGGTGGGAGGCGCGCATCGCCCGGCAGAGGGAGATCGACGCCTCCATCGCCGCCAAGGCCGACCACGAGTATCTCTTCGACAAGCCCTATGCCGACAACACACGCATCCGCGTCGCCGGCCCCTTCACGGTGGAGAGCCTTGCGCCGCACCGGATGCTGGCGGTGGACGAGAACGACGAGCTCTTCTCCGCCCTCGCCGACCAGAAGCTCGGCTATGGCGAGGCGCCGAACTTCACCGAGATGATCCTGGAGAACCTCAGGACGGCGGGTGTGCAGCAGGCGCACAAGGAGGACCGCATTACCTTCACCGCGCTCACGCCCTGGCCCGGCCACTATGTCTGCGCCGAGGGGCGCTATGTGGAGGGCGGCGGCGAAGAAGGCGCCACGCGCCGGGCCGGCGTCTTCATCGGGCCCGAGTTCGGCACCGTCGTGCGGCCCGACTTGGTGGCCGCCGCGCGCGAGGCCGCCGACGCCGGCTTCGATGTGCTGATCGCCTGCGCCTTCAGCTACGACGCCCACGCAACCGAGTTCGAGAAGCTCGGGCGCATCCCGGTGCTCAAGGCGCGCATGAATGCCGACCTGCACATGGCCGGCGACCTCAAGAACACCGGCAAGGGCAACCTCTTCGTCATCTTCGGCGAGCCCGACATCGACATCCTGGCGGCAAGCGACGACACCATTCGGGTAAGGATCAACGGCGTCGACATCTTCCACCCCAACACCGGCGAGGTGCGGAGCGCCGACGCCGACGGCATCGCCTGCTGGTTCGTCGACACCGACTACAACGAGGAGAGTTTCTTCGTCCGCCACGCCTACTTCCTGGGTGCGAACGACCCCTACAAGGCGCTGAAGACCACGCTGAAGGCCGAGATTGACCCCGACGCCTGGGCCACGCTGCACAGCGACACCTCCCGCCCCTTCCCCAGGCCCGCCTCCGGCCGCATCGCCGTCAAGGTCATCAATCACCTCGGCGACGAGGCGATGAAGGTGTTCAGGGTATGATGTCTTCCGAGCAACACGGGAAACCATGCCGTGGCTAGCGCCGCACACCTCAAGGCACTGCTGAAAGCGCACATGGAAGGTGATGACGACCGTTTTTTCTCAGTCGCAATGCAAGTGGCTGCCCACGAGGCAAGGCACGGTCACGGCAAACTCGCTGAAGAGTTGCGTGCCATGATCGACGATGCCAAGAGCCGGCGCGGCCTGGATTCTCCCGTGCCAATCGGTCGACCTCGCGGTGAGTTGGCGATGCTGCTGGAGGATTCCTACCCCACGGCCCGCTTGGGAGACATGATTCTGGGGAAAGAGCTGTCCGATCAGATCCGGCGTGTCATCCGGGAACAGCGACATGCTGGTCGAATTCTGGAGCACGGTCTTGCACCGAGGCGCAAGCTGCTCTTGCTGGGGCCCTCAGGTACGGGCAAGACGATGACCGCATCCGTGCTCGCAGGTGAACTTGGCCTGCCGCTTCTCCAGGTTCGACTTGACGGTCTCATTACCAAGTTCATGGGTGAGACCGCGGCCAAGCTGCGGCAGGTATTCGATGCCATTGGTCGAACACGTGGCGTATATTTTTTCGACGAATTTGACGCGGTTGGCTCGCAACGAGGTCTCGCCAACGACGTGGGCGAAATTCGCAGGGTGTTGAACAGTTTTCTGCTGATGATCGAACAGGATCGATCCCATAGTATTGTCATGGCCGCAACCAACCATCCCGATCTCCTGGATCCCGCACTGTTCAGGCGTTTCGATGACGTGCTTCACTACGAACTTCCCGATCAATCGCAAGTCGCCAGGCTCCTGAAGATGCGACTTGCGAACTGCACAGCGAAGGCCACTCGCTGGGCGGGGCTGGGCGAGGCTGGGCTTGGACTGAGCTATGCCGAGGTCACGCGTGCCGCCGATGAGGTGCTCAAGGATGCGTTGATCAATCAACGCGCTCGCGTGCGGAGAATGGACATCGCACGCACGCTCGAAGAACGCAAGGCCATCTGCCGCAGGTTGAACGAAAGAGTTGGGCAGTAAGGGACAGTCAGCCGCAGCATGACAGTTGGATCTGCCCGAAGATACCGGCACTTCGTCCTTGAGGGAGTGACCGCAACCGAGCCCTTCCGCGCTCGAAGCAGAGGTGGAGGATCAGCATCGATTCCGCCACAGGATCGAGCCGAGCATGGCAGCGCCCTGCTGCGTCAGATCGACGAGTTGCGAGACGAGGAAGCGGTAACAACCGAGCTTCAACGCGACGTAGGCCTTGAGGAAGAACTTGGCCTCCAGGTTGAATTCGAGGGCTTTCCGGAGATCGAACTGGCGTTCGAGAGTCTTGCCAGGGAACGTCTTGGTATCGAGTTGCTGAACGTCCGTCAGGACGAGAATCGTACATTTGCGACCGTGTTCGTTCCTGATGGAAAGCTGGAACACTTCGAAGGCCTTGTTCACGATTACCTGTCCAAGAAACAGGACAGCATCGGGCGACCACGCGACAACCAGCGTCTGGTTGACACCATCCGGCGGATTCGGGCGGCAAGCTTGCATGCGCTCTGGACGGACGATGCCAAGGTGTTTCCGACCGAAGATGAAGGATGCCTGTGGTGGGAGGTCTGGCTTCCGGTCCGGAAAAAACGGGAGAACGTACTTGGCTCCTTTCGTCGTCTTGCCGCAGATCAGGAGATGATGGTCTCGCAGGGAGAACTGCGGTTTCCCGAGCGCTCGGTCCTTCTGGTCCACGCAACCCTCTCCCAGATGAGCAGTTCGATTCTCACTCTCAACAGCATAGCTGAACTGCGACGGCCGAAGGAAACGGCGGATTTCTTTGATACCCTGACGTTTCAGGAGCAGAATGAATGGCTGGACGACCTGCTGGCGCGAACCCGGTTCGCCCCCGACGGCAACACGATGCCCCATGTCTGCCTGCTCGACACCGGCGTCAACAGGGGCCACCGTCTCCTTGCACCCACGCTCGCTGCAGGCAATTTGCATACCGTCGAGCCGGCCTGGGGAACTGCAGACGAACACGGGCACGGCACCCAGATGGCAGGACTTGCTCTGTTCGGCGACCTGACGGATTGGCTTGGCAACAACGACACTGCAGAAATCCGGCATCGACTGGAGTCGGTAAAGCTGTTGCCCCGCGACGGTGCGGGCGGACACGATTCCAACCATCACGGGCTGCTGACCATTGAGGCTGTAAGCCGGCCCGAAGTTTCCGCTCCAGGTCGACGAAGAGTTTTCGGCATGGCCGTGACAGCGCGTGACGACCGGGATCGGGGACAGCCATCCGCGTGGTCCGCTACGGGGTGCGAGTCTCGCATGGCAGTTGTAGTTGCAGCACCCACGGTTTTTTCAGGCTACCAGCGCCAGGGTGTGATTCAGGCTGGTGTTGTCGTTGGCCGGAGCGTCGTGCTCGCCGATCATGGTCTTCCAGGCGCTCTCGAAGCGGCCGGATTTGAGCAGGGCTCGGACGGTGA
>MKWU01000462.1_pt1 | contig 77698 bp, 82 predicted proteins | sample 809101 | NCBI WGS metagenome assembly MKWU01 (sample SAMN05860141, study PRJNA318959) | sponge metagenome | host: Aplysina aerophoba | place: Slovenia: Piran, Adriatic Sea, Gulf of Piran | collected 2013-05-07 | reverse complement strand
TCGCTGAGGATGCTGTTCCCAGAGTCCTCGGAGAGAAACGGGACACCGGGGAAGTTGAAGATGGCGTGCTGACCGGAATGGGTGCTGGCCCAGTTGCCCCCTGCGGTTAAGGAAATCAAGCGGAAGGGACTCGGCGTGCCTTCGTCTGTGTGGTGCCGGATGAGGTAGACGCCTGCAATCCCCTGGGCAAAATTGCCCTCATGCGCCCTCTCCCGCCAGCTTTCCAGACCAATCGCGTCGTCGGAGAAGGAGAGATTGACGAGCCCGAGACAGAATACGAGGATCAGGCCCAGGGTGAGCAGACCGATTTTTCGTTTCAAGGTTGCGCTCCTTTCTTTCTTGCTTTCCGAGTAGAGAGTAAACCTATTTTGTCCGACCAATATCACCGCGATTCTTACTCGTCATATCAGTGATATGTTCGTTCCAGTCATTGACACAGTTACGGTGTTACGCTACCGCCCGGTCTCCCACCACCAAGCCGCGTCCAACGGCGCGCAGGGCCGCTTCAACGCTGCTGATGTGCGAACGATGATTGGGATTGACCAGCCTACGGACTGCGGACTCGCTCAAGCCCAGACGCTTGGCCAGGGCAACATTGGTAATACCTTGGCGGCGCATGGCCGTGTAGAGCGCCAATTTGGCGGCAACGATGGACGGGAGGGCAACCAAGACTTGGCCGCCTACGGCAGTGCTTGGGATTGGGATGTCCTCACGGTTCTCGACGTATACGCCTAGCGCAACGGCTAGGGCGTCCTCGGCCAGAACAAGGGATTCCTCTTTGGTTCGTGCGCCGGTGATGGCCTCGGGAACGTCGGAGAAGGTCACAACGTATCCTTTGCCCTCTTCGCTGTCAGGGGTGAGGTCACATGGATAGACGTATTGCATGGCTCCTCCCCCCAATCCTGTAGGTCGGATGAGCCGTAGGCGTCATCCGACACTACTGGCTGAAGTTACCCGCCCACTGCTGCCACGCCGTCGCGCACCAGCGCGGCTATGGCCGCTTCGTCATACCCCAGGTCGCGCAGGATTTCGCCGGTATGATCGCCTAACTGCGGCGCCGGGGTTGGCGTTCGCTTTTCACCGTCGGTCGTAAAAATGGGGCTGTTGACGGTCGTCAGCTTGCCGTGCCCAGGGTACTCCATGTCCACGAACGCACCGGCGGCCCGCATCTGGGGGTCTTCGGCCACCTCGTCCCGCACCGGCAGGGGCGCCCATTTGATGTCGGACTGCTTGAACAGCACCCGCCACTCATCGAGGTCCCGCGATTCAAACTGGCCCTGTAAAATGGCAAAGAGGGCCGTGGCGTTCTCCCCCCTGGCCTCGTTGGTAGCAAACAGTGGGTTGGTGGCCAGTTCGGCTTGGCCGAGGGCCTTGCACAGATTGGGAAATTCCTTGTCGGGGTCCAGCAGAATGGCCAGGAATGCCTTGCCGTCACGACTCCGATAGCCGGCCGCCAGAGGATTTGGCGGCGTGCCGTCTTCGCCGCGTTCCGGAAAGGTGGCATTGCAGAATTTGGCCTGGAGGTCGCAGGCGTTGGCCCAGGCTCCGCTGGCCAGCAACGAGGTCCCGACCTTTAGACCCCGTCCGGTGCGTTCGCGCTGATACAGGCCGAGCATAATCGCGCTGAACAGAGACACCGAGGTCGGGTGGTCGCCCATGCCCGGACGCGGGCCGCCGGGTGTGCCGTCCATACCCACGACGCTCATCATCAGGCCCGAGCGCGCCCAATAGGCCAGGGCGTCAAAGGTGGGTGCGTCGGCATCCTCCCCCGCATCTCCGTAGCCGCTCAGATGGGCATAGATGAGCCGGTCGTTTTCCGGCTGAAGGTCAGCCCAGGTCAGCCGGAACTTTTCGAGCAGCGGATGCTGGTAGTTGGAGACAAACACGTCCGCAGTCTTGACCAGCCGAATGAGCACCTCTCTACCCTGGGGTGAAGCCAGGTCGAGGGCGACACTCTTCTTGTTCCGACTGGTCAGAATCCAGCCCCAGTTGAGGTCTGCCTTGGCAAAACCCGGTAAATCCGACATGGAGCGGTAGAGGTCTCCGCCCTGCGGTCGCTCGATCTTCAACACCTCGGCCCCGAAATCCGACATGATGGTCGTCGAGGCCGGTCCGGCAACATAGGTTCCGCAGTCGATCACTCGCAGTCCTGATAGAATTCCGTTGTTCATACGCATCTCCCTTTTTGATTTGGCATCCAGCCTCTTGAATTCAGGACATTCTGCCAGCAATTATTGGCCTCGCCAAGAGTGATGATTGCCACGAGCGGGCTTCGCTGGCAGTCAAGAAATGGGTTGCCGCCTACCGGTCACTGTGCTATCCCTGCCTCAGCCAGACGGCTGAACGCGGCGAGTCGGCCAAGATTGAAGAGAAAGGCTGTCCAATGAAGATTGAAGAGCAAACGATAGACTCCATGGTTGTTGTCTCACTGGATGGACGGGTAGACGGTTCCACCGCACCGGATCTGGAGAAGCACATTTCGGCAGTCGTTGAACGCGGTGACACCCGGATATTGCTAGATTGCAGCCAGATGGATTACATCAGCAGCGCCGGTCTGCGCGTCGTGCTTGTGGGCGCCAAAAAATGCCAACAGGGTGGCGGAAAATTGACGCTCTGCACGCTCCGGGCCACGTGTAAATCCGTCATGGAAGTCAGCGGGTTCCTGACCATGCTCGACTACTACGACACCCGTGAGAGCGCCCTGGCGGCTCAGTCCTGAGGACGCGCCGTTGAAGATTAAAGAGCAAACGATAGACTCTGTGGTTGTTGTCTCACTGGACGGGCGTGTCGATGGTTCCACCGCACCGGATCTGGAGAAGTATATCTCGGGCGTCGTTGAACGCGGTAATGCCCGGATATTGCTCGATTGCAGTAAGATGGATTACATCGGCAGCACCGGTCTGCGCGTCATGCTTGTGGGTGCCAGAAAGTGTCAACAGGGTGGCGGCAAGCTGATGCTCTGCACGCTCCGGGCCACCTGCAAATCTGTCATGGAGGCCAGCGGTTTCCTGACCATGCTCGACTACTACGACACCCGTGAGAGCGCCTTGGCGGCCCCCTGAGGATATATTATGCTGACCTTTGCCGAAGAGATAATGCTGTTAATGCTGGACGACGACGGGGTCTTCCTGCCGACCCGTGGAGGGGCGGTGGAATACATCCTGGCCGGTGCGGTGCTGATGGACCTGGCCTTCGCCAACCGCATCGACAACGATCTTGAGCAACTCACCTGTCTCGACGCGACGCCGACCGGAAACCCGATCCTCGATCAGGCTCTGGCGCATATTGCAAATACCGTCGAGACCAAGGATACCAGGGGCTGGATAGAGACCCTGGCCGGTCAGGAGACGACCGAAATCCGGCAGCAGGCGCTGGCCCGTTTGATTGAACATGGCATTCTGGAGTCCCAGGACAAGAAATTCCTGTGGGTCTTCCGGGCACGGCGCTATCCGACAATCGACGGTCGCGTCGAACGCGAAGTCAGACTGCGGATTGCGGATGTCTTGCTGTCCAATGATATTCCCGATCCCAGGGATGTGGCCATGATCTGTCTGGTCGATGCCTGCGGCTTTCTGCGCGACATCTTCTCCGCTCGGGAGATTGAGCGAGCCGCTCCCCGTGTCGAGCAGTTTCGCAAAATGGACCTGATCGGCCACGAAGTCGGCAGCGTCATCGCCGAAATCGAGCGCTCGGTGATGATGGCGATGGCGATCTCGCCGCACTGAGCCGACCGCGACAGCGGTGTCTGGAGCACCGTCTCGCCCAACTGAATTGCCTGACAGGAAACGATGGAGGAAGCAATGGGTGAAGCCTGGATTATTGATGCCGTTCGCACCCCGCGCGGACGGGGAAAGAAAGATGGCGCGCTGGCAGGACTCCATCCTCAGGAGCTCATGGCGCAGGTCCTGAATGCCGCAAAAGAACGAAACCACCTGGACCCGCGTGATGTTGACGACGTAGTGGTTGGCTGTGTGACGGCGTATGGCGAACAGGCCATGTGCATCGCCCGGATGTCCGTGCTAGCGGCCGAGTGGCCGAACGATTCGACTGGGGTGACGATTAACCGTTTCTGCGGCTCAGGACAGCAGGCGGTCAATTTTGCGGCCATGGGCATCAAGTCCGGTGAGCAGGACGTGGTGGTTGCCGGTGGGGTGGAGTCCATGTCCCGTGTGCCGATGAATGCGGACCGGGGTGGGATTGACGGACATAATCGGCATCTGCGCCAACTCCATCCGCTTGTCCAGCAAGGCATCTCAGGCGATTTGATTGCCACCCGAGAAGGGTTTAGCCGCGAAGATTGCGACACATTCGCGCTATCGAGCCAGCAGCGCTACGCCCGTGCTCACACACAGGATCGCCTGAAAAAGAGCCTGATTCCCGTGCGTGATGCGGACGGCACGCCGGTCCTGGAACAGGATGAATATCCACGGCCGGACACGACGCTTGAGGGGCTGGGTCAACTGCCGCCGTCCTTTGCGAAACTGGGAGAGTATGTCCAAAAGGGTGACACGCTGAGCTTCGACGAAAAGGCGCTGTCACGCTACACGGACGTGCAAGAGATCAACCATGTGCATCACGCCGGCAATTCTTCAGGCATTGTTGACGGCGCGGGAGCCCTACTGCTCGCCTCTCCGGAGTATGCCCGCAGCCACGGTATGAAACCGCGCGCTCGGATTGTCGCTACTGCCACTGCGGGGGATGAGCCCATTATCATGTTGACGGCACCGGTTCCGGCGACCAAAAAAGTCCTCAAAAAAGCCGGCATGACGATCAAGGACATTGACCTGATTGAGATCAACGAGGCGTTTGCGGTTGTCCCCCTGAAAACCATGCGCGACTGTGACATGGACCCGGACACGGTTAACGTCAACGGTGGGGCGATCGCTCTCGGTCATCCGCTCGGTGCCACCGGCAGCATGCTCATGGGTACCGTTCTCGACGAACTCGAACGTCAGGATAAAACCACCGGGCTCGTCACCATGTGTATCGGTGGTGGCATGGGCATTGCCACGATTATCGAACGGATCTGAGAGTGCTGTTTGACGACAGCTCCGAACCGTTCCGGTAAGCGAGCCAAGAGAAGAGGGTGGGCCATTTCTAGCCTGAGCGCCGTCGCTTCAACTGCTTATCAACGCCGGTCATCTGACGGCGCCACTTAATCATCTGAGTACTGACATTGAAGTGCGAAGCTATATGCTCGTTGCGCCGATTACGCGATAGCACATACAAAAGCGCATCACGTGGCACCAGTAGTGCGCCACCTAGCCAGTTTGCTTCCTCTTCCTGAAGCTTGTCATAGGTGTCCAAGATCATCAATTTTTTCGACGTCATATCAACCCGGGCCGGCTTATGCTCAAGAATGAGATGAGCTAATTCGTGCATAAGGTCACTGTTCTGTCGCACTTGGGCATGAGTTGAGTTGAGGATAATGACCTTGTTAAGCGGCAGGACCAGGGTTACGGCCGACCAGCTACTCGGATCGTGCTTTAGCAGTTGGTCAAGGTGAACCTCTGCGAGGTCTCCCAGGCGCGCTACGTCGTGCGGAGTCCAGACAAGGATGTTCAGATGCTGTGCAAGCCCGTACGGGTCAAGTGCGCCGGAAGGTTCGATCTGGAGATCACGACGAAATCCTAGCGCCGCTCTCTCACTCCACGTTTTGAAACCACGACGAAATTCAACCATTGACTATTCGATTTCCTGCATCTTAACGGCACGCTGCGCAGCGAGAATAAGTTCCGCCAGTGCATGGGCAGTCTCCTGCTGAATCTCGCTATCCTTCTTAAAATGAGCTCGGGCAACGTTAGTGCGTGCTCCCCTATCCGTCTGACCCGCAATGGTGGATGGATCAACCCCGAGCCAAACACAGATTTTCCGGTAATTCTCCAGGTCAGGTAGGTGACCATTTTCCACACGGGAAAGGGTTGAGGAGCTAATTCCTATTTCCTTGGCGGCTGCTCGGATTCCTTTTTCTCCCCTCTTTTTTACAACTAAGCGGCCGAGACTTTCCAAAGTGACCATAGTATCCCTCCTTTTTTGTTTCATGAGTAGCACGACGGTTGACATATGGGCCACATGGTACTATATTGTCTCATGAGTAGGACACTGATTTATATATGGGTCGAAACATTATATTGTTTCATGAGTAGGACACCGTTCCACAATCAGATTCTTTAAGCAAGAAGGAGGTTCATTATGGGAACTATTGGCACTGAAGAACAACACGGCGATCTTAAACTGGATGCTGAATTCGTGGCAGTCGTGGTCTATACGACCTCGGGCGCTTATCCCAGCGAGGGGCACGAGCGGGTGAAGATCACTGAGACCGTTAGTGAGATTCTCTCGAAAGCGGCGAGCACCCTCAAGTTGACGGACACCAGCGACTGGGTCGCCACGGTGGATGGAAGCGAGATCGACCCGTCCAAGAGTTACGAGGCGAATGAGTTGAAGGGAGCTTTTACAGTTCAGTGGGGGCCACGCGAAACCGGGGGTGGCTGCTAGATGCACATCGCTGTCTCCCGTCGTCTGTTCGAGGAGCAGGTCGGGCAGTGGCCGCCCGGCCTCGCTCCCGAGCGTGGATGGGTGCTCCATAAGGTCGAGTATCCAATTATAGACTGCACTTTCACGGCGCCAAATCGGACCGCCCTACGACTTCGTTTCGATTTCTCTGATTGGGACGAGTTGCCACCAACTATTGGGCTTCTCGACGAGGCTGGAACACCGCTTGGGAGCCTGCTGCCGGATCCGACCCGAGTGTTTAACTCCAGCTCGCATCCAGACACCGGTCGTCCTTTTGTCTGTATGGCCGGCTCTCGTGAATTTCATACACATGAAGGTCATCTGAACGAGAGGTGGGAACAGTTCCGCGGCAAGCCGGGTTTCGAAGACGTCGGCTCAATTTTGACCAAGCTCTGGCACGCTTGGCAAAAAGGGACCGACTGATGCACCAGACACAGGTCTCTTCCGACAGCATCGAGCGTACGCTTCAGTACTTGCAGGAAGCTGGGCGTCGGGGCACTGAATGCGTTGTTCTCTGGTTCGGACGCCAAGGGGGCGCAGTCGTCCACGTTCAGCAAGTCTATCGTCCGATCCAAATGGCGTGGACTGACATGTTTCGTATTCCGCCTGATTCGATGAAGGCGGTTCTATCGGAGCTAAACTCGAAGCGGATGATGATTGCGGCTCAAGTCCATTCTCATCCATTCGAGGCCTTTCACTCCAAGGCAGACGATACCTGGGCTATTGTACGCCATGCAGGCGCATTGTCCCTTGTAGTTCCCGATTTCGCCATCAAGACATCATCGGTAAATTTCATGGATGACGCCAAGTTGTTCCGTCTAACGCCGGAGAATAGATGGCGCGAAGTTCCGAACGGAGAGATCGAACAGTGGCTGGTCATTTGCTAAACGCCGAAGCACAGCGCGAAAACATCCGTGCACTCGCAGTTGCGGCTGGGCTATCCGAGGAGGAAGCCTCTGACCGCCTTGAAGTGACCGTTCTGGTCACTCACGATCCTAACGATCCTGTCGCCGCTGTGTTCGTTGCCGAGATTGTTCCGATCCTCAGCCGCACCCTTAAGGTAGTAGATCATCCGACTGAGGCCGTTTCGCGTGTTGAAACAGAACTTGTGGTTGGCAACGCTCCTTCCCGATCCTCTTCGACTAAAGTTTTCGCAAATCTGACCGTCGACCGTCTCGTCATTCAGCAGACACCGACGATTTGTCAGGGGTCTGCCTTGCCCCATCGTCTGATGGTACTTGTCGTAGCCTGCTATGTTTCCAGCGCGGTTATCAACGCCGCTGTCGGCGCCGGGTTCCCAAACCCTCCGCCTACTGAGTTCGAGATTCCGTTTGATGCATTTCTCCCCTCACAAACCCATCTGCTTGCTCCGGTCGCCTTGGATGAGGCTTATCTCGCCGGTGCGGGTGCAATAGGTAACGGCCTACTTTGGGCAGCCCGTCACGTCCGGCTTGTGGGCGCACTCAACATTGTTGATGATGATGTTGTCTCGTCAGGTAATCTTCAGCGCCAAGTCTGGTTTGAACGCTGTGACATCGGCAAACCGAAAGCCAAGCGGTTGGCTATGCTGGCGCAATCTTACTTCCCTGAATGCACGCTCAAACCAGAAGTCTGCCGCCTCCAGCAGCATCCGGCACGCAATGATGGTGCCTGGCTTGGACGCCTCATCGTTGCAGTAGACAGTCGCCCAGCGAGACGCCATTTGCAGAACGAGTTGCCGGGAGAAGTATTCGACGCTTCCACGACCGGTAGCCAAGAGATTGTCCTTCATCATAACAAACAGCCGAACGATCATGCTTGCCTCAGTTGCGTCTACCCGCGCGACGAGGCGGAAGTAACTCACGAGCAGGCAGTTGCAGGCCATCTCGGCATAGACGTTGAATCGGTCCGTCAACCACGAATTTCACTGGAGATTGCCCGGCGTATCTGCGCGAAGCATACGCGGCTTGCTCCGATAGAGATTGAGGGAATTGCGTTCGACACGCTCTATAAGCAACTCTGCGGCAGCGGTCAGCTGAAGTCGGTTTCTGGCGAGCAGGTAGTCGCGCCGTTCGCTTTTGTTTCCGTCCTTGCTGGTGCTCTCTTGCTTTTAGAGATTATTCGACGAGTACACGGCATTGATATGGAGCGGCTCTCGAATGAATGGCGAGTGAACCCCTGGCGGCCTCCAGTGCCGCAAATACGATACCTCAGACCTCGCAGAGAATCATGTGACTGCTGCTCAAAAAGCGAATTACAGCGTGAAAACGCTCGACTTTGGGATACCCCCATTATTGAACGGAGATGAGGGAGCTATTTGACGAGAACGGGGGCTGGGAGCCTGGGTTCCGGCTTTCTCCGGAATGACGACAGGGACCGGCTGGCTATATGAAATCGTGAATTGCTCTAGCCAAGAGAAGAGGGTGGGCCGGCCCGACCCACCCGTAGCAGGCGTTATTTTGCTGCGGACAGAGCGGGGGATTGGCTAACGTCTACGCCAACCTCCCGATGCTCCGGGACTTCACACACCTTCGGGTCGGCGTCAAACACGCGCAGCAGCCGGCCAAAGGCGATGTCATATCCAATCACAATGCCAAGCTCTACGATCTCGGCATCGGTAAAATGTTGCTGGAGCCCGATAAAGAACTCGTCATTATCCATCGAGTCATAGTCAACGGCCAGTTTTTCGGCATAGCGGAGGGCACTCTTCTCGCGCGGAGTAAAGGCCGGGCTGTTTTCGTAATCCTCAAGCTGGGCGATTTTTTCTTCGGTCAGTCCTTTTCGCATCACCGATGCGTAGCGAAAGCCCTGTCAAAATAAACACCCGTTCAGATAGGCAATTTTGATACGCACCAGCTCCTTGAGCGGTGGCTCGACAACGCCTCCCTCGAACATATCGACATAGGCTCGCCACATGGGCTCAACGACCTCCTGGCGGTGGGCCATCATACTCAAAAAGTTGACATAGCCGTCAGCGTCCTTTACCCGTTCCACCAGTTGCGCATACTGCGGACTCATCTGCTTGCGGTCAACGAGACTGAGCCGTGCCATAGTGTCCCTCCTCTCGCTCAATGTTCACTGAAAAAAGGATGTGTGCTCCCCGCGATCTCCTCGTGCCTCCGTCCTAGTGCACGGGAATGGCCGCTGTCAAGTGAGAACGGGTCTCCTCATCCGCCTTTTTCCTGATAATGATGAAATGTCTTCGTATCCTACCTGAAAGGATTGCCGGGGTATGAGCGAACGCCCGTTGTTTGAAGAAAGCATTCTCCCGTATCGAGTCACGCCGCAGCTTGTCGTGCGTTTGATTGAGCTCCGCAACGTCCAGCCCGATTTTTCCCGCTGTCCGTACTGTGGCGCGAACGACTACTGGCACCTGGCCTGGCCAGCGAGCCTCGCCCTGTCGCAGTATCTCGCCTCGACCTATCCCGCCGAGTGGTGGCGCGAGAAGCACGCCCTGGTGATTGGCTGTGGGGTCGGGCTGGAGAGTGTGGTGTTGGCTTCACTGGGCGCGCAGGTCACCGCGCTTGACCATATTCCCGAGTCTTTGAGGCTGGTTCAGCGGAATTGTGAACTCAACACCGTCCCCCGCGTTCAGGAACAGTGCCGCTGCTGGCTGGACGAGAACAGCGTGCGGCAGCTTGGCCAGTACGATGTGCTTGTCGGCGCTGACGTGCTGTACGAGGCGGTCGATGGCGGCTGGATGTATAAGCTCTTGGCGGCCACGCTTAAAACGGGCGGCAGGGCCTTTTTTGGCGACCCGCGACGGGAGGGTGTCGAAAAATTTTTGGAACAGCTTGCGGGCTCGCGCCTTCACGTCCAGGTCCAGCACCGCGAGACGGCCTGGATGGCTGGACGTGAAGAGGTCGATGTGTATGCAATCCGGTCGGGCCGGTCGGGATAGCGGCTAGGCGAAAATCTCGTCAAAAAACGCCTGCATCGCCTGCCACGAGCGCTCATCCGCCTGTTTATTGTAGCAAATGCCTTCTATGGAGCCGTCGGCCTCCGGGTTCGTAAAGCTATGCACCGTGCCGCCGTAGCTGATGACCTGCCAGTCAACTCCGGCCTTGGTCATTTCCTCTTCAAAGGCAGTGACATGTTCGACCGGAACAAAGGGATCATCCGCACCGTGGCACACCAGGACCTTTGCCTGGACCTTACCCGGCTCTGCCGGACTCTGCGTTTCCAAGGCGCCGTGGAATGAGACCACGCCCTTGAGCGGTGCGCCGTCCCGCGCCATCTCCAGGGAACAGGAGCCACCCATGCAATAGCCCATGACCACGAGCCGGTCGGCATCAACCTGCGGCAGTGCCATCAGCGCGTCGAGTCCGGCGCGGATACGCTGGCGAAACTTGGTGTTATCCTCGCGTATGGCTCCCGCGTGTTTAATCGCTTCCTGCAAATCGCTGACCTCCAGGCCGTTGCCATACGGGTCGCCCGCCAGTGCGGCATAGCCGAGTGAGGCCAGTCGCAGAGCACGGTCCTTGGCCTGCTTGCCCAATCCAAATGCCTCGGGCATCACCAGAATGCCGGGCCGCTTATGGTTGCTCTGGTCATCCAGCGCCACAAATCCCTTGAGCGTGACATCCCCGTCTTTATATTCCAGACTCTCTGCCCTCATGTGACTGCTCCTTTCCTGTAGGTTGATCGGCCAAACGCTATTATCTTTTTCCTTTGCATCGTTTGCAAAATTACCCGGAATTTGCAAGTTCAATCTTATAACGAGAGAGGAGGGTTTACCGTATGGCGTTTACATTGGAGGAAGCGAACCGCATTGTTGCCGGGGCCATAGCCAAGGCGCAAGAGCTCAACATCAAGATCAGCGTAGCCGTATGTGACGCTGGAGGACGCCTCGTGGCGTTCAACCGCATGGATGATGCCTTGTGGGCCGGCGTCTACGGCTCTCAGGGTAAGGCCGTCGCTTCAGCGGGCTTTGCTCGGCCGAGTGGTGCCCTTCAACAAATGGCCGACAGCCCGATTGTACGTGGGATTGTTGCGGCAGAAGGGGGTCATATGATTGCCAGCCAGGGGGGCGTTGCGATCATGCGCGGTGGAGTCCTTGAGGGCGGGTGTGGCGTTGGTGGGGGGACTGGTCAGCAGGACGAGGAGTGTGCCCAGGCCGGGGCAGACCTGCTCTAGCCGAAGATGCCTGATGCCATTTTTCACCTTCGCTCCCCAGAATGACAAGCTCGCAAAATCCGCGCGACGGACCTCTGGACGCTGACCCACAGGCAACAGTTGCTGAGGAAGGCGAAATGGACATGAGAGATCGAGAACTCGCCGTTGCTCTTCTCCAAGACAAGCTTGCGGAACCGCTGAGCGAAGATGCCCTCAAAGAGCTGACGACGCTGTATACACAATTGTCCGCAGGCCTGGACGCGCTGGACGCGTTGAACCTCAGCCATATAGAACCGGCGGTGCGCTTTGTCATGTCGGAGGGCGAACGCAATGAAGACTGAAGAGTTCGCCTTTACGAGCATTGCCGAGTTAGCGCCTCTCATCCAAAAGAAAGAAGTCTCCCCCCTGGAGGTAACCCAGGCTCATCTTGACCGGATTGACCGATTGAACGACGAATACCTGGCCTATCTCACCATCTTGGGAGACGCAGCGCTGGCCGAGGCGCGCAGCGCGGAACAGGAAATAGTGAACGGGCAGTATCGAGGCCCGCTCCACGGCATTCCCATTGCGCTCAAGGACCTGTTTGCGGTCAAGGGTGTCCGCATGACCTGCGGCTCAAAGATTCTGGCCGACCATATCGCGGAGAGCGACGCCACGGTTGTCACCCGACTCAGGCAAGCCGGCACGATTCTGCTGGGGAAACTCAATATGCACGAGTTCGCCTGGGGTGGGACCTCGCTCAACCCGCACTACGGTACTCCCCGCAACCCGTGGGACCGCACCCGTCTTCCCGGTGGGTCGAGCGGCGGCTCGGCGGTGGCCATGGCGGCCGGACTGGCCCTGGGGACGCTCGGAACGGATACGGGCGGCTCGGTCCGTATCCCGGCTTCGCTCAGCGGCATCGTGGGGCTCAAACCGACGTATGGGCGGGTGAGTCGGTTCGGGGTCTATCCGCTCAGCCATTCGTGCGATCACGTTGGCCCCATGGTCAGAACGGTTGCCGATGCTGCCATATTTCTGCACGCCATCGCCGGCCCCGACCCCAACGACCCGACCGCCAGCGCGGCAGCGGTACCGGATTATACGGCGACCCTGAAGGAAGATATCCGTGGGCTCCGTCTCGGTGTGCCGCAAGAGTATTTTTTTGAAGACGTTGAGCCGGCGGTCCGCGAGGGGGTACAGGCCGCCATACAGCATCTCTCTTCTCTCGGGGCGACGGTCGAAGCTGTCTCGATACCCAGCATGCAGCATGTGATTGCCAGCTCAACCGCTATTATTGCCGCGGAGGCGTACGAGATTCATGCCCGGACCATGCAGACGCGCAGCCAGGACTATGGCGCTGACGTGCGCACCCGGCTATTGCTCGGCGCTTGCGTCCAGGCCGCCCAATATCTCAAGGCCCAACGCTTTCGGTCGCTGTTACGCCAGGAGATGCTCGACCTGCTCGGCCGGGTCGACGCGTTGGTGACGCCGACAACCGTCCTGGCGGCCAGCAGGATAGACCAGCCGACCGTCACCATAGACGACAAGGAATTCCCCGTCGCCGCCCATATCGCTCGGGCAACCCGACCGTTTAATATGACCGGCCTGCCCGCCATCTCGGTGCCGTGCGGGTTTACACCCGACGGTCTCCCGGTCGGGCTCCAAATTGTCGGGCGACCGTTTGAGGAAGCGACGGTCCTGCACCTTGCCTATGCCTACGAGCAAAGCACGGCCTGGCACGAACGGCATCCGGCCTAACCGCGCGGCTTTCTGAGTTCCAGGCCCGCGGGAAATCCTTCGGTCAATTCCGGGATGGGCTCCTCGTAATAGGGCATGGAAACAACGCGCGGGGTATAGCTCCCGTCCGCGATACAGCGTCGTACGTGGAGAGCGATTTCCTCCATGGTGGCAAACCACACGCCGCCCCGGCTTTGCATCGCTTCTATCATCTTTGCCACTTCGGCGAGGCGAGCCAGCCGTCCGGTCACAAACGGATGCCAGACCGTGACCCACAGGCCACCGCACTCGTAAGCGGCCTCGAACTCCGCCATGAAGACTTCCATGGCTTTATCCGGCGCACGCGTGGGCATCAGATAACGAAAGTCCGGGCTATGCGCGTATTGCGGCCAGTCGTCCATGGCCCAGTCGGTCGGCAATTCGATGACCTCGCCCTCGGGTGCGCGCATGACGTAGGGCTGGCTATCGGCCATGAGGCTCGAATCGTACACAAAGCCGGCCTGGGCCAGCAGCCCGGTGGAGTGGGGCGAGTAGTTGTAATACGGCGCCCGTCCGCCCGTCGGTCGTTTACCGCTGAGCCGCTCGATTGCCTCAATGCTGCGCTCCAACCAGTAGCGTTCGCCCTCGCGGGTCTGGTCCATGGGGTTCTCGTGCAGATAGCCGTGATAGGCCAGTTCGTGGTCACTGGCGACAATCGTCTCGACCGTGGCCGGATAACGTTCGACGCACCAGCCCGGCACGAAAAAAGTCCCCTTGATATTGTAGTGGTTAAACAGCTTCACAATCCGCGGCACCGCCACCTCGTCGTAGCGTAGCCACGACAGGGCGGCCACCCGTTTATAGGCGTCGGCATGCGACAGGTGCAGGGCGCTGTCCGTATCCATGTCGAAGGTAATGGAGGCCGCACAGCGCGCGCCGTTGGGCCACGGGACAGGGTTGTCGAGCAGTTCTAACATAGTGAGCCTCCTAGTGCTGACGGCGCGGCTGAGCCCAGTCGGGATCGTTCCGTGTCACCAGTTCGGGAATGGAAAAATAGAATTTACACGTCCGGTCTCCACGGGTCTTGACCGTATTCCAGCGAATCCTGCCACCCGGATGGTAGGATTCCACCAAACCCCGATGGACTTCGACATCGTACATATAGCCGAGCTTCAGGCCGCGCTCGCCCTCTTCCGACCAGACCTCGGCCAGCGGACAGTAGGTGCACTCGGCCTGCATAACGCCGGGTGAAATATGGGTATCGCCGCGAAAGACAAAAACCGATTCGGCCGGGTCGCGCTCCTGAAGCACCTCGAACCAGGACTGAAAGTCCAGCGGCCGTCCCTGGCTCAGCGCCTGTGCGCGCATGCCCTGGCCGCGCTCGACCCCGAACTGATACAGGGCCTCGCGCAACGCGCGCTCGCCCGAGGCGTCAAACCGATCAATCAGCTCAAAGCCGATATACATCTGCATCACGGCAAACGCGGCAAAGGTACTGCGGGTAAGCTGGATAGCCTTGGACGGCTGAGCAAAAACATCCTCCACGGGCCCGGCAGTGACCTCTTCGGACTCGCCCCGGTAGGTCCAGGTGAGCTGCCAGGGCGTGTTCAGGTCCAAGGTCACGGCCGAGAACTCGACCCCGGTTGCCGCATCATAGCCTTCCGCCATACCCGTCAAGGTATTGCGCCAATAGGGCTCCAGTATGTCACCCCCGGCATGGGTGCTGAAGTAGTCCGCGCCCGGAACACGGGGGAGGGTAACGGTTGCCCGCGCCCCGGTACCGCTGACCGCAAACGAGCCCGCCTCCGCGGCCATGGCGTGCTCGCCCATATCCCAGTGGCGGATCAGCGACAGGGCGTCGCGTCCTTCGGCAAAGGTCTCCGGGCGGTCGCGAATGCGCTGGCCGCGATAATACCCCGCCCGTCGGAAGCCGCGCTCAAGCGCCTCCAGGCCAGCCTCGCCTAAATACTCCCGGACCGAAGACGAGAGGGTACGTAGAAACATCCAGTGATAATCCAACATGGTGGTCATCGAGGCGATACGCAGGCTGCGATCGCTGCTGTCTTTGCCGGCCATAAGAATCCCTCCTGTTCTGTACGGCTCTTGCCGTCGCCCGAGTGATCGTCCTAAGGTGGCCTGAAGCGTTTCCGGTGCTGACTGTCCGGTATTATCCCGCCAAACGGGAGCGAATGTCAAAAGGAGATTTCAACGATGCCTATCCTGTGTCTCTCACGTTGGACGAGTCTTCCTGTGATACTGGCGGGGCTCGTGTTCATTGTTCCAACAGCCCTGGCCGAGGAGGTGTCGCGGTTTGTCCGTCCCGAACAGGCAACGACATACATCGATCCGGTCACGAAGACAGAAGTGACTATCCTGATTGACCAACGCCTCGGGGGGACGACCGAGCTCACGCTCGGGTACTTGGTCGTGCCGCCTGGGGTGGATGTGCCCAACCATATCCATCAGTCGACCGAAACTTTTTATATTCTGTCCGGAGAGATGGAACAGACGAGTGAGGGCAAGGTACAGACGCTCAGCGCCGGCATGGCCTGTCTGGTCCCGGCCAACACAACGACGCGTCACACGGTGAAATCCAAGGACCCGGTGCACGCATTAGTGATTTGGACTCCTGGTGGAGAAGAGGAACGGATTACGAAGGAGTGGCAAGTAAAAGCTGCACAATAGTAGTATCACCCCGACACGATCTGAGGATCGTTCCGTATTGAGACTGGATGAAACGCATGGACCAAGCGCACATACACGCGGCTGCCCAGTTACTCTGGAACGCCTGGCAGGATGGCCGAAAGCTCGAACAATTACCCGATGCGTGCCGGCCGCAGACCATTGAGGAGGGGTATGCGGTTCAGGCCAGGCTGGCCAGCAGTTCGGGGCAGTCCGTTTCGGGCTGGAAGATTGCCGCCACCAGTCAGGCCGGACAAGCGCATATCGGGGTGGACGGGCCACTGGCGGGGCGGTTGCTGGCGGGGAAGATCGGCCGGAGCCCGGCAACGCTCTCGCTCGGTGCGAATGGGATGCGCGTGGCGGAGCTTGAGTTTGCTTTCCGGCTGGCGCGCGACCTGCCACCGCGTGATCATGAATACTCGATGGACGAGGTCATGGCCAGTGTCGCCAGCCTGCATCCGGCCATTGAGGTCCCCGACTCGCGATTCCTGGATTTCAGCACTGCCGGTCCCGCCCAGCTCATCGCGGACAGTGCCTGTGCCGGGCTGTTCGTCTGGGGAAGCGCGGCCACGGCTGACTGGCGAACGCGCGACCTTGCCACCCATCCCGTCTCGCTCAGCCTGAACGGCGTCCGGGCTGGCGAAGGATGCGGCGCCAACGTGCTCGGCGACCCGCGTATTGCCCTCACCTGGCTGGCCAATGAGCTCACGGTCCGGGCAGACGGTCTCAAGGCCGGACAGCTCGTGACCACCGGAACGTGTATTCAGCCGACTGATATCGCTCCGGGTGTCCGGGTGCTGGGCGACTTTGGTCCACTCGGGCGCGTCGAGGCGACCTTTGCCGAGTAATACGTAGAGGGAGCTTCCCTCACGCATCGAGCATGGCGATGGCCTCAACCTCCAAGAGATGATCGGCCCAGGCCACCCGCACAACCTCGACGCACGTCGTGGAGGGGTAGGGGCTCTGAAAATACTCGCCGCCCAAATCCCGCAGCGCAGCCAACCCCTCCTCCATATAGCCGGCCTTGAAGTAGTAGCGGATCGAGACAATGTCATCGGTCGTACCGCCCACCGTCTCGACAATATTCCGGGTGTTTTGTAGCGCCTGTCGGAGTTGGGCGTGCATATCGGTGGCAACCGTCTTTCCGTCTGGCGTGGTCGGCGTCTGGCCCGAGATAAACAGCCAGTTACCCTTTTTAACGGCCTGTTCCCAGCCTGATTTTTCGGGTGGGACTTTAGGTAAACCGGGAGAGTGGTAGATATTGAAGTAGTCTTCCGGCTTCCAGACGTTGTCGGGGTTGATAGATTCTTTTTTCATGCGGACACCTCCTTCTTTTGCTCTCTCTTTTCAGACAGAGCAGAGCTGAGTGAACAATTGCCGGACACAGGATAGTGCAAGCCCGCCCGGTATTGCAAAGCCGGACGGAACTTCATGTTGCGGCCAGCGTTGCCTTGCCTGTCTCTCTTGGTCTATCTACGCATGAGATCGAGCCAACGAGGAACACGCCAATGAAAAAGGAACCGATCAAGAATCCGAGGTCGCTATTGGAAGTCGAGCGCCTGGTCTACCACGCCGAGCGACCGGGATTTCAGATCGCCGAACTACAACTCAGCCCAAGCCAGAAAGTCCCCTGGCACTCCCATACCGATGCCCAGGATACCTTCTACGTTCTCCACGGCCGCCTGCGTATATTTATGCGAGACCCCAAAGAAAACGTTTGCCTGGCACCCGGTGAGACGTATGCAGTAGTGCCACGCCGTCCCCACCTTGTGACGAACGCGGGGGAGGAGTCGGTTGTGTTCCTGGTTTTGCAGGCCGGCGAATACGATTTTGTACCACTGACCTAATGCTCAGCCCGGCTCGACCCCGGCAAGGGCGGGCATCACATGGGTTGCCAACTCGTCTAAGCGGCGTATCCGTCCCCCAGACAGGAGAGCAAACGTGATCCGGTCAATATCAAGCCGGGCCAACTCGTTCAGTCGATCGATACACGTGCGTCTATTGCCCGCAATGGCGACGGACTGCACAAATTCATCACTCACAATTTCTTTGTGACCGGCTCGTAAGGACAAGTGCTCAACCAGTTGGTAGTGCTGCGCCGCGCGTTCGAAATCCGGCCGAAAGCGCTCCCAGGCCGGGGGCAGATGTTTCCACGTACGGAAGGTTGCCGCCTGACTGGTAGCCCAAGCGCGAACGTCGTTGAGGGCCAGGTTTTCATCCTCGTTGACGCTCATCGTCACAAACAGGTCGATGGTGAGCTCGCTCCGGTTTCGACCCGTCTTCTCCAAACCTTCATACAGAGAGTTGAGCTGCCAGTGACAAAAGTCAGGCTCGGCAGCCCCCATGAGGATGAGTCCGTCGCAGGTTTCACCGCACAAGCGGAGCATGCGCGGCTGTGCCGCCGCAAGGTAGATCGGGATCTGACGGCGGGCAGTCGCAAGCTGAACGCGCGTACCGTACAGGGCGACCTCCTCGCCGGTAAACATCTGGCGGAACGCGCTTATCCCGGCGCGAACCTCATTCACTGTAGACGGTTTGCAGCCAGCCCCCTGTACGGCCGACCAACCCACGCCCAGCCCCAACAGGGCGCGTTCCTCTGAAAGCTCATCCAGGGCGGTTATGGCGTTGGCAGTGACCGTGGGGTGCCGGGTAATCACATTCGTCACCGCCGGACCGATGGCGATCTTTTCGGTCGCCAAAGCGGCCAGAGACATGCTCGTATAGACATCCTTCAGACCGAGCTGAAAATCAATGAACCACAGGGTCTCAAACCCTCTCGCCTCAATTGCTTTGGCCAGCTCCCCGACCTTGACGAGCGGCTCGCGGGGACTGACACCCATAGAGATACCGAAGCGATTCATCGAGGGGTCCCTCCTGCCCGATCCCTAGCACCATTCCTCCTGCACTGGCAACGAGGTGTTGTCGCCGCATGGGAGGGGACTGTCCCTCAGACGAGTCGCACTGCCTCAGGTCTCGCTCTTGAATCCGGCGCTCTCTTCATGAAAGAGAGTGAGGAGAAAGAGAGGTGCGGTATGGAACAGACCTGGATCGAGAAACTCGCTATCCAAGAATTGTGTGCTCGCTATGCCCATGCGATAGACAATCTGGAGCCGGAAGCCTGGGTGCAGTGCTTCACCCCCGACGGAGGCTTTCAGGTCGCAACCTGGGTGGTGCGCGGTCATGCTGCACTGCGCGAGTATGCCCGTGTGCATGTGCAGGAAATTCGCTGTCGGCATATGACCAGCAACTTACTGTATGAGGTCAACGGGGATGAAGCGACCGGACAGGTCAGCGTCCTGGCCGCGCTGGCGACCCCAGGGGGGTATAAGATCTTCGGCCAGGGACGCTACGTGGACCGTTTGGTGAAACAGGCTGGGCAGTGGCGCATCGCGCACCGCCATGTGGATGTTGATCCTCTCGCCGCGGACCCGGACAAGATTATGATGTGTGCCGACCCCGAGGTGGCGGCGCTGACCCAACCGTTGATCGATACGGCCCAGCGGCTCGCCGAACAGGTGGAGGGCTAGTGGCGGATAAACCGCATCGTCACAGCGAGTTCTTGTAGATCGCACCGGCCTTCATGATCAGCCGCGGACCGCCGTTCTCGGGCTGTAAGACGCCGAGGTCTTCAAGCGGATTGCCATCAAACACAACCAGGTCGGCGTATGCTCCCGGAGCGATCGTTCCAAGTTTTCCCGACTGGTTCAGGATTTCGGCGTTAATCGTCGTTGCCGAACGCAGGATGTCGATGGGGCTGAGAACCTCCCGCCGGATCAGAAACTCGCGGCACTGCTGAGCGTGCAAGCTCCCCAGCAGATCGGTTCCGTAGCCCAGCTTGATCCCGGCGGCCTGACACAGCTCAAGAGAGGTCAGTCCCGCAGTCTGGATTTCTTTCAGCTTGGCGATATTGCCCTCGGGCAGGCCCAACTCCTTGCCCAGCTCGCCGAGGGTTTTATACGTCACCAGGGTGGGGACGACATATGCGCCGTGCTGGGCGACCAATGCTGCCGTTGGCTGGTCGATCAGATTGGCGTGCTCGATTGAGCGCACCCCCAGCTTGACGACGCGGGCAATGGCTTCCGCGGTGTAGGCGTGGGCCATGACATAGGTGCGCCGCGAAGCCGCCTCCTCGACCGCGGCGCGGATTTCCTCGTCCGAGTATTGCAGCATCCACACCGGGTCGGTCGGTGAGGAGAGGCCGCCCGTGGCCATGATTTTGATCTGATGTGCCCCTTTGCGCAGTTCTTCCCGGGCCGCCCGGCGGACCGCATCCACCCCGTCCGCTACTTGTGACAGACAGCCCTGAAAGCCGCAGGCGCACGGTTCAAAATGTTTGACCGGCCGCGTATCGCCATGCCCGCCGGTTTGGCTCAAGGCCCGGCCCGAGAAAAAGAGACGGGGCCCCTTGATCAATCCCTGCTCAACCGCGGCGGCCAGGCCAAAATCGGCTCCGGCCGCATCCCGTACGCTGGTAAAGCCACGCTGTAGAGCGCCTTCCAGTAGCGTGCGGGCGTGTTGACTCAAAAGCGACATGGGCCAATCGTCCAGGCTGGCGAGATTGACATGGGCGGCATAGGCGTGAAAGTGGGCGTCGATCAGACCGGGCATGAGAAAACGACCGTCCAGACGGACTTCCTGGGCGCTAGCAGCCTTGAGCGGCTGTTCGGAGATCTCTTTGATTTCGCCGTCTTCTATCAGGACGTCCGCCCCGTCGAGCAACTCGGGACTGTGGCCGTCGAAAATGACACCATCGCGTAAGACTATCGTGCCCATGGCTGCCTCCCGCTAGCCGCCCTGACGGGTCGCCTCAAATAACGTTCCGTACAGGGCAAAATCATAATTGTCTTGAATAGCGAAAGCCGTTCGGATCTCCTCAGGCGCGTTATCATACAAGTGCTGTACCATGGCGACTCTTTCGGGTGGGGTCGCCATCCGTGCCGTCCAGGCCTGGAAGTCCAGCGGCAGACGCCAGGCGGAAACGACATGTGACTGAAACCCGCTCCGTTCAAACATGGCCTGCCACTGGGCAACCGTGTGATCCCGGACGTGCGAGGCGTCACGCAGGAGTTCGAACGTTTGTAAAAAGGTGTCGTACGCCGGCTCTTCAGGCGACACAATATCGCTCAGGATAAATCGCCCGCCAGGCTTCAGTACGCGATGGCATTCTTGGAGCGCCGTCAGGGGATCCGGCCAGTGATGGGCGCTATAGCGGGAGACCACCACGTCGAAGCTGTTATCGGCGAACGGAATCTGTTCGACATCACCCTGACGCGTTTCGATATGGGAGAATCCACGTTCGGCGGCCAACTGCTCGACCTGTTCCAGCATATGCGGGGTGAGGTCAAGGGCGACGACCCGGCGGCTATGCGGAGCGATGGCCACCGAGGTATGGCCCGCTCCGCAGCCCGCATCCAGGGCGTACGGCTGCTCCTGCTGTTGCACCAGCTTGGCAATCCGGACCAAATCCTCGCCTGTGGCATGGACCTGGCTGGTTTTATACTGGGCGGCTGCCCGACCGAATTGATCGTGTATGGATTGCTTGATGTCGCTCACTGTTTTTCTCCGTTCGACTGGCACTGCCCCCTCACGACACAAACTCAGGCATGACCTCATTCACAAACAGTTCATGAGACTCGGGGGAGACCGGGATAACGATCGTATAGGTGAGACCCATCTCCTTAATGCGGGTGTGGATCTCCCGTTTGACCCTGTCTGGCGTACCCATCAAGGTCAGGGGCGACCGGAGCGCGGCGTCCGCATCGGGGAAGCCGAGAAAGGTCGCGGTTTGGGCGAGCGCCGCGTCTGCGGGGTCTCGGGTGAGGTGGAGTACCATTAAAGAGCCCAACTCTATCTCTTTTTGGTCGCGCCCGCATTCTTCCATATAGCCGTGCAGCATGCCGATTCGCTTTTTCAGATAGGGCGTGTCGAACTTCAAGGTCATAGCCGGATCGTTCGGATAATCTTTACCATTAAAGACCGGCGGGTTGATATTCAGAATATCCGCTTCGGCGGCGGCGATCTTGAGGAGACCGCTGCCCGAGCCCCCAATCATCAGCGGCGGATGAGGTTTCTGGACGGGACGGGGATTGTTGTAGGCGTTGTGAATCGAGAAATGCTTGCCCTGAAAGCTCGGTTTTTCCTGGGTCCACATCGCCTTCACTACCTGAATGGCCTCCGCGAGTTGATCCAATCGCTCCCGATTCGAGAGATAGGGATAGCCATGCGCGTGGTATTCGTCCGGCTTCCAGCCCGCGCCTAACCCGAGCGTCAGACGGCCGTTGCTGATGTTGTCGAGGGTAGACGCAATTTTGGCCAACATCGGCGGCGGGCGAAACGAAACGGACGTCACGCATGGCGTGAGGCGGATACGCTCGGTCACCGCGGCAATAGCCGTCAGCGTTGTATAGCACTCAAACATAGGTGTTTGAGGTTCTCCGAGCGGAGTAAAGAAGTGATCGATCATCGATACTGAGTAAAAGCCGTTGCTTTCTGCCTGCAAGGTCGCCTGCTTGGCAGCGGTAAAGTCGTCCGCAGGTAGAAGTAATCCAAACTTGGGATCGTACACCAGTCTCTCCTTCCAATATTACCCGACAGTTTTTGAAGGGCAGGGATTACATTGTGCCCCGCATAATGTACTGGACACGACCCCAACGATAAATACCGGCGGGGGGCTGTCGGGTTATCAGGGTGGGAAACGAACTTCACTCGGCATGAGGCCGAATGAGGCGTCCCCCGAGGCGGCTTTACGAAATCGCTAGCTGGCGAGTTTCTCGGTCAGTTGACGGGCCCCCTGCTCGAACACGAAGCCCTCGTAGCCCTGGGAGGCGACCTCGGAAAGGCGCCGGAAGTAGTCGGGGCCGCCCAGGTACACGCAGAACTGGCGGTGCTTACCCGGGATGTTGGCCCCGGTATACCACGAGTCGGTGAGGGGGTAGAGCGTCTCGTTGGCGATCGCGGCGACCTCTCGGTCCCAGCGCTGCTCGGCGTCGGGGGTCGGCTCGATGGCGCCCAGACCGTGTTTACGCAGGTAGCGCACGCAATCGCCGATCCATGCCGACTCGAGCTCAGCGCCGAGCGGTATATTGAAGAGCACCGAGGGCGACCCAGGGCCGTGGATCATGAACAGGTTGGGGAAGTCGGCCACCGTCATGCCGAGGTAAGAGTCGAAGCGCGTGCGCCATTTCTCCTCAAGGCTGGCACCGCCGCGTCCCCTCGGGTTGAGGCGCAGCAGCGCGCCGGTGATGGCGTCGAAGCCCGTCGCCAGCACGAGCATGTCGAGCAGGTGTTCGCTGTTGGCGGTGCGCACGCCTTCGGGCAGGATCTCCTGAATCGGGTCTTGGCGCAGGTCGACCAGAGCGACGTTGTCGCGGTTGAAGGTTTCGTAATAGCCGTTGTCGAGGAGCTGGCGCTTGGTACCCAGATAGTAGTCGGGCATCAATTTCCCGGCGGTCGCGGGGTCGCGCACGATCTCACCGATCTTGCCGCGCACAAAGTCGGCCAGCGTGTGGTTGGCCTCCTTATTGGTCAGGATGTCGGCATAGCTGCCAAAGAGGATATGGAAGCCACCCTTCTGCCAGAGCTCTTCGTAGAGCGCCTGACGCTGCTCGGGCGTATCTTCGAAGGCCGAGCGCTCGGAGACCTCGAACGGCGCGCCCAGGGGCGACGCGGTCATCTTCGCACGGATTGCGGCCCAGTTCTCGCGGGCCTGCCGCACCAACTCGGGGTCCATGGGGCGATTGCGGACCGGGATGCTGTACTGCGGCGTACGTTGAAACACCGTCAGGTATGCCGCCTCGCGGGCGATCTCGGGAATCGCCTGCACTCCCGAGGAGCCGGTTCCGATCACGCCGACGCGCTTATCCGCAAAGGAGACGGGCTCATGCGGCCAGCGGCCGGTGTGATAACACTCGCCGGCAAAGGTGTCGAGCCCTGGGATATCTGGCTTATGCGTCGCCGAGAGGGTGCCGACCGCGCAGATCAGGAACTGGGCCGAGATGCGCTCGCCGGCGCTGGTTTCGAGCCTCCAGCGTTGCGCCTCTTCGTCGTAGCAGGCGTCGCGCATCCAGGTTTCGAACTGGATATCGCGGCGCAGGTCGAACCGGTCGGCGACGTACTCCAAATAGGCCAGCACCGAGGGCTGACCGGGCTGGGTCTCGGGCCAGTCCCACTCCCGTACGAGCTCTTCTGAGAACGTGTAGCAGTAGAAGGGGCTGCCTGGAAAATCGACCCGTGCACCGGGATAGCGGTTCCACCACCACGTGCCGCCCACACCGGCAGCGCCGTCGTAGACGCGCACCGAAAGACCCATTCCGCGCAGATGGTGCAGGGCATACAGGCCGCCAAAGCCCGCCCCGATGACCACCACGTCATAGTGCTCAACCGCTCCGATGCCTTGCGGCTCGGGTGAGTGTTGATCCATGTGAGCCATGCTGTTCCCTCCTAAGGAGAACGGCCCCACGGGTTGGTAACACAGTTTGACCTGTGGGGTCGGATTAGACGCCAAAGAGCTTCTGTGTGTTATCGCGCATCACCGCACGCACTACCTCAGGTGACAAGCCTTCCAGCCCTTCCACATAATCAATCGGCTCAGCACATCCCTCAGGATGCGGCCAGTCGGACCCGGCCAACACGTTTTCTGGCCCGAGGACCTCGACCAGCGCGGGAATGTCCTCTTCCGGAAAGGGAGAGACTTTAATATGTCGCTTGAAAATTTCGCTGGGTCGGTCCGGAGCATGGCCGAATGTCCAATCTCGTGGACCTGACAACCGCGCCGCGTGGTCCATAGCCTTGAGTAAGGGCGCAATCCATGTGGCCCCATTCTCAATGCTTACGACCTGCAAACTCGGAAATCGACCGAACAGATTGTGGAACACGAGCGCGCTCAGGGTGTCAGCCGTCGCGCGTTCCGTCGAAGCGATCACCCGTTGGAACGGACTGAGCCGGTGGCTCGGAGGGGAGGGGTTCTCACTCCATTGTGAGGAGTATATTTCGGTCAGGCCGTCATTGCCCAGATGAAACACAACCGGAATGCCGGCTTCCTGACAGCATGCCCAGAACGGATCATACAGCGGGTCTGCCGGTGAGTGCCCATTGACCGGACCTGGCGTTAAGTTCACACTTCGCGCGCCTAAGGCGAGAACCCGTTCGAGTTCGGCGACTGCGAGGTCAATATCCACAAGCGACAGGACGGGAATACCATAGAGACGGCCATCCTTCCCAAAGCTCCAGTCCTCCTCGAGCCAACGGTTAAACGCGCGCAAATTGGCGAACAAGGCTTGCGGCTCGTGGCGGAGCTCATGTGCGATGCCGACACCCAGCGTCGGAAGCATCAGGGCTGCCTCGACCCCTTGTTCATTCATCTTGCGCAACCGCACGTTGGAGTCTGTTGATTCGGGAAACGTTGGCGCTGAGACCGTCTCGCCCGAGACCAGGCCGTCGCCCTCGCCTGAGTGGCTCTTGAGAAATTTCTGTAGTGCGCCAGGCCCGCCCGTGTGGTCACCAGGAATGACGCTAAAAAATCGCATACGTTCATCGCCGATATACACCCGTCCAAACTTGCCCTCGCCTCTGCGAATATTGACCGCACGGTCGGCATAGGCTGATTCCATATGACGCGTGAAGCAATCATCCGGCTCATAATAATGGTGGTCGGCATCAATCATCAAAAAATCCAGCGGGGCCGCTGGTTGCACCTGGTCCAGTCCCATCGCCATCGTTGCCTCCTTCTGCATCACCTGTCCATATGGCAATTCACCTTCTAGTACCTGCCTACCGTATGGCAATTCACCTTCTAGTACCTGCCTACCGTATTGTAAAGTCATTCCACGATTGGGTCGTGGTTCAGTTTGCTTGTTCCCCCTCACCCCAGCCCTCTCCCTCCAGGGGAGAGGGAGCAGATTGTCCCTCCCCCCGCTGAGGGGGAGGGCCAGGGAGGGGGGCGCTCCGCCTCAGCGGTCAAGAGCGATTCAGCAGCCCGGCTTTGAGGCCAAACAGAAAATCGTCATTTCCGCTCGGGAGGGGTGCCGCGCGAGAGCACAGCACATCACGCTGCGGTGGAGCGCGAATGTGTCTCGTAGGGGCAACCCCCTGTGGTTGCCCTTCCTCCCTGTGGTTGCCCTTCCCCCCCTGTGGGTGCCCCTCCCCCTCCGCCGGCAGAGGGTAAGCGCGATGTAAAACTGAACCACGACCCGGTATCGTTTGATATTGCACCCCCGAATTGATAAGCGATGGTGTAGGAAGGAGGGAGATATGGATCTTGGTTTAAAAGACCGCGTAGCGGTCGTTACTGGAGCGAGCTACGGTCTGGGCGAGGCCATGGCCCAGCGCCTGGTCAAAGAGGGAGCCCACGTCGTGATTTGCGCCCGCGGTGAGGAGCAATTAGCTCGCACCGCCCAAGCTTTAGGTCCGCATGCTCTAGCAGTCCAGGCTGATGTCAGTAAAGTGGCAGGCATCCAGACCCTTTTTGACACAACGGCACAGCAGTTCGGCAAGCTTGATATCCTGGTCAATAATGCTGGCTGGTACCATCTGAGTCAGGGGCTGGGCCTGTCAGATGAGGAGTGGCACGATAATCTTGATATCAATCTGTTCAGCGTGATTCGCTGCTCCCGGCTTGCCATTCCCCTGATGCAAAAACAAAAATGGGGCCGGATTATCAATATTGCGTCGATCTTCGGCAAACAGCCCAACGCTGGATTGATCGACTACAACACAACGAAAGCGGCTGTCATCAGTCTGAGCAAAACCTTAGCCGACGAACTGGCTAAGGATAACATCCTGGTGAACGCCGTCTGCCCAGGGCCGACGCGGACTCCACTGTGGGATGGTTTGGCAAAGACGTTGAATCCCGACGACCCGGACGGCATGATCAACGACTTTGCTGCCGCCCATATTCCGCTCGGTCGGTTTGGCCGCCCTGAAGAGATTGCCGACCTGGTCGCCTTTCTGTGCTCAGAACGAGCCAGCTTTATCACGGGTGCGGCGTATGACATCGACGGCGGAATGGTGAAGAATATGGGCTAGCAGATGGGCGCTCCTCCTAAAAATATAAATTCGTCGGCAACTTCGTCCCGTTGACCAGATAATCCCCGATCGCACGTGCCTTGAACGCCGCAGGATTATGCGACGAGAGGGTCACGATGTTGCGCCAGTGTTCGTCGAGTCCGGTTGTCCGCAAAGTCGAAGACGCGCCACCGAGTTCGTACATCAGGCTCGCCGTGCGCGGCGCGACCTCATCGATAAAGACCTTGGCTTGCGCCGAGAGTAAGGAGGCGCGATGCGCGAGTTCGAAACCGATTTGGCCCGTGTCGGCGGAATCGAGCGCCAGCCCTTGCGCCTCCGCGGCAGCGAGAACAACCGCCTCAGCCGCGAGCGTCGAGCTCGACAAGCGCCCGATCATTTCCTGGAATTGCGGATCGGCGGCGGCAGTATCGGCACTCGCGTGAGTAAACGTCCGTTTCCGTGTGCGCACCAGGCGAATCGCGTCGGCGACGACGTTCCGCATATTACCCACCACGATCGCAGTCAGGATCAACTGCAAAAACTGACCGCCTAAGTAGGTGTTTGTCGGCAAGGGCGTTTCGTCATCTGCGGTGTTCGCTGACTTCGTTTGTCGCAATATTTCTTCTTCCGCGACCGCGACATTTTCGAATCGGCCAGTCCCGCTGCCCGTAAAGCGTTGGCCGACGCCGTCCCAATCGTCTTCGAACGTCACACCTTCGCGAGCGCATGGCACGACGACAGTGGTGATTTTGCCTTCTGGTGTTGAGGCCGCCACCAGGACCCAATCAGAAAATATGCTGCCGGTACAAAAGTATTTGGTGCCGTTCAGCCTGTAGCCAGCGTCCACCGGCTCAAGGCGAGTCTGCATCGCAGAGCTGCCGGCTTTTTCTTTGGTGCCAATCTCGGTAAATGCGTTGCCGAATATCTCGCCGGCCACAACTCGCGACAACCACCGTTGCCGGACGGTTTCGTCCGGTGTGCGGAGACGATCTTCGGTAAACCAGAAATGCACGCGCAAGATCTGCGCAACATCGGAATCCGCGGTTGCGAGATCCATTAACATGGCGAAATATTCTCGTAGCGTACAACCGCCGCCGCCATCGTCGACCGGGACTCTGATCGCGCCAAGGCGCGAATCGCGTACCAGGTCGATCGCGGGAAAAGGGTTATTCCCGGTCGCTTTACTTGCCGCGGCACTCTCCCCAATTGCGGCCAACAAGGCTTTCATTTCCGGCGTGCCGTAACGCACCGGTGCGATGCCGGCCGCGTCAAACTCGACGTTTTTATCGTGAGTAGGCATGGGCGTTTACTCCTGGGCAACGGTTACGCGTGCAGAATGAATTGTACCACTTTCGATTCCTTCGCATGCGTTTACTTGGCGACGACAATGCCGTCATCGATGAGCTGGCGCACCTGGTCCTCATCGCCGTATAGCTCGTTCAAGACGTTTACGGTGTCCTGGCCGACCTGCGGCGGTGGCCGGTCGCCGTGGCGGTCACGTCCGGTCACATTGATCGGTTGGCGAATTTGCCGCACGGCACCTTCTGTCGGATGCTCATATTCTTCGAACAACCCAACGGCACGCAAGTGCGCGTCGTCCATTAACGTGTCCAGCTGCTGGACTTCAGCGTAAGGAATGTCCAATGCATTGAAGAGAGCGACCCATTCGGTATTCGTGCGTTGCGGCATGATCTCTTCGAGCATGATTTTGTACAGGGTTGAGATGTTGGCCGCGACGGTGTGCTGGTCGTCCAGCATGCCGCTATCGAGCAAATCGTGGCGGCCCACCGCCTCGCACAACTTGCGCCAGTTCTCGACCTTGTAGACGCCGTGCACCATGAAGCCGTCTTTCGTTCGACACGGGCGTCTTGATGGGTTCAGCACGCGGTTGTAACCCAGTGGCCCTTCCGCGGGAACGAAGCCTTCGCCGTTCAGGTGTTGATTCATGAGCGCGCTCACAACCAACTCGTACATCGGCACTTCGATGCAGACTCCTTCGCCGTGCAGTTGACGACCGAGTAGCCCTGCGAGGAGGGCCTGTCCGAGCGCTTGTCCGGTCATGGTGTCGCATATCACCATGGGGACCAGTTCAGGTTGTCCTGTTTGCAGACTATTGACAGCCGCGATGCCCGAGTACGCCTGGATGATATCGTCGAACGCCGGGTAATCCTTATACGGACCATTCTGTCCGAAGCCGCCGGAGAAGCAGTAGACGATGTCGGGATTGATTTTGCGCACCGCCGCGTAGTCGAAGCCTAAGCGGCGAATAGCGGGTGGACGCATGTTGTGTAGGAACGCGTCCGCCGTCTTCAGTAAGTCGCGCAGCAGTTCCCGGCCTTCCTCACGCTTGAGGTCGATAGCCACGCTGCGTTTGTTGCGATTGCAAGCCATCCATTGGGCGCTCATGCCCTGGTTGCGGCTTACTCCGAGGGCGCGGTACACATCGCCGCTTGGCGGCTCGATTTTGATGACTTCCGCGCCGTAGTCACCCAACATCTGGGAAGCTAGGGGGCCAAGGGCAATATGGCCCATTTCGACCACGCGAAGGCCGGATAACATTTCGTACATCTGACGTTCCTTATTGCGTGCGCCCGTGCGTGCGCTCTTCAGTGGTGGCGGACTCATCCGGACAACGACAACTATTGGAGAGAAACTGGGTCAGTCGGCGGTAAAAGTCAAGTGAGCCTCCTCCCCCTTAGCTCACCTGCCATCACCTGCTGTGAGGGGCGTCCTCCCGCTGCCCCCTCTCATATTCAATTGAGTAGCCAACGCGATTTCGCCCACAAAGCGTGCTATGCACGGCTCATACTGAGCCGACGTAAAGGAGACGCCCATGCTGAAGACCGGCCAGGAGCATTTGGAATCCCTTCAGGATGGACGGGTGGTCTATATCGGCAGTGAACGGGTGGAAGATGTCACAACCCACCCAGCGTTCCGTAACGCCGCGCGCACGGTAGCTGCCATCTACGACATGAAGGCCGACCCGGCAAATCGCGAGACGCTGAGCTACGAAGAGGACGGCAGCCGGCACTCGATTTACTATTTACGGGCCAAGTCGCGCGACGACTTGCAGCGGCGGATGGTCGGACACCAAAAAATCGCGGACCTGACATACGGCATGTTCGGGCGTTCGCCCGACCACGTAGCCAGCTTTGTGGCCGGTATGGCCATGAAGCCGGACGAACTCAAGCCGCCGTGCGGCAATCCGGACAATCTGCTCGCGTATTATCGCTATGTGCGTGACAACGATATCTACACCGTCTATGCCGTGCTGCCTCCCCAGGCCGCCCGAGACCCGGAGTTCTACCAGCGCCGGAATCTGCCGGTCCCCACCCTCCGTGTCGTCCGTGAGGAAGACGACGGGGTCGTGATATCCGGTATGAAGATGCTGGCGACGGGCGCGGTGTTCGCCAATGACATCTGGATCGGGAATGTCATCCCCCTGTCACCTGACCAGAAAAAAGAGGCGATCACGGGCGCCGTGCCGTGCAATGCCCCAGGGCTGAGCCTGTGGTCACGTAAATCCATGGAAGCTGCTTGCCGCTCGGAATTTGATTCACCACTGGCCTACCGCTATGACGAAACCGACAGCATGGTCATGTGCGACCAGGTGAAGGTACCCTGGGAGAAAGTTTTTGTTCATAACGATGCGGTGTTATCCCGGGACATCTACCTCAAGACTCCGAGCCACTGCTTTGGCAATCATCAGTCCAACGTGCGGTATTGGTCGAAGATGCGCCTGCTGCTCGGCCTGTGTAGCAAGATTGCCCATACAACCGGTGCGGCCCAGATTCCGGCCGTGCGAGAGGCACTCGGAAAAATGGCCTCGGTCGAGGGCGCCATTGCCGGCATGGTACACGGCCAGATCAACGCCTGTGAGAGCTGGCCGGACGGCTATGTGTGTTTTAACCGGCGGATGATGTACGCGGCCCTCGACTGGTGCACCCAGAACTATACTCAGTTTATCGACCAATTGCGTGACCTGTGCGGTGGGGGCGTATTCCAAATGCCGGCGGATATCTCTGTCATGGAGGATGAGCTTCTCGCCGAGCAGTTTGAGACATACTTTCAGACACCCCAGGCAGACGCGGTGTCGCGTATGAAGCTGTTCAAGCTGGCCTGGGATATGGTTGGCTCCGAGTTCGCGGGCCGGCATCAGCAGTATGAGAAGTTCTATGCCGGGGCCTCATTTATCGTGCGCGGCCACGCCTATCGGGAGACCCCGTGGGACGAGTTCCACGCTATCGTCGATGAGTTGATGGCAGGCTATGGCCCACCCAAGCAGGGCAAGACAAGCAAGATATGAAAGCCTGGCTCCCCTGCTGCGTCGCTTGTGGGCTCCCATTAATCGAAATGATATATCCTGGCTGCGTTGCTCCCGACTATCCTGGCCTTCTCGTCCTGGGTGCACTCGGCGAGAATCTGATCGAGAATCTGCCGCGACCGGGGAAAGGTGGATTCGGGATGGGGATAATCAGAGCCCCACATGAGATTCTCCACTCCAATAATGTGCCGGTCACGAATGCCCAAGGCGTCTTCTTGGAAACTCAGAAAGACATTATGGTGGAAATAATCGCTGGGCAGCAGCGCGTTCTTGAACCGGCGGTGGCTCCTTGCTTGAGGGCGTTGGGTATAGGTGTTGTCCAGCCGGTTCAAGAAATGTGGGACCCACGACAGCTCTTGCTCTACAGAAACGACCCGCAGGCGCGGATAGCGCTCGAAGACACCACCGAAGATCATATGGGCCAGAGACATGCGCACCCAGTGGTCAATATTGGTGAAAAAGGCCGGCGGAATATCCTCGACATCTAATGCCGAGTTCTGCGACTCTGTCCTGTTCGTCGCGACGTGCAGGCTCAGCGGCATATCCAGATCCTGAGCAGCAGCCCACAGCGGATCATACTCAGCTGAATCATAGGATCGCCCGGCAGGAGGCGACACGGTAATCATAGCGCCAGCCAGGCCGAGCGTGGCACATCGCGTGAGCTCTTTAATCGCCTCTTGAACCTCATCAAGGTTGAGCATCGCGATACCTTTTATCCGGTGTGGGAACGGCCGGCAGAAATCAGCCAGCCAGTCATTATACGCCCGGCACAGAGCGGAGAACAGAGCGCCATCGGGAAGGCCGTACAGCACAAGCCCCTGGGTGGGATAGATAACGCTCCCCTCAACTCCATCGAGTTCCATGTCTTTCAGATGGGCCTCGGGAATATAGCTCCCAGGCCAGACGTCTTTGAGTGACCCGGTAAAACTTACCTTCTCGGGATCCTCAAACCGTACGCCCGTCAGTGCTCCCCCGGACGCCCCGCTGACGCCCTTCAACCCCTCGCAGACCCACCAGTCGGTGGCATCTTCGGCGCGGTGGACAACGCGGGGGGCGCGCTCTCTGAACTGGGGCTCTACTCTGCTGGTCCACAAGTCGGACGGTTCAAAAATATGGCTATCCGACGAAATGACTCGGTAACTGTCCATAATTGCCCCTCCTGTGCGAGACGGTCTTGCCGCTCATCATTCCGACCTGAACATACAGCGAAGCAATGCCGAGCTCAGAGGAAGCGAACGGAACGAAAACATCCGACCGGATTGGAGCTCAAGCCGAAACCGCTTATACCGTGACTATTTCTCCGCTTCGCACACTCGACGAGGGACGTCAACACGTTCCTGACTCGCTCACGCCATAACGCTGATTCGAGAGCCGGCTGCGGCCGCTCCAAACGTTGACAGTCCCTGCTCAGAGGAGAATAATTTTGACGGCTTCACCAAAGGAGGGCAGGGTATGATGCGATTCGGGATCGGTCCGTTCTCTATGCAGCTCCGGCCAGACTCCGGCCAGACCCACGCACAGCTCTATCGCGAGATGCTGGACCAGATTGTCATTGCCGAAGAGATTGGGTTTGAATCGGCCTGGCTGGTTGAGCACCACTTTCTGGAAGACGGTATCTGCCCCTCGCTCTTGGTGACGGCGGCGGCCATGGCCGCGCGGACATCAAAGCTCACCATCGGGACGAGCATGTATCTCTTGCCGCTCCATCGGCCGGTCCAGACCGCCGAGGACGTGGCCGTGCTCGATAATATCGCGGCGGGTCGTTTTATCTTCGGCGTCGCGACCGGCTACCGACCGGAGGAGTTCGCCGCGTACGAAGAACAGCGTTCGGGGCGTGAGCCACGGATGGAAGAACAGCTCGATCTGATGATTCGGGGCTGGACAACTGAACGCTTCTCGTTTTCAGGCCGGTACTACCAGGTGGAAGACCTGTCCATTACCCCCAAGCCTGTCCAGCAGCCGCACCCGCCGATCTGGATCGGTGCCTCAACCCGCGGCGGGGTGCGCCGGGCGGCCCAGTGGGGGTCGGCCTTGGTGGCTTCGCCCCGGCATCATCTCAATGAACTGAAAGAGCACTACCGGATGTATCGGCAGCAGCTCCGGCGGTTCAATAAGACGGCCAGCGCCACGCCGGTCATTCGCGAGGTCTATGTGGCTGAGACCACGGCCCAAGCCGAGGAAGAGGCCCGGGAGGGCATCATGTATCTGCACGCCGGGATGTACGGCAAGTGGGCCAATGTCCGCCCGCTCAAAGATGATAAGGGCGAGTTGGTCAAGGACCCGGCGAGCGTGACCTTTGACACCCACCGGGAGCGGTTCATTATCGGCGACCCGGATCACTGCATCCGGGAGATCGAGAAATACCAACAGGAATTAGGCATGGATTATCTGCTGTGTTGGATGCAGTTCCCTGGGGTGGATCAGGCCAAAACGGTGCGGGCCATGCGTCTCTTTGCCAAAGAGGTGATGCCCCATTTTCAAAAAAGCGCGTAGCTCGTTATCGTTCCATTCGCTCGTGGTCGGGAATAAAACGCCGCGGCTCGAAGCCGGCGGGCACGCTGGGCTGCTGATGGAGTTCCACGGCGGTCGTGATTTCGGCCATAGCCAGGGCTAGATATAAGAGCCGCCGGGCCTTTTGGGGCAGCGCGTCCGGCGGCTCTGGCGGGAATGTACTCAGATAGGTGAGGACGGCCTCCATGCGGGGCAGCAGGGTGTCGTAGAAGGCTTGAATCTGCGCCATGGTGCTGCTGAGGCGCTGCTGGTTACGCTCGGTTTCGGTCGCCAGCGCCCAGACCGCGGCCAGCGGCTCAAGGTCGGTGAACGGCTCGGGCAGGCTCGTATCGGACATGCCTCACTCCGCTTGCCCGTCGCTGGCGAGCAGCTCTTCCGCCACCTTATGGGCGTGGCGGATCAGCAATTCCTGATCCTGGACCGGATAGTGGCTCAGGACGCCCGACTCGATCCCGCGCTGGGTGTTTTCCAGGGTACTGCCGTCTTCCAGCCACACGTCCCGCGCCAGGCATTTATTATATTCGCGCGTCACCGTCTCCGCGGCAGTCGTGGGCTGCGGGAAATAGCCCCGCGCGTTCCAGGTCGAGCGATTCACCGTCTCCGGCAACATGGTATGGGCGACAAACAGAAAGGGGCTCAGAATCACCAGATGAAAGTTGGGAAAGATATAATAAATGTCAAAGAACCACTGTCTGCTGCGCGTGGGATTGACCCCCAGGGGCCAGCGGTCCATATCCCGCGCACTGGGAAAGGTTTTGAAGCTGGCCCCGAATTGGGCCATCAATAGCTCCATGGGCGTGCGTTGGGTATTCCGGCGGTCGCCGTAAAACGACATCATGCTGTGGCGGCGAAAGAGTTTGGCGTCAAGGACGTGGCAGGACGGCTGCTGCTTGTTGATCATCACCTTGCCGGCGAACTGCTGATGCAGCGCTTTGCCATGATAGAATTCGAGTTGCGAGTCGCGCAGAATCCGCCAGTTGCATTTCTGCTCGGCCGTATACGACCAACTCAGCGGCAAGCGGTCAAACGCATAGCCGCGCAGCAGGTCAACTACTTCGCCCAGATACTGGTGCAGCGTTTCCGGTGGGTCGGGATCAAGATTGATAAAAATAAACCCTTCCCAGACATCCGTGGCGATCGGACTCAGGCCGTAGTCCCGTTTGTCAAAGTCAAAGAACATATCTTCTTCCGGCACCCCGATCAGGCGGCCGTCCGAGGCATAGGTCCAGCCGTGGAAGCGGCACGTCAACCCGGTCCCGCAGGCACCACGGTCGTTCCAGGCCAGCCGATTACCGCGATGTTTGCACACGTTGTGAAACCCGCGCACCCGACCGTCCTTACCCCGGACGAGGAGGACCGAGGTTTTGCCGACCGCAATATCCAGCACCAGATAATCGCCCGGCTGCGGGATCTCTTCGACCTTCTTGCCCGTACATATCCAGGTACGGCTGAAAATTTTCCCGCGCTCCCGTTCAAAATACTCCGTGGAAAGATAGGGTGTGATCGGTAAGGACCCGGTTCCCAGCTCCGGATGGTCGAGCGTCCAGCGTTTACCGTTCACGTGTGTGTCTGTACTGTCTTGCATCGCATCCCTCGTCGATGTGTTGTCCTCGAATGATGACGCTATCCTGCTCCATCTCGGTCGGGAATACAATGGACGCCGCGCCGTCGCTTTGCATCTGAACAAATTTTCCTGCTCGGGAGCCGTCGGGTTGACAGGCCGGCTGCTGTGGGGAGATAAAGCCGTATAGTGCAGGGCTCTTTCCCGATTCTGGACAGCCTGACCCCGTAGCCGAAGATAAGGAGGGCGGTCATGAACTTTCAGATCAGCGAAGAAGGGACACGCCTCCAGCAGCGAAGCCGGCGGTTGGCAGCAGACTTCGCCACCCGCGCCGCCACGCATGACCAGGAAGCCAGCCATCCGCTGGAAAACTATGCGGCCCTGCGCCGGGAGGGTTTCTACAGTCTCAATGTTCCCCCAGAGATGGGCGGAGAGGGCGTCGGGCTGCTCAACTACTCCCTGGCGGCCGAGGAACTCGCCCAGGGCTGTCCGGCCACGGCCCTCTCGTTCAATATGCACCTGTCGATCATCGGTCCCCTGTTCGAAAGTCCAATCGTCCCCCCGGACACCAAGCAGCGCCTGGCCGATCTGGTCGTCAAAGAGCAAAGGCTGATTGCCGGGAACTTCTCCGAGCCGAGGACGTCCGGACTGCTGGCCACCTACCGACCGGCCACGCGCGCCCGGCAGGTTGCGGGCGGATATCAGATCACAGGCAGAAAAGCGTTTGCGTCCATGTTGGAAGCGGCTGACTTCTGTGCCGTGTTGGCACATCCCGAGGAGGTCGATAAGCCTGGGGCCGCGCTCCTGCTGATGGTTCCACGCCGGGCGCAGGGACGGCGCGTCGATGAGATATGGGATACGCTCGGTATGCGGGCGACGCGTAGTGACTCTCTTATTCTCGAAGACTGTTTCGTGTCTCAGGACGCTGTGCTCTACCAGACCGACGATATCCTGCCTTTCATCCGCAGCGGGGCGAACTGGCTGTGGGCCTCCTATACGGCGGTGTACCTGGGGGTGGCCGCCGCGGCCTACAACGCCGTGCGTGAGCTGGTGCAGGAAAGGGTTCCGCGGGGCTATACTCAGCCGATGGCCTACCATCCGGATGTGCGCCGGCGGGTGGCCGACATGAGCGTGGACCTGGAGGCCGCCCGGCTGCTGACCTATCATTCGGCTTGGCTCAGCGACACCCAGGGACCGACCTCGGAGACCGTGGCGGCGCTGTTCCGCGCCAAGTATCTGGTCGGCGAGGCCGGGGCGCGGATCACGCGGACGGCGCTCACGCTGGGAGGCGCCCATGCGCTCTTCAAGACCGTCCCGCTTGAGCGGCTGTTCCGGGACGGCGCCGTTGGTCCGGTCCAGTTTCCACCCAGCGACTATTGTCTGTCCAGCGTCGGCACCCTGGAACTCGGGCTCGATCCGGGCGAGATCGTGCCGCCGCTCAAATAAGGAGGAAGAGGCTATGGCAACGGACAACAGCACATCGTACGTTTTCGCCGGTCTGGCCGGTGACACCAGCCCAGGCATCGAATGGGTAGAAAAGCATATGGGTATCAAGCTGGTCGTCAAAAGCGGTCTGTATCGGAGTGTGTTCGGGCAGGGGGACTGGGAGCCGATCACGCAGGGGCTGCCGGACGCGCCCGAGGTTCGCGCCATCACCATCCATCCCCACCGGCCCGAGGTGGTCTACGTCGCTACTCAAGATGGCCCGTACCGCAGCGATGATCACGGCGATCACTGGGAGAAGGTGGCTGTCCCCGACCACGGCCTGCCCATGTGGTCGTTATTATTCCATCCGGCCGACCCGCAGATCATGTTCGCCGGGTACGAGTCTGCGGAGATATATCGGAGCGACGACGCCGGAGAGAGTTGGTGCCAGCTCCCGGTGAGCGTCCGCTTCCCGGATGTGACCATGCCTCCTCAGGGCATACCGGCCAAGCGGGTGCTGATGATGTCCGGCAGCGTTGCCGACCGGGACGAACTGTACGCCTCCCTGGAAGTCGGGGGACTGCTCCGGTCTCTGGACGGGGGGGAACACTGGCAGAACCTCAGTCACGGCCAATATCTCACCGACGATACCGTGGACATGCACGGCGTGCTGGCCAGCCGTCTGAGTCCGGGAACGGTCACGGCCATCTGCCGCGTCGGCATGTTCCGCAGCACCGACCGAGGCGACCACTGGCAGCGCGTGCCCATCGAGCCGCTGAATGACCACGGCACCACCTATTGCCGCTGCCTGCGCGAGGTGCCGGGCGCTCCGACCAGGCTGTGGCTGTCTGGCGGGGGCGATTTTGAGAGTAACGTCGGTGGCCTGTTCCACAGCGAGGACGGCGGCCTGAGCTGGGAGCGGGTGGATATCGGCCATGCGGTCAACAGCACCCTTTTTGCCATGTCCATCGACCAACGCCATACCGACCGTATGGTCTGCGCCAGCAAAAAGGGTCAGGTGTTCACCAGCGCTGACGCCGGGGCGACCTGGAGTGCACAGGCGCTGCCGGCGGACGCCGACCAGGTCTATTGCGTGGCCACCGGCTAGCGCAATGTGCCACTCTGTTCGTAGGGGCGAATCCTGTATTCGTTCAGAGCGACGGATGACGGGTGTGCCATGGTGTTGACTGCTCGTAGCTATGCCCAACCTGAAAAACCGTCGCCTCGTCAAACGGCCGGCCTGCCAGCTGGAAGCCAATGGGCAGCCCGCTACTACTGAAGCCGCAGGGGAGCGCAAGCGCGGGGAAGCCTGTCAGGTTGAACAACGGCGTGTAAATCGCGAAGTCTTCAGCCATCAGATACAGGCCCGGCGAATCCGACCGGATCGGGGCGGGCATCACCCCAGTAGTGGGGAGCATGAACAGGTCAACGGTCTCCAATTGCTGCAGCAGCTGAGTACGGATTTGCTCTCGGACTCTCTGACATTGCAGATAGGTCGTCCCTCGCACGAGATTGCCCAGCGCAAGGATGAGTCGCAGGTCCTGGTTGTAGTCCTCGGCCTGAGTCTGCATGTCGGCCAGATGATACGCAGCGGCATCGGCACAGGTGAGCGGCCAGAATGTTGCTTGTAGCTCGCCAAGTGTGATTGATTCCACGTCGACGATTTCAGCCCCAAGCGTTTCCATTTGTGTCACGGCCGCATCAAACGTAGCGAGGATTTCCTCCCCGCAGTTGTCCTGGAAGAGCGTGCGCGGAATGCCGAGACGCAGGCCTTTGATATCGCGACCCAGCTTTTCACTAAAATCGGGAACCGGCACCTTAGCGGACGCCGGATCGAGGGGGTCGTAGCCAGCGCAGGCCTGGAGCATGAGCGCACTATCTTGAACGGTTCGAGTCATGGGCCCCGTGTGGTCGAGATTCCATGACAGGGGGAAAACGCCCGTGCGACTCACCCGGCCGTATGTGGCCTTCATACCGACAATACCACAGCAGAAAGCAGGCCAGCGGATGGAGCCGCCCGTATCACTCCCCATGGCACCGAAAATCATTCCGGCGGCCAGGGCCGCTCCTGAACCGCTGCTCGATCCGCCTGGGTCAATCTCAAGGTTCCAGGGGTTACGGGCTGGCTGGAAATGCGAAGCCAGGGTTGGCGTTCCTGCAGCAAACTCGTAGGTTGCCAACTTCCCGAGCAGCAGCCCCCCGGCCTGCTTGAGTTTCGCAACGGAGGTGCAGTCCTGCTGAGCCGTATAATCTCTGCGTAACTTTGAGCCTCCGGTCGTCCGGCCTGCTTCATAGATGTCTTTGACGGCCAGAGGAATGCCGTGCAACGGGCCTCGATAGTCCCCAGCCCGGATTTGCTCTTCTGCCTCCTGAGCGGCAGCCAGCGCCTCTTCGGCAAAGACTGTGACGTAGGCGTGGACCTGTGAGTCGAGCGCGGCAATGCGTTCCACCATGGCTTGGGTCAGTTCAACTGGGGACAGTTCACCGTTCTTGATGAGGTCAGCAGCCTCTGCGAGCGACATATAAGCGAATTCGGAGCTTGAGCGTGCCATTGTTCAGTCCTCCACTGCTGCCTTAAAGATCAAGGCGGGTTCTGTCTCCGGTCGCACCATGCCCTGCACGACAGATTCCCATTCGAGCAACGCCGCATAGGCCGTAGTGAGCTGCTCAAGGTCATCGTTACTGAGTGTGATCCCCACTTCTAAAAGCTTTGCCTCAACGATTTGCCGGTGGTTCATCGTGTCCCTCCGCACGCTTAGTGTTTGATTAATTCAACCCAATCTTCCGGGGGCGCCGTTTCTCGCCAGGGGGCAAATGCAAGACCTGACCCCTGGTCCTAAAGCAATATACCGTTGCGTTTGCAGAGAGAGGCAATCAGGAAGAACCCTCTCCCCGCGGGAGAGGGAAACAGGAGCAAGGTAAGCGGGGTAAGAGAAAAAGCGTGGTAAGCCCAGGTGGAAATCGCTTCAGTCGCGCCAGGGAGTCAGTTCAGGACCTGACCTCTCATCCAGCTTACTGCTGCTATTCCTTGACCATCTGCATCAGTTCCAGGGTCGTGCCGAACGGATCCTTGCAATACACCGCCTTCGCCGTGCCATAGTTGTCGAGGGTAAAGGTGTGGGGCCGCGAGTAAAACTCTACACCTTGATTCCGCAGCGCCTCATAGGTCTTTTCAATGTCTTTTACCCAAAAGGCAATCTCCGTAATCCCGTTGTGGGTGACGCCTGCATACGGCTGGCCACCCTGCTCCGCAGATTCACTAAAGTGGAGCAGTTCAACCGGGGCGCTCTGGCGGTCGTCTTCGTTACGCAGGAATACCGAGCGCACTTTGGTACCGGGCTCTTGGACCAGATCGCTAATCTCTTCCCCCTCGATGCTAAAATCACCAATCACCGTCAGCCCCAATACACCCTGGTAGAAGGCAATGGCCTTCTCCATATCTGGGACGGTAATCCCTACATGTGCGACAGCTCCGAGCATACTGACCTCCTTTTAGTCTTGGTAGCCTGGATTGTCCTGCCATTGGAAAGGGTTTGTCAAGCCAACAAGTGGGCGACAGGCCCTCGCTGGAACGAAAGGTTCAGAGCGCTCCGGCGCGTAACCGACCGAAGGATGAGGAAGAGTGCCCTTAGCGGAATGCCGGCATGATCTCTTGCGCGAACAGTTCCATCGAGCGGGTACCCTTGGCCGGCTCGACTCCTGGGACCTGCATAGCCATGACTAAGTGGGTACAGGATGAGGTTTTGACAAACGCCTCGACTTTGCGCGCTACTTGGTCCGGACTGCCTACCATCCACGCCTGCCCATAGGACGAGTGGCGAATGTCTCGTGCTTCTTTGATGTCCCACAGCCGTTCGTCGCCGGCGACATCTCCGCTGGTCTTAAACCAGCCGTCGTACACTTGCATCATCCAGTGGGCCTGGTCCTGGATGTCCTCCCAGGCCTCGTCCTCAGTCGGTGCCACATACACGAAGTGCAGTTGGGTGGTCGAAAAGTCAGCCGGTGTGCGGCCCTGCTGTTCCAGCAGCTCATAGTAGCGGGGAGCCCAGTCCGGTCCCAACGTGAGGTGCAGGTGATAGCCCTCGCGGGCCGCTCGCTGCATGGCTTTTTCGGTGCGCGCCCCAATCCAGATAGGGGGATGGGGCTGCTGTAAAGGTTCGGGCTGGATATGCACATCTTTGATCTGGGTGAATTTTCCTTCGAACGTAACCGTATCCTCGGTCCACAGGCGTCGGATCAGGTCGAGCCCCTCAGCCAGACGGGCCGAACGCTCTTTGCGGGGCATACAAAAGCCGGAGAATTCATCGACGCGATAGCCCTGTCCTACCCCAAGGTCAAACCGTCCCTTGGAGAGGTTGTCAATGAAAGCGACTTCTTCGGCCACGCGCACAGGATGATAGAAAGGCAGCAGCAGCACAAACGTGCCAATGCGGATGCGTTCGGTCCGCGCCGCAATGGCGGTCGCGGCTTGTAAGGGCGTGGGGTTATAGTCCCCGCTGAAGTGGTGTTCGGTCAGCCAGATATTGTCATAGCCGAGTTCATCGGCCCGTACACACTGGTCAAGCAAGAGCCGGTAGAGGTCGGAATAGGGCCGGAACCAAGGCGCGGGATTACGGAAGTCATGCATCAGTCCGAATTTCATTGCTGCCTCCTTTTGGGATTCCCCATAAGACTGCACTGTAACGGTTGCGTACCGTACAGAAAAGACTGTACGGCAGAGCCGCCATGCGGCGCAGTCCTCATCGTTAGTACCCACACAGAGCTTGAGAACACGATCCGGGTCGCTTATGGTCTCCTGGACGAGCATACAATCCGTACTTTTGATCTGGTCGGGACCACGACAGTGGAGCACGGAGAACGAATAGCCGTAGGAAGTCAGGATGAATGACATCGAGGCGGCGGTCGGAGAGCGGTTGTCAGTCGAGGACATTGAGCTCGAAGTGATACGCCGGGGCCAGGGACGGCCAGTCCTGCTTCTGCACGGCCTGCACACCGTCGATCCACAGGCGCCCTTTCTCGATCTGCTCGGCAGGCGGGCAGAGGTCATAGTCCCCTCACACCCAGGCTTCGGCCACTCAGAACGTCCGGCGGACTTCGATACCGTATACGACTTGGTCCACCTGTATTTAGACGTCCTTGAAGCGCTGCCCCATGAGCGGGTCAGCCTCGTGGGATTGTCCTTTGGCGGCTGGCTGGCGGCGGAAATCGCGGCTGCGTGCAGCCATCGTATTGACCGGCTCGTCCTGGTGGATGCCTTTGGCATCAAGATCAGCGATCGCGAGACCCCGGATATCCTGGACGTCTTTAATACCTCCCCCCAGGAAGTACAGCAGCACAGCTGGCATGACCCCGAGAAATGGACGCCGGACTTTAACGCGCTATCGGATGACGAAATCGTCGTCCACGCCCGGAACTGGGACGCGCTGTGCCTGTACGGCTGGCAGCCCTATATGTACAACCCTCAGCTCAAGCATTGGCTGCGTCGGATCAGGCGGCCGACGCTGGTGCTGTGGGGGGCGAGCGACGGGATCGTGCCGCCGTCCTACGGACGAGCCTACAGCGCGTTGATTCCCGGCTCGTGCTTCGATGTCATTGCTGAGGCGGGGCATCATCCCGAGATCGAGCAGCCCGAGGCTTTTGTTGATCGCGTAGCTGCCTTCTTGGAAGAATAAAGAATAGAGTTGAGCCGGGAAGAGGCTGAGGACCGCGCATGGAAGTCTGGTATCACAACGAGAACCCGTATCCCTTCGTCCCACCAGACGTGCTCGATTGCGCCGATTCCGTCCGGGCCAGCCTGCCGAATAAATATTGCGATCCACAGATCGCTGCTGACTTGTTCGAGGAAACCTTTGACGAGTTCATGCTGTGTGACGAGCGGGGAATCAATGTTGTCGCCATCGAGCATCATGCCGGAATCAATTCCCTGTTTGGGGCCAACCCGTTGGTCCTGGGTATCCTCGCCCGCCAGATACGCAAGGTCCGCATTCTCAGTATGGGGACCCTGATCTCGCTGCGGCCAGACCCAGTCAGAGTCGCAGAGGAGTACGCCACGGCGGATGTCATTTCCCGTGGACGTCTGGATATCGGCTTCGTGAAGTCGGGCGCGAGTGAGATGGCGTCGAACAATGCCAACCCGGTGACGAATATTGAGCGCTACTGGGAGGCGATCGATCTCGTTACCAAAGCGTTGACCTTTCAGGAGGGGCCGTTCAGTTGGGAGGGCAAGCACTACACGCATCGGCACGTGAACATCTGGCCGCGCCCGTGGCAGCAGCCGCATCCGCCACTGTGGGCGGCGACGGGCGACCCGGAAACGGCGCGCGAGGTCGGCCGGCGGGGGATGGTCAATGTGCTCGTGCTGCGCGGCGAGGAAGGGACCAGGCGCGCCTGGTCCGCGTATCGTCAGGCGCGCGAGGAGGCTGGGCTGCCCGAGGTCATGACCGACCATTTTGCGTATGCGGCTTTGGTCTATGTCGGCGCCACCCATGAAGAGGGTGTGGAGATTGGGAGCAAGCTGCTGTGGTTTCTCAACACGAGTCTGAAGATGGCGCCCCAGTACGCCCAGTTTCTGCCTGGGGCAACGCCGCCACACTTTGCGCCTCAGGTCTACCGCACCGCATCCGGGCCGGACACCCCGGCCAAGGGGCCGACGGACGGCAGCCGAGCGCAGCAGGCGCAGGCAAACAAGCCCGCCGCTCCGGCTATCCTCAACGTCGGGGGGCTCACGAATATAGACACAGCGCAAGCTATGGCGCGGGGGATCCTGTTCGCCGGCAGCCCTGCCACCGTCTACCAGCAGATCATGGATTTTTACCGCAAGGTCGGCGGTTTTGGTCATCTGGTCATGATTGGGCGGTCGGGATTCATGACCCATGCCGAGGCCGAGAAGGGCATCAGACTCTTCGCCAGGGACGTGCTGCCCCGGCTGAAGGAGATCGCACCCGTCACCCCTCCGTAAAGCCCGGCGATGATATCGAAGGGAAATACTCAGGAATCGTTGCGCGCAGCCTTTGCCTTTTCTCTACGACCGTCCTTAGTACCCCAGCTGTTTGTCGACCACCCCGAGGAGGGGTTCACCCCGCTGGATACGACGCAGGTTTTCACAAAAGCGGTCGAGGTTGCGCGTGGCGCGCAGTTGGCTGGCGCCGGCCGTGTGCGGCGTCATGACGACGTTCTCAAACGTCCACAAGGGATGATCGGCCGGCAGGGGCTCAACCGGGGCAACATCAAGCGCCGCGCCGCCACACAGCCCGTCTTGCAGCGCCTGTACCAGCGCCTCCCCGTCTATGATCTCACCCCGGGTGACGTTGACCAGCAGCGCGCCCGGCTTCAGGTCGGCAAATGTTGCCGCGTTGAACATCTGGCGCGTCTCGGCCGTGAGCGGACAACAGATCGCAACCACGTCAGAGGACGCCAGCAACTCGGCCAACCGATCCCGTCCCCATACCGCATCCACTCCGTCCGACGCCGGGACGGGGTGCTCATCGAGAGCTAAGACGCGCATACCAAACGCCACCGCCCGACGGGCCATCGCCCGACCGGTCCCCCCGAAGCCGACAATGCCCATCGTCAGCCCTTCAAGCTCGATTTCTTTGCGGCGCATGGCCTCACGTTCCTGCCAACTGGCCGAGCCGAGGCGGATAGCGGTCGCAATCTGGCGGGTGAGCGCCAGGAGCAGGCCGAACCCGGTGTCCGCCAAATGTCCGCCCACCAGGCCCTTTTCACCGGTCAGCACCACATCGGAGTCCCGCATCGCCGGGTAGAGAAACATATCCACCCCCGAGGCGATGGCATGCACCCAGCGCAGGCGGGGAGCGGCCTGAAACAAGGTTTCGGGCAGGAAGCCGAGGATGACCTCAACATCGGCGGCCATGTCAATAGCATCGCCGACCCGAGGGGCAACCTTGACGGTCGAGCCGGGCGTCGCGGCCCGAATCTTTGCAAGGTCGCCCTCGGACACTTCGGGCAGGGTCAGCCCGAGCAGAACGAGAATCGATAACGGTTCGTCCAGTTTGACAGCGGTCATAGGTCTCACGCCCCCTTTTTGCTGTCAGCAGTCGTATGACGCGGTGAGGACGCTGTCAACGTATCGACCCTGATGACGAATAATCGCTTCTGTCGGTGACACATTATGGTATGCTAAAAACATCTGGTGAGAGAGCCGTCATGAAACCCGACCAGAGACTCCTTCACGAACTTGTGCGTCGCATCGTTGATGCGGTACATCCCCTGCGGATTATCCTCTTTGGTTCTGCCGCCCGCGGAGAGATGGGACCGAATAGCGATCTGGATACTCTGGTCGTCATGCCCGACGGTAGCCACCGTGGAAAGACTGCTCAAGAGATATACCGCCACCTGTGGGGTCTTGGTTTCGCCAAGGATATCGTGGTGGTCACGGAAAGTGATGTCCGAGAACACGCTGCGAATCCCTCTCTCGTTATTAAGGGGGCGCTCGAAACGGGCGAGGAACTCTATCATGCCTCGGGATAACCCTATTCCGGGCAGTCCACAGGAATGGCTAGCTCGGGCTAAGGGGAATCTCGCTTTGGCCAAGCAGTCGAAAGTCGAAGGAGCCTTCCGGGAAGATTTGTGCTTCTTAGCTCAGCAAGCAGCGGAAAAGGCGCTTAAAGCGGTCTACCAATCAAGAGCGCTTCCGTTTCGATATATTCATGACTTGGAAGAATTGGGTAAGGGACTTGAGGACGAGGGGATAGAAGTTCCGCCTGAGGTGAAAGAAGCGATCATTCTCACCCGGTATGCGGTGGAAACACGATATCCGGGCATTGTTGAGCCGATAACCGAAGAGGAGTATCAGAGCGCCATACACTTGGCGGAAGAAGTTGTTATGTGGGTAGAAACGCTGCTTGAGCAAGAGGGAAAATAGTAAAATCCGCTACGCTAAAACGCCGCCGCATTTCACGCCTGATCCCTCCTAATCGACCTACTCCAGATAGTGGGTCGTATACCAGTCTGCGATCTCTCCGCCCTTCGCCACCCAGACCTCTTCCCGCTGGGTGATGTGGGCGAGCGCCTTGGCGAAGTATTTGCTGCGAAAAGGATGGCCGATCAGGAAGGGATGCAGACAGATCGCCATGACCCGTCCGGTCTTTGCCCCGTCCTCGTACAGCACGTCGAACTGGTCCACGACCATCTGGTAGAACTCCTCCCCGGACATGCCATGCTCAAGAAAGGCCGGGATGTCATTGAGCTCGACCGAATAGGGCATTGAGAGCAAGCGTCCCTGGGCGACCCGCATCGGGTAGGGCTGCTCGTCATTGACCCAGTTGCAGACGTACTCGATTCCATTCTCCGCCAGAAGGTCCGGCGTCCGGTAGGATTCGCTCAGCGCCGGGCTCAGCCAGCCTTTGGGTGCCGTCCCGGTTGCCGACCGGATGGTGTCTACCACGTCCCGGATCAGCGCCCGTTCCTCGGCCTCGGGTTGCTCGTTGAGGAGCACCGAGTTTGTCGTGCCGTGTCCCATCCATTCCCAGTGGCGCTGATTGCCGGCCTTAATGATCTGCGGATAGTGCGCGCAGACCTCCGAATTCAGGGCGACCGTGCCCGGCACGTCGTATCGATCCATCACCTCCATCATGCGCCAAATGCCGACCCGCACGCCGTAATCGCGCCAGGAGTAGTTCAGGACATCAGGTTTCAGATGCGCCGTAACCGGCGTGATCGAGGTCGCGGGCTTGTCGAAGTGAAAGTGCTCAATGTTCGGAATCACCCAGACCGCGACGCGAGCGCCGTTCGGAAAGCGCAGAGGTTTACGGTCGACAATCGGTGAATAACTGAAACGCTGGTGCTCCATGCTGGTCTCCCATCCCGATGCGTTTGATGACGTATTATCGCCCACCCAAAATAGAGGGGTGAATCGATGGGCCTAGCTCGCCACCGCCGCCCCGAACATGCGGTCGAGATAGGAGTTCAGCAAATGATGAATAGCCTTTTCGAGGCCCATAGTCGGACCCGGTCGGAAGTTGCGGGAGCCGACGCCGTTCTGGAGCGAGAGCATCATCTCGGTGTCTTCGCCGGCGACCAGCCGAATGAAATCCTTGACCACCGTGTTCTTGGCCTCGAAGGCCGGCTGCTCAAACCACTCGTCCGGGTATTGGGTCAATATGGTAATGCGCGTTTTGTCCGGCGCAATGGGATGACAGAACCACGGCTGTAACATGTCGGGCCGGGCGAACATATTGAAGCTCGGCCGGATGAAGATGGTGAAGGCAAAGGACTTCGATTTCTGTTCCAGCCAGGGCATGGCCTTGCCAAACAGCCAGGCGCCATCCGGGGCCATGGTCAGGCTTTCGTACTCCGAATGGTAGCCGTTGGGGGTCAGGTAGAACGGAAATTTATCTACGGGAAAGACCTTGCCAAAAGACGAACCATGAATCACCCCGACGTGATAGATGTCCATCAGGTTTTCCGGGATAAACTTCCAGTTACAGTCCAGCTCAAAGGTGTGCTCGTCGGCGATGCGCGTCTCTTCGGCGCGTAGAAACCCGGCGGCTTCCTGCACGCGGTCGACGGCGAGATAGGAGGCCAGGCTTTCTGCCTGAGGATCGAAGTTAATAAAGATATAGCCCGCCCAGGTGTCGAGTTGAACGCTGGGCAAACGGCAGGACTTCCAGTCGAAATCCGTGACCTGTGCACTATAGGGTGCGCCGGTCAGCTCGCCGTTCAGACCGTACGTCCAGGCGTGATACGGGCAGCTGAACTCCTGGGTATTCCCCTCGCCCTGGACCACCTCGACACCGCGATGCTGACACACGTTGGCAAAGGCGTGCAGCGTGCCGTTCTTATCCTTACAGACAAGGACGGGCTCGCCGGCAATGCGCAGGGCGCGGTAGTCGCCCGGCTCAGTATATTGCTCGACCCGTCCGACGCAGATCCAGTCTTTCATGAAGATCTGTTCGATCTCTTTTTGGAAGATCTCGGACGAGGTATAAAACTCGCCCGGCAGATGCCTGGCGTGCAGCAGGTCCTGCCGTGTTCTTGAGAAGTCTTGAAGGTCGAGATGGGCGGACATGATACCTCCTAAGCTTTGTCTCTCTCACTCTCCTGATTCGCGCTGCTACTGCGTGACAAAGCCGCCATCTACGGACATGGCCGTTCCGGTCACAAAAGAGGCGGCATCGGAACACAGCCAGACTACCGCCTCGGCAATCTCCTCCGGTTGCCCCATGCGCCCTACCGGCTCCCTGGCCTCAATAGCCTTGATGATCTGGTCGCCCAGTTCAGGCTGGGCGGCCAGGACCTTATCGACCAGCGGCGTTTGGACCGGTCCCGGGCAGACGGCGTTGACCCGAATGCCCGATTTGGCGTACTCCAGGGCCGCGGTTTTCGTCAGGCCGAGGACGCCGTGCTTGCTGGCCGAATAGGCCGGCATCCCGTTCGATCCCACCAACCCGAAGTTCGAGGCGGTGTTGACGATCGCACCCCCACCCTGGCTCAACATGTGCGGGATCTCGTGTTTCATGCAGAGCCACACGCCGGTCAGGTTGGTCGCAATGATCCGGTCCCAGTTCTCCTGGCTGCACTCGGCGGTCTGCTTGATGTCTCCCTGGATACCGGCGTTGTTCAGGGCGCAGTCCAAACGGCCATAGGCTGCCACTGCCTGCTCGACCAGGGCGGCTACCTCCGCCGCCTGGGAGACATCGGCACGAACGAACTGCGCCGTTCCACCAGCCGATTCGATTATGCGGATCGTCTCCTGTCCGCCGTCCACATCCACGTCGGTAACAACGACCTTGGCGCCCTCTCTGGCAAAAGCCACAGCCGAGGCGCGTCCAATGCCCGAACCGCCACCGGTCACCAGTGCTACTCTTGTGTCTAATCGCCCAGCCATGGCCGCTGCTCCTTTCTGATGAAAACCGTTCTGATGAAAACCGTTCGTGGGAGGTTTACTCCACTCGCCGGAAGCGGGCGGGCTCAATAGCCTCAAAGATATGGGGATTGTGATACAGTTCTACGGCGCTGGTGACTTCCACCAGCGAAAGCGTCAGATAGTAGAGCGGCTGCGCCTCTGCGGGGAGTTGGTCAAGCGGAAACTGGTCGAGATAGGCAACCACGGCTTCCAGTTGAGGAAAGAGCGCGTCGTAGAACGCCTGAATCTCCTCCATGCTGCTGGACAGGCGTTTGGCACGTCGCTCGCGCTCTGTGGCCAGAGCCCAGGCGCCGAACGGTTCAAGGCTCTGAAACGGCTCCGGCAGGGACACTCCGGCCATCAGTGTCCCCGTCCGTTGAAAAAGCCCATATAGTCTTCCAACACTGTGTGAAAATGCCGAATCTGGATCTCATCGTCCTGGAGGATGAGATGCGTTTTCGCCCGCGAATTCAGACCAGTTTGCAGGGTCTCATGCGCCACGGCGTCCTCCTGGAGCACATCACAGATGCGGTGTTTGAGGTATTCCTGGCTGAGTCGCTGGCCGGCGGTTTCGGCGGGCGGGAAATGGAATTTGATCTCCCAGATGCAGCGATCAACCGCCAGCGGCCAGAAATTATACGTCATGTAATAGTCGTCTTCGATGCCCCGAAACTGGAGAATGACAAAATTGGGAAAGATCACAAAAAAATCAAAGTCCCCCAGCATAGGCAGGCGGCTGTTGGTTGTCGCCGTATTGAGTTGGTTCATGAGCGCGCCGGTCGGCGTCGGGGTACTTTCTGAATTATAGGTGGTCGACCAGACCGCGTGGTGATTGTACAGCTTCACACCCGAGAGACGCAGATAGCGGTTGTCTTTGAGGACGAACATCCCCGGAAAGGAGTAGCGATGCTGGAAGGGCAGGTGATACGCCTCGTTCTGAGCATCCAGGGCGACCTTCCAGTTGGCCTGCTCTTCGACTTTATAGGTATGGGTGAGGTGGCGCTTATGAAAGGCGGCACCTTTGAACTGTTCGGCCACGCCGCCCATATAGTCGGTGAGTGTCTCTTGGGGCTGTGGACCCAGATGCACAAAGATAAACCCTTCCCAGATGTCGGTGGTCACCGAGGTGAGTCCCAGCTTGCTCTTATCAAGATCGTGGAAGTTCTCTTCATCCGGGACGCCGGTGAGTTGCCCCTGGGCGTTATACCCCCAGCTATGAAAATGGCAGGCTAGGGCTCCTCGGCAGGTTCCGCGTTCTTCCCAGACCAGCTTGTTGGAGCGGTGCGAACAGACATTGTGAAAGCCACGTATGACGCCGTCCTTTCCTCGGATGACCAGAATCGAGGTTTTACACACCGCCAGCTCGCGCACGAAAAAGTCGCCCGCATTGGGAATATCATCGACGCGGCCCACGTTGAGCCAGGTGCGGCGAAAGACCCGTTCGCGTTCAAGCTCAAAATACTCCGGGGAAATGCACGATTCCGCCGGTACGGGTCCGGTCCCCAGCTCGGGGTATTCCTTTGACCAGCGTCTGTTCTCCGTGGCGGTTTGCATGGCACTCCCTCCCTATTCTGGCGCGATCTTCTTTATAATCGTCGGCTGCGTTCACCCGCTCTCACAGCCCTTCTGCATCTTTCAAATCGATGGTGTCAAGAGCTACGACGAACTAATTGCGCTCCGCCCGTTGACACGCCGCCTCAGGGTTTGCTCTGGTACTGTCATAACTCGGCTGCTCTATGTGCAGTCCATTGATACAGGAGGGATGTCATGGCGAGTACTCATGAGCTGAAGGCGAACGAGCAGCAAGAGGACGCTGCTCCGGATATCTTTGCGCCAGCGTTTGGCAAAACCGGTCTCTCCCTGCTTGAAAAAGTCAAGATTCAAGCCCAGGTGCTCGTGCCGCTGCTCCGCGCCTTTCGGGCCGAGTTGGGGGAGGAGCAAGCGAACCGGATTGCCAACCAGGCACTCCGGGAGTGGTCGGAAAAACTCTTCCAGGACATTGGGGATCAGCTCTCCGGCAGCCCTCGGCAGAAATGGGACGCCTTTAATAAGGCCCTCTTTAAGCAGGTCGGCGGTGATGTGGACCTTGAGACGCTCAAGCAGACGCCGGACACCTGGGAGTTTAATATCACCAGTTGCCGCTACGCGGATTTTTTCCGGCAACTGGGAGAACCGGAACTCGGAGCGCTGCTGACGTGTGAGATGGACGTGGATATAGAAGCGGTGGGCGGTCCTGGAATCACCATGACCCGGACACAAACGATCATGAAGGGTGCCAATTACTGCGACTTTCGGTTCAAGATGAAGACCGGCGGTTGATGAGCGGCAGCGTAGAGGCCTCTCCTCTGGCAGCCCCTTCTACCTATTTCATGCCCCACTGCGCCCCTGGTCAATTAGAGCGAGAACGCGCTCCGGGGTGAGCGGAATCTCGTTGACCCGTACCCCCAACGGTGCCAGGGCGTCCGCCACGGCATTGGCTATGGCTGCCGGCGGTGAAATGGCCCCGCCTTCGCCCATGCCCTTGATACCGTGCGGCGTGTTCGGGGCCGGGGTTTCAATATGTCCGATTTCGACCCGCGGGACGTCCACTGCGGTGGGGGCCAGATAATCCATCAGCGTGCCCGTCAGCAGTTGGCCGTTGTCGTCGTATACCGTCTGCTCGTACAGGGCCGAGCCGATCCCCTGGGCCACGCCGCCCTGGATTTGCCCATCAACCACCAACGGGTTGATTATTGTGCCGCAGTCTTCGACCACAATCAGACGCAGCAGCCGGACGTAGCCGGTTTCGATGTCCACCTCGACTGTTGCCAGAACCGTAGCGTTGGCGTGAGTCCAGGGCGGCGGGGTGTAGTGCGCGGTCGCTTCCAAACCCGGTTCTTCGTCTTCCGGCAGACCGGCCGGTGCCTGGACAACCAGCAGGTGGGCGATATCCTGGAGAGGCATGAGCGCCAGGCCGTCCGTCTTGCGCCGGACCTGCCCCTCGGCCAGCTCAAGATCATCTTGTGGCACTTCGCTCAGACGTGATGCCGTGCGCAGAATTTTCTCCCGCAGCCGGCTCGACGCCTGAATAATGGCGCCGCCGCCGAGCACGGCACTGCGGCTGGCCCACGTCCCCCAGCCGTGCGGAACGGTCGTGGTATCTCCCTGGATCACTCTGACGTCAGCCACGGGCACGCCCAACTCGTCTGCCGCAACCTGGGCAAACGTCGTCTCATGGCCCTGGCCGTGTGAGTGGGTGCCGACCAGGACGGTGACCTTGCCGTTCGCGTCTATGCGCACGGTGGCGGATTCATAGCCGCCCCAAGTGATGCCGACCGGCTCGAAACTGCGATAGCTGTAGGACGAGCTCTCGACATAACAGCCCAGGCCGACACCGAGGTAGCGCCCGTGTTGTCTCGCCCGCTGCTGCTCGGCCCGGAAAGCCTGGTAGTCGAGCATGTTCAGGGCCTTTTGCAGGGCCTCCCGGTGACTGCCACTTTCAATCTCAACCCCGGTGACGATCTGATAGGGATGTTCTTCCTTACGAATCATATTGCGCAGACGCAGTTCGGCTGGGTCGAGCCCCAGTTTCTGTGCCCCCAAGTCGAGCAGGCGTTCCATGACCAGGATGCTGACCGGCAAGCCCACCCCACGATAGGCCCCACTCGTCACCTTATTGGTGACAACCGAAAGGGCCTCGCAGCGGAAGGCCGGAACCTTATAGGGGCCTCCGGGGAAGGCCGAAGCCGCCATGCCGGCCTCCAGGGCCGAGCCCCACGGATAGGCCGAGTATGCGCCCACGTCGCAGATAAAACGCCCCTTCACCCCCAGGATCTCCCCCTCCTGTGTCAGGGCGAGTTCCGCCTGCACGACTTGCTGCTTGGCCTGCAAGGTCGAGGCAGACAGGTTTTCGCGTCGGTCTTCGATCCACTTGACCGGGCGGCCGACATGCTTGGCGAGGAAGGTCAGCAGGACTTCCTCGGGATAGACATATGCCTTGGGTCCAAACCCCCCGCCGACATCCGGCGCAATGACCCGAATATGGTGCTCGGGAAAGTCCAGCAGACGGGTCAGGTGGGCGCGCATCAGATGCGGCACCTGGGTCGAGGACCACAATGTCAGGGAGCCCAAGGCCGACTCATAGTGGGCCAGACAGCCGCGGGCTTCCATGGGCAGGGCCAGATGCCGGCCAGTCGTGAAGCGCTCGGCTACGATGCAGTCTGCCGTCTGGAATGCCTGGGCAATCGCGCCGGCCTCCATGTCTACCGACTGCATGAGATTGTCGCCCCATTCCTCATGAATGAGCGGTGCGTCCGGCTGCATGGCCTGGTCTATGTCGCTCACAACCTCCAGGGGCTCATAGTCGACTGTCACGTGCGCTGCGGCATCCTCTGCCGTGTAGCGGTCCGAAGCCACGACGACCGCCACGGGTTCTCCCACGAAACGAACCTTGTCCTGGGCTAACACCGACCAGTTGCACGGTTTGTGTTTCGGGGCCTTGGCCGGATCATACTCCACGCGGAGTGGACGGATCGCCGGGATGATATCCGCCCCGGTCAAGACCGCCTCTACACCGGGATACGCTTGAGCGGTGCTGACATCGATCGTGAGTATCCGGGCATGGGCGTAGGGACTGCGGACAAAGGCGACTCCGAGGGTGCCGGGCAGATGGATATCATCGACATACTGGCTTTGACCCAACAGCACCCGTGGATCTTCGACCCGTTTCACCTGGGCGCCAACCATCTTACCCGTGCCGACCGTGGTCATGGGGTTCCCTCCCACTGTGTCAGTTCTCGCACCATCGCGTGTTTATATTTGGAGGTCAAGGCGAGGGGTGACTTCAAACCCGATTGTAGTTCAGTTTGCTTATTCCCAACTCTCTTCGCTCCGCTTAGGACATGCCCTTCACCTCCGTTCGTACTGAGCGCAGCCCCACAGGGGCGAAGTCGAAGTACGCTCAGGACAGGCTCTCTCGCCGGGGCTCACGGCCCGCCAGTCCGACGGACGCCGGCGCAGGGAACGCGCCATCCCCGCTTGACGTGTGCTGCCTAGTATTTCGTGGGTCCTCGGCGGGGTGGGACTCCAGGAGGGCGGGCTCTCAGCCCGCCAGGGGAGCGGGCATATGCCTCGTAGGGGCAACCCCCTGTGGTTGCCCTTCCCCCGGCCGGCCCGGCCCTGGGAGGCTCACGCCACAATATGCATCACACGTCCAATGAGGGGATCAAAAACGCGCCCCGCTGGGGTGGGGTGGCGCACGAGGGGTGGGGTGGCGCTCTAGGAGGGCGGGCTTCCTCCCCTGGGAGTGCGGGCTTCCAGGCGCTGCTCAAAGTGGACGACGATGTCCTGGGCGATGTTTCTGCCGAGGCTTTCGAGCCAAGTCAGGGCGGCATCTTCGACGGTGGATTCGACAAATCCGATCGTGTTTTCAGCCTGTCCTCATGATGCAGCATTCTCTGATGACCGAAGGAATAGACCATGGTCTGATACCATGGTACGATTCGATCATGGAGGAAATTCAGATTTCAAAATTCAAGGCCACATGCCTAGCCGTCCTTGACCGTGTTGGCAGAACGGGACAGCCGGTCCTGATAACTCGTTTCGGCAAGCCGGTCGCCGAGATCATCCCTCCGACAAAGGCTCCCTCCGACGCCTGGTTGGGCGCCATGCGGAGACGGGGCGCCATCATCAGCGACCTCATCGAGCCCGCCGCCGCGCCGGGCGACTGGGAGGTTTTGGTCGATATCCCTGAGAAGACAAACCCGTAAATGTCGTTGCTTCTTGATACGCATATTTGGCTCTGGAGTCTGCTCGAACCGGACAGGCTCTCAACCTCACTGCGTCGCATCCTAACCGCGCGAGGGACGGCGCTGCGCCTTGCGTCTATCAGCTTGTGGGAGACTCTGCTGCTGGCCGAGCGGGGGCGGCTCGTCCTGGAACCGGACGGGCCGAGATGGTTGCGCAAGGCAATGTCCGAAAGTCCGGTCTCAGAGATCCCTCTAACGATGGATGTGGTGCTGGTGAGCGCGTCCATCACTCTTCCGCAGCGCGACCCCGCGGACCGTCTCATCGCCGCCACTGCAAAGACATTCGATCTGACCCTTGTCACGGCGGACCAGCGCCTGATCGAGTGTCGAGATATCAACGTTCTTGCCGCGTGATATGACCCTGTTGGCCTCACTTCAAGCGGACCGCGTATACCAAGCGATATCGGAACTGTGAGCGATACTCCAGCCGCGGCTTTCGAGCCAAGCCAAGGTGGCGTCTTCGACGATAGATTCGGTGAAGATAGTCACGATAGCCAAACCAGAAAGCCGTACCTTACCAAAAACAGTGAGATATGCAGGGAGAGCTGGATATCTGGAAGACTGAGAGTATAATGCCCGGACTTATCCGGCATTTCAGCTCAGCATCGTTTGGGGTTGTTCATGGGCTATCGCATTGCCATCGACGTTGGCGGCACGTTTACCGATGTTGTTGTCGCTGACAACACGGGGCGCATGACGATCGGGAAGGGCCTCACTACCCGAGAGCGGATCTTTCACGGTGTGGAGCAGGGCCTTACAGTCGCGGCCCAGCAGCTTGGCGAGCCCGATGTGTCCACCCTTCTCAGCCAGGCCGACCTCTTTATCTATGGGACGACCACCGCGACGAACGCCGTGGTCGAGGGGAAGACCGGCAAGACTGCATTTCTGACAACTGAGGGCTTTCCTGACATTCTGGTGCTACGCGAGGGCGGCAAGACCAATGCCTATGACTTCACTGCACCCTACCCGGAGCCCTATGTCCCGCGGCGTCTCACCTTTGAAATACGGGAGCGGGTGAATGCGGAGGGAGAGGTTGTTGTCCCGCTCGATGTGGAGCACGCGCGCAGTGTTCTCAAGCGCCTCCGTGCGCACCACATTGAGGCGATTGGTGTCTGTCTGGTGTGGTCCATTGTCAACCCGGCCCACGAGGCGACTCTGGGCGGGTTGATTGAGGAGGAACTGCCCGGGGTCGCCTACACGCTCTCATCCCGGCTCAATCCGATTATTCGTGAATATCGTCGGGCATCGGCAACAGTCATCGATGCCTCACTCAAACCGCTCATGCAGCACCATCTGCGTGAGATTGCCCAGGATGTGAGTAGCGCCGGCTTTCGTGGCGAGATTCTCGGCGCAACATCGTCCGGTGGCGTCATGCACATTCAGGAGCTGGCGGAGCGTCCTATTAATACCGTTCGCTCGGGTCCCGCGCTTGCGCCGGTAGCTGCGCTGCATTACGCGCAGGCTGAAGTTGGCAGCCGAGATGTCATCACGTGTGATACGGGTGGGACGAGCTTCGACGTCAGTCTGGTGCGGGACAACCTTGTAAAGGCTACGCGTGAAACCTGGCTCGGTGGTCAGTGGGTTGGACACATGACCGGCCTCTCGTCCGTTGATGTCCGGAGCATTGGCGCAGGCGGCGGCTCGATCGCCTGGATCGACCCCGGTGGTCTGCTCCGTATTGGCCCCCACAGTGCAGGCGCTGAGCCTGGCCCGGCCTGCTACGGACGGGGGGGAACACGGCCGACTGTCACGGATGCGGCCCTGGTGCTTGGCTACTTGAACCCCGCCTACTTCCTGGGAGGACAGATGCAACTGGATATGGAAGCCGCGCGGCGAGCCGTTGGAACCATTGCCGAGCCGCTGGAGCAGACCATCGACCAAGCCGCACAGGCTATTCTGACTATTGCCGGTGAGGCCATGGTGCAGGCGATCCAGGAGATCTCGGTGAACGAAGGTATTGACCCGCGCGAGACACTGCTTGTCGCTGGTGGAGGAGCCGCAGGACTGAACATTGTTGCTATTGCCCAAGCCCTGGGCTGCCCTCAGGTGCTCATCCCCCGGACCGCGAGTGCGCTCAGCGCCTGCGGCGCACAGTACTCGGACATTGTCGCTGAGTTCAGTCTGAGTAGACTGGCTGTGACGGACGATTTCGCCTACACCGAGGTGAATGAGGCCTTACAGTCCCTGCACGCCGAAATGGATACACTTGAGTCGGAGCTGCGGGGGCGGGGCCTCCACAATTTTAAGCGGGACTTCTTTGTTGAAGCCCGCTACCCCACTCAGGTATGGGAACTTGAGATTCCCTTGAAAAAGGACAGCTTTGATGGGCCGCCCGACGTTGCAGCCCTGGTCCAGGGCTTCCATCGGGTGCATGAGCGAGTTTTTGCTGTCAAGGAAGAAGGGGCCGAGGTCGAGTGCCTGTACTGGAAGGGCCGTTTGACCGGGCTCCTGGATCGGATTCAACCAGACCGTCCGCCTGCGCAGGACACACCGCGGGGGGCAATACCACATGCGCACCGGAGTGTGCATTTCGCGGGTCAGGGTCGAACTGATACTCCGCTGTACTTGGGATCAACGCTTGAGCCCGGCATGCAGCTCCACGGACCAGCCATCATCGAGGAGCCAACGACTACGATAGTGCTCTACCCACACAGCGTCGCCCAGGTGGCGCCGCTTAATAACTATCTCATCAGCATACCCTGACTGACGTATGAGAAAGGCAGTACGGATGGCAGCGCAGACACACAGTCGAGAGGTGCAGAAGACAACGCTTGATCCGACCTTGCTCGCCGTGCTGGCAAATCGATTTGAAGCGATCGTGCGTGAGATGACCCAAACCCTGCTCCGGGCCGGCCGCTCAGCCGCGATCAGTATTGCGCGTGATTTTTCGTGCTCAATCACAACCAGTGTTACTGGCCCGCACGAGCTCCTGGCCGCAGCGGAAGGGCTGCCGGCTCATATCTATGGCTCTCATCTTCAGGCCCGGGCCATGTGCGAGCTGCATCCCGATCTTGCCGAGGGCGATGCCTTTTTGCATAACGACCCATACTTGGGGAACTCCCATCCCGCAGATCACACCATCCTCGTGCCGGTTTTCTGCGAGGGACAGCATCTTTTCACGGCGGTTGCGAAGGCCCACCTGTCCGATATCGGCAACGCTTTGCCTACCTCGTATATGCCGGCTGCGCGCGACGTATACGAAGAGGGTGCCTTGCTCTTCCCCTGCGTCCGCGTTCAACGCGCTTACGCAGATGTCGAAGACATTATCCGCTTGTGTCGCCGGCGCATCCGCGTTCCCGAGCAGTGGTATGGTGACTATCTGGCGATGGTAGGCGCGGCCCGGGTTGGTGAGCGCAAGATTCAGGACCTTGTCGCAAAGTACGGATCCGAGACGATCAAGACATTTGTTCACGAGTGGTTGGATTATTCGGAACGGCGGATGATACACGCCATCCGGCAGCTGCCAAGTGGCGACGTGATCGGGACTGGTCGGCACGACCCGTTTCCAGGTCTGCCCGATGGCCTGCCGCTCAAGGTCGCAATTGCTATCGATACGCAGGATGGTCGGATTGAAGTCGACCTCCGCGACAACCCGGACAACGTTGCCGGCGGGGCGAACTCGTCGGAGGCATGTTCGATATCGAGCGTCATGCAAGGCATCTTTAGCGCGTTGGACCCTGACGTACCCCACAATGCCGGCAGCTTCCGGCGTATACACGTCAAGCTGCGAGAAGGGTGTGTGGCCGGTATTCCGCGCTTTCCGCATTCTTGTTCACTCGCGACCACGAATCCGGCCAACCGGCTGGTGGGCATCACCCAGTCGGCCTTTGCCGAACTCGGTGATGGCTGGGGCACTGCGGAAGGCGGGGTTGCCCAAAACGCGGGCTATGCAGTTATCTCGGGTACGGACACGCGGCGCAACGGTGCTGCCTACGTCAACCAACTCATCCTGGGGGGCAATGGCGGGCCGGCTTCTCCTGTGTGCGACGGCTGGGTGACCTACGGTATTGCCGTCATCTCGGGCCTCTTGTACCGGGACAGCGTTGAGATCGACGAACAGAAGTACCCGTTGTTCGTAAAGTCTGAAAAATTAGCCCAGGACAGTGGTGGACCGGGACGGTTTCGGGGCGCGCCTGCGATTGAAGCGGAATACGGTCCGAAAGGCGACCCCGTGACCTGTACCTTTCCTATGGAAGGCTACGAGACTCCGGCCAAAGGTGTGCGGGGCGGTCAGGCGGGCAGTAAGGCCTGGGCAATGAAGATCGACCGGGACGGGAACGAGATTCCGTTGCCGAACATCTTTACCGGAGACCTGCTGCCTGGTGAGCTCATACGCTACCGGGACTGTGGCGGCGGCGGTTATGGTCCGCCGACCGAGCGTAATCCGGAAGATGTCCGTCGTGACGTCCTTGAACGCTGGGTGTCGGTCGAGCAGGCACGAGTCGCGTATGGAGTTGTCCTGACCGGTAGTATCGAGGATGGAACGCTCGCTATCGACCAAGAGGCCACGCGAGAGCTACGCGAGCAGCTCGGCAAGTAACGGGAGCAGGGGCCGCTTCCTGCCCAGCCTGGACCTGGAAGCCTCGGTGAGCCGGCGTTCGTCACTCTGGGCGTGGCTGGGCTGACCCGGAACTCTCGCCGGAAGACGGCATCCTTGATATAGTAAGATAAATAGTATAGATTTCTGACACACGCACCAAGAGACATCCGAACGCAATGAACGTGATCCAATGACTGGAATCGCCGACAAGATCAGGCAAAGGGTGTCCGCCCACGATAGCGGAAGCTGGGTGTGCACGCCCAGAGACTTCCTGGACCTCGGCAGCCGCGAGGCCATCGACCAGGCTTTGTCTCGTCTCGTCAAGGCGGGACGGCTGCGCCGGGTGGGCCACGGCTTGTACGACATGCCCCGGATCAGCAACGTGCTGAATCGGCCAGCGCCTGTCGATCTGGATGCCGCCATTGCAGCGCTGGCACGACGGGACGGTGTGCGGATCATGCCGGATGGCTTGGTAGCCGCGAATCAGCTTGGCCTCACCAATGCCGTGCCCGCGAAGGTCAGCTACGTGACGGACGGCCACTCGAGGACGCTCAAGATCGACGGAAGGACTGTCCGGTTCCGGCATGCGGGTCCGAGCGTCATGCAGTGGGCGGGAAGACCCGCCGCGCCGGTGGTTCAGGCCCTGCGTTGGCTGGGTCCCCGCGCGGCTGCGGACGGAGAGGTCGTCTCGACGCTGAATCGTCATCTTCCCGACGACGTGAAGCTCAACTTGTTGCACAACAGCCGAGATCTGCCCGGTTGGGCATTGCCGCTAGCGCGCAGCATAGCGAGTGATCAGGCCGTTGCTGTATGACCGGTGGCTTTGAATCGTTCCTTGCCCTGCCAGAGCAGGACAGGCGCGATGTCTTCGAAGCGGCGGCAGCTCGCCTCGATACGTTGCCGGGCTACGTTGAGAAGGACTTCTGGGTCTGCCTGGTGCTCGACGCGCTGTTCAACCGCCGGCCGGAGGGGCATCCGAAGCTACTCTTCAAGGGCGGGACGTCGCTGTCCAAGGCCTTCGGGCTCATCAAACGCTTTTCGGAGGACATCGATCTCGTGGTGTTCCGCGACGGTCTGGGCTTCGAAGGGGAGCGCGACCCGACCGCAGCGAGCCACCTGTCGAACAAGAAACGGGCCGCGCTGTTCAAGGAACTCGGGGCGGCGTGCAGCGGATATATTCGTGGAGACCTGCGGACCGTTCTGGCGAGTCGGATCGAGGAACTCTCCACCGGCTGTCAGGTTGTTCCGGATGAGGGCGATGTTGATGGACAGACGCTCTTCATCGAGTACCCCACCTTCTATCCCAGCGGTGGCGTCACGTATGTGGCCCCACGAGTGAAGATCGAGGCGGGGGCCAAGTCGGCGCTTGACCCCTGCGTACACTGCACGCTTATGCCTTACATCGCCGATGAGCTTCCGAACTGGTCGTTCGCCTCGGCGGGCATTCGAGTGAGCGCGCCCGAGCGCACCTATTGGGAGAAGCTGCTGATCCTGCATGGCGCACATTGCGGATACCGGGATGACGGTCGCCTGCCGGTTGATAAGGACCGCGTTTCGCGTCACTACTACGATGTCGCGGTGATCACGGCGACGGAAGTCGGCCAGTCGGCTTTGGTCGACACCGACCTGCTGGATGCGGTTCGGAACCACAACCTTGTCGCGTTCCGGCAGGCCTGGAAACGGTTCGAAGAAGCGGTTCCCGGATCGGTGCGACTGGTTCCTCAAGCGGAACTGCGCACGGTGATCGAACAAGACTACCGAGCTATGCAGGGCATGATCCTCGGTGAGGCCCCGGACTTCGGATGGGTCACGGATCAGCTTCGACAGGCCGAAGCTGTGATAAACGGAACCTGAACATGGCCGCAGTGAGCGTCGAATTCGATTCCGGAGGGTGGTACATCACATTGACTGACTAATTCCATGCGGCCGAATCTGAAAATGTCCGATATCCCAATAGAGAAGGTTTAGGCGCGAGGGGAGATGTCGGTCCATACAGGCTGGTGGCGCGGGAGTGGTGCGTTACGAGTGCGGCGTCTCAAGTGCTGGACACCGCCGATGAACCAGGGAGAGAAACAATGAGCACAAAGAAGATCCTGAACACCTCGTTCTGGTCGCGGCCAGGCGAGTTCGGGCCTTGGGCGCAGGCGATCCAGGTGCCTACGGGGCACGACCTTGTTTTTACAACGGGCATGACTGCGCGAGACGAAAACGGGAATACGGTCGCCCCCGGCGATGTGAAGGCGCAAACACGGCGTATCTTTGAGCAGATGCGGGCGATCTTTGCCGAGGCCGGTGCGACCTTGAACGACGTTGTCAAAATGACGGTCTATATTCAAGACATGGACGATGTGTTGGCCATCCAAGAGGTTCGGAACGAGTATTGGCCGAGTGAGCCGCCGGTCTCGGCCACGGTCCAAGTAGCCCGGCTTGTCTCGGATGAGGTCCGGATCGAAGTTGAGGCAATGGCTGTCGTACCCTAGGGGGGACAGGTCGCATAGGGTTTTTGCATTTCTCTTTATTTCAGCTAAGGATTATTCGAGACGCACTCATGAGCTATCGTATTGGGATCGACGTTGGCGGGACTTTTACCGATTTTGTTGCGGTCAATACCGACCAGCAGATGTATAGCGGGAAGACGCCGACGATTGCCACTGATGAAGCGGCCAGTGTCTTTGGTGGGCTGGAGCAGATTGCGGCCCATTTTGGCATCTCTCTTCAGACGCTCTTGGCCGAGACTGATCCTATTGTCCTTGGTACGACCGTTGTGACGAACACCATGCTGGAGTTTGCCGGCGCAAACATCGGCCTGATTACAACCAAGGGCTTTCGAGACGTCATTGAGCTGCGCCGCGGGTATAAAGAAAGCCTGTTCGATATCCGGCTGCCGCCTCCCCATCCCATTGTTGAGCGCGGGAAACGACTGGGTGTGACCGAGCGCATTGATGCCGGCGGTCGGATTGTCACGCCGCTGGACGAGCGGGAGGTATATACCGCGCTGGAGCGCCTGCGCGGGGTTGGGGTCGAGGCCATTGCCGTGTGTCTCCTGTTCAGCTTTGTGAACCCTGTCCACGAGCGGCGCGTGCGCGACATTATCCACGGGGTTGATCCGGACCTGTTTGTCACGCTGTCCTCGGACGTACTGCCCCAGGTACGGGAGTTCGAGCGGGTCAGCACCACGGTCGTGAATGCCTATACCAGCCCGAAATTGCGGGCCTACCTGGAACAGCTGTCTGCCAGGCTCGAATCCCAGGGGTTCCGGGGTGGACTCTTCCTGATGCAGTCCAACGGCGGGATGATGGATATCGGCTTTGCGCGCGAGCACGGCGTGGAAGCCGTCTTGTCCGGTCCTTCGGGCGGTGTGGTGGCGGCGACGTTCTTAGGCGGACAGTCCGGCTATAAGAATATTATTACGGCCGACATGGGCGGCACGAGCTACGATGTCTGTCTGATCAAGGATTCCGCCCCGGAGGTTGGCGTGGATAACTGGATCAGCCGCTATCGGGTCGCCGTCCCGCTGATCGATATTCATACCATTGGGGCTGGCGGCGGCTCGATCGCCTGGCTCGACGACGCCGGGGCACTCCGGGTCGGGCCGCGCTCGGCTGGCGCCCAGCCTGGGCCGGCCTGCTATGGCCGGGGCGGAACCGAGCCCACGGTGACGGACGCCGATCTTGTCTTGGGCTATCTCGACTCGGGCTCTTTTCTGGATGGACAAATGGAGCTTGATCGACAGGCTGCCCACCAGGCGATCCAGCATCATATTGCCGAGCCCATGAATATCAGCGTGGAAGAAGCGGCCAGCGGGATTTTTGACATTGCCAACAACAGCATGATTAACGCCATCCGCTATGTATCGGTTGCCAGGGGGCGGGACCCGCGAGATTTTGCGCTGTTGGCCTTTGGGGGAGCCGGGCCGGTCCACGCGGGAACGCAAGTCCGCGACCTTGGCATCCGCACCATTCTGGTCCCGAAAAACGCTTCGGTCTTATCCGCGCTGGGAAACCTCATCGCCAACTTCAAGGTCTCCAAGGTGCAATCGTTTATCGCCAAGTCCGACCGCGTTGACCTGGAGGAGCTGAACGGCGTTTTGGCGCGTCTGCACCAGGAGGCCGAGGCCCTGTTAGGCGACCGCTCCCGCATCCGCGAAATGCTGGTCCACCGTTTCCTCGATATTCGCTACGAGGGTCAGGTCCAGGAAGTGATCGTGCCCATCCAGGCACGGACGCGCCGTCTGAGCGAGGTCAGTCTGGCGCAAACTCTGGAGGAGTTTCACGAATTGCACCAACAGATCTATAAATTTCAGCGGCCCGAGCAGTCCGTGGAGATCGTCAGTGTGCGCCTGGACATGATCGGGGTGCGTGCGCCGCTGCATTTTGAAAGCCATCCGTTTGAAGACGAAGATGCCGGCCATGCGCGCACAGGCAGTCGTCCGGTGTACTTCGAGCCCCACGGCTTTGTGGAAACGGATATTTACGCGGGTGAGCAGATCCGGCCCGGCAACCTCATTACCGGCCCGGCGATTATCGAGGAAACAAACACGAATGTGGTCATTTATCCGAACCAGGAAGCGATGCTTGATCAGTTTCTGACCTATGTCATTCAGGTCGCCAAATAAGCCCCATGGACCAGAGACCGAAATTAAGCCCCGTCAAACGAGAAATCCTGCGTCATAATCTGCGGGCGATTGTGGACGATATGAGCATCGCCCTGGAACATAACAGTCCGTCCGAGACGGTGAGTGAAGCCCGCGACTATGCGGTTGCCTTCACTAATGCGAGTGGTGAGGTGGTTGTTGCCGAAAACCCGTTTCATATCCCCTCTCTGGCACTCACCGCGCAAGCCATTCTCGACTATTATGAGTTTAATCTGCGGGCCGGCGATTTGGTGGTGACCAACGATCCGTATCGGGGGGGGACGCAGACCCAGGACCTGACAGTTTTTGCGCCGGTCTATGCGACAGAGGAATTGGTGGGCTGCCTCCTCGTCCGGGTCCATGTGCCGGACTTGGGCGGCCAGGTCGTGGGCGGCTATAATCCGCCGGCCTTGGAAGTATGGGCCGAAGGGGTGCGTATTATTCCGATCAAACTTGCTCGCTTTGGCCGGCTGGACAGAGATATCCATCAGACCGTTCTGCTCAACAGCCGGGTGCCGGACCAGACCCGGGGTTTGCTGGACGCCATGCTGGCGACCCTGGCGCTGGGGCAGGAGCGCGTCCAGCGGATGCTGGCCCGGTACGGTTTCGAGCCTTTTGTCGAAGGGCTGGAATATGCGCTGGACTATTCGGAAGCGGCGACCCGGACGCTGATCCGCGACTGGTCGCCGGGCGTTTTCCACGGTCAGGCCACACTAGGCCATGACTGTGCCGAGCGCTCGCCGGTTGTCCGCTGTCAACTGGAAGTGCGGGACGGACAGGTGACGCTTGATTTTTCCGGCTCGGATGCCCAAAGCCCCTCGTTCATGAATAGCGCCTGGGGTGCAAGCTGCGGGAGTGCCCTGCTACCGCTGATCAGTCTGCTGGGGGATGATCTGCCCATGAATTCCGGGGTCCTGCGCGTCGTTCGATTCCAGGCCACAGAAGGCTCGCTCGTCCGGCCGGCTTACCCCGCGGCAGTCGGCTGGGGCCAGGCTCACCCAGGCAGTGAGATCATCAACGCGGTTTCGGGAGCACTGAGCGCGTGTACGGATCAGCCTTTACCCCGCATGCCCACCCAGGCGTTGGTGCAGTGTTGTTTTGCCAAGTATCGGATTTTTTCGCTTGACGCTCTGATCTATCCTGGGGCGGCGAGTGTGGACGGGGTAAACGGCTGGGGTCCCCCCGGTTATTCAGCCCGGCGTAAACTGCCGTCGGTCGAAAAATGCGAGATCGCGTTTCCCGAAATATCTATCGAACGTTTAGAAATCGTTTCTGATGGGCGAGCCGCTGGGGACGGGCACGGCGCACCGGCTTCCGAAGTCAGGGTTGCGCTTCGCCAACCAGCCTCGGTGACGGCCTGTCTCAATGGACCGCCCGATGAGAAAAGTCTGGAGAGGAGGCCGGTCTTCAGTATCCAGACGGAAGACGCGGAGCTCTCCGTTGATACCTTCTGCGCCGACCGGCGCCTTGCGAGCGGGGTGCTGACCTTGCGCACGGCCGGGGGAGGACACACCAGCCGTGCGCAAGCGGAAGCCCAAGGTAAAGGCGCCGCTGCTCGCAGACGTTAACCGACGAGTGAATATGCGTCAGACAGGAGCAAGCTCATGATTACCCCAATCACCGCGGAAATCATTCGGGAATATTTCGAGTCGGTTGCCGAAGAAATAATCAAGACCATGGTCAGGGCTTCGGTCTCGCCTATTTTTAACGAAGCCCACGATTGTTCGGCTGGCGTGTTCTCCTACGACGGTAAACAGGTCGGGCTGGTTTCTCGGGGAGATGCTGTGCCGGTGCATATTTATGCCTGCCTGACCTCGGTCGAGGCCTGTATTCGGTTCTTCCGCGGTGACCTGAACGACGGCGATGTGATTCTGGCCTGTGACCCGTTCTTTGGCGGAACCCATATCGGCGACTACACCATCATCCTGCCCGTCTTCTGCAATAACAAACCGGTTTTCTTTGCCTCGGTACGCGCCCATATGCTGGATGTCGGTGGCCCGGTGCCGGGTGGACTCAACGCCGAGGCCGAGGAAGTCTGGCAGGAAGGCTTTCGCTTTCCTCCGGTCAAGGTGTTTGAAAAGGGCGAACGGCGGCGAGACGTCTGGGATCTGCTGAAGGCAAACAACCGCTTACCCGACATTGCCATTGCGGACATTAACGCCATGATCGGTGCCTGCAAAATAGGCGAGGAACGCATTCGGGCGGTGGTCGATAAATACGGTCTGGCGACCGTTCAGGAGGGTGTCCAGTACACCTTCGACTACAGCGAGAAGAAGTTCCGCAATGCCATCGCCCAGTGGCCCACGGGCGCCTATACCGGCCGCAGCCTCTTAGACCAGGACTTTCGAGGCAACGAGAACATCAATGTGGATGTCTGCATTGAAGTGAAAGAAGGTGAGGTGGTCGTGGATTTCAGCGGCTCCCACGCCCAGAGCCCGGGGGTTATTAACAGCGTCGTGGGGAATACTATTTCCTACGTCTACGGTTGCTTTTCCGCGGTATGTCCGGAAGTGCCAATTAATTCAGGATTTTTCCGGCCAATTCGGGTCGTCCTGCCGGAAGGCTCGGTGGTGAATCCCGACCCGCCGGCCGCGGCCGGGTATGCCACCATCTGCATCGGCTGCACGATTGGCGAAGCAGTCATGCAGGCGCTGGGAAAGATTGTGCCCGAACGGGTCGGCACCACCAGCATAGACCTGAGCATGCTCTGGACGCACGGCGAGGACCCCCGCACCAAGAATTTCTTTATCAGCTATGACTATCACGCCTCGCCAGTCAGCTCCGGAGGAACGTATGGAGTCGATGGCTGGGGCGGCTGGTCGGCGCTGTTCTGCGCCCTCCAACTGGCTTCGGTCGAAATGACCGAGATCCAGTATCCCTTCCTGTATTTGGAGGGGGAGTATTCCACGGACTCGGCTGCGGCGGGCCAGTGGCGCGGCGCTCCGTCCTATAGCATGAGGCGCATGGCCTACCAGACCGACTCGCCCATCTATTTGAATATCTGGGTCCAGGGTGCACGCCACGCCTTGCAGGGCTACTGCGGAGGGCAGGACGGGGTGGGGAATTATGCGGTTGTCCACTATGACAGTGAACAGGCGCGGACAGTCACGGACGTGGCCTTTCTTGAGCCCTCGGAGCGGGGCGATGTCCTGTTTTTTCAGAGCTGTGGCGGTGGTGGTTGGGGTGACCCGCTCAAGCGTGACCCCGCCGCGGTCCTGGGCGATGTGAGAAACGAATATGTCTCGATTGAGGGGGCCGAGAGCGATTACGGGGTCGTGATAGATCCGATTTCACTCACTGTTGACGAAACCGCTACCCAACAGAGGCGTGCTGCACGAACCAACGGAAAATAAACGTATACGGACAGGAGGGCAGAGCCAATGATTACGCCGCACATCATCGATCCGGGTTGGAAATGGGACGAGAATTTTCCGCTCTCACAAGGACTGAAGATCGGCAACCTCTTGTTTCTCTCGGGCCAGGTCGCGGTCGATACTGACGGTCAAATCGTTGGCAAGGGCGACCTGGGGGCACAGACGCGACAAGTCTTTGAGAATATGAAAACGGTCTTGGAGCAGGCGGGTGCGGGCTTCGATAACGTGGTGAAAATGACATCTTATTTCACCACCAATATCCAGAATTACGAGGAATATTTCGCGGTCCGACGGGAATACTTCACCAAGTTCAACCCGGCCAGTACCGGTGTCCAGGTTGCCGCCCTGGCGTTTGAAGACCTCCTGCTGGAAGTTGAGGCCATCGCCTATTTGCCGGATGAGGCGTGACGCTGACGGGGCGGCTGGGGCGGCGTATCTCTTCCAGCCGCCCCGGACCCCTAATGATTCTAAGGCAGCTGCCACGGCGATGGCGGCCAGCGGTGCAATGGCTCCGCCTTCGCTCGTACCTTGCTGCTAAAGTGGCTCGGTCTAACCAGGCCGTTAGACTCTATATCTTTATGGCACGTTTCTTTCCCTACGACGAAATCGTTACCCGTATGCTGACGCCGGTAAAGGATATTCAGTGGCTCGCCGGCCAAATTGAGAACCTGCCGCCATTCGTCGAGGGGAATGCGGTCTTGTGCGGCTCTGTTTCCTGGGGTGGGCACTGCTGGCGAAGCGACATAGACGTCGCACACTTCAGTACGATCTCATATCCTCACGTCGAGCAACCGATCAGGGAGGTAATCCAACAGTATGCCAATCGCACATGTAACCAATGCATCGTGCCGCGGGTCGATGTGATCCCGATTGGCGCCGAATCCCTGACCCTCGTCAACAATGACAAAGGCGTCTCCTCCTCCAGAGTCTCCGGTGGAATACTGGGGAAGAGGGATCGGGTCTCGGACGTTTTCGTGGAGACTGCGGTCCGATTCGCCGACCACATTGGCTCGATTGCGAACCTCAGGGGAGATCCGTGGCAGACTTTCCTTGAGCGACATTTGTCCTCGGTTGACGGAAGTCGGCGGGGTCGGCGTGAGGAGACCAAGCGTTATGTGGGAAGAATGACAAGGGCGTGGGCTCAACAGCCACTTCATCAGCTAGACGGCGGTCCGGATGGGCGGTTCACCCCTGAGCAATTGGACCTCATCAGCAAGTCGGAAAACTACCCGGTCAATCTGATGAGGCGCATCCTCGGCGATTTGGGTCGTTATCCGTGCCCGGACCAGGCTTCTGATGTGCGAGAAGCATTCTCAACGTTAGAAGAACCCTGGTCAAAGACCTTGCTTGCCCAGTTCGAACCCTTCTTTGCACTCGATGAGCAGTATGAAGGGATCGTTGCTGCATGCAAGAGACCTGGAACTCCTCTTCCAGAGGCCGACTACTTCGAGCAAGTACGATCCTTGTTCGTTGATTTGCCCTTCGTCGAAATCCAAAATAACATCCGGGAATACGTAGGGAGTTGAAAGGGATGTCGGCCTCTTTTCAGCGAGTTGCCGTAATTGGTGCAACGGGCTGCGGAAAGACAACGCTTGCTCGGGAGGTCGCACGTCGAATTAGTGCCCCACACGTTGAACTCGATGCGTTGAGATATCGACAAGGATGGGTCGTAGTATTGGACGAAGCGTTTCGGAGCAAAGTTGCGGCACATGTCGGAACGGATCGATGGGTGATCGACGGCAACTATGCAAACGTGCAAGACCTCACTTGGCTTCGAGCACAGCTCCTCGTGTGGATTGACTTCCCGTTACCCCTCGCTCTGTGGCGACTCATGCGGCGCACATTAGGCCGACTCTTGACGGGGGAAGTGTTAGCCAATGGAAACCGGGAACAGCTTAGGCGGGTGTTCAGTCGCCAATCCATTCTGATTTGGGCGGTTCGATCCCACAGCCGCCGCCGTCAACTCTACGAAGAACTGCTCACGCATCCGAGATACGCACATATGCGGATCGTTCGGCTTCGCTCACCATCGGCTATACGTACCTGGTTGGCTGGGATACCAGAGCCGGTGTGGGGATCGCAGGCTGAATCGAAAATCGAAGGAAGGAGAGGGCCGGAAACAGGTTAGCTTCCAGTTCCACAAGGCCAAGGAGACAGGGGATGCCAAAGAGGCGAGTATTTGTGAGTGTTAGCACTAACAGGAATCTCGACGATCGACGGAATGCGCTGAAAGCGGCGATTCTGGAGAAGCTCCGGGACGAAGGCCTCGATCCGCAAATGTTCTTTGAATCTGGAGAGCCAGAAACCTTAGCTTGGAGCTTCGAGAACGTCGATCGCGTTATGAGAAAGTGCGTTGGTGCTATGGTGATAGGCTTCCCACGATGGACGCTTTCCGGTTCCGTACCCTCTGTCGGACTGGTCGGCGACTACAATCAGTACGAGGGAGCTGTCGCCTTAAGCCATCACCTGCCCACGTTTTTGCTTGCGGAGCGTGGCGTTGAGGATCGCGGTATCGTATGGACGGGAGGTGGCAAACTCATCACATTTATACCTGAGGATGCCCAGGCCAACTGGGTAGACGAAGCGGAGTTCCAGAAAAGATTCGAGGCTTGGACCCGTGAAGTCGGTTCCCGCAGAGATGTTTTTCTTGGCTACTGTAGCCAGAACAGTGGGACGGCTGCACAGATTGAGAATCACTTGACCCGGGAAGGTGCTACAGTCCTCAACTACATGATGGATTTCCGTTCGGGATCGTCTATTCTGAAGGAGATCGCGGATGCGTCTGCCTGCTGTTCTTCCGGTATTTTTCTGTTCGCAGAGAATGATCCTCTGGAAGGGAGCGATGGAAGTGCTGCGCCACGCGACAACGTCGTGTTTGAAGCGGGTTATTTCATGAGTTCCAAAGGTCCTGAGCGATGCCTCATCATCCGGCAAGGTAATGCCAAGATGCCTGCTGATCTGGGGGGAGCGATCTATTTGCACCTGAAGAGCACTGAAGACATTGCGCCGATCGAAACGCAGCTCACGAGATTCCTGAAGAAGAATCTCTAGCCTTACACTGTAACTAGACAACGAGGTGCTCGACCATTTTCGTACGATGTCGGAGCAGATAGGCCGAGACTATGAAACGCTCATCAATGAAGCCCTCAAGGGGCAAGTTGGTCTCACCGAGCAAGCTTTGACACCAGAGGTAGGTCAGTAGGTCGGATTAGCGGAGCGTAATCCGACAAGGACGGGCTGTCGGGTTACGCCTGCGGCTAACCCGACCTACAAGGCTGCCAAGCGCCTGTAGCATGACGAATAGATTCATTCACCGTTTCAGCAAAGTACGATATCAAGGCACCGTATTAGAGTTAGGTAACTGACACATGATAGACCGTGAAAACCATGATTTTCCGTTCTACGATCGACCGGATCTCACTCCATTCTTAGTACACTTGACAAAGAACTCTGAGGACGAAAACGGCCGTTCCGCGTACAAGAACCTAGTGAATATTCTCCAGACTGGAAAGATATTGGGCAGCGGTACAAAAAAAGGATTCATCAAGGGGCCAAATCGCGCGGCCTGCTTCATGGATATTCCGTTCGCGGCTCTGAAGCATGTCCTAAATGAAGAGAACGCAGACCCTGAAAATCCTCGCTATGAACCGTACGGAGTCGTTGTGACGAAGAAGAACGCATACCGTAAGGGGTGCAGACCAGTACTCTATCTTTCGAATGCAGAACTGGAGCGAATCGAAATCCCCGAACAAGAGCTGTGGCGAGTTGTGAGATTGGAAGGTGTGGAAGAGCGAGATGTCAATTGGTTACATGAACGGGAGTGGAGAGCCAAGACCGACTTCAAGCTTCCCCCGAATGCATTTGCCGCCCTTGTAAGCAGTCCAGCCGAGGCGAGAAAGTTGACAAGGCACATACAAAGATACACGGACAAGTTTCAGGTAAAGCCCGCTAGCATAATTCCTTTGAAAGTCCTGTGTCAGGGCCTACCTTACGCGTGAATGGCGAGCCTATCTCGTGTAAAGTCCGCTAGCATAATTCCTTTGGAAGTCCTGTGATATCACAGGACTGCGCTCACCCCGGCAGGACCAACTCCTGATAGACCCCCTGCGCGCCCATCTCGACCTCGACCTCGGTGACCGGCGGACGGGCATAGTGCCAGCGCAGGCCGTGATGCCCCCCGCTCGCCAGACCCGGCAGAATCTCCGTTTCCAGTAGCGGATACGCATTGTGAACGGTGTACAGCTCGACGGCCGTCACATCGGTCCAGGCGAGGCTGAACTCCTGTAAGCGGTCCGTCAGGACCTCAAGCACCGCCTGCGTCTTTTGGCTGATACCCTGCGGCGACACGTCTCCGCGGCTGACGATTTCAGTTCCTTTTTCGGACCGCTGGATTTCAGCCGCCCCGGACAGCATAAAGCTGGGACGGTCGTGGTCTGTGGGCACGGTGTAGGAAAACCCGTAGAGCGAGGGCTCGGCAACCGGGTGGACGGCCAGCGCCACATTGGTCCGCGCCGTCGGGTTGAGGCCATCAACAAGGACACCCCAGTCCGCAATCCGCTGGACGTAGGGTTCATTGAACTCGGCAAACCCCTGGGGCGAGAGCGGTTGCGGGATGCGCAGCTCCATACCGCACAGGGCCTGGATGGGCCGGCCGAACTGCTGGAGATGACGTGCAATCAGATCATAGCCTTTTTCCAGCGCCGGCAGCGGATGAAAGGTAGCGTGCGCCACCTCATAGCCGGACTGAGCCCGACAGCCCGAAGAAAAAGGACCGCTACTTTTAATGAAGGTGAAATTGCCGTCGGGTTGATCGATAAGCATGGGGCCTCCTTTGGCTGACCTGCAGTTCAGTGGGGCTCTCCCTTACGGTTCCACCAGAACGATAGGTATGTGTTTGCGAAAAATGTGGAAGTCTTTGTCCGTCGTCAGAATGCCATAACTCCTTCGCACGGCAGCCGCACAAATAAGGAAATCCGTATTTGCTCCCTGAATGCCGTTACTCCGGCAGGTGTTATAGAACTCCGATGCCAGCTCATAATCCTCTATGCTCAGCTCAATATCTGGGAATGCACGAAGATGATTTTTCAACCGTTCGAAGTGATCAACATGGCGAATCCCGGAGAGAATTTCTTGTCTAACGGCCCCTAATAACGCGGTCCGGCCGTCAATGATTAAATCTCGGAATACCGTTACATGTGGGACATCTGGTTTTCGATTACGTCTCAATGCCAGTGACCATACTGACGTGTCGACGATGACCTTCACTTTCTTTTCCGTTGTCTTTTGTAATCATAGCCGGTGTCATACTCGATAGTCCCGAACAACCCTATGATTTTGATTTGTTTGCGGTGCTGGACATACTCACGGAGCGCTGCCTCAACAACTGCCCGCTTCGTCCGATGTCCGCCCAGTCTCAAGGCTTCTTGCATTAAATTATTGTCAATCTGCAAATTGGTCGCCATGTGCGGATACTTGCACATGAGAATGTGCAAATCAAGCTATCCCCCGTTAGGCGTGATAAGCGGTTCGGCTGACACAATAATGCCGTTATTGTCCGCATACACAAACTCACCCGGCTGAAAGGTGACGCCCCCGAACGTGACCGGAACATCCAGCTCGCCAATGCCACGTTTCTCTGTTCGCAGGGGCATGACTCCGAGCGCCTGCACTCCAAGCTCCAACACTCGGATAGCATCAATATCCCGAATGCAGCCATAGATGATGCACCCTTCCCAGCCATTCCGGAGTGCCGAGGCCGCGATCATATCGCCCAGCAAGGCGCGTCGCATGGAGCCGCCCCCGTCCACGACTAGTACCTTTCCTTGTCCCGGCTTGCTGGCGTTCTCTTTTACCAAGGAGTTATCCTCGTGACATTTTATGGTCACGATCTCACCACCAAAACAGACCTTGCCGCCGTAATTGGTAAACAGTGGTTCCACAACACGGACAAGGTCTGGATGAGTGTCACATAAATCTGTCGTCAGGAATTGCATACGCGATTACGATGCCCCTTCAACCACAATCATTTTCCCGTGAGAGGCACCGTGCCGGATACCCTTGGGCTCACGGTACTCTTCCGAGTTATACCACGCCTTGGCCTGGGCCACGCTCTCGAATTCGAGCACAACCACCCGGTTGGGTTCCCAATCGCCCTCCAGATTTTCGGCGGCTCCCCCCCGGACGATGAACTTCCCGCCGTAGGCTTCAACGGTTGCCGGAACGAGTTTGATGTAGCCGGCGTACACCTCGGGGTCGGTCACCTGAACATCCACAATAATATAGGCTGACATGTGCTTCCTCCTGTACTGCCTGTTCTGTGCCTGTATTCTCTCTTAGCTCAGGACGGCGCGCAGGGCGAGTCTGTGCGCTACTTGCTCCGTCAAAAACGGACAGGATAGAGTGACGCCATATTGAGGAGGAGCCTATGCCGAACGAAGAGTTGATCCACGTTTTAGACGGCTACAAGGTGCTGGATTTTACGCAGGTGCTGGCCGGCCCGACGGTGACGCGGCTGATGGCCGAGATGGGCGCTGAGATTATCAAGGTGGAGCTTGCGCCCAAAGGCGATTTTTCGCGGGCGATGCCCTTTCTCAAGGATGGTCGGAGCGCCTATTTCATCCAACAGAACCGGGGTAAAAAAAGCCTGTGTATTGATGCCAAGAGTCCGAAAGGCAGGGAAATCCTGCGCGCGATGGTGGAGCAGGTCGATGTCCTGGTTGAGAATTTCGCACCCGGAACAATCGGGCGTTTGGGCTTAGGCTATGATGTGGTGAAAGAAATCAATCCCCGCCTGGTGATGTGTTCGGTCTCCGCCTTTGGGCAAACCGGTCCACTGTCGGATCAACCCGGCTATGATTATATTGCGCAAGCCTATGCGGGTGTGACGCATATGATCGGCGATCCCGATGGTGCGCCTTCGTTTCCCATGTTGGGCTTGGGGGATGTCGGGACGGGGGTGCATGCGATGGGAGCTGTTGCGTGTGCGCTGCTGTATCGGGAACGGACCGGCAAGGGCCAGCATGTAGACATCTCCCTGCTGGATTCCTATTTCCACTGCCACGAGATGAACGTCCAGATCTATAGCGGCAGCAAAGGCGCGGTGAACCCTATCCGCTCGGGCTCGCAGCACTACGCCCTCTGTCCCATCGGGCTGTTCAAAGGCAAAGAGACCTACCTCTTTATTATCGCGCTCGACCATCAGTGGGCACCACTGTGCAAGGCCATAGGTCGTCCCGAGTTGGCGGACGACCCCCGTTTTTCATCCAACGCCCAGCGGGTTGCAAATATGGATCAGGTCGCCGCCGTCATCGAAGGCTGGTTGGCCTCAACCGCGAGCGACGATGAGGCGGTTCGTATCCTCCAAGAGGCGCGTCTGCCGGTTGCCCCGGTTCTGACCATAGAGCAAGCGGTGAATCATCCCCACCTGCGCTATCGACGCACCGTCCGGACGATAGTTGACCGTGAGTTTGGAGAACTTGATATTCCGGGAATGCCGCTCAAGTTCTCCGAATTTCCAAACGAGTTGCCACTTGAGACGCCGTCCCTGGGCGAGCACAACGAAGAGGTCCTTGCGACCTATTTGTCCTATACACCGGAGCAGGTTCGGACGCTGGAAAGCGAGGGGGTGCTCAAGCGGGCGGAGTGAGGATCCAATGGCCGACAAAGAGCCACGCGCTGCTGAAGCTCTCTTACCCCGGAGCCAGAGCCTCAATGGTATAGCGAATACCGTCCCGGGCCGCGGCATCCGGCAGGTAGTTGGTGAAAGTCGGATGTATGGGGTAGACAATGGGCAGCGTCACCCCGGCCTCTCGGTAGCGAGTGATCTTCTGGTGGCACTGCTCAGCGGAACCATAGACGGCAAAGGCGTCGACCATCTCATCCGCGACCAGGGCGGCTGCCCCATCCATATCGCCCCGCGCCGCGCAGGCTCGCATACGCGCGACCGTCTCCGCATGGCCGTGTCTTTCAAAATACTGGGCGTACAAGCCATACGCAGTGATATGAATGGCCGTCACGTACTGCATGGCGCGTTTTGCCGCTGCGGGGTCCGGGCTGACACAGCACGGCAGATAGCAGCCAATATCAATGGCAGACGGATCACGACCAACCCGCCGCGCCCCGCGTTGGACCGCTGACAGGACCTCAGGAACGCTGTCGAGCGGGACAAAGATGGGCAGGATGCCGTCGGCGATCTCACCCGCTAACGCCAGGGTCTTTTCCGACAGCGCCCCAAAGTAGCACGGGATCGTATCGCGGTAGGGGTGGAGCCACGGCTCGTAGTCGGTAATCCGGAAGATCTGGCCGCTATAATTGACGTGCTTGCCCTCGGTTGCGCCTTTCAGGATAGTACGGACAACGTCGGTTGTTTCGCGCAGCCGGCGCAGGGGCCGATCAAAAGGGAAGGGGCGGCCCGGTTCCGGATTATCTCGCGCCCGGTGGATTTCCGAGTGACCGATGCCCAAGCCGAGCCGAAAGCGGCCGGCTGAAATAGCATCCACGGTTGCGGCCGCGGTGGCAATGGTCGTCGGATTGCGCGTAAAGACTGTGGCTACGCCTGTCGCAAGAATAATCTTGGACGTCTCACGCGCGCAGGCCGACAGGACGCCAAAGGCATCGGCAAAGCTTTCGATCAGGTAGGCAGACTCATAGCCTTTTTGATCCGCCAGGCTGATGCAGTCAATGAGTTCATTGACCGCCATCCCACCCCAGAAACCAACCCCGATACGGTCCATACGCGTTCTCTCCAGTGGGATTGCTCAGGCAGACTATCCCTAATAAAAGCTAGGGGTTAAATATCGTCTTTACTCCCTCGAAGAGTGAGGGTGCTGTCTTTCGTGACCTTGATGAGAAAGCGCAGCGCCTCATTTACAGCCTCCGCACTAGGGAATATTTCTATTACATCAGCCTCTAAGCGAACCGTATCGCCAAAACTTTTACGGCCCGGCCCCATTTTTCGGACCCGCAAGTTTTTGAGATCGTATTCTGGGCGCAATTCATCATCTTTCGGTGTCGTATCCTTCTTCATAGGCTTTTCTTTCTGCCGTTGTGGCTTCCCTAGCACTGATCAATCGTGTTGTATCTTCTCTTTCTGTGTAGGCTACGATCAACAAGCGATCATATTGAGACTCTCCTACAATAATGTAGCGATGCTCGTCGTCGGAATGATCGGGATCATAGAAATCGATACAGAGTGGATCATCAAATACGGTTTTAGCCTCGTCAAACCCTACACCATGTTTAGAGAGATTCGCTTTTGCCTTCTCTTCGTTCCACACAAATTCCATAATAACACTATCATGTTCGCCAATCAGGCTTCATGCCCAATGGCGACGATAAAGAAAAGAGTAGCGGCGGGAATACTGAATGACAAGCAAACACTGGCTCTTCCTTGACAAACTTTCTCACCTGGCAGGATAATTCACGATCAACCATAAAGGAGGACCGATCATGGCAGACGATCTCACAAAAATGGATGCAACCGCGCAGGCCGAGCTGGTGCGGAGCGGAGCAGTCAGTCCGCGTGAGCTTGTGGATGCCGCTATCGAGCGGGTGGAAAAGCTCAATCCGCAACTGAATGCCGTGATCCGTCCGCGGTATGACAAAGCGCGTGCCGAAGCGGACTCGGCCAGCTTACCCGACGGCCCGCTCAAGGGCGTACCCTTCCTGCTGAAAGACCTGTTCTGCGTGCATGCGGGTGATGAAATCCATAGTGGCTGTAAGGGGCTCAAAGAGGCGCGATACACGGCCCCGCACAGCACCTATCTGGCCGATAAATTCCGCGCCGCCGGTCTGATTACGATTGGCCAGACCAATACCCCGGAATTCGGCTTCGCCACCACGACGGAGCCGGAAGCCTACGGCCCGACCCGGAATCCGTGGAATACCAACCACTCGACCGGCGGGTCGAGCGGCGGCAGTGCAGCGGCGGTGGCATCGCGTATAGTTCCCGTGGCGCACGCCAATGATGGCGGGGGATCAATTCGTATCCCGGCCAGCGCATGTGGTCTGGTCGGCCTGAAACCCAGCCGGGGGCGTTTATCGCTCGGGCCGGATTATGGCGAAGCCTGGGCCGGCTGTATTGCCGAAGGGGTGGTCTCTCTGTCCGTGCGGGACGCGGCCACCGTCCTTGATGCGACCGCCGGGAGTATGCCGGGCGACCCGTATACGGCCCCCGCGTGTGAGGGCTCGTTCGCCGAGGCCGCCCAACGTGAGCCAGGCTCGCTCCGTATCGGCCTGATGACCAAGCGACCGGGTAATCAAGACGCCCTGCATCCCGAATCCATAGCCGCGGCAGAAAACACGGCAAAGCTGCTGGAGTCTCTGGGGCATCGGGTCGAGGTTGCGTATCCGGAAGCGCTGGACGAGCAATGGGGGGCTCCCTTTGGCACGATTGTGCTTGCCCACTCCGCACGGACCGCAGAAGACGTTGCCGATGCGCTTGGCCGCGAAGTCGGGCCTGGCGATTTTGAGCGCTACACCTGGGACCTCATGAACCGGGGCCGGTCCATAGGCGTGACGGAGTATATTGCCGCGCTCGAATGGCTGGAACGCTGGGAACGGCGTCTCGCCGCCTGGTGGGCAGACGGGTTTGACCTGCTCCTCACTTCGACCCTGAGTTCACCGGCACCGCCTTTAGGCCAATTATGCAGCGCCGCGGCCGACCCGGATGAAGTGTATCGGCGGGTGA